>Ga0207719_100268_pt1 | contig 39087 bp, 36 predicted proteins | sample A23P1SouthBayCA_2_FD_187279 | JGI IMG/M metagenome (GOLD analysis project Ga0207719, IMG submission 187279) | Aerobic enrichment media microbial communities from Eden Landing Ponds, California, USA - A23 P3 (3) (SPAdes) | ecosystem: Environmental > Aquatic > Marine > Unclassified | place... | reverse complement strand
CTCGGCAGCTGGTTACGGACGCCTGAGTTTTCCGTTGCACGTAGCAGACCGACTGTTGAGTCCACGTTCCATCTCGCAGTCCAGGTGACGCTTCCGAAGTCCGGTAGTCGTCACCCTCGCATCACGCGACTATCGTCCTCGATGCGGCCCGAAACGTGTGACCCACTGTCGATGGTCGCGTCGTTGCCGACGATCGAACCGGGTTGGACGGTGACGTTCGCTCCGATAGAGACGTTGTCGCCCACCATTCCGCCGAAGGTGACGTCGTGGTAGACGGCATCGTCGAGGACGGCGTCCGTCTCTCCCCCTTCGACGGTCGTGTTCGGGCCGATCGTCGTATTGGCCCCGACGATACAGTCGTTCACGACTGCACCGCTTCGCACCGTCGTATCCTCCAGAACGACTGTGCTCTCGAGGATCGCGCCTGGGCCGACGCTGACGTTGTCCCCGAGCGTAACCCCTTTGAGTACCGTCGCCTGTGGGTGGATGGTCACCCCATCGCCCAGGACTGCAACCTCGGCGACGACTGCGGAGCCGTCGATCGAAGCCGCACCATCCTGGACGGGTCCCTGGTACGCGGTGAGCGAGTCGTTTACCTCGAGGAGGTCCCACGGCTCCGAAACGTCCAGCCACATGCCGCGGTACTGGACGGAGCGAACGCGTTGGGTGTCGATGATGTCCGAGAGAGTGTCAGTCAGCGCCTGCTCGCCGTGGCTCTCGGTTTGCCGGATCGCCGCAAAGACGTCCGGATTGAACGCGTAGACGCCGGCGTTGATGAAGTCCGACGTCGTCAATTCCGGGATCGGTTGTTCCTCGATTCCGACGACGTCGCGGTCGTCGAGTTCGACGACGCCGTACCGGCTCGGTTCGTCCGTTCGAGTCACTCCCATCACGGGATCTCCTGTCTCCTGGTGCCGTTCCCGAACCTGTTCGACGAGTTCTTCGTTGATGATTCGATCGCCGTTCAGGGCGACGAACGATCCGCCGACCAGAGATTCAGCCTGAAGTAGTGCGTGGCCTGTTCCGAGTTGTTTGTCCTGGACCGCGTAGGAAATGTCGACGTTCCAGTCCTGTCCATCCCCAAAGTAACTCTGCACTCGTTCGCGGTTCGATCCGACGACCAACACGACCTCGTCGACGCCCGCCGCTTCGAGAGCGTCGACGATGTGTTCGAGAATTGGGCGGTTGGTCACGGGAATCATCGGCTTCGGGCGGTTCTCGGTGAGCGGCCAGAGCCGCTCGCCTTTGCCCGCTGCGAGGACGACTGCTTGCATTACTGGGAACCACTCGTCCCCGGGGTATATCCTTTTTCACCAAGACGAAACGACACAACTCCAAGAGTAGTCCTGGCCTTGAGCTAGTTGACGTTCGATGAGTTTCGCGGTCTCGTTCTCGGCGTCTTAGAGCGCGTTGTCGACATCATTGATGAAAAACTAGTTGCCCCAATAGAAGGCGAACAGCAAGCGCCCACCACCAACGAATTGGGCGTTATTCGACGAGTGTTTTCAGCCCTTCTCGCAGCGAGACGGACGGTTCAAAACCGAGATCTCGTCGTGCTTTCGAAATATCCGCAACACTCGCCTCGATATCTCCAGGTCGTGGATCGGTCCGCGTTATCGATGAGGCGGAATCAGTAACCTCACGGATCGTTTCGGCGAGTTCGTTGATGCTAGTTTGTTCACCTCGTCCGATGTTGTAGGCTTCCCCGACGTGGTCTGTCGTTGCAGCACGGATATTCGCTTCGACGATGTCCTCAATGTGAACGAAGTCCCGTGTCTGGGTGCCGTCGCCATCGATCGTTATTGGGTCATCCGCGAGTGCTTGATCGCGGAAAATGCTGACTACGCCGCCGTAATCACCCGCCCGTTGTCGCGGACCATAGATGTTGACATACCGGAGAACGACGGTTTCGACATCGTAGAGGTCGTTGTAGGTGCGTGCGTAGTGGTCGACCGTGAGTTTGTCGATGCCGTACGGTGAGGTTGGCGTTTTTCGGTCAGGTTCATTTACTGGCAACGTCTCAGGATGGCCGTAAATCGCAGCGCTGGACGCGAGAACAACCCGAAAGTCGCGTTCTCGAGCGATTACAGATTTTAAACTACAACCCGTGATATAGCGGCCCACAATCTGGATTGGTTATTCAGTTGTGAATTTCCAAACCTTGATGTCACAGAACTGCGAAACCCGTTGTAATGGATAGGCTACCGGGGAGAGTCAGATATGGATTCGATTCAAATATCGGTATTGGAATCTAGAGAAATGAGAAGAATAAGCGGAGTAGGGGGGTAGTTGAATGTCACAGCCAGAGCAGGAGATACAACAAACGGAGAACGTCGGGGGGACGGGCCAGCAGGGTTCCGACCGTGTTGGAACACCCGCCCTTGGATTGTTGGCTGAGGACGCCATCACCGTGCTCGAAAATATAGTGACTGCCCAGCAAGCGGGCGTCCAAGTGTATCTCGGAGTTCCTGAAGATGGCCCAGAGGCCATCCCCCGAATTGCCGACGCGCTAGGTGCTGAACTCGTTGAGCTCCCAACGACTGACGCATCACGGATGGAGCTATCGGAGTATCTTAACGTTCATGCGAACGCGAACAGTGACCAGGGTCTAATTATCCCGGAGGATAGCACAGCCCGACTCGATATCGAAGCGAGTCTCGATGCGGCGGCAGGGGACTCGTTTATTACCCCTGCTGTCACGGAACCTGAAACGCAGGATACCGAGGTTCTTGTCGGAGTTCCGGCGTATAACGAGGCAACGGCTATTGGAGACGTTGTTACCGGGGCGCAGGAATATGCTGATGAAGTCCTCGTGGTTGACGATGCCAGTCATGATGACACCGCCGCGATTGCTCGTGACGCTGGTGCGACTGTCGTTGAGCACGAGGAGAATCAGGGATACGGTGGTGCACTGAAAACGATCTTTGAAGAAGCAAATACACGAAACACTGACCATCTCGTAATTCTCGACGGTGACGGACAGCACAACCCCAGTGACATCCAACGCGCGGTGGAAACCCAGGAAGACTCGGAAGCGGACGTCGTCATCGGAAGTCGGTTCGCGGACGGGTCCGAAACTGACCTCCCGCTATACCGTCGTGTCGGCATCGAGGTTGTCAACACGCTCACCAACTTCAGCTTTGGTGTCATTCGCCCAAAGTCCTGGGTTCGTGACACCCAGAGTGGGTTCCGGGCCTACAACCGCCGCGCTATCGAGAGCCTCAGTGATGACTCCTCGATCGGAGACGGCATGAGTGCAAGTACGGACATCCTGCACCACGCCCACCGGCGGGACTACGACCTCGAAGAATTCGGCACCACAGTTGACTACGACGTAGAGAACGCGAGCAGTCAGAACCCCGTCTCTCACGGACTAACGCTAGTCGCAAACCTCCTCCAAACGATCGAGCACGAGCGACCCATCACTACGCTTGGTGTCCCCGGGTTCATCAGTTCGTTCATCGGACTTGGCTTCGGTTACTTGACCTTCCACAACTACCTCCAGACAGGAATATTTCCCATGGGACTAGCAGTTTCTTCGACGTTCTTCGCCCTCGCCGGCATCTTCGCATGCTTTACGGCCATAATCCTGCACTCTCTGAACACACACCTTGAGTAATATGGCTACATCTCTCAGGATTACGTTTGTTCTTGGTATGCAATCTAAGATCATCAAACTCGATCACTAATTAGATGCTGTGAGCAACAAGAAGTCCCTCAATTCAAACCTACAGACGGCATACACTACTCAAACGAACCCCTCGTGTGCGAACCAGAGCCTCCACGTTCCGTCAATGCTGTACGTTTGTTCAGATACTCTCCAACTCGGCCACAGTCCTACTCGTCTTCTTCGCGGTCGGACGCCGATGCTGCTTCCCGTTGTTCACTGAGCTTCTCCCAGATTTCCGTGCAGCCCGCCCCGTCTTCGAGATCGTTGAGATGATCTCCGACCTCCACTGAGTTACTCATCTTATGAGTAACCATACACGCATTTGATATGAAACTATCGGATGGCAGGCCACTCATGGATATCGGCAGCAACCGCCGTGTCTTATCACCCAGACGCACATATGGCCAATATGAGCAGCCAGGACACGGAAGCCCTTCTTGATCCACTGGAGTTGACTGAGTATGAGGAACAGGCGCTTGAGTGCCTAATCAAGTTGGGCCGAACGACAGCACCCGCCCTTTCAGAAGCGACAGGCATTCCGAAAGCTCGTATCTACGGCGTCCTCGATGAGTTAGCCGATCTGGGGTATCTCAAGGTCATTCCTGGGCGGCCAAAGCAATATCAACCAAAATCGCCTGAGGAAATCCTTGACCAGGCGATCGAGAATCGACGCCAAACCTACGAGACCGACCGGGCGCGGATCGAAGCTACTCGCGAGGAGTTCATCGCAGCGTTCGGGCCGTTGTATGAACAAGCCAGCGAGGACATCTCTCCCACGGAAGAACTCTTTCACGTCGTCGACGTTGGCGATCCGAGCGAGCGTGAAACCCGGACGCTATACGAGGACGCACACCAAGACGTTCGGATCATCACGAAGAGCTTCGAGTACTTCGAGTCGATCGAGCCTGCGTTCGCGGAGGCCTACGACCGAGACTGTAGGCTCCGAATGTTGTTTCTCGACCCCGACTTACTCGCCCCTGATAACAGACCGATCCAGCGTGAGCTCGTCGAGTACATCCGGACAGAGTACCCTGAGATCGAGTCTCGGTTTAGCGCGACACGTCTCCCCTGGCGTGGAACACTTATCGACCCCAGCTTAACATACGACTCCGGTGACGCAGTGCTCGTCGTCGAAGAAGAGAACGTACCCCTGCACAAGCGGCAAGCTGCGGTGACCGAGAACCACTCGTTCGTGGCTGGATTGGGCCGATACTTCGATCTGACGTGGGAGTACGACACCCTTGACGCTGACCCCTACCGCGACGCGTGAGCGCTACTGAGCTTTCGCTTTGAGGAGGTCCTGAATCGATCCCTCGACAGTCTCCTGGGGAGCCCACCCAAGTGTCTCCTCGGCTGCTGAAATATCAACGTCGAAGGACTCAACCGTCGTTTCGTCACTGCGCGGGTTCTCGACGACTTCGATGTTGAGCTCGGTTCCGAGGATTGCTGCAGCGTGGTGCTGAACGAGTTCGGCGACATCCATCACACCTGGATCTTCCCGAGAGGCGATCTCGTATTTTTCGACGCCTGTCTCGCCAGTGGCCAGTTGCTCTCGAAGTCGCTCAGCGCTACAGACATACGCACTAGCCACGTCCTTCACGTGGATGAAATTGCGCGCTTGTGTCCCAGGCTCATATACGGTGAGTGGGTCCCCGGCAGCAGCCTGGTTGGCGAAGAAGTTGATCACAGTCCCTTTCGAAACGTGGGTGTCACCGATCGTATGTTCGCCGTAGAGATTCGACTTCAAGAATAGGTGTGCGGGGAACGCATTGGCAGCAAAGGTCTCGATAGCACGCTCGTTAAGTACCTTCGTTCGGCCGTACCAGTTCAGCGGGTCACGCGGGTCGTCGACGGAAATCGGGAAGGATTCCGGGTCACCGAGAACGGCCATACTGAACGGAAAGACTAATCCGGCACCGGTCTTGCGACAGAACCACGCGACGTTATTCGTTCCCGTGACGTTCACCTCGTATGCGTGGTCACGGTTGCTGTCGCAGTCATCGACCCCACTGACAGCCGCAAGATGGAGCACGATGTCGGCCCCCGAGAGTGTGTCTTCGAGGGTGTCTCGGTTCCGGATATCCACGTACTCGACATCGATATCGTCGATTTGCCGAACGGATCCGAGATAGAAGTTGTCCAGTGCAGTGATCTCCCACTCGGGATGATCGCGTTGGAGGATCTTGACGACGCGACTGCCGATGTATCCGGCCGCGCCGGTAACCGCAACGTGAAAGTCGTCTGCCGTGCTCATGTGATCCTCCCCTCACTGTTAGTGCAAATACCCCGCGATCTATGTCTGATGTGGGTGGGCGCGTCGATCATCGGTGGACTCCATTGGCCCCGTTCTGAAATCGGTCAGCTAAGTCGGCGATGCCACCTCGGAGATCGTGTTCGGGGTCGAACCCCGTGTTGGCGACACGGTCGAAGTTCACGTGATACGAGGGGCCTGGATGTTCGTCTTCTAGATACGTGATGTCGAGATCGTAGTTGAGTTCATCACGGATGGCTTCGGCGATCTCTTCAATGCGGTAGTTGCTCTCGTTCGCGCCGACGTTGTAGACCAGTTCGGGCCAGTCGTCCGGGTCGAGTGCGGCTTGGGCGTATGCACGAGCCGCGTCTTTGACGTGGATGAACGGTCGCCAGTTTGAGCCGTCGCCGTACACCGTGAGGGGCCGGTCGGTGATCGCACGGAATACGAAGTGGTTGACGACGAGGTTGAACCGTATTCCCGGCGAGTAGCCGTAGTTCGTACTCATCCGGAGCGCAGTTCCCGTATAGCCGTACTCGTCGATCGCGCTCTCGAGGAGATCTTCCGCCTCAATCTTGGATTCCGCGTAGGGATTCAGTGGCTCCGGTTCGACCGTCTCGTCGATGTCGCGAGCGGCCGCACGCCCGTAGATGTTGCACGACGAGGCGAACACGACGTTCGAGATGTCGAGTTTCCCTGCCGCCCGGAGGGCGTTCCGTGTTGCGTCGTAGTTGACGTGGAACGTCTCCTCACGTCGATCGTGTGTGCTGTCGGCGCCCGTGATCGCTGCGAGATGGATGACAGTATCACAGCCACGCATCGCCGATTCGACGTCACCGTACTCGGTGATGTCGCCGCGACGGAAGCGGAGGCGGTCGTCGCTGCCGAGGCCACTTCCCATAAGATTTCGCGGTGAGGACATCGAAAGATTGTCGAAGATAGTGATACGGTCGACGCGGTCGTCGTCCCTGAGGATCGGAACGAGCGCGCTGCCGATGTAACCACAGCCGCCGGTAACGAGAACGTGCATACGTGATGAAGTCGTGAGTGGGTAGGTCGTGTAGCTCAGTCGTCTGCGGACGCGGGCGTCTCTTCCGTGTCGTCGTCGAGACGATCCTCAAGGACACCCGGGAGGAAGCGATCTTCGTAGGCGCTGATACGATCGGCGTGGTCAGCCAGCCGTTCGAAGACGCCGCGGATTCCTTCCTCGAAGGTGACCTGCTGGTCGCAGATCAGGTCCATGTAGCGGTCGTTTTCGATCGTCATCTGGTGGGTCTCGTTTTCGTCGCGGGGGTTCTCGAAGTGCTCGACTTCCGTGTCAAATCCGAACTCGGTAGCGACATCCGCGATCGTCGTCCCCACCTCGACGATAGGGATCGGGCGCGTAACCTGGTTGTAGACGACGTGGTCGTCCGGTCGGTCGTCGACGTCGTTCAGCGCGAGCCGTGCAAGTCCCTCGACCGCATCCTCGAGCGAGACGAACGGCTTGCGCTGTTCGCCTTTCCCGTACACGGTGATCGGGTAGCCAGCGATCGCTTGCGCCGCGAAGCGGTGGGCGACAACGCCGAAGTAGTAGTCGAAGTCGAAGCGCGTTGCGAGCCGCTCGTCGGCCGCGGTCTCCTCGGTCGCGGCACCGTAGGTGATCGCGGTCCGCACATCCGACACAGGGATGTCGAACTGCTTGTGCGCGAGGCGGAGGTTCGCAGCGTCATGGGACTTGGTGAGGTGATACCAGCTACCCGCCATTGCAGGGAATGGGAGGTCGTCGCGGCCCCCCTGATTTTCCATGGTCGTCCCACCCTCGGGGATGGGGAACTCGGGGGCACCGTACACTCCCGTGGTGGTCGTCTCGATGAGGTGGGTGTCCGAGAGGTCGTTTTCGTGCACCCCCCACGCGAGATTGCGCGTGGCCTGCATGTTGTTGTGCTGGGTGTAGTTGGCACGCTCGCCGTTGATCTGTGAGTAGGGAGCACTCGGCTGTGCGGCCGCGTGAACGATCGTCTCCGGTTCGTGCACTTGGAGGAGTTCGTCGACGAACGAACGGTCGGTGAGGTTCCCCTCAACGAACGAGAGGTTGGTGAGACCGTGGACCTCCTCAGCGGCCTCAAGTCGTGACTCAATGTCCGCGATGGGCGTCGCGGAAACCGAGCCGACCTCTGATACCCACTCACGCCGACCGAAGTTGTCGACGAGGACGACGCGGTCGTCGGTTTGTGAGGCGATCCGGAGCGATGTCGGCCAGCCGATGTAGCCATCAGCGCCTGTGATGAGGACCGTCATTAGTTACTCAGATACTGAGTCATTACCTATTGACTTGAATTTTATCATAGGAGGGCCATTGTTCAGATTAGCTGATTCCAGTAGACGGCCCACGCTTGCAACCACGTTTCGGCGGTTTCTGGTTCGGCGTGGCGGAAATGCGTCGCAAACGCCTTCGTTCGGCGTTTCAGTTCCTTGAACATCCGCTCGACGCTATTCCGATTTCCAGGGGTGACGTGCTGAAATCGGGGCCCGAGATGGTGACCGGCCGCCTGCAACCAGGACGCGCCGTCGACCAGGAAGATCGCGTCCTTGACGAGATGGTTCTCGCGGAGTTCGTCAAGGAACATCTCGGAGATGGCGGGGTCCTGGTCGGATAGAGTGTGACGTGGAGCAGACGGTTGGTGGCGGGATCGACAGCTGCGTACAGCCAGAACCGCCGATCATTGACTTGGATCACATCGTCGACGGCGACGTGATCCGGCTTCGGCCCTCTCTGGGCTGTAAGTCAGCCTTCTGAATCCAATTGTGCAGGCTAGTTCGACACCGCTGGACACCCAGGCCAGCCAACACTGAGACAGTATCCGACAGCGACAATCCCGCAAGATGGAATTGGATACCGAGCTTCATCGCTGGCTGGAGTGTCGCCTCTCGCTCCACAAATTCTAACTCCGGCCAGTCGCTACTTCCGATGAGGTGGCGGGGTTCTTGCAGGGACACCAAGAACTGACGACCGCCTCACTTTTCGACCATATCTGAACACTGCCTCTTATATCATCCTAATTGGATGTGTCTCGTTTGATATCAACTGGCAAAGAAATATGTAAGACAGAGAGTCCTACTCAATTAGCAAATGTCACTTGACGGAAGGCCCTCAAGAAACAATTAATTGGACCAAGTGTAACGTACCTATGATCCAGGCTTTCAAGGGGGGTACGTCTGTGTCGTATGCGGTTCGTCACCGGTCTCGGTTTAACAGACGCTACTGAATCAGGTGCTAGCTAACCGTGGATCACACGGATCTGGGAGTGTTGACAGAATGTATCAAAACGCCGAAGACGAACAGCACACCGATGGGGGCAAACCCCAGATGGAGTCTCCCGTTGCAGGCTTTCATCACGCCCACCGACAGGACTACCACGTTGAGGAATCCGATACAATGGTCGACTACGACGTTCTTCACCCTCGCCGGCACTTTCGCATCCTTTACGGCAATTATCCTACACTCACTAAACACACATCTCCATGAGTAGTACAATAGTGGCCCCTGAGATCACGTTCGTCCTGGGCACCCGCCCAGAAATCATTAAACTCGCACCGCTGATCCGGTGTTGTAACCGTCGGGATATCCCGTATTCAATTTTGCATACTGGGCAACATTATTCAGATGAGCTCGATGCGGTGTTTTTCGACCAACTTGAGCTTCCAGCGCCGGATTATAATCTGGAGGTGGGATCGGGCCGTCACGGCCAGCAAACTGCAGCAATGTTGGCTGGAATCGAGGAGATCATCTTGGAGGACGAGCCGTCAGTCGTACTCGTACAGGGCGATACTAACAGCGTCTTAGCGGGCGCAATCGCGCTGAGTAAACTCGAAATTCCTGTGGGCCATATTGAAGCCGGTCTGCGAAGCTTCGACCGCGACATGCCCGAGGAGACCAATCGAGTAGTGGCGGACCACGTCGGCGATTACTTGTTTGCGCCGACCGAGCACTCTCAAGAGAATCTCCAGGATGAAGGAATCGACGATGAGCGCATCTTTGTGACCGGGAATACGATCGTTGACGCGGTCCACCAGCATCGCGATCTCGCCGCCGAAAAAAGCACCATTCTCGAAGACCTAGCGTTACAGACCACTGATTTTGGCCTGCTGACCGCTCATCGCGCTGAGAATGTTGATGATCCCGAGCGGTTCGAGACCCTCCTCGAGGGCATCGGTCGCGTTGCTGCAACCCACAATTTGGAGCTGATCTATCCGATCCATCCGCGGGCCCAAGACCGCCTCGATGAATTCGATCTCACAGTCCCCGATAAGATTCGTATCGTCGATCCACAGGATTATCTCGACTTTCTCCAGTTAGAAGCGAATGCCGAGTTGGTACTGACCGATTCCGGTGGCGTACAAGAAGAGGCCTGTATTCTTGGGGTACCCTGCGTCACGCTACGGGATAGTACGGAACGGCCGGAAACGCTGGATGTAGGCGCAAATCGGCTTGCCGGTGTGGCTCCTGACGACATCATCGCAAGTGCTAACCACATGCTGTCCACGACACCGAACTGGACAAATCCATTCGGCGATGGGCGCACCTCAGAACGGATTCTTGATATTGTCCGATTAAATGGAGAAACAGTGAACTGAGTAGCTTTCGAACGACGTATCCACAGCTATTATATGGTACTCAGTACTCCAAACGAGTATCGATGAGTGAAATATTAGTTACAGGTGGCAACGGCTTTATCGGGACAAACTTGACACAGGAGCTGCGCGATCGCGGCCACGACGTGTGGACTCTTGACATCACATTTTCGAGTGCTGATACCCATTACCGCGTTGATGTGGGTGAATACCGCCAGCTGGCAGAGGTGTTTGCAGAACACGATTTCGAGTACGTCTATCATGCGGCGGCCGAATACGGTCGCTGGAACGGGGAGGAACATTATGAAAACCTTTGGCGGACAAATGCAGTCGGGACGAAACACATCCTCCGACTCCAGAAGGAACACGACTTCCGGTTGATCCAGTTCAGTAGTGCTGAGGTGTACGGTGATCATGCCGGAGAGCTCTACGAAGAACTTACGGAAGAAGAGTCAATTCAACTATTGAACGACTACGCTATCTCCAAACGTGCGAACGAAATGCAGGTCCAAAATGCGATGGAGAAATTCGATACCGAGTCTGTGATCGTTCGTCCTGTCAATTGTTATGGCCCATATAAAGCGTACAACGAATATCGTGGGGTCGTCCCGATCTTCATCTGGCATGCGCTCAACGACAAGCCCTACACCGTCTATCAAGGCCACAAGCGGATCTTCGATTACGTTGATGATACCGTCGCAACCCTAGCGAATATCACGGAGAACTTCCACTCTGGAGAAGTCTACAACCTTGGCGGGGAGCCTGAGTGGGAGATTACCATTACCGAACTCTCTAATATCATCTTGGACTATCTTGATAAGGATGACTCACTAGTGACGTACAAAGAGCCCGAACCGATGACAACGGAAGTAAAACGGGTTGACAGTAGTAAGGCTCGGGAACATCTTAACCACGACCCGTCAGTACCACCAGAGGAGGGTATTCCTAAAATGATCGAGTGGTACGAACAAGAATATGACCTATAACTGTGCAAGTGGTCGAGCTAAGCATCAAGATTTTTATCTCATCTAAAAGGTAACCAATTATGGAAAGATTCCACACCGAATTCGCCGATGCAACGATCATCGTCACTGGAGGCGCCGGTGCGATTGGAAGCAACCTTGTCGACCGATTGTGTGAGTACGACGCTGGGGAAATCGTAATTCTTGATGATTTCTCGTCGGGATACCGATGGCTCGTCCCTGAGGAAGAAGACATCACACTAATTAAGGGAAGCGTTTTAAATGACGAGAAACTCAAGCGGGCATTCAAAAAAGGTCCAGACTTTGTCTTCCATCTCGCTGCCCACTTCGCAAATAAAAATTCTGTCGACCACCCCGAAACGGACCTCAATGTGAACGGGATGGGGACGTTAAAAGTACTACAATATGCACAATTGACAGATGTCAAGCGGTTCGTATATGCTTCCTCAGGATGTGGCGTCTACGGCGGTGACGCGGAAATCCCCTATGAGGAGAGCGACATCACCATTCGACACGATACCCCTTATCAAGTGACGAAACAGTTGGGCGAGATGTACACATACTACTTCCACCAGCTATATAATCTCCCGATCGCCAACGCACGTTTCTTCAATTCCTTTGGTCCCGGAGAAGTGCCTGGAAAGTACCGAAACGTGATTCCAAACTTCTTCTACTGGGCCAACCAAGGCCGGGAGCTCCCGATCACAGGAGATGGAACTGAAACTCGTGACTGGACCTACGTCGGCGATATCGTCAATGGCCTCCTGCGAATGGGGGTCATTGAGGAGGCAATTGGCGAGCCATTTAACCTCGCTACTGGCTCGGACACACAAGTCATTGAGATGGCCGAGAAGATTAACGAGCGAGTTGGGAGTAGTGCTGGTATTGACTACCAGGCCCGCCGGGAGTGGGATAACAAGGCCAAAATCGTTGGCTCAATCGAAAAATCACAACGCGTGCTTGGGTATGAGCCCAAGACAAGTTTTGAAGAGGGCTTAGACAAGGTTCACGACTGGTTCGAGGACAACTGGGAACAGATCAACGCGCGGGCGGAATTTTAGTGATGTTCTTTATCGCTTGTTGGTAAATTATGAGTACTGCTATCGCCGCAACTGATGCTGAGTCTGAGGGGCCGATTGATGTTGTTGTAATTACGCAGTTCTTCCCCCCTGAGGGGCAGGGTGGAGGGCATCGCTGGCAAAAGTTCATCCAGCACCACGACGAGAGCGAACTTCGATACCGAGTCGTCTGTCCCCCGCCCACCTATCCGTTCGGGGAATTCGAGCGGACCTATCAGCCGTGGCAGACTGAGATTATCGAAGGCCTCAGTGTAACGCGTCTCTGGACCTACCAGCCTCACGAGAACGCAGGGAGCCTGGGTCGAATCCTCAACTACGGTATCTTTGCGGTCTTTGCGACGCTGTATATGCTCGTAAATTTTTGGCGGTACGATGTGGTGGTTACGATGTCGACGCCACATACGACGTTCCTGCCAGGTGCCGTAGGAAAGGCATTGGGACGGACGTGGATCGTCGATATCTTTGATCTTTGGCTCGACAACGCGGCCCTTCTCAACTATGTAAATGAGGACTCGTTCGGGTTCCAGTTCGTGGCCTGGTTGGAACGGTTCGCGTTTCACCGTTCTGATCACGTAATAGTATTGACGCCAACGATGAAAGAGTTCTATCTCGACAAGTACGGCATCGATCCGGATCGCCTGACCCCAGTGCCGTTTGGCGTTGATGCGGATCTGTTCGCTCCAGCACTGGATCGGGGACCCAAGCCCTACATGACCTATGTCGGAAACCTGGGGACGTTCTATGCGTTCGAACCTTACTTCCGGGCGTTTGCACAACTTAATGACCAGTATGAACTGTACATCATCGGGTGGGGTGAAGAACGGGAGTGGTTGGAGGACCTCAGTGCCGACCTTGGCATCAAGGACCGCGTGACGTTTACCGGTCGTGTCCCGCGTGAGGAGGTGGCTGATTATCTCGCTTCGGCTGCACTGAACTGGGTGCCTTTAGAGACTGACTATGAATTGGATTATGCACGCCCGACGAAGATGCTAGAAGGGATGGCTGTCGGCACGCCCTATGTCGCGTCACCGATTGACGAGATTGAAGTGGTTACAGAAGCCTCTCAGGCCGGGGTTGTCGTTCCAAACGATCCTGATGAGGTTGCGGAGGCGATGCGGCAGATCCTTTCTTCCCCCGGGATACAGCATCAGATGGCAGAACGAGCAGTGGATTATATTGCAGCAAACCATCGATGGCCTGAGTTGAGTAATCAAGCCCGCAAGATCATCATGACAGCTGCTGAATAGATTACAGGTACCCGAGGTCTTCCAACCGCTCTTCGACATCCTCTTTTAAATCTACGATGTCGACGTCGGCACTAGCAGTTTCGAGGCGGTCATGTACTACTGTTTCAAGGATTTTATCCCCCTGCTCGGGAGGGATTGCCTCGAATTGCGACGGTGCCACCTCAAAGAACCCTTGCTCCTCCCGTAGTTCGTTGTATTCGTAGAGTTGGTGTTTAGAGCGGGCTCCGACAACAATACCGTCTTCAACTTGGTGTTCAGCAACCACGAAGTCGCGATATGCGCCCGAATCTGGGAGATAACCTTCATATTCTTGTGGTATTTCCGCGTCGAGTACATCACAGAATAGCGGGGGGAGGTCTAGAAGGCTCATGAGTGACTCCTCAATTTCGTCAAGATATGAGGGACCATTCAGGATAACTAGCGGCACACGGAGAAGTTCGTCATACATCCGAATCGGTTTGCCATATGCCCCGTATTCTCCGAAGAGTTCACCGTGATCAGAGGTCAGGACCACAAGCGTATCCTCCCAACGACTTGCTGTTTTGAGGTAATCAACGATTCGTCCCACTTGCTGGTCAGTGTATGCGATGGCCGCTTCATAGAACTGTTTAAACTGAGTACGTTGGTGGTCGGTAAGGGCTTCCGGTTCCTCAAGAGCCTTCGAATACCACTTAGAGACTTGAGAGGCTGTGATATTTTCAAGCCCAAACTGGCGCCTGATGTTCTCAGGTGGGAAGCACGGATGATGAACATCCATGTAATGGGCCCAGCAAAAGAACTGGTCGTCAGTATTTTCTAACCAGTTGACCACATCGTCAGTAATTACGTCGGCAGCGACATATGGCCGCGACTTTCCGCTGAGCGTCTGATATGTTTTTTTCAGTAGTCCTGTGATGTTCAGCTTATCATCAATCTGCTGGAGTTTCGGATTGTTAATCTCGATTCCTCGCGGGAATAATTCCGTTGCAACGCCCATAAGGGGGTTCTGATAGTCTTCAAACGCATCGAACCCCACGTCGTAATTAAAGTGGGTAGAGAGGAAGGGATTCGAATGGAACGCTGCTGTTGTGAGCCCGGCGTTGTGGAGTTCGGCAGCGACTCGTGGCCGGTCATTTGACAGCGGTCCAAGCCCGCCATACGAGGCCGGAAGTGTCCCAGTCAGAAGTGCCGGGAACGAACAAGTTGTCCCGGGACCTGTCGCGAAGGCATGAGAAAACGATGTCCCCTCGTCAACCAAAGTCGAAAATGTGGGTGGGTCAGAAGTCTCGAGATCTGGAAAATGATCAGCACGAAGTGAGTCAATCGTAATTAGGAGGATATTCTCTACCATTGCTCCAGTAGACAGCGCTTGTTGAATCTACTAAATACTTGGGTACCTCCGCTCAGATGAGCTATTGGTGAAAATTTCTTCATACAATCGTTCGTATCTGTCAACGACGCTTCCCCATGTAAATTTCTCGCTGACAAGTTGAATCGCATTTTCGCCCATTAACTGTCGCTGCTCAGCATTACTGAGGAGTTGTTCTATTGCAGTTATAACCACACCCGGGGATGGCTCGGTCACAATCCCAGCGTTATAGGCATCAATTTCGGGGAGCGAACAGCGATCGCTAATCACGACCGGGGTCCCGGTTGCACACGCCTCAAGGACAGCCATTGGTTGGCCCTCACTATACGAGGGGTGGAGAAAGATATCCATCGCATCCAAAGCGTCCCGTTTCTCGGCCTCCGAGACGTAGCCTAAGAGAGAAACATTGTCTAAATCACAATCGCGGATCTGCTCTCGAAAAGCCGATTCGTACCCGTCATCTGGGCCAATGATAACGAAAGAGAGGTCAGATTCGTTTCGGAAACCACCGGCGCATTCGGTAACGATATCGAGCCCTTTCTTTTTGTGAAGTCGACCGACAAATCCGACAATCTGATTGGTTGTGAGGTCGTGCTTTTGTCGAAACTCGTCACCATCGCCGCTTTGGAGTTCCTCAAGGTCGACTCCATTCGGAATGCGGACGAGTCTTTGGATCGGCACGTCAATTTCCTTGAGACGAGACTTCTCATCCTCAGTAAGAGCTGTCACTGTCTCTGCGTTTGATAGAATCGAATTGGCAAACGCCTTGGTGAAAAGCCCTCTGAGAAGAGGGGGTTCTTCTTCATTGGGCTGATTGACGGCTCCATGCGGAGTCACGATATACGGAATATCATTGCGACGCGCTGCACGGGCCACGCCGACCGCCAACAGGTGCGGAAATCCGTGAATGTGGATTACATCATACTCCGTAACTGTCGCGTTCAGTGTCCGGCGGAAACCGATCGGAAGCGGCAAGTTTAGTGTCTTTGTTATCCAATTGCTAAGGTTGGGGAAGTATTTCACGGTGAGACCATCAATGTTAATGCGGTCTTCCGTATTGACACGGCCTTGCTCTCCGTGAGTATCCGTCGTGAAGACAGTTACATCATGTCCGCGGTCAACGAGTCGTGTCGCCAGCCGGTGGACAACGCGAAGCGCTCCTCCATGCTCCCATGCTGGCGGATAGTAGGGATATACCTGAAGGATTCTCATTGAATCCGTCCTCTTTGCAACGTTGGTCCATTAGGGTCAGTCATGTTGTTCTATGGCTTGACGACCAATTTTGAGATATTTGTCAGCGATGATGTCCATTGTGTGTCTGTTCAGTGCGACCTTGTGGGCAGTCATTGCGATATTCCGACGTCGGTCTTCATCTTGAATGAGTTGACGAAGCGATTTTTGAAGCGCTTCTCCATCATGTTTGTCAAAGAGTAACCCCGTTTTCCCGTCTGTAATCAATTGTTGGGCACCCATTGTATCGCTGGCGATGACCGGACATCCAGACGCCATAGCCTCCACGATCACATTCGGGCAATTTTCAAACTCGGATGGGAGGACGAAAATCGATGCCGTTCTCATTCGTTCTAACACCTGACTACGTGGAAGATGGCCATGGAACCGAACCTGCTCGGAGTTGGGACTATTGTTAGCTAACTCTCGGACGTAGCCTTCACGTGGTCCAGACCCCACGTAGTGAAGTTCCCATTCGTCTTCCTCAATTTGTTTAAGCGCATCTATGAGAATTTCTGGGCGTTTGTTTCTATCGAACCGACCGACAAAAAGAATCACTGGTTGTTCCACTCTTTGTTCGGGATCGAAGAACGAACACTCTTGGACACCAAGAGTGACTATCGAGATATCGTTTGAAATCGGTTGGTACTCCTGTTTTGTCCGTTCGTTCATAACGATAGTATGGTCTGCGTTTGTTACGACGGACCTCTCAATTGCCCGCTTATATTTGAAGATGAGCGCATTTGCCGGGTGAGTTGCGACACTCATATTATAATAGAATGGGCATGCATCCGGACTTACAACGGTGAATACACATGGGAGGGAGAGTTGCGCAGGGATGAAAGCCGAGAGACGATCGCGGAAGTATACAAGGTCGTGGCTACTATCCTTAAGGTCATTTGAGACTCGATTGGAAAATACAAGGCGTCCGAACAATCGTTCGGTTGCCTCTCCAGGTGTCAAACTGAGCTCTTCGGGACGCACTATGTATTCCGAGCCTGGTACATTATCCATCAATTCGTCTATTGGTTCGCCTATATTTGGCGTTGACAAATAGCGTATGTTATATTTATTTTCACTCTCTATTCTCTCCGATGTATGCGTTCCTGCGTAGATCGTAATCTCGTGACCTTTAGATGCCAGCTTTTCTGCGAGACGCTGAATTGGGCCAGTTCCACCGCTTGCGACGTTACTGAATGTATCAATCCGTGGATCACCGGAAGCAACAAAGGCGATATCCAAACTATTTTTCATTTTAGTATATTCTCACTTTTAAAGGTGTATTCTTGATTCAGGAGCTACACTGCATAGAACAATTCTCCACCTTTCATGAATAACGTTTTAGCGCATACTGTATAAGCATTTGCGGTTGGGTATATTCGCTTTGAGTAGGTTTCTACGAAGGATCAGTTGTAATTTTACAACAGTATACAATTCTCAGTTCGGATGGCAACGTGACACATGAATATATTTGTTTCTGTAGTTCTGATAAATTATGATTCCGAAGGAGGTAATGGATCGCTGAATGGGCAACGCTCTCGCTCTATGGATTCCGAACCCAGTTAGGCGAGTCCTGCCACTTCGCGGTTAGTTTGTTCAGCGAGTTGCTCGATCTCCCAGAAGAGGCAGCCCAACGCGACCTCCCCCACTACACAGTTTTCCCAACATGGTTTGCACAGATGTTGCTGGTGTGCGTGTCTTATTGCGTCTGTCGGGAACGCATCGGCTATGTCTCCATTGGTATGACTGGCGTCGATCGTAATCGGTTCACCTACGCTATCGGAGCGCTGAATATCACCGCTTTCGTTGATGTTGAAACGTTGTAATTCGCCGACATGGGCCTAACCACCCTGAGGAAACACAATGGATATGGGCTGCAGGGTACCCGGCGCAATACCAGCGACTTACGAAGTCTCACCTCTGAGCGAGGCCATGACACGAAAAACCTCCACGTCGAACTAAGAAAACGCCATCAACCGCTAATTAAGTACAAGAGTGTGAATCTACTCAATCACACTCATAATAACCGTATGAACAGTGAGCAATACAGCCAGCACTTCGTTCGTTACTGTCTTGCGTGCCCGTAGGTATTTGCTGTAGTTTCGCGAGATATTGTTAAAAGCGACTGTTTATAACCTCCGCTAAAGCATGAGATATCCGTGAAATACCTAAGTATACCGTAGCTACTGAGATATAATTCCAAATAGCCAACCATTTATAGATGGCTCAAGAATCGATTTATAACTATGGCAACGCTGGATGTCGGTATTATTGGCGTTGGAGGGATAGCTGAAATCGGACATATCCCAGCATATATGCAGAGTTCTCACACGCAAATCACGAGCATCGCGGATGTCGACGACAATCGCAGACAAGAAATCGCGTCTGGATACGATATCCCGAATACCTACGCTGACGGTGAGTCCCTCCTTCAACAAGAAGACGTCGACATCGTCTCAATCTGCACACCTCCTAAATTCCACGAACAGATATTCATCAAGGCTGCCCGACAGGGAACTCACATTTTTGTGGAAAAGCCGCTTGCAGTTGATCTTGAGGCCGCAGAACGAATGCAGTCAGCAGCACAAGAATACGACGTGTTCACACAAGTCGGCTACGCGAAACGGTACACGAACAACTATCAGAAGGTCCTTACCTTCATCCAAAACGGAATGCTCGGTGATATTTACGAGGCGACCCTTCACCTCCTTGTCGTCCCCCCAACCTCGAGCTGGCGTTACGATCCCGATATCGCCGGCGGTGGAATCATCACCGAGAATCTCCCTCACTGGCTGGATTACTATATGCTGCTGTTCGATGGAACTCCCAGCGTGACGCGCTCGAAGTTCGATCGGATTAACACCACTAATGTCGAGGACTTCGCTGAGATCACTCTTTCGTTCGACGAGGTCAACCTGAACATCGTCGCAAAGTGGATAGAGCCGGGATTCACATACAAAGCATTGCTCAAAAACACGATTGTTGGAATCAACGGCGAACTGGAGTTCGACCAGGAACGTCTTGAGGGAAACATCCGGGGCAAAGGGTTCTATTTTAAACACGGAGAAACCCCGTCAATCGCTCTCGGTCCACTTTTTCAAGCATGGTACGGTGTCTCGGAGAATACGTTCACCAAGGCAGTTGCTGACTTCATCGATTACGTCGCTGTGGGGGAGCAACCAGTGGCATCGATCGACTGGGGTGTCGAGGTTTCGAAAGTGAAAGAGACTATCTACGAGAAAGGGGGTGGCCGATGAAGATACTAATCACCGGGGGAACGGGCTTTCTCGGCGTCAATCTCGTTAAGCGACTCGAAGACAGCGGGCACGAACCGGTCGCCCTCGTTCGAGATTCCTCGCCGACCAAGTTTCTACCAAAAAATGTCGAGACTATATACGGGGATATCACGGATAGGTCCTCACTAAACGCCGCGCTCTCTGACGGTGACTTCGACGGCGTTGCACACCTCGCAATGGTGGCTGGTCGATCCACTACCACGTCCATCAAGGGCGACCTCAACTGGAAAACTGCTGAACGAGTAAACGTTGACGGGAGCCAGAACGTCTTCGACGCAGCCCAACAAGCGGGGGTCGACAACGTCGTGTTCACGAGTACGATAAAAGCACATCCGGACGTACCTAACAATGATGACGCGAACTACATCAGGAGCAAAGAAGTCGCAGAAACACGCCTGCTTGAAGGGGAGTACACGTTTGAGCACACGGTCGTGTATCCAACAAACCTTCTTGGACCGAATGACTATCGAGCACGTAACTACACTCCGTTTCAAATCGTTCACTCGAATCCGATCATCGTACCGCCAATGTACCTCCCGCAGACTGTGAATTATGTACACGTCGATAACGTAACGAGCACGATCGAACACGGGCTTACCACCAGCGAGAGCGAGCGATATATCGTTTCCGGGTCGAACATTTCCAATCGACAGTACCACAAACGTATCGCCAAAGTCGCGGATACGCGGTGTTACGTCCCCCACATTCCTTTCTCTCGAACGTTGATCCCGTGGCTGATGAACAGGTTGCATAGTGTTGGACTCATACCGATCGGCGGCGATACTCTGGAATGGGAATCGAAAGGTGGAATTCAAAACCGATTCCAGAATCGCTACCCGTTCGAATCAAAATCACTTTTCGATGCCATTAAGCATAGCCACGAGTGGTACGAAGATGTCGAGCTACTGTAATTCATGACACAGAGTGATCAGACCAGCGTCGCCTTGATAGCCCCGACCCCCCCGAGCGACGAGACAGGACAAATCCCCATTAAAATGGACACGTCCGTCTTGCTCCAGTTCCACGAGAGTGTTCAGATATTCACGAGGGCGAACGTTTCATTGAATATAGATCACCCTGATGTAAATGTATGTAAGATAAAAAAACCGTTCGCGGACTCGACAGCACTCCCACGCATACTGGGATTTATAATTTACCAATTGAAGTTTGCGCTTTCCCTAATCTCGGCCCGTGATGGGGTGGATATCGCGTTTTTCCGAGGTACAGGTCAGGTCGTTCCAATGGTCACTGCGAAACTCATCCGAATTACGGTATTCATCCGGATAGCCGGCGTCCTCTACGAAAGTATGACCGACAGGTCACTGTCGGAAGTATGTGGGCGAACTCTGTTCTGGCTTATTCATACGAGTATGTGCTGGATGGCAGATAGGATAATAGTGACGAGCCCGTATATTATAACATTTGCTGGACTCAAGCCATTTGAATCGAAGATTTACCAATGGCAGCACTACTTCTTCGACCTTGAGAAATTTTCTATCCGTGAACAGTACACCGAACGAGACAAAGTCGTTGGCCATATTGGGACTCTCGACAGAATAAAAGGGTCGACTCAGTTCGCCGAAGCGATGTGTACGGTCTGTGATCAGACGGGTGCCAGCGTGCTCGTCGTCGGTGAGGGTGAGAAGGGTGCGGAAATGGAGAGAATCCTTGATGGGTGTGGATCGGAATACGAGATGCGAGGCCATGTCGACCGAGACCGGATCCCAGAGGAACTCAACCGGATGAAACTACTCATTATCAGTTCTCAGACGGAAGGCGTACCGAAAGTCCTCATTGAAGCGCTGGCGTGTGGAACCCCAGTAGTCGCAACCAGAGTCGGCGGGATTCCCGACTACGTAAACGACGGGGAGAACGGATTCCTCATTGGGGACAATGACCCGGACGTTATCGCGAAGGCAGTGCTCAAGGCACTCAATGGGGCGGAGCTTGAGAAGATGTCGGCTTCAGCACGGAATAGTGTCGAGGATGAGTTCACGTATGAGAACAGCCTGGAAGGATATCATTCACTGCTAGAATCCACAAGATATGTTCCAAGCGATCTCCCAGAGCAAGTAAGTCCGCCATTTGACATCACAGACAGATGATATTTCAAATGAAAACTTCTGTCCTCAGAAGACAACATATGTCAGTCCTAGTTCGCACCCGAACTAAAGTATGAATATCTCGGTGCCATTCTCAAAATGGAAACTTGTGACCCATGTGACGTGTAAGCGACATAATTTCGTTTCCACATGATTATCTAGAACGCGATCAAGTGGTCTTTTAATGTTATTGTGGTAACATTATCTGCATAAGAATGGATTCTTTCAATTATTTTCGCATGGATGACGGGTATGACATAGGCGTGGTTGAGTGCCTTCAGTACCTTCAGTAGCGTGAGGACTTCTTGTCGGAGAATTCTTTGGTTCTGAAATCTTTCCTCCGATTCTGTGGTAATAACTTTCGATAATGGTCATCGGTCTATCTCGACCGATGCCCACCCGGTCATTGAATCGTACGACGTTCTGGTGATTGTGTAAATGACGACGGAAGCAACCAATTGTGGTGCCTATTGGTGATATAAAGTTGAAGCGTTTCGCGTAGAGAGAATTGTAATTCCTTCCGTGTCGGTGTTTGATATTCGAATCTGATCGGCGCAACGGGATACTGGATGAGGCACGGGACATGGCCCGGCTTCAAGTTGGACCGGCCGGATCTTTCGTTGTTAGAGATCGCTGAACCCGACGACTCGGACTTAGTTGAAATATAAGCCCACACTCCCCATCATACGTACCTCTCAGGATTTTCCATAGACACGGTTGTCAGCAAATTCGACAGAGTGTGAACGATCTCGAGTCGAACGTCGATACTACAGTGGAACAATTCTTAGATACGTTCGGGGTGAGGTAGCTGATAGGTTACCCGAATTGGATTCAACTCTGGTGCAGTTATCTTGGTGGGGGTCAACACATCCAAAATAGATCCAGTATGACTCTGTCAGGTCTGTGTTGAGTTGTTGAGTCGCCACTTCCTTGAAACTCATCTCGAAGGGACAATATACGGGCTTGCGCTACGAAGAAATATACGATGATGACGATACCGCATTTAATCGTGTGTCATTCATTTGTAACCTAAGTGTTTTAATTGATTTTCAATCTCTCGATGCTTGTCATTTGATCGGCTATCTGTCTCATCTGTATGATTATTAGAGGGATCCCAAATGTCATGCTCAGCTTCAATACGGTAAGATTGAACATTGGAAACGTGGTCTACCCACTCTTTCCTTAGCGACTCAAGAATGTCTGGATTGACAACAGACTTGTCATCTGTCTCGTTAGGGTCATCTTTGAGGTCAAACAGCAACTGCTTGGAAGGGCTAGACCCGAGATTGGAGGTTTTCAATATGTACTTGTACGGATAACTAACTGCAGCTCCGAAAACGCCATCTTCGTTCTCGAATCCGAGGAATTGTGTTGGCTGTCCACCAGTGTCCTCGAGAAGATTCCCGCCGTCCCACTGGCCACTTAGCTCAGCTCCGCTGAGATCGACAATGGTTGCGGCCATATCAACATGACTCACGGGTTCCGTTTTTCTTGCTGCATCAAATTTCTCACCATGGACAATTAGAGGTACGTGTGCCATTGATTGATAAGTTGATGGTTCGTGAAAACCTCCATGACGACCAAACTCTTCGCCGTGGTCTGCGGTTAATATAATTGTTGTATCTGGGCTGACTGTCTCAAGTAAACGGCCTATTTGTTTATCTGCGTGGCGGAGGCTTGCGTCATACGTGTCAATGACAGCCTGTGGGGGTTTCTCGCTCTCGGTGACATATCCCGTGGGATCACGGATGTGGTCCGTCTTAATTCCTAATTCCTTCCGTTCGGATGAAAGGTACTGATGAGGGCCGTGGACATCCATGAGATGTACCCAAGCGTAATATGGTTCACTGTCATCCTCTCGCTTGCGGATCCAGTCAGTCGCTTTGTCTACTACGATTTTATCATTTATTCCGACAGAAGCCCCCCGGGATTCAGCGACTGTAAGTAACCGCTCGTAAACTCTCCTGAGACTTTTATGTATAATCCCCCCAGATAGTTGTTGATGAATTCTTCCAGCAATCGAATTTACTTTACTTATAGCCCCGGGGTCTTGACCATTTTCCCAGTCCGACACCTCAAGGAACGTATCGAAACCACGATGATGATTAAATCGAGTCGTCAAAAATGGGTTGTTGGCGAAACCCGCGGTGCGGTACCCAGCTGATGAGAGTGCTTCTGCAACCGTTTGGTCTGCAGTTTGGGGTAACCCTGCACCTGAGATACGAAGCGGAAATACGCCTGCATTGATACTTTTAAAGGCAAAACGGGTCCCAGGGCCATTACTGAAAGCGTTCTCGAATAATGTTCCATCGTCAGCTATCGCGTCAATATTCGGTGCCGTCTCACGATAATAACCATATGCTTGGAGGTGGTCCGGCCGAAGGCAGTCAACGGTAACGAGAAGAACACTATGATCCATGATTGCCAACTATGTCTCTGATTTGCTCCTTGAACCTTTCGGCACCAAACTTTTCCTTTGCGTTTGGCAAGTTACCTACAGTCTCATATTGCCTGGAACTTTCAGCTAACATCCCATCGATCTTGTTAACAGCGTCAATTACGCCTACATATTTAACATCATCTATGTTTCCGACTACTTCAGTTTGTCCGCCTTGATCTGGAACGAATGGTATCTGGCCCGCCAATACCATCTCTGCGATGCTCATTCCAAAATGCTCGTATGGATGACAGTGTATCCCGTATTTGTGGTTCTTCATCATCGTTAATAATTCGTCTCGCTCTATCGGTCCTTCCAAGTGTACGTATTCCCTGCTTGCAGACTCTGTTTTGACCCTGTCATAGTATGTCTTATTTCCAATAGGTCCAATAATGTGCAGGTGCACATCGTGGCCTCTACTGCGCACTTTATCAATTATACGTATGCTCTGTAGAGTGTTCTTTGACGGATGTATTGACCCAATAGAGATGAACCCATTTTCTCTTGATTCCCAACTACTGTTGCCACTTTCGCTTCCTTTGATTGGGGGATACACAACCTCACATCTTTGATCATATATCTTTTCGACTAGATTTGCTGTCCACTTAGAGTTTGCCAATAACACACTGTTAGATACACGGTCACGATCATACTCTGATATGTACTCATTAATTGAATTGATTATCTTTGCGCCCGTTGACCGAGATGTTCTACGATGTTTGATTATTTGTTTTTGACCCACATATTCACTTATATTATCCAAATATCCAAAAGATTCAGATGGAAAATGAATGTATTGAACCGACTTTCCGGGCAATATAATTTCATTTTTTGTTCCTATGAGAATATCATATTCGCTGGATTTATTTTTGGCAAATTTCTTTACCAATGAATTTTTTATGCCCCCCATATTTAACCCAGGTATTTTATTTATATAATTATAACCAAAGTAATTTGGTGTTTCTATCACTATATTTTTATTTACATTTGTCCCAAAGTATTGGTTTAATTTATTCACGTTAAATTTAGAAACCGTTAATACCGTCACTTCATAATGATTCTGCAATGACTCTATCACGTTCATGGCAACCGCTTCTGCCCCCCCTTTACCAGAAAATTCTGAAGGGTGAACGATACAGACGGTTTTCATGATATGTATGTCAGTACATGAGAAAATAACACTATTGGTATATTAATACACTCATTCATTAAATTTTAACCGCCATATTTGTTTGTAATATTCTTTGACCAACCCCATACATACTTCGTTTAAAATTATGGATATTTTCTGCCATGGTTTTGTTGGGTTGAGCATCGGTTTTACCAACCCCGAAGGCTGGAGCCACGATACTGCCCCTTGGTCCACGTTGCTGAACATAGTTGAAGACAAAAAGTTCTGTGTTTTGCCTCACAAAGGTAAGCTCAATACTGGTCCGACTTTCGTAGCGGATTATCTGGAATCAGAGTCCGAGCCGTTCTAACGCAGCATTTAGATAGCACGTTCCACGATTGTATTTCACGGTAATCATCGCCCAAGATGGCAGCACGAAGGCCCACGACACACAGCAACTCGAACTGGTTTATTCGATACCTAAGAGTTAGTGGAGCGAACACTGCGAACGAGAAGGGGGCTGAGACATTCACCGCAAATAGAGTCAAGGGAGGTTTAAAGTGGTATCTTTCTTAACCAGTAGTGTGAGCGCCTACGATCATACCAAAATATCCAAAAGGTACATTTTCAAAACTATTGGTGTCGTCAGTGTATTTATAACATCAATATTATACTTCATTGCGGCCTCGTGGTCTGCTACGGGTTACGAAACATCCATATATTCTGAAACACCCAGTTATTTTTGGGTGTTTTTAACCATATCCTTCATTATGAGTATTTGTGTTATTTTGTACGATAACAATTCAAAAAATAAATTAATTGGTTTTATATCACTATTACTATCTAATTTCCTAGCCATATCTATTCCACTTTTTAAAAACTATTATTTGTGGAGCCCGGGCGATCCGCTGACTCACGTTGCCAATATTCGAGGAGTGATATATTCGAATACAATTTCAGTGTATGCTTATCCTGCTCTTTCCTCGCTTTCAAGTGTGGTCATTAATACATCCCAGGTTACACCTCGTTCGCTCACCCTGTTTTTACCTAATATTATTTATTTTTTATTTGCTGTGGGAATGTATGTACTATTGAGATATTACTCAGATTATGAATTTTCTGTTGCTATTGGAATTACGATTGTTCTCTCAACAAGTTTTGGTATTAACATTTTTGACCCAGCACGTCTATCTTATTCCTTAGTACCCATCATTATTTTTTCATTATCATTGTTAAATGAATTTAAGAAAAAAGAGTTTGCTATTATTACCACTCTTTTTCTCGCTGCTCTTATACCGTTTCATCCCCTCACAGCTGGAATCACCCTCTTATTATTTTCTCTCTATATGATAACATATTCATATGGTTCCTCAGTACCACAAGCTGTTGAAGCGGCATCAATTGCTCTTATTATTGGTGCAGTCATGGAATTATACTGGATACAACAATTTAGGAGAACAGTTATGATTATTGTTAGTTTTATAGGATTCTTTAATGAATCATCATCTTCCGATGGGGCTAACTATGCGTCCCTTATAGCCCGCGCTTCTCCAGATCTAACTTTAATTGCTCAAATGCTACTACTTAGATTTGGAGGAATCGTGATTAATGGATTAGGGGCATTATCGTCAGTGGTTCTACTTTTGAATGCCCGAAGGAAATATGACCAAAACAACATTTTTATTGGTTTGTCATTCGCGCTTATTCTATTATTATCTATAGCAAGCTTATTTATATTTTTCTTTTCTCCATTTAGGTTTCTTTCGCTCATAAAAATATTTTCAGTAGTATCAATTACTTTGTTTTTGGATGTTATATTTTCTCATAATGATATCTATGGGAGTTATAAAACTCGATGCTACATAAAAAATTTAATGTATTTAGTAGTAATACTAGTTGTCGTGATATCTTTACTGAGTGTGTACCCATCCCCCCAGTTTACGAAGCAGCAAAATGGTCAGGTCACGGAGCAACACGTGAAATCAACAGAGTGGATATACAGACACAATCATAATCCCGGTGTCATAAATCTAGATTATCTTGGTCCGGCAGCGAAGAGGCTAGACACATATGTACATTATGGAGATAATACAGGAGATGTTATTAAGCGAATACCCCCCGCTCATTTTGGGTATGAAAATCCCACCCGCCCGACTTATTTACAGATATCACAAAAAGGAAAAAATTTTTACCCCTCTGTTTACCCTGAATTTAGACACCTCTGGAATTTCTATCCGAAAGACTTTGCTTCGTTAAATAACCAAGCTAGCGTAAATCAAATATATAGTAGTGGTGATGTAGGTATTTATCGAATTTAATTGTATAATTGGAATCAAAAATACCCATATTTACATTCGATTCATTTTACAACCTATGCGAGTATCTAACAGAACCAACTATCGGAATTTAAAGAGCTCTTGCACCGTCGAAGGCAGTGTTCAGATAAGGTCAAAAAGTGAGGCGGCCGTCAGTTCTTGGTGTCCATGCAAGAAACTCGCCGCCTCGTCGGAGGTAGCGACTGGCCGGAGTTAGCATTTGTGGAGCGAGAAGCGACACCCGAGCCCGCGATGAAATTGGGTATCCAGCTCCATCTTGCGGGATTATCGTTGTCGGATACCACCTCAGTGTTGGCTGGCCTGGGTGTCGAACGCTGTCGAGCCACCGTGCATAATTGGATTCAGAAGGCTGATTACAGCCCAGAGAGGGCCGAAACCCGGATCACGTCGCGGTCGACGAGACTGTGATCCAGGTCAACGACCACCGATTCTGGCTGTACGCCGCTGTCGATCCCGCCACTAACCGCCTGCTCCACGTCGCACTCTATCCGACCAGGACCACCGCCATCTCCGAGATGTTCCTCGAAGAACTCCGCGAGAACCATCTCGTCGACGACGCGATCTTCCTGGTCGATGGAGCGCCCTGGTTGCAGGCGGCCTGTCACCATCTCGGGCTCCGATTTCAGCACGTCACCCATGGAAATCAGAAGAGCGTCGAACGGGTGTTCAAGGAGCTGAAACGCCGAACGAAGACGTTTGCCACGCATTTCAGACACGCGAACCAGAAACCGCCGAAATGTGGTTGCAAGCATTTGCCGTCTGCTGGAATCAGCCAATCTGAACAATGCCTCGAATAGGGCTTCCATCTAACTGATATCAAAGCATTGAATTACCGACCTGACGAACGCAAAATGTACTGAGGGAGTAAAATTGACATGCATCCGGCCTATTATTGAGAGTAATTACATATAATGGGATTGAAAGCAACCATCGCGTCGGCACTTAAGGACCCCCGAAAAGCAGTTAGCTATGGATACGGCCAATTCTCGCAGAAAGTAAATCGGAATATTCATAACCTCTATTCAAGGCTTCTGCCAACAAGTAATATATTCAACGAGGATTGGGATAATCTCATCATTTTAGATGGTTGTCGGTATGATTTACTTGAACCTAGTGATTTCCCTGATAGAACGATTAATCATCGTATTTCGCGGGGATCTCATACGGTTGAGTTTCTAAGATCCAATATATGTAACCAATTCATGGATGATATTGTCTGGGTGTCCGGGAATCCACAATTAACAAAGTTCGAAGAACATCTATACAAGGTCGTTCACGTATGGAAGGACTCCTGGGATCAAGAACATCGGACTGTGATGCCTGAGCAGATGTTTTCAAAAGCCCTTCAAGTTCATGATACCTACCCTAATAAGCGACTAGTCATCCACTTCATCCAACCTCACTATCCATTTATTGGTGAAAATGCCAAGAAAAAACTTGAAAACCAATCGACCTTCCAATTTGAAGAATACGGCTTGGGAACTGATTACGAGTACGATATCTGGGGCGCATTGGAACGAGGAGAAGTTGAGCCGGAGGTTGTATGGCAAGCCTATCGCGAGAATCTAGAGGTTGCCCTTCCGTTTGTTCGGAAGTTAGGAAAGGAACTGCAAGGCAAAACTATCGTATCATCGGATCATGGAAATGCTTTCGGAGATTGGACTTTCCCCGTACCACTCCGGATTTATGGACATCCTCGTGGCTTCTTCTTGGAATCGCTCCGTAAGGTACCATGGATCGTATTTGATGAAGGAGAGCGGAAAAATATCGTCGCTAGCGATCAGGGGGACCGGACCTACAATAAACCCGCTAAAAAGGTTCAAGAACGTCTACAGGATCTTGGCTACAAGAATTAGAATAAACTGTCGATGTCGGACGACGTAGATTCTGACGTAATTCATACATCTCTTCGGTCAATTAGCCGTGGTGCTTCCATTGGCTTCGCTGGAAAACTGATATCTACCATATTGGGATTTGTAATCAATTTACTCCTTACTCGAGGACTCGGGGCCGCCCTCTATGGTATTTACTCTTACGGGAAGTCAATTCTATCAATAATATTGATATTCTCTCAGCTGGGAACTGGCCAGTCAGTCATGCGGTTTCTCCCAGAATATGACGATAACATAAATCGACAAAATGAGGTATTAGGACTTGCTTATTTCACAGCATTAGTTAGTAGTATTATTATAGGGGTTATACTATATCTGCTTGCACCTATAGTAGCGAAATACACACTGGGTAATCCCCTTTTAACCGACGTTCTGCGTATTCTAGCGATTATTCTGCCCTTCAATACACTTGCTAATTTATCGAATAAGATATTTATATCTATTGAAAGAATTAATTATAACGTTTTTGTGAAGGATATAATTACACCAACTTTACGTATTATTTTTATTGGGGGTGCGTTACTGCTGGGTTACTCATTGTTGGGTGTTTTGGCCGCAGTCGCCCTTGCAAGCGCTGTAATTCTTATTATCGCACTGATTGTCCTCTTTTCTAAAACACAACTCCGTCCAACTACGAACACGTCGTTCAACCAAAAGGTTGAGTTTTATCGTTTTTCTGTCCCACTCTCACTCAAAGATGTTGGGTCCACAGTTCAAAACCGGGTGGATATTTTGATGGTCGGATTCTTTCTCACAGAGAGCACAGTTGGAATATATCGGGTAGCTGTCCTTCTTTCTTCAGTACTTGTCTTGCCCTTAGGAATGTTTAGTCAACTATTCCCACCGGTTGCCTCACGTCTATACGCAAATGACGAGAAGCAGGAATTAGAATCGGTATACTCTATCGTTACCAGATGGACACTTACTATCGTCCTAGTCCCGGCACTTAGCTTAATCATCTACCGTCAAGAAATCCTCGCTATCTTTGGTGATGAGTTCACCACTGGTAGTGTTGTAGTGGTCTTTTTCGCCATTGCACAAATAACAAATAGTGCCGTTGGGCCGAGCGGTTTTATTTTGATGATGACAGACAACCAATATTTAAGCCTGATAAATGCTTGGTCAATGGGGATACTGAACATAGTTCTCAATTATATATTTATTTTGGAATTTGGACTGGTGGGGGCGGCAATGGCCACCGCTACGGTAATGGCGGGGATTAATATTATACGTATTATTGAGATATGGTACGTAGAAGATTTGTTTCCTTATGATCTTAGCTTTTGGAAACCTCTCGCTGCCGGAACCGTCGTATCGATACAAATGTTTGCTCTAGAAATACTTTTAGATGATTACCTGCTCGTAGCAGTTGGAAGTATTTCGGGTTTTTTCCTATTTTGTGGATTACTAATTTCTTTCGGTATTGACCCCAATGATCGCGAATTCTTAAATAGAATCATTGAAGAATTATTTTAATTTAAATAGTTCTTACTCTTTATTATTTTTGTTGTGAGGGATGGTTACGAGCTATATGACAGATCCCATGCTGTTAAGTAATATTTATACTACTGGCGAATATATTAATGTGATATCGCGGCCGATTCGGAGCCGAAACGCCGGGCATAGAGTTTGTGCTTGAAATACCCGTCCTACCGCTCCAGTTCATCACGTAGTCCGATATCTAGCGTCACCCAATCTCTACCGCGCGTTTGTGATATCCGACCGTGGAACGTGGCTCTGTGGTGGCAACTCCTCGTGGGTAACCCCGCTGTCGCTCCGCATAACGTCCAGCACGACCTCAGCAGTTCGTTGGGTGTCAGCGCATTCTCCCAGAGTCCGAAACGATGATTTCGAACCGAAGATTCCCGCCGTACCCCTGGATTCGAGGCCCAGTCCACGGAATGGCCACAAACAGCGAAGCAAGCGTCACCCCGCAGGTAGAGAGGAGTAGTCGGCTTCGTTCGCGATCACTCGACGGTGACGCTTTTCGCGAGGTTCCGCGGCTTGTCGATCGGACGACCCTTCGCGTCCGCGACGTAGTAGGCGAACAGCTGGAGCGCGACGTTCGCGACGACGGGTTCCATCGGGCCACAGTCCGGAATGTCGAACGTCGTGTCGGCGTACCCCGTCATCTCGGGGTCGCTCGACACCCCGATGACGGGGGCGCCACGGGACTTGACCTCCTTGACGTTGTTCAGCGTCTTTGCCGACCGGGTTTCGTTCGTGAGCAGGGCGATAACGGGCGTCTCGGGCGTCACCAGCGCGAGCGGGCCGTGCTTCAGTTCGCCCGCGGGGAAGCCCTCCGCGTGATCGTAGGAGATCTCCTTCAGCTTGAGCGCACTTTCGAGCGCGACCGGGAAGCCCGCTCCCCGACCGATGTAGAAGAACGCATCGCTATCTGCGTACTTCTCGGCCGCCTCCCTGATCGTCTCCTCCTGATCCAGTACCTGCTGGACGGCGCCCGGGAGATCGCGAACCCCCTGGAGCAGTCGGCCGGCAGTTTGTGTCGAAATCGCGTTGCGAACCTGGCCGAGGTGGACGGTAAAGAGGGTCGCGGTGACGACCTGGGAGACGAATGTCTTCGTGGCCGCGACGCCGATTTCGGGGCCCGCACGGATGAAGATCGTGTCGTCGGCCTCCCGCGTGACGGTACTCCCCAGGGTGTTCGTGAGCGCGAGCGTCCGCGCGCCGGCACGGATCGCCTCGCGAAGCGCCGACATGGTGTCGGCGGTTTCGCCGCTTTGCGTAATTGCCAGCACGAGCGTTTCCCGAGGGTCGCGACCGCCGTCGAACTCGTACTCGCTGGCGACGTGGACGCTGACAGGGACGTCGGCGTGGGTTTCCAGGAGGTCGGCGGCGTAGAGCCCCGCGTGATAGGACGTCCCGCAGGCGATGATCTGGATCTCCTCGATCGAGCGGAGGTACTCCTCGGGCAGGTCGACGTCGAGGTCGACGCTCGTGGCCAGGTCGTTCACGCGACCGGAGACCGCCTGCCGGAGCGCCCGGGGCTGCTCGTGAATCTCCTTGAGCATGTAGTGGTCGTAGCCGCTCTTCCCCGCGTCCTCTGCGTCCCATTCGAGGGTCTCCGTCGGGCGGTCGACCCGCTCCCCGCCGTTGTAGATGGTGACCCCCTCGTGGGTGATGTGCGCGAGGTCGCCGGTTTCGAGATACGTGACTCGATCCGTGTGCTCGATGAACGCCGTGGCGTCGCTCCCGATAAACGTCGCGTCCTCTCCGTGGCCCAGCAGCAGGGGGCTGTCCTCGCGAGCCACGACGACGCCGTCGTGGCCGACCGCGGTCACTGCGATGGCGTAACTCCCCTCCAGTTGCGCGGTCGCCCGCTGGACGGCCGTGCAGAGCGACACCCCGTCAGCGAGAGCGTCTTCGACGAGGTGGGGGATGACCTCGGTGTCGGTGTCGCTCTCGAAGATGTGGTCGTCGCGAAGTCGCACCTTGAGGTCGTCGTAGTTCTCGATGATCCCGTTGTGGACGACGGCAACGTCGCCGGTGCAGTCCGTATGGGGATGAGCGTTCGTTTCAGTGGGCTCGCCGTGCGTGCTCCAGCGGGTGTGACCGATGCCACACGATACGTCCGTCCGGGAGGGGACGGGCAGTTCGTCGACCTGCCCCTCGGTCTTGTGCACGGACAGGCTGTCGCCGGTCAGTGCAATCCCTGCAGAGTCGTACCCCCTGTATTCCAGGTTCTTGAGCCCTTGATGGACGATGCGTCCCGCCGCCTCGGTCCCGATATAGCCTGTGATTCCACACATATTGGATGTCTTTCGCTGCCGTGACCGCCGTCTGTGATCGACCCGCCGAGCGATCTTCTCCCCCGGTTCGTGACTCGGTCGACGTCACCGTCCCGTTCGAGCGGCCGCACGTCGTCAGGCCACGACCTGAGCCCGCGATGTCGACCTGCCCGCCATCCATCGTCCCACCCACTCGGCTGTGACGCTTCCGTCGCTGCTGTCGTCGGTTACTCCTCAGTTGTTATACTGTCACATCAGATAAAATTATGCTATTCCGTGATACTCCGTTCGGAGACTATCCGGATACCATGAACGTATCCTCAAAAAGTTACCAGGGATTCAGGACACTGAATGGGCGACAGTCCGCCATTAGCTGTTGGGAAAGAGGGGCCTGGCGCGCCTGGTGAGAGTGCGGGAGACCCCGAGCGAACGATGCGCGCTAGCAACGTTACCCGGACTCCCGACGCGTTACGTCCGGTTCTTGTCCCGCGTGACGACCTCGCCGGGCGTCGTCCGCGAATCGGTTCCGAGGGTGACTCCCGCATCGAGGCTCGTATTGATCCCGGTCTTTGTGCCGTGGCCGACGACGACACCGAACTTTCGACGCCCGGTCTCCGTCAGCTCGCCTTTCACTTGTACCCGGACGGGGTCGTCGTCGTGACGCAGGTTTGCGACTTTGGTCCCGGCCCCGAAGTTGACGTCTCGTCCGAGGACGGAATCCCCCACGTAGGAGAGGTGGCCGACGGCGGTGTCGGCCATCAGGACGGAATTTTTCACCTCGACGGCGTTACCGACGCGGACGTCGGGACCGAGGACGGTACCCCCGCGGACGTAGGCGTTCGGGCCGACGTCGGCGCCCGCCTGGATGACGACAGGACCCTCGACGTAGGCGCCGTTGCGGACACGGGCACCGTCCTCGACGACGATGGGGCCTCTGAGCGTGGCGTCCGGTTCGACGGTGCCCCGAACGTCTCGCTTCAAGTCTTTGAATAGGTGTTCCGTGGCGGTCAGGAGCTCCCAGGGACGACCGATGTCGAGCCAGGGGCCCTCGTACTCGACGGCGGCAATCGGGCGTCCGTCGTCCACCGCATACTGGAGGGAGTCGGTGATCTCGTACTCCCCCCGCTCGCTCAGCCCGGTCCGATCGATGTACTCGAAGATCGTCGGGGAAAATCGATAGAGGCCGAGGTTCGCGAGGTTCGTCGGAGGATCGCTCGGTTTCTCGACGATGTTGGTGACGGTGCCACGCTGGGTGTCGACGACGCCGTAGGACGTCGGATCGTCGACCGGCATCACCGCCATTGCCGTCTTCGGTTCGTCGGCGAGGGCGTCCACGAGCGCCTGTGTGATGTGGACGTCGCCGTTCAGTGCGAGAAATGGCCCCTCAATGTGGGGTTCCGCTTGCTGGATCGCGTGCGCCGTGCCGAGTTGCTCGGACTGCGTGACGTACGTGAGCGGACGCCCGCGGTACTCGTCGCCGAGATGTTCCTTGATTTGGGCCCCTTCGTAGCCGACGACGACGACGAACTCGTCGACGTGAGGCGCCGCGACGTCGAGAACGCGTTCGACGATCGGGGTGCCGCCGATCGGCAGGAGCGGTTTGGGCGTCCCGTCCGTCAGCGGCATCATTCGCGTTCCCTGGCCGGCGGCGATGACAACGGCTTGCATCGATATGGAACGGATTACCCGCATGTGTCAAAGGTACTGTGGCTCACGGCCACTACCAGCTACTCACGATACCGTCTGTGACTCGTCGTGGAACACGACCGTGGACGGGACGGCGGTGATCCTAGGACGCTGTCCGACGAACCGCCGATGTCTGCTCCCCCTTCCGGTTCCCTGTCACCAGCAGTGGGTGAATGTTAACTCACGCTGCCCGCATTCCTCGGACGTGCTCTCCCCTCGATCGCGGCGCCTGCTTGGTCTCGGAGTGCTCGTCGGTCTGCTCGGCGGTTGCGTCGTGGGCTTCGGGTCCGTGACTCCCACCCCTGTCGTTGGGGATTATCCGGACGAAGCGTCTCTCGCGGTGAATCCCGACGGGTACGTCGGCGAGTACGTGCAAGTCACTGGGACTGTCGTCCGGACTGACCCAGTCGTCATCGAAGAGACGTACTCCGTGTGGGTCGGGGACCGCTATCGGCATGGAACAGTTCGCCTCCGAATCGCCGGCCTCGACCGATCAGTGCGCCCCGGACAGTCCCTGCAGGTGTACGGCACCGTGCGTCCCGATGGCTCCGTTCAGGCCCGCACCAGCGTCTACGTTCCGGCAAAGAATCAACTGTACATGTACGTGGTCTCGGCCCTTGCGGGACTGTGGGTGCTGCTTCGACTGGTTCGCGGCTGGACGATGTCCGTGACGGACATCGCGCTGTACCGGCGGTCGACACCCGTCACGCTCGGCGAGCTCCGCCGGCGACGCTCCGGGGATGATACCGATGCCTGACCTGCTGTCGCACGCCTTCATCGCCTACACGCTCTGTACGCTGCTCGCGCTTCGATACGAGTGGGTGTTCCCACAGTACGTGACCGTGGGCATGGCTGGTGCGTTCATCCCGGACCTAGCGAAAATCGAGCTCGTCCTGGACGACGCCGTCGTCGGCAATGCCCTCGGACTGCCATTTGCGTGGTCGGGGCTCCACACGCTCGGTGGTGCTGCTGTGTCTGTCCTGATCGGAGTCATCCTCGTCCGTCCAGCCGAGCGAACGCGCGTCGGGGGACTGCTCGCACTCGGAGCAGCTTCCCACCTCACCGTAGATACCTTTCTGCTCAAAGCCTCTGGACGATCGTATTCCGTGTTCTGGCCACTCACGCAGTACGTGCCCCCGACGCCCGGCCTCTATCTGAGCACGGACCTTTGGCCAAGTGTTGCAACCGGTATGGCAGCGTTCGTTACGTGGGTGATCGTTCGGCGAGGGGTTGGATGCCGGAAGTAGCGAGACGGTAGTCAACGACATCAGTAGTGGCACGAAGTCAGATACGGAGACGTGTCCAGTTAGACTCGGAAATGGGAATCGACGACGGACTGTCGGACTCGAATTAGTACCCAGAGAGTGACGATCAGATTCAACGCAAGGAGTCCAATCGTAGTGAGGAGGATTTCGTATTCAGTGGGGGAAACGACCGCCGAACACTCGGCAAGCGTCAAATAGTCCCGCGGATTGGTGGTGCCGTCGTTGGTCGAGAACTGCAACTCCGGGTCCCACTCGTCCATCCCGTGCTCGTGCTGGCGCCACTTGAACAGCATCATGGCGGCCTTTCGACAGTTGGACTTGTGCGCGTTGGACTTGTCCTGTTTGGCGACGTGACGGAGCCAGGCGTCTCCGTGCTCGTGGGTGGGGGTCCCGGTATAACCTTCCTGCTCCCAGATCCACCGATAGAACTGGTCCATCCGCTGGGATCGACACTTGACGGTGGTGTGCGCGTACCCTTCGGCCTCATCCGGGTTCTTGCCAAAGTGCAGCAACCAGGAAAGGCAGTCTTCGCGCTGGTTCCGATAGTCAACTTTCTGACGTTTGTTGAGATACGATTCGGACGGTTCCGTGACGAGACGGATGCCGTCGAGGTCACTCATCGGCAACCCCCCGAACCCAGTTTCATGCCCCGAGGGCTATGAATGTGGGTTCGATCGCCCGACAGCGGCGGAATTCGGTCGGGATTTCCGCATGCCATAATGGCACCGGGTGTGCTCGTGAAATCGCCCGACTGCGTCGGGGCGGTTCGCGGGTCGGATACGCACTTGCCCTGGATCATTGGCGAAAGCTCCACGTCACGAGCGTGGAAATCGCAGGACGGACGGGGAGAAGGATGCTCCGTCAGGGATTCGAACCCTGGTCCTTGCCGTGAGAGGGCAAGATGATTGGCCGGACTACACCAACGGAGCCTACTCTATCGTAGCTCCCGCGGTAGTAAAAACCGTTCCGCTTCACGACCGCCGTGGGTCGCTTTGGCGTGCTCCGTCGGGGTCACGCCTCGACGACATCGGCCTCCGGCGCATTCGTTTTCACGCTGTCGATGCCCTGACGGCACTTCTGTTGGGTCGCGTACCCTTCGCCGCTGTCGGCGATGATGTTCCCGTTGTCGTGGACGAGTCGCCAGCGGTACTGTCCAGCCTCATCCTCGTACACCTCGAAGGTGGCTTTGCTCATAGGTTCGACGGGCACCGCCGGCGACAAAAAAGTACGGCTGTCTCAACCGTCGGCGTCGGTATCGCCGTGGGCCGCCACGTCCGCTGCAGGGTCGCGCTCGTAGGTCACGAAGGCGAACCCCTCGCGCTCGTCCCGCGAGACGACCGTCCACGCAGCCCGGTCGAAGTCAGGGAAACGCGTGTCGCCCTCGTGGGCTGCGTCGAGTTCGGTGAGCACCAGGCGATCCGCGAGCGGCAGCGCCTGTTCGTACACCGTGCCACCGCCGACGACGTAGGCGACGTCGTCGCGTGCGGCCGCAGCCACGAGGGCAGCGGGCAGCGACCGGGCGTGAATCACGTCCGGGGGCAGGTCCGGCTCGGACCGGGAAAGCACCACGTTCGTCCGGTCGGGGAGCGGCCCGCCGAGGCGGGCGGCGATGGTCTCGAAGGTACGCCGTCCCATCACGACCGGGTGGCCGACGGTCGTGCGCTTGAAGTGTTCGAGGTCGGCCGGCAGGTGCCAGGGCATCTCCCCGTCGGCGCCGATCACGCCGTTTGCGGCCACCGCGGCGACGAGCACGACCGTCAGACCCTCGGGGACGGCCTCGTCCCCGGCGTCCACGACGTCGACGGTGGACGGCTCCGCCTGGGCGTCCCGGTCGACGCCGGAGTCGTCGGCGCCGTCGGTCATTCCGCCACGGCGAACTGGATCCCGTCGGCCGGGTCGTAGTCCGAAAGCGTCACGTCCGCGAAGGCGAGGTCGTCGAGGGGTTTGTCCGCGACCTCCAGGGTCGGCCGCGGCCGGGGCTCGCGGGCGCACTGTTCGAGCAACCCGGGGACGTGATCGAGGCGCTCGTCGCCCTCGGCCTCCGGCGGGGCCGTCTCGACCAGCCAGTCCCGGACCTCCCGATAGTCCTCGGAGGCCTCGACCCCGGCGAGGCGGGCCTGGAGGGCATCGAGGTTGTCGGCGTACCAGTCGCCGCGCGCGTCGGCCCCGCAGTAGACGTGGGCGTCGACGATGGTGTGACCGAACGTGCCCATGTCGAACCCGGTCCGATTGGCCACCGCCCGCGCGAGCAGCGCGTAGGCCGCGACGTTGAACGGGACGCCGAGCGCCACGTCGCCCGACCGCTGGGTGAGGTGGCAGTTGAGCCGGTCGCCCTGAACATTGAAAACGAACGTGTAGTGGCAGGGCGGCAGCGTGGAGTCGGCGGCGTTGGCCGGGTGCCAGGCGTCGACCACCAGGCGCCGGGAGGTGGGGTCCTCGCGGAGCGAGTCGAGGACGTACTGGATCTGGTCGAAGGTGCGGCGGTCGCCCTCGTCGGTCACCCACCGGTGGGTCGCGTCGGGCCAGGACTCCCCCGGCAGACGGTCGTCGCCCTCCGGCACCGGGTAGCGTCGCCAGAAGCGACCGTACGCGGTGTCGAGGCGACCCTCGTCGTCGGCCCAGGCGTCCCAGATCCCCGTCTCCTCGCGGAGGGAACGGATGTGTTCCTCCCCGGAGAGATACCAGAGCACTTCGTGGACCAGCGAGTTCCACCGGGCGCCCGACAGGTCCTTCGTGGTCAGCAGGGGGAACCCCTCGGAGAGGTCGACCGCGTAGTGGCGGCTGAAGGCGG
>Ga0207719_100267_pt1 | contig 39354 bp, 50 predicted proteins | sample A23P1SouthBayCA_2_FD_187279 | JGI IMG/M metagenome (GOLD analysis project Ga0207719, IMG submission 187279) | Aerobic enrichment media microbial communities from Eden Landing Ponds, California, USA - A23 P3 (3) (SPAdes) | ecosystem: Environmental > Aquatic > Marine > Unclassified | place... | reverse complement strand
TCTGAAGCTCCTCCATTCAGGTGGGGGTGTTAACCCAAAGACTATCCTTTCTTCGTGTGCTACTGTGGCGCATGATAAACGAGGGAGCGTCTGCACCGTCATTTACTCTTCCAGGTCTCCGTGACGGAGAACAAACCGAGTACAGCTTGGATGAGACAACAGCCAATGATCGGGCTGCGTTGCTGGTATTTTACCCGTTTGATTTCAGTCCTGTTTGTACAAACGAACTGTGTGCGATTCGCGATGCAGAGTGGTTTCAGCTGACGCCGGCGCTCGATGTCTGGGCAATTTCTGGTGACAGCGTCTACGCCCACCGAGCATTCGCCGAGGAATACGGCCTCAATTTCCCGTACTTAGTGATAGCTCCGGGCGGGTTGCCGAGTTATATGATGTCTGTTATGACGAATGGGAGAACCACGAGCGCGTCCCGCAGCGTGCCGTGTTCCTTATCGATTCCGAGCAAACGATTCGATACGCATGGGCGACAGAAGATGCACTTGAGAAGCCGGATTTCTTCCCGGTCAAAGACGCTCTTGATACGCTGGAAGCGGAACGTGATGAACTCGGTCCTGAGGATGTCGAATTAGTAGTCGAATATAACGAGGAACCGGAACCTCTCACGTAAACTACTATTTGAGGATCGTTTCAGTGAACGCCACTCCGACAATCACCTCATCGCATCTTGGAACCGCTCACGGAGCGCATCCTCACGCTCCTCGAACTGGTCGACCTTCTCCTGCAGATCATCGTTGACGCGCTCGATGCAACGCCGACGGGCGCTGTTTCTGTTCGTCGTCGAACCAGCCACGCTCTTCGAGTTCGCTTCGTAGTCGCTCCACGGCAGCCGCCTGGTCGCCGTCGCCGACGACGATCACTTCCCACGGTTTGAGGTCGATTTTCCCACCTTCGACCCAGTACTCGATATCGCCCTCGAGGATGACCTCGGTTCCGTCTTCGAGTTCGGCGTCCATATCCCGGTAGCGGTTCGCCCAGATCATACAGGGGAGCTCGGCTTCGCCATCCGTGAGCGTAAAATAGAGCGCAGTACTGTTTTGGTGGAGATCGGTAACTTCTCCGATACAGCGGACACTGTGGAGGGCAGACGTTTCTTCGATAGCCGATGCAATCCGCTCGTTCAGCTCCTGCACTGAAAGAACATCCCCGGAGCGAACTTCATCTCCCTCGCGTTCAGCATCAGCCATCGATCCGACTTAAAAAGTGAGTAGGAGAGACAAAAATGTACTCCCAGTGGCGGCGCCTCCGACGACCTGGTTTGAGTCCCCAAATCAGTCCAGTAGCCCGAGATCGTTGAGCTGGTCTTCGATCTTCGTGAGGGCTTGTTCGGCGTCATCAAGTTGCTTGCCGCCAGTGATGACGAGCTTCCCACTGCCAAAGAGGAGCGCGACGACGTCCGGATTGTCGAGCCGGTAGACGAGTCCGGGGAACTGTTCGGGTTCGTATTCGATGTGTTCGAGCCCCAAGCCGATAGCGATGGCATTCAAATTGAGTGTGTGGTCGAGGTCGCCACTTGAGACGATATTCTGGATTTCAATCGCCGGAGAAGCAGCGACATCGACGCCCAACTCGCGGAGTTCGTCGAAGACGTGCTCAAGGGCGGTCGTAACGTCGTCAACGCTTTTCGCACCTGTACAGACGACTTTCCCCGAGCGGAAGATGAGTGCTGCGGCTTTTGGATCGTGCATCCGATACACGAGACCAGGGAAGTTATCGGGATCGTAGTCGGTCGCCCCTAGGTCTTCGGAGAGCGTTTCAAGATCGAGTTCCTGGCCGATATCGGACGATGCAACCACGTTCTCAACTTGAATTGACTCGGTTGTGACACTCATAGCTGTACCTTCCAGTCACGAACATCTTAAAACAGGGAGTGAATTCGAGCAGAGGGATAGTTCGTTCCGAGCGACCTAGAGATCGCGGGGCTGGACAGTTTTCCGATCGTTTGCCTCGGCACGCCGGGCTGCATCTTGGAGCACTTCAGTTACTTCGTCGTCCAGTGCTTCGTAGAAATCCGCCGAGACGTTGTGGTCATTGAGCGCTTCTTTCACGGCCGATTTGACGATCAGGTCTGCCATACGCAGCGACATTTCTCCCGTCCTCTGTATAAACATACAGGTATCTGATTCAGTATCTGTGGGGTTTTACTGCGCTTTGAGGGGCAACAGACGTATGCGATAGTGCTTCGTATCAGTGAGCGGGACGATGTACGACCTGACCGGCTTCCAGCGCGACCTCCTGTACGTGATCGCTGGCCTCCAGGAACCCCACGGCCTCGCCATCAAGGAGGAACTCGAGGATTACTACGAGAAAGAGATCCATCACGGACGACTTTACCCGAATCTCGATACGCTCGTCGAGAAGGGCCTCGTCGAGAAAGGCGAGAAAGACCAGCGGACGAACGTCTATACGCTCACGCGGCGCGGCCGCCGTGAAATCGAAGCCCGCCGTGAGTGGGAGCATCAGTACATCGAGATTGGAGAGTCTGCGCCTGCGTAGGTTCTCTCGTACAGATCAGCTACTCCATTGTCCATGAATTATCTGAAAATCCGCGATGGGTGTGATTTCCATCTCGGATGATGTCGGTAGTAGCTCTCCTCTTCGGTAGCGACGTATGTTAGCGATTCGTCGTGAGGCGGCCACGGCGGCGTTCGAATTCTTCGTCGTCGATCTCACCGCGGGCGTACTGCTCACGGAGAGTCACGAGGGCTCTATCCTCGGCGGGCCCGTCAGTCTGAGATCGGGTAGCCAACCAATAGACGAGATAGATGGGTAGACCAATGATGAGGGCCATCCAGAGGAGGCCGAACAGCATCATGCCCCATCCCCATAGCCCCCAGCCGGTCATGTGGCCGTCGTCCCACATTCCGTAGTGCCAGTCCCACATCACCGCGTCCGGGACGGCTGCGTGCGTTAGGGCCATACCCCCGATAACCGCGACCGTCAGCGCACCGACGACGATCAGTCCGAGGGAACGAGTACCGCGTGGTTGAATTGAGTTTGTCATGTATATTTCTCCTGAAATGGTTCGGCGTGGTTAGCCGAGGATGTACTCGAGGACGGGGTAGCGCTCGACGAGTGCCTCGCCGCCGACCTCGTACTGTTCGATGTACTTGTCGAGCCCGAGGATGCGGCCCGCACCGAACGCCGCAACCGCGAGGAACACGAGCATGTACGCGAAGTCACCGTTGATGACGCCGTGAGCGATGTCCCAGTTCCCGAAGTAGAACATGACCATCATGAGCGCGCCGAAGAACGCCGCGAGGCGGACGAACGCGCCGACGAGCAGTCCGAGACCGATGAACAGCTCGCCGTACGGCACGGCGACGTTCGCGAACTCGACGAACCACGGGGTCGAACCCATCCACGCGAACATTCCCGCGAGGGGGTTGCCGTTGGTCGCCGCGACGTTCGAGAGGTAGCCACCCGCCGCGAATTCGCCAGTGATCTTCGTGAACCCGGAGTACGCGAACGCGTAGCCCATCATGAGACGCAGCGCGAGCACGAACCACGCGCTCAGGCTGTGGACACGTCCACCGACGGTCAGGCCGCCGACCTTGCTCTCAAGTTGGTTGACGCCAGAGTTGATCGTAGACATTGTTACTTCACCGAGTGAGAGTACGCAGGGAGAGACGATATACCGGTACGCCAGTGTTCTGAGTCAGAAAACCGGGCGGCTATTTTACCCCACTAGGACGAGTATGCGAGTGTGACTGAGGAGTTGAGCCCACCAGCCGTCTTTGCCACACTCGACGACGAGTACGCTCGCGATATTCTCGTGGCGACGAAGACGGACCGACTCTCTGCAAAAGAACTCAGCGAAGAATGCGATATGTCACGCCCAACCGTCTCTCGTCGCGTCAACACACTCGTCGAGCAAGGGCTTCTCGAAGAGTACACGCACGTCGATCCCGCCGGCCGGCACTATCGGGAGTATGAGGCACGTCTCGAACGTATCGAAGTCCTCCTCCAAGACGAGGGGTTTGACATCCAGATCGATGTCCGGCCGGATCCCGCGGACCGGATTACATCCATCTTCGAAAACATGCGAGGAGACTGATTCATGAAACACACATTATTCGTCATCGCCAAGTTGTTCATGACCGCGTTGGCTCTGGTTATCGCGTACCAAGCCTATCGCGGCTACCAACGCCACGGAACACAGCTGATGCTCTACGTCGCCCTTGGGTTCGCACTAATTGGCCTCGGTGGACTCCTCGAAGGAGTTCTATTCGAACTGCTCCAGGTGTCAATCTTCCAGGCAGGTCTCGTGGCTGCACTAGTCGCGGCGGCGGGAATGCTTTCTATCTTGTACGCGCTCTATGCGCCGAACCCCTGAATTCCCGATTCAGCAAAGTATCTTGGAATCGTGAATTAGTGAGACGGTTATTCACTCATCCTCGTAGACGTTGCGCGACAGCCGTGACTTGGTCCCAGAGGAATTCGGCGTCAACGCTCTGGTTCGTCGTTACGACTGGCACGTCACGGAGATAGGAGTCCGTCTGAAGGATCTCAAGGAGGAAGTCCGCAACGTCAGCGCGTGAAATCGGACCAGCCGTGGCGTCAATGTCGACGCCGTGTTCGTACTCCCCGGTTTTGGGTCCATCTGTAAGACCGCCGGGGCGGACGATCGTCCAGTCGAGACCGCTCCCAGCGACGAGTTCCTCCTGTCTGGCTTTGTCGGCCATCAGGTCATAGAGCACCGTCACGTTCGCAAGGCGGACGTACCACGGAACCTGCTGGACGCTCGATCCTAACCCCATCGATGTCAGGACGACCAGGCGTTCGATCCCCCGTTCCTGCATTGCATCGATAATGTTCGCGGTCCCGCGAGAGACCACGTCGGAGGGATTGTCCGACGTTCGACCGAGAAGACAGATGACCGCATCTGATCCGTTTACGGTGGCTTCGACCGCGTCCGGATCGAGTACATCCCCCTCTACGGCGGTGACTGCCTGGTTCGGTGGGAGTTTTGCAGGGCTTCGAGTGAGCGCGCGAATCGAGTGATTCACTTCGGTCGCTTGTGCCGTCAGTTCACGTCCGGTCCCGCCTGTCGCACCGAAGAGTGCCAGTTCCATATGGTCACCTACGTTTTCATGTTGGTTGTCGTTCCCCTCGTTTCAGTCGATTACGCTTACAATTCTAAAGGACGACCGAGCGTTCGCTCTGGACGCTCGATTACCAGAGAACTCCGAAATTTGATTCGACAGGTTGGGGTCATCGTCACTACAGCCACGGATCGGTTTCACATTCTAACGAGAGGTGTTCTGTCATGCCAGTATCGAAACCACAATCGTAGTGAAATAGGCGACCGTAGCCGGTGCTACAAGTATGACAGACATGCTGGGTTTGTTCGCTGATGAAACCGCCCCTGAAGAGCGACCAGCTCATGACTCGATAGGAGAGGCGGAACCATGAGCGAGGAAATCTCCGCCAACCGGGCAGGACTCATATTCGGTGCCATCTTCGCAGCGTCGCACGCTGCATGGATCGGATTCGTCGTCTCGGGCGTCTCTGAAACAGCGGTCGCCACTGTCGCCCGGACCAACTTCGTTGAGTACGAGGACACGGTCGATTTCGACCTCTCTCTGGCTGGTGCCGGCCTCATGATCGCGTTAGTTGCAGGATATCTCATGGGCGGGTTGTTCGCCCTGCTCTGGAATCGGCATGAGATCCACGATGACGGGTAACCCGGTCATCCAGACAATCGCCCTCAACCGATAACTGTCAAGGATGGTTAGTGTCCACCGAGACGATCCTCGGAGCAGGCTCTCAGATGGACCGTCTATTCGACACCACCGCAGGGGGTATCTCTAACTCAGTATGGCGTCACCATCTTTTCCACCGGGATACGTCCGGTTCGACGACGTTTCCGAAACGCTTCCTGAACCGACACCCGTTCCGGTGTCGGAATCAGTTGAACTGGAGACGCTTCACCTCCCCGGGCCGGACCCGGCGATCGTGTTCGTCCACGGTGGTCTCGGGTCGCTTTGGAACCCGTATCCACAACTAGACGCGTTCGAGGGGCCCCACGAGTTGGTCACGTATGCGCTCGCCGGCAACGGAAACTCGACCATGCGGCAGGAGCAGTCCCTCTCCGGGCATGTAGCTGACCTCCTGAATCTCCTTGATGAACTCGGTATCACGAATCCGATCATCCACGGCCACAGTTACGGTACCGCCCTCGCTATCGAGTACGCGAAGCGCCATCCCACAGCCGGGCTCGTGTTACACGCAGGGGGCGATCATGATCTCACCCCCGCGGGGGAGAAACCGCTTTTGCGACTATTTCTGGCACTCCGACTCTATAAGATACCCGCGAACGACGCGCTCATCCGGCAGTTAGCCTACAGCGTCGGCTTCCACGAGGAGACGCCATCGGTCGTGGTTGAGGACTTCCTGCAATCGAACCCGCTTCCCCACCGTCGCTCAGCGTGGACGACTGTCACCGAGGCCTTCTGGGGGTACGACGGTCGCCCCGATATTGAGCGAGTCGATGCCCCAACGCTCGTCATCCACGGACCAGCCGACGGTATTGTTCCCATCGAGGTGGCACGCGGAACCGCGAGGCGGATTCCCGAGAGCGTTTTCTGCAGGCTACAGCGTACCGGTCACGTCGCTATGATAGAGCGCCCGAATGCGTATAACAGTCTGCTTGAAGCACTCATCAAGACGGTTCGAGAGGACCGGGATTTGGAAATGACGGTTCGAGAATCGGTCGACGAAAACGGTAGCGAAGTATCCGAAGTTCGCTAAGGAATCACGATCGTTCTGCTGCTTTATTCGCCCGTTCGAGATCGAACTGAAGGTCGGTGTCGTCCTCGAGACCGACGCTCAGCAATTCCGGGTCGGCGACCGTCAGGTTGAACTCACCGACGGCGCGGCCGTAGTGCAAGCGCGGTACCATTACGCCACTCGCATCACAGAGGTGGGGTCGTGGCTCGTCGACGAATCGCTTCGGGTGCTCTTCGAAGAAATCACGACAGTCGGACGAACAGAAGTAGAACGTCGTCCCCTCGAAATCGGCGGTGATTTCGCTTGAGTCGCTGGCTTCCATACCGCAGACCGGCTCAACTGGTATACTGGCAGTACGCCTCGCCCTTCCATAAACGTCAGTCGGCCATTTGCTACTGTGCGTAGGCTCCCTACTCGGTGTATACTGCGGGCTGTTTCTCGAAGCGCTGTCGACATTCTTCGCTACAGAGATAGTACGTCACCTGGTCGTGCCGGACTGAAGCTACCGCTTCGTCAACTCTGAGTTGCATACCGCAGACGGGATCCCTCGGCATTCTGTTCACAGATCCGTCTCCAAGCCGATTGGGTATTTCGAAGTAGGTGTCGACGGGCACGTATTAAGGGCCGCCGGAAGAACTCTATGACAACGCCCATGGTTCGATTTCTTCTCCGTCTAATTCGTATTCTTGGGACGTTCACCCCGTTCATCCTACGCTTTCTCCGTGATCGGCATCGGTTTCTGATCGTCGGTGGGTCACGCACTGTGCCACGGGACCAGCACGAGCAGCGTGCCCGCCGTCTACGGGAGGCGATGCTCAACCTTGGGCCGACGTTCGTAAAGATCGGCCAAGTTCTCTCGACGCGCCCAGATCTCGTTCCGCAAGTGTACGCGGAGGAGTTCGCAGTGCTCCAAGATGCGATCCCGGCGGGTCCGTATCGCGAGATGATTCCGGCTCTCGCCGAAGACGTCGGGTATCATTCGTACGACGACTTCGATCCCGAACCCATCGCCGGCGGATCGCTAGCACAGGTCTATCGGGCGACCTATCAGGGAAAACAGGTGGTCGTGAAAGTAAGACGCCCCGGAATCAAGGACCTCATCGAGACCGATCTGCGCATTATTCGTCGCCTCGTTCCCCTTGCACTGTTTCTCGCACCTGATCGGTTCAGTTTCTCACTCCGGAACATGGCGGACGACTTTGAGCGCATCATTCTGGAGGAACTGGACTTCGAGCGAGAGGCCCAGATGATGGAGGAGATTCGGGAAAATTTCGCTGCCGACGAGAATGAGACCGTTACGATCCCACGCGTGTTTCGTGAGGTCTGCTCCGAACGTGTCCTCACCATGGAGTACGCCGAGGGAACGAAGGTTACTGACCTCGAGGAACTCGAAGCGAAGGGCTACGATCCGGAGAACGTCGCCCGACGAGTGGCGAATGCCTACTTCACGATGGGACTCGATCACGGTGTGTACCACGGCGATCCCCATCCTGGAAATCTCGCTGTCGACGATGATGGCCGCATCGTCTTCTACGACTTCGGGATGAGCGGCCGGTTCACGCCGGCGATGCAAGCGAGCGTGATCAACCTCTATCTGGCCGCTGTCAACCGGGATGTCGAATCCATTATCGACGAACTTGTCGCCCTTGGTGCACTCGATCCCGACGCCGACAGGGCCGCCGTCGGCCACGTTCTCGAGTTAGTTATCGATGACCTCGAAGGGAGTGGTGATGTGAACTGGCAGCAGATAATCGACGTGGTCGTCGGAATGCTCCGAGAGTTTCCGTTTCGTATCCCGCCAGACGTGATGTTAGTCATTCGGGTGGGATCGATCGGTGAAGGTGTTCTTAGACAGCTCGATCCCGAGTTCAATATCCTCGCAGCTGCGCAGGCGTTCCTCCGTGAACACGGCTTCCTCCAGCGAGCAGCCCGGATGAAACTCGCCGAAGCTCAGTCCGACATCGAAACCTCCCTCTGGGCCCTCCTCCGGCTACCCACGAAATTGGATCGTGAACTGGACGCACGAGAACAGGAACGCACAGTGATACCTCAGGAGATCGCACAGAGCCAACGACGGCAGACTCGTTCGATCGGGTACGCCATCCTCGCAGGAGGAACATTTGTAGCGAGTGGTCTCGCATTATCCGTAAGTCAGATCTCTGCTACTGTTGGGATCGTCGTCGCACTCGGCTTCACCATTTTATTCATTCATTCATCAAGGCAACAGCGTCGATAACTGGTATCTCGAATACGGAGTACCTCCACGACGCCTCAAACTATTTTGTGGCGTCTATGCGAAGTACCTGATATGCTCAAAGATAAAGTTGCGATCATCACTGGTGGTGCAACCGGGATCGGTAAAGCAATTGCTTCGAAGTACATTGATTACGGAGCCGAAGTCGTTATCGCAGGTCGCACGGAAGAAACCGGCCGAGAGACTGCCGAAGAACTCGGCTGTGAATTCCACCAATGTGACGTCACGGAGTATGAGCAGGTAGAGACCCTCGTCAACAGTACGGTTGACGAATACGGACAGCTTGACGCAATCGTAAACAACGCTGGAATTGGCCAAGTAGGGTCCATCGAAGAAATGTCGCTCGAAGAGTGGGATACGGTCATTCAAATTAATCTCACGGGGGTTATGTACGGCTCGCGGGCGGCGATCCCGTATCTCAAAGACAGTGAGGGGTGCATCATTAATGTCGCGTCGATTTATGGCCTCGTTGGTGGTCCTGGATCACCTGCCTATTCGGCAGCAAAAGGTGGTGTCGTGAATTTCACACGAGAGCTCGCCATCGACTACGCCACAGAAGGGATACGTGTCAATAGTATCTGCCCTGGATTCGTTGAAACGCCGATGACAGACGACTACCTCGACCAGGAACAGTTCTACGAGTTCGTCCGAGACGAGACACCCATGCAGCGAGTGGCCGAACCCGAGGAGATCGGCGGCATTGCGATGTTTCTCGCCTCTGATGAGGCGACGTACATCACAGGCACAAACATTCCTGTCGACGGAGGCTGGACTGCCCACTAGTAACTACGGTCGCACATTCACCACACTTGGTTCCAACATTACGCGGGAGACCAGTCGGATAGTAGCAGCGCAAAACGTGCTACTATCTACCGAAGGCAAGCACCGTAACTCCCTGAGATGCTTCTATGAAGTGAGGAACTGCCGCCATATTATTTAGTCTCTCTAACCAACCCCCAGTATGGAACAGAATCGATCCGATCTCACACTACGTGTTGGGAGTATCGCCGACGAGTCAGTTGGTCGCGTTATTCCGGATACGTCGGTAGCAGAGGTCGCCCAAACGATGGTCGCGCAAACCAAATGTGCCCGCTACGTCGTTGTGGAAGAAAACGACCAGCTTGTGGGCATCATTACAGATCGAGATTTGATTGGCGCGCTCCTCACGCCAGATAGTGAGTTCAACGTTCTCGCAACGGATCAGAGCGAATCCAACATAACCGCCGGAGATGTGATGACCTCCGACCCCCTCACCGTAACGCCTGAGGCGGAGGTACCGAGGGTACTGCGACAAATGAACGAGGCGGCTGCCCGCCATGTTCCCGTTGTCGAAGATGGCTCAGTTGTGGGGATCGTCACCCTTGACGATCTCATCACTCACCTCGCGGGAGAAGCTGCCCATGTCTCCGCACAGATGGACAATCTCTCCGGGATCATCCGGTCAGAGTCCCAGAGAAAGTAACCTCCGCATCTGAGACTCTGGATACGTGTCTTTTTCGTGACTGACATCAAAAGAGAGACATGGCCGAACCACGGATTCTAATCCTCGGTGGACCAGGCGCAGGAAAGGGGACGCAGAGTAGAAAGGCTTCTGAGGAGTTTAATGTAAAGCATATCACTACCGGGGAGCTCCTTCGGGCAAATAAGGACAGGGATATTTCAGAATTTGAATCAGAGTATGATGTCCCGCGCACATATATGGATCAAGGTGAGCTTGTTCCGGACGAGGTTGTCACTCTGCTCGTTAAAGAGGCTCTATCGCAAGTCAATGGCTTTGTTCTGGATGGGTATCCCCGCAACGTAGAACAGGCTGAGGAACTCAATAATATGACCGACGTTGACGTTATTCTATATCTTGACGTAGACGAGGAGGAACTTGTTCAACGACTCACGGGTCGCCGTATAGACCCAAAAACAGGGCACACTTATCATATAAAATACAGTCCGCCTGAAGATCCTGAAGTTGAAAGACGACTTGAGCAGCGGGATGACGATACCGAGGAGACAGTCCGTGAACGTCTACGTGTATTTCGTGAGACCACTGAACCAGTTATTGAATACTACGAAGAACGAGGTCAACTGGAACGTGTCGACGGAAAACAGTCTCCTGATGAAGTCTGGGTTGACGTAAGGAAAGCGGTTGAAAACGCGCAATAGGTCGCGAAAAAGTTGGGGTGAGCGTTACTATACCGGGCATCACCTAGCAGATCTGTACAGTTTACACACTGGTACCCGGCGAGTCTGTAGTTGAGAGGGCACGATCTTGCTGAGGTGATCTCGACGATGTTCGATAAAAGCCGACCATCATACCGTACGAATTAGAACTTGGAACGGTTATTGGCCGAAGAACGATCCAGTAGGCAATTATGGGGGGCTCTCCGAACCGATGAAGAGCCTGTCAGCAGACGCTGGCCCGTCAAGAGAGCGGATCTCGTCCTTCATACTCACCGCTCTCACCATATTCCGGCCGTTGGAAACCACCCTCACGGTAGACATCGAACTCACCCCGCTCGATGTCGTCCTGGATGATGTCTGCGGTCGTTTCGTCGACGCTCACGAAGTGACACAGCGGATGCCCTGGGTACGCGACTGCGTTCTCGAGGACACCGACGACGAGGCCAGTTGACGGTGCACGAACGACTTCGACTTCGTCTTTGAAGTGATCGGAGATAGTGAACAGTTGTTCCCCGCCCTCAACGAGTGGCTGTGGGCCCCACTTCATCTCGACGAGTCCGCCGGTGGCAGCACGAAGCCACGTCTTCTCACCGTCGCGTGCGACCACACGCGTCCAGCCAGGCCAAGAGACCGGTCGATCTGGCAGAACCTCGTGTTCAGCGAGGACACTCGCCACGCAGTGAAGGGCGCGTTCGAGATGCGTCGATTGGAACCTGTGGGCGCGCCCCATCTCCACAGTTACAGTCGGAACCCCCGTCTTCGATGCTGCCTTTCGGAGCGTCCCGTTTGAGCCTTCACCGTCGAGAATCACGCTCGTTCCGAATGCACGGGCGATGCGTGCGACGTCGGAGTCGCGCATATCTGCCCGAACGTGATACATCGTCGTCCTGTTGCGCGTCGAGGTGTGGAAATCCAGCCCTAGGTCGCACTTCGAGACGAACTCCTCGAAGATAGTATGGGCGAGACGTTTTGCCATCGTTCCCTGTGGATTCCCGGGGAACGACCGGTTGAGGTCCTCGTCATAGATCGGGATGTAGCGCTGTTGGGCCATGAATCCCGGGACGTTCAGCACGTGGAGGCAGACGAGTGCCCCGTGGATGTCCGGGGGACCGTAGGTTTCTGCGACCTCTTGGACGATCTTGATGCCGTTCAGTTCGTCGCCGTGCACGGCAGCACTGAGGAACACCGCCGGGCCATCATTCTCTCCGTTGACGACCGTGACCGGAATGTCGATCGGGTCGCCGTGGAAACTCGTTCCCACCGAATAGCGGAACTGGCGCTTCTCTCCGGGTGAGATGGTTCGGCCGCCGACCTCAATCGGTTGTGTCGCGGATCCAGTCATTGAGAATCACTCTCGGACTGCTCTGAATGTGTCTGCGCTGCACGTCTACTGGGTTTACCAAGGAATCGTGGAATCGCCTCGCAGTATGACTCATATTCGCCCCCGTACTGCTCGCGGAGCCACGGCTCTTCGGCGAGTGGTGCGAGCAGGAACCACAGGATTCCACCGATAACGAGAATGACCGTTTGAATCGAACCTGCGAGGAGGCCTCCGCTGGCGAGCATGGTGATGAACCCCACATACTGTGGATTGCGAGAGAAGCGATACGGTCCCTCAGTTTGAAGGTGGCCTTCGAGACCACTGCTCTCCCAGAATCCGAGTGTCCACATCGCCCAGATAGACAGCGTTGTGCCTGCTACGAAAACAAGCACACAGACGAGTTGCACCACCACCGGTGGTTTGTACCAGTGCCACCAGTCGAGGTATGCAATGCCGACCAGACCCACGACGTATAGCGTCCAGGCGGTCCAGCTGACCCAGAACGTCCAGTTCCGCGTCCCGTGCGGCCAGAACCGGAATGTCGGACTGACGATGGTGGCAAGGAGGCCACCCAGTAGGAGTCCCCCGGATAGGAGACCGACGCTGAACCACACCGGTGACGTATCGAATGGCATGGCGATCACGCACTCACGCCGGGCACGGAAATATCGGTGCTGCGGAGGCGACGGGCGTTAATCGCAACGATGATCGTCGACAACGACATGAACACCGCGCCGATCGCTGGCGACAGGAGGATGCCGATAGGCGCGAGGATCCCTGCCGCGAGCGGGAGGGCGAAGACGTTGTAGCCGGTCGCCCAGACAAGGTTCTCCTGCATCTTCCGGTAGCTCGCCTTCGAGAGCTTGATGAGCCGCACTACGTCCACCGGATTATTGTCGACGAGGATGATATCGCCCGACTCGATGGCGACGTCAGTCCCTGAACCGATGGCGATACCGACGTCGGCTCGTGTGAGCGCGGGCGCGTCGTTGACGCCGTCGCCGACCATCGCGACCAGTTTCCCCTCGGACTGGAGCGCTTCGACCTTCGTATCCTTCTCGTCGGGGAGTACCTCCGCGAAGTACTGGTCGATGCCGAGTTCCTCCGAGACAGCCCGTGCAACGTCTTCGGAGTCGCCGGTGAGCATTGCCACCTCAATATCCATCGCGTGTAGCGCCTCGATGGCCTGCCGGCTTTCCTCCCGAATAACGTCCGCGAGCGCGAATGCTGCAACGACTTCGGATTCGTCGTGAACCAGGTAGATAACCGTCTCTGCGTTCGAGCCGGCTTCCTCCGCGAAGGCAGCGATGCCGTCCGATCGTTCGATATCGAATTTCTCGATCAGGTTTGGTCCACCGATATGAACCGTCTCACCGTCCACAGTGGCTCTGACGCCGAGACCGCGGAAGTTCTCGAAGTTCGAAACGCTCGCTCGCTGGACGCCCCGTTCCTCGGCGGCGTCCCGGATGGCGCGAGCGATCATGTGCTCAGAGTCACCCTCGACACCAGCGGCGACCTCGAACGCTCGCTCTTCACTCCAGTCACCTGCCGTTTCGACACCGACGACGCCCTGTTCGCCCTTTGTGAGAGTCCCGGTCTTGTCGAACATCACCGTATCGAGGTTCCGGGATTCCTCCATGGCAATGCGGTCGCGGATGAGCATCCCGTTCTTGGCAGCGGTCGAGGTGTTGATCGCTACCACGAGCGGGACGGCCAGGCCGAGTGCGTGGGGACACGCGATGACCAGTACAGTCACAACGCGCTCGAGGACGGTGATGTTGTACCCGGTGGCGACGATCCACGCGACGGCCGTAATCGCCGCGACGCCAAGTGCCACGTAGAATAGCCAGCCAGCTGCCTTGTCGGCGAGCAACTGGGTTCGAGATTTCGATTTCTGGGCTTCATCAACGAGCCGCATGATGCCCGCTAACGTCGTCTCCTCGCCCGTCTTCGTGATCTTAATGCGGAGGCTCCCGTCCTGGTTGACCGTCCCGGCGACCACTTCTGATCCAGGTTCCTTGCCCACGGACCTGGATTCGCCCGTAATCATCGATTCGTCGACGGACGACTCACCCTCGACGACTTCGCCGTCAGCAGGCACGCTCGCGCCCGGGCGAACGAGCACGACATCGTCCTCGCCGAGTTCTGAGACTGGCACTTCTTCGGTATCCCCACTCTCGGTGACGCGCTCGGCGGTGTCGGGCATGAGTTTCGCCAGTTCGTCAAGCGCCCCTGAGGCTGCTCGGACCGACCGCATCTCCACCCAGTGCCCGAGGAGCATGATGTCGATCAGCGTAACGAGTTCCCAGAAGAACGGCGTCGTCCCTTCGAGAAACAGACTCGCAATCGAGTAGATAAATGCGACCGAAATTGCCAGCGAGATGAGCATCATCATTCCCGGCTCGCGGTTTTTCAGTTCCGTTCGGGCCATTGAGAGGAATGGCACGCCACCGTACGCGAAGATGATTACCGAAAGGACAGGTGTGATCCAGACGCTTCCGGGGAACGTCGGCGCTGTGTAGCCGAAAATATCCTGAATGAATTCGCTAAAGAAGATGACTGGCACCGAGAGAACGAGCGACACCCAGAACCGTCGCCGGAACATTTCTTCGTGGCCCGAGTGATCCGTGTGATCGCCGTGATCCCCATGTCCCCCTTCGTGGGTGTTCCCACCGTGATTGTGCGCGTCGTGGGCGTGCTCCGCTTCTCCAGTGTGAGCGTGTTCGGTCTCGGAATGTTCGTGATCTGGATGGTTGCTCATAGATTGGTGTTGAGGCCGTTCGTTATAATTCTGTCCGAGCTCCGATACTCCGCGCGACTTCTGGAAATCGGAGTTGAATAAGAACGGTGGGATGTTCGTCAGCGGACGTTCCGGGGGGTTCTCAGGCAGATGCCGTGTATCCAGCGTCCTCCACGGCCTGAACCAGTTCCGTGACGTTCACGTCTCCATCGACGCTCGCTTGTTCGGTTTCGCGGTCGGCGGTCGCGTCGGTCACACCGCTCACCTCTTGAAGCGCTTCTTCGACTGCCTGTTCACAGTGACCGCACGTCATTCCCTCGACAGTGATGGTCTGCGTCATACACTTAGTACATACGAGGAGGGTATCTTTGTCAGTTTCTGCTTCGAATCCAAAGTATAATCCCCGGTTGGGGATGGCATACGAAGCCCAACGCTGGGAAACAATATTGTAATTCGGGATACCTACGGATAGATATGCGTGATTTAGATGAGACTGACATGAAGATCCTCTCGCTGCTGGCAGAGGATGCGCGGCGTCCGTTCAGTAACATCGGTGAGGAGGTGGATCTCTCTGGTCCGGCCGTATCAGACCGCGTGAAACGGCTAGAGGAAGCCGACATCATCAACGGCTTCACGATCGACGTCAACAGGGCCCAGCTCCGAGCCGGTGTTCCGGTATTCATTCAGGCTAAGATTGAATCTGAGTCGCTGGAGTCAGCCCGCAAGCAGGCCCGAGAGTCCGATGGTGTCGAACACGTCTTCACGACCTCTGAGGGGGATCTCTGGTTTTACGCACGTGTCGAAGCTCATAACATTCGTCAGTGGATAAATGGGCTCTTCGATGAGATCAATATAGCAGATTATACGGTCACGCTAATCGACGCAATCGAATGGACGCCATCCGTTGATGGTGCGGAGTTTGCCCTTACTTGTGCTGAATGTAACAATACCGTCGATACTGAAGGAGAGACAACACGGATTGACGGCGAGGTCTACCACTTTTGTTGTCCGTCCTGTTTGGCGCGGTTCGAAGACCGCTATCAGCGACTCGAAGAAGGGGTGTAGTATACACTTTAGATTCCAAAATTTCTCGAGGCCAATAATCACTCTCTCGAAACAGTAAACCGCCTAAACATAGGCCCCGTATAGTAGAACGATCATGACAAGCCGAACAACCCATTTCGATATCACGGGGATGTCCTGCGCCAACTGTTCGGCGACGATTCAGGACACTCTGGAATCCCTCGACGGGGTATCGGAGGCGAACGCGAATTTCGCCACCGACGAGGGATCCGTAACCTATGACCCCGAGGAGGTATCGCTCCAAGAAATCTACGACGCTATCGACGAGTCCGGCTACGGCGCGCTCTCGGAGACGGTGACGATTGCCATCTCGGATATGACCTGTGCCAACTGCGCCGAGACCAATGAAACCGCTCTCGAGAGCACACCGGGTGTCGTTAACGCGAAGGTCAACTACGCCACCGATGAAGGACAGGTCACCTACAATCCGGCAGAGGTGTCGCTCGATGCGCTGTACGATGCCATCGAGGACGCTGGCTACTCGCCCGTCCGCGAAGATGGGGACGACGGAGAGTCGGGCCAAGACGCACGAGATGCCGCACGACAGGCTGAGACCCGGAAGCAACTCAGGCTGACTCTCTTTGGGGCAGTGTTGTCTGCACCGTTGCTCTTCTTCCTCATCGACAATTATTTGCTCGGTGGCGCGATCGTCCCTGAAGCCGTCTTCGGCGTGGAACTCGGCTGGGTTGAGTTCCTTCTCGCCACGCCGGTGCAGGCGATCCTCGGCTGGCCGTTCTATAAGAACTCGTACAAGGCGATCGTGAAGAATGGCCGCGCCAATATGGACGTGCTGATCGCGATCGGTTCAACTACGGCCTATCTATACTCTGTGGCAGTCCTTGCTGAACTCATCGCGGGTGGGCTCTACTTCGACACGGCAGCCCTCATCCTCGTGTTCATCACCCTGGGTAACTACCTTGAAGCTCGGTCGAAGGGTCAAGCGGGCGAGGCCCTCCGGAAGCTCCTCGAAATGGAAGCCGAAACGGCGACCATTGTCCGTGAGGATGGTAGTGAGGAAGAGATTCCACTTGAAGAGGTCACAACGGGTGACCAGATGAAAGTCCGCCCCGGTGAGAAGATCCCAACCGACGGGGTCGTCGTTGACGGTCAGTCTGCCGTCGACGAGTCAATGGTCACTGGCGAATCTGTGCCTGTCGAGAAAGAGGAGGGCGATGAGGTCGTCGGCTCGACGATTAACGAGAACGGCGTCCTTGTCGTGGAGGCGACGAAGGTTGGAGAAGACACGGCCCTCCAACAGATCGTCCAGACAGTCAAGGAGGCCCAGTCGCGCCAGCCCGACATCCAGAATCTCGCCGACCGCATCTCGGCGTATTTCGTGCCGGCAGTTATCGCGAACGCTATCCTCTGGAGCGTTATTTGGTTCCTGTTCCCGGAGGTGCTGGCTGGCTTCGTTGACTGGCTCCCGCTATGGGGGCAGGTGGCGGGCGGCCCGGCAGCGGCGGGCGGCACGGTCACCGTCTTCGAGTTCGCAATCATCGTCTTCGCGTCCTCGATCCTCATTGCCTGCCCCTGTGCGCTGGGGCTGGCGACGCCCGCGGCGACGATGGTCGGGACGACCATTGGGGCCCAGAACGGCGTCCTGTTCAAGGGCGGTGACATCCTCGAACGCGCGAAAGACGTCGACACGGTCGTCTTCGACAAGACGGGCACCCTCACGAAGGGTGAAATGGAACTGACCGACGTGGTCGTCTTCGATAGCGATGGAAATGCGGTGACTGACGGGGGCGAGCCGACACCAGATGGTGGACAGCTCAGCACTCGTGACCGCCTCTCAGAGGACGACGTGCTGCGGCTGGCGGCGATCGCAGAAAGCGGAAGCGAACACCCCCTCGCGCGGGCAATCGTCGAAGGGGCCGAAGAACGCGGTCTGGACGTGACTGAGCCTGACGACTTCGAGAACGTTCCGGGCCACGGGATCAAAGCAGTCATTGGTGACAGCGAGGTGCTGGTCGGCAACCGCAAGTTGCTGCGAGACAACGACATCGACCCGTCTCCCGCCGAAGAGACGATGGAACGCCTCGAAAACGAGGGGAAGACGGCGATGCTCGTCGCTTTCGAGGGCGAACTGGTTGGTGTAGTGGCTGACGCCGACACAATCAAAGAGAGCTCCAAGCAGGCCGTTACGGCCCTACAACAACGGGGCGTTGACGTGATGATGATTACGGGCGACAACGAACGAACTGCTCGTGCGGTCGCCAAACAGGTCGGTATCGATCCGGAGAATGTCCGAGCAGAGGTCCTTCCCGAGGACAAGTCCAACGCCGTCGACAGTATTCAGGACGAGGGTCGGCAGGCGATGATGGTCGGTGACGGCGTCAACGACGCGCCGGCGCTCGCGGTCGCACACGTCGGGACAGCCATCGGCTCCGGCACGGACGTCGCCATTGAGGCTGCGGACCTTACGCTGATGCGCGATGATCCGCTCGACGTGGTGAAGGCGATCCGGATCTCGGACGCGACACTCAAGAAGATCAAGCAGAACCTCGTGTGGGCGCTCGGCTACAACACGGCGATGATCCCGTTAGCATCGCTCGGCCTGCTCCAGCCCGTACTCGCTGCAGCAGCAATGGCGTTCTCCAGCGTGTCGGTGCTGACGAACAGCCTGTTGTTCCGGCGGTACACCCCCGATCACGACTACAAGCTCTTCGGTCGCCTCCGCTGAACGTCACCTCTATATCAATGTCAAATATTTCCCGCCAAACGGTTCGGAGGTACCTCGTCGAGACAGCCAGTAGCGAACCGACATACCTCCGGGCTCGCGAGATCGCCGGCGACCTTGACGGATCGCCGAAGGCCGTTGCACAGTACCTCAGCCAACTTCAGGACGACCTCTCAAACGTCTCACTCGAACAGTGGGGGCGCTCGAAGAGTACGACGTGGCGATTGGAGGTGAACGAGTCGTGAGTACTGTCACCCGACGCGTCGAAACCGTCCTTCCGGAGACCGGCTCACGCGAGTGGTGGGCGCTGTACCTGCTCGCCCCGCTCGTCCTCGTCGGTGCGGGCCTCCTTGTGTTCCCGACGCTGGTCTACGACCGGTTCATCTGGCAGTACCTCTGGGGGCCAGTCGTCGCCGACGCCGTTAGTCAGCCAGTCACGCACGAGGGGATTCGTGCTGTCCGGGGCTACAATGCGGTGAACACGGTAACCTACCTCGCGGCGGTCGTGTACAGCCTCCCCGGACTGCGGGCGTATCTCGACCAGCTCGATGTCACGTTCGACGCACGCCTGGCTTACGGATTCGCTCCGATCATTATCGCCGGCGGCGCGATGCGAGCGCTTGAGGACATCGGCCTGCTGGGAGACTACGCGGTGTGGTTCATTACGCCGTCGATCTACTTCGTCGTCACCGCTATCACCGTCCTCGCGCTCGGCGTCGGTGCACTCGTGCGTGACCAAAATATCGGTTCTATCCCGCTAACAGTCGGGCTTGTCGGGTCGGTGTGGGCTGTCAGTGCCGTCGGGTGGGCAGTTTGGCACGGCCTCTCGACGTCGACCCCACTTCGCCTATGGGTTCCTGTCGCGACGACGGGAATAGCTCTCGGAGTGACCGCGCTCTACTACTGGGGCGCGAGTTTCGTCAACGTCACACACCTTCGACACCCGCTAATTCTGCTGGCCGTCTTTGGCCAGCTGTGGGACGCTGCGCAGAACCTCATCGGTGTGACGTTCATCGGCTACTCCCCCAAGTTGTTCGTCACGAATCTCGTGTACCAGGCGACTGGATTCTCCGGATCGACGTTCGTGCTGAAACTTGTCGTGACTGTCGGCATCGTGTGGTATCTCGCTGATGCGAAAGAGGAGATGAATCACACGTGGTGGTGGCTTATGACGTTCTTCATCGGAGCGATCGGACTTCCGATGGGCGTTCGGGGATCACTTCGGATGCTGTTGGGAGCTTAACGATGGTCTCAAAGATTGGTACAAACCGATGACTCGAACATGCAGAATTGCGATAATAGGTGGAGGGATGGCCGGGCTTGCAGCAGCTGCTGGATTTGACGACGCTGGGTTCGACGTCGAACTATATGAGCGGCAGTCCTACGATAGCAAACGCGTTAATTGCGGAGAAGCGATGACAGCGGTATCGAAGATCCCACTCGAGCCGACTGTAGAGAACGGCTTTCTCAATCCGCTGCCAGCGATGGAAGTGGAGGTGTATGACGGAATCGACGCCGATCGCCACCGCACTGGAGCCGGCACCTTTCCTGCTGCGGATACATATATAACGGACCGAAATGTCGTTGAGCAGTCCTGGGCAGAACAACTCTCAGAGAAGGGTGTTGACATCCACGAAAACCAGTCTATCACACGGACAGATTTCCACGAGTTCACCGATGAGTATGATCTCGTCGTTGATGCAACCGGTCAGCCATCACTCTCTAGTAAAGCGCTCGGAACAACCAACGAGTATTCAGGATATATGGTAGCGCTTAACAGTGATGTCGAAGGGGACTTCACCGAGTTGTACCCGAACAGCCGGATAATTCTGGAGAACTATACAGGGTACTCGTGGGCATTCCCGAAGACATCGCAACGAGCCAACGTTGGTATCGGCTGGACGGTCAGTGACCGGCCTAGTGATTATATGAAGGCATTGAGGGAAGCCTGTAAGCGGAATGGGTGGGCAGTCCCGTCGCAGGAACGGACGAACGTCGCAATCATTCCCGAGGGACCAAGCCTTGATCCCGACAGAACCCATCTACCGGAGCATTCCGTCGTACGAGTGGGTGATGCTGCAGGTATAGCAAACCGACTCACCGGAAAGGGGATCTCACAGGCCGTTGAATCCGGATTCTTGGCCGCAGAGCTGGCTAACAGAGGCCAATTACACAGTTATCCTGACAGATTATATCAGAGGATGAAAACGGAGTACATTTTCGCCACAGTTGTGAGATACTTTCTTGAAACTCGTAATCCCAAGGTTCTGGGAGCAGCAATTCGTGCCGCTGCCGGGATCGATATTGAAGACGTTGACCGGTCTCCGAGTACAGTTCTACTGCGTCTCCTCCGCCACCCTGTTTTATTTGCCCGTATTTTCTCGAGACGACGAGTTTTAAACCGTGTCTATGGAGGAATGACCAACCAGTGGGAATTAATTGATTGACTTCCTGTTCTGTTTGGACTTCCGACAAAAAGTATACGGGTGCTTTTTCAATTCAGCTGTCCTGCGGTTAATCGTCAGAACGGGGTAATCTGCTTCCTCGATCACTTGAGCTGCGACACTTCCCTGTAACAGTCGGCGAATACCAGTCAATCCTCGTGTCCCCATTGTAACAAGGTCGATGCCATTCACCTCAGTATATTTGAGAATCTCCTGTTGAGCTTGACCATAACTCAACGTAGTTCGGACAGGAACGTCTAAGGTCGCTGCCTTCTCCGTAATGTCCTCCAAGAGCCGAGTTCCCCGCTGTTCCCAAGAGTCAGTAACTTCCTCCCACGTGAATCCAGGCCGACTCGAATAGGACTGTTCGGAAATAACAAGAAGTCCATGTAGGGTCGCATCATACCGTTTAGCAATTTGTAGCCCATGTTTGAAAGCCACAGATGCCTCATCATATCCATCCGTGGGCACGAGAATGTCTGTGAACTGGCTAGTAGATAACTCTCCAACCGGATCAGGTGGATCCCTATCAGGTATCGTCAAGACAGGAAGAGAGATATTTTGAATGATCTGGCTGGAGACATCTCTCCGGAGAATTCGTGCTAATCTAGTCTGTTTAGGTTTCTGGTGAACAAGCAAATCAATATCATTCTCTTCAGCGTACTCCCGAATAACACCTGGAGAGTGCCCACAATCCACTGCTGGTATCACATTGAGCCCGAGCGAGTGGGCCTGATCCACCACGGGTTCAATTACCGCTGCTGCGTCCCACTCCTCTTGTTTAGTGACTTGGTCGGATTCCACCTCCGTGCGTTCCTCATCTTGAATAGATAATACGTGGAGAGCCGCATCATACATTTCTGCAAGTGATAGACCATATTGGACCACTGAATCCACTACATCAACTCCGTAGAGTGGAATGAGGATCTGGTTGTACTGGTTGATGTCCGGACCTTCTCGAACTTCTAGACGGCGTGGGGAGCTCATACATATCTATACGTAACGATGATTTACCGCGCTTTCTGTTAAGAATCGAAACCGGCCAAATGGTCTCTGGGATAGTGATTTGAGAGGGTCACCGCGCGTAGCCCTTGCTGGATCACTCCCGTTTCGAAAGAAAACAGGGGGCGAGAGTGTAGGACTGACGTGTCTTAGCTCATCAGAATGTAGCTGCTGCGAGCAGTATGAATCATATTTTCGCGAGAATATCACCGGCTTCGCTGGCTCGACGTTCGTCCTGAAGCTGATTGCCGTGACGGTTGTCGTATGGATCCTCGCAGACGGCGAGGGAGAGATGGACTACACGTGGTGGTGGCTTATCGCGTTCGTCGCGATGGCCGTCGGCCTTCCGATGGGTGTTCGTGGATCGATTCGGATGATGCTCGGAGTCTGACAAAGAGATGGATGCGACTGCCGTAGTTTCTATCCCTGCAGTCGGACATTCGATTCAACGAATCACACGGTAGTAAAGCAGCATTCTTCAAAGAACACACCGCCCAATTCTGTCGTATTATAATAGAAACTCACGTGAAAGAGGAAGGTGTATGATATGACGACGATGAGTCTCCAGATCACTGTCAAAGGAATGACCTGCGACGGATGCGAACAGACCGTTCGAGAAGCACTCGAAGGCGTATCAGGAGTCGAACGTGCGACGGCCGACCGAGCGACTGATACCGCAACGATTGACGGTGATACCGATCTCGAGAACCTTCGGCAGGCCGTGGAAGACGCTGGCTACTCCGCTGTCGGCTAAACAGTCGATAGCGAGCGCCCGCCGAGTCTCCGATCCAGACACGATATCCGCCAATGATACCCCCAAACACAGCATCCACATCCATCCGGCGTCAACCGGAATCCGAAGCAGAAACATCCCCTACGCACCGCTCCACATGTGTCGAGTGTGATGGAACGGTCATCTATTCCGAGGATAAAGGGGAGTACCATTGTGACGCATGCGGGTTGGTACTCGAAGAGTCGAACATCGACAGAGGGCCCGAATGGCGAGCGTTCACTGAACGCGAGACTTCGCAGAAGTCCCGTGTCGGTGCTCCCATAACGCACACCCTCCACGACAAGGGACTCTCGACGATGATCGGCTGGCGTAACGAAGATACGTACGGAAATGCGTTGAGCAAACGCCAACAGCAGAAATTCCAGCGACTCCGAACCTGGGACGAACGCTTTCGCACGCGGGATAGCAAGGAACGGAATCTCAAGCAGGCGCTCGGCGAGATCGACCGAATGGCATCCGCACTCGATCTACCCACCCCGATTCGTGAGACTGCGAGCGTGATCTACCGCCGTGCCCTTGAGAAAGACCTACTTCGAGGACGATCGATCGAAGGGGTTGGTGCTAGTGCATTGTATGCCGCAGCTCGGCAAGCGAACACGCCCAGGAGTCTCGATGAGGTGGCTGCAGTCAGCCGCATCGGTAAGAGCAAACTTGCGCGAACCTATCGATACGTCGCTCGCGAACTCGCGTTGGGGATTGCGCCGGACGATCCAACCGACTACCTCCCACGATTTGCATCCGACTGTGAGGTTTCGGTCGAAACCGAAACTCGTGCCCGACACCTCCTTGAAGTGGCGGCAGAGCAGGACGCATTGAGTGGGAAAAGTCCGGTTGGGCTTGCGGCAGCCGCGATCTATGCAGCGACGAGACGTACGGAGGACAGTCTCACCCAGGCCGACGCGAGCGAGGTGACCAATGTGAGCAAAGTCACAATCAGAAATCGCTATCAAGAGCTGCTCGAAATTGCCGATGATGCGGATCCAAACGAACTAGAGTCATGAAAAGACGAACGTTTCTGCAAACGGCGGGAGGACTCGCAGCGGCGAGTACTCTCGCACAGCCGACAGCCGCACAGGAAGCCAAGACAGTCCAGATTACCATGGAGGGGGGAGACTTCTTCATCGACCCAGTAGGCCTGTTCGTCGAACCGGGTAAGACCGTAATCTTCGAGATGGGAGCGGCGGCCCCACACTCCTCAACCGCCTATGAAGACCGCATCCCAAGCGATGCAGATCCCTGGAACAGCGGGTTACTGCAAGAAGGAGAGACGTTCGAACATACGTTCGAGGTCGAGGGGACATATGATTACAACTGCACCGCTCACGTATCATTGGGACAGGTCGGGCGAATCGTCGTCGGAAGTCCCGGTGGACCGGCAACAGAGAGCTCTATCCCGACCAACCCTCCGAGCGGACAGATGCCAGATAGCCAAACGATCGTCGATCAAGGGTCGATTGCGTACCCGTTTACTGGCACCGCGAGTGGTGGCAGTGGCGAGAGTGGTGGTGGACAACCAGCACCACAGGTGCCGGACAGTGCAAAAACCCTAGGTATCTTAGCGTTCGCCGCGATGGTGAGCACGCTCGGGTTGACTTACGTCTTCATGAAGTACGGTGGTGATTATGGTGTCGAGTAGAACAGTAGAAGGCTTCTGCGAGATTCCTTCACGATCAGCGGTTATGAGCGAGAGTAGTAAGACTATCGTGGCCCTTTGAAAACCATGCCCGAGTCAAAGGACACCCTCGAAATCCAGAACGTGGTCGCTTCAACCGAATTGGGTCAGGAACTGAATCTGAAGCCGTTAGCCGACGACCTCCCCACTACAGAGTATCAGCCGGAATCCTTCCCAGGACTTGTCTTTCGCACCCAATCTCGAAAGCTGACACACTTATTTTCCGCTCTGGGAAAGCGGTCTGTACTGGCGCAAAAAGTGTTCAAGACATTAATAACGCGTTAGAATTCGTGTTCAACGAACTCAGTACATCACAAAGCCGGTTAGTTGAGACGTCTGCTTGCTGAAGGTGTGTCTAATACCAAGCAAGCAGACGGTGAAATCCACGAGGACCAGCTTCTTAACTTCCTCGTCAACTCTCTTGACGAGGAAGTTGCTCTCACACTCGCTGAAAACGCTGAACTCGATGCTGAAGACATCTACGAGGTCCTCGTCGGCGCACGCGCTGACGGGACCTCGGTCTCAACGCCCTGTGAGAGAAGTGAAGATGCACCCCACGAAAACTCGGTTCTCTACCATCTCCGCACCAAGTTCGACCTTGAGACGCTCGAACAAGTCGGAACCGCGCTCCTTCAGAAAGACGTTCTCGACGTCCTTCCCCAGCAGGTGGAGGTCGTTTCGGAGCACGACCGCGAGTCGCGCTCGCGTGGCCTGTCCACGCGCGGACGAGGAACGTACGAAGACGACAAACCACCCGTGTTCATTCCGGTCGATCGGGGCACCAAGCAGCGGTACGTGATCCCGGCGAAAGCCGCAGACGAATCGACTCCTGCTGGCCGACCGCCAGCAGGAGTCGCTCACCGTCTATACCGACGGCTTTCGAGCGTACGAACCGCTTGAGGGGGACGACGAATTCGACCGCGAATACGTCGTCCACGGCGACGGCGAGTACGCTGATGAAGAGATCCACGTCAACACTTGCGAGAGCCACGCGTCGCTGATGCGACGGTGGCTCTCGCCGCCTCGAGGTGTCTCAAAGGACAAGCTAACACAGTATCTCAGAGCATTACAGCTCCGACGAGATCTCTTCGTATACCGGGACGAGACGCTCTCAAACACGCTGTTCCAGCCACTCTCTGAAATCAACAACGTGCTACACATGAGCGTTGATGGTACTACCACGTGTATCTCTACTGCTAGCACACATAATCGGAGGAGTCAATTTGCTGGCCCAGCAAATTGACGACTCGCTTAAGATACGTAGCACACAACCTTCGTCCTATGGAGATGTCACGGCGGCAAATACTGGCAGGAAGTGGCGTGGCGCTGATCGGTTCGATCGCTGGCTGTCTCGGCGGCGACGACGCTACCGGGAGCGATGGAAACGGTGGGGACACGCCCACTGACGAAGAAACCGACGGCAACAACAGCGGGAATCAGGAAGTCGCCGACTACCTCTCGGAGATTGCGAACTACGACGGAATCAACGACCGTACCGACGAGGGATCAGTGACCGTCAGGAATGGTGCTGTCGACGGTGCCGGCCAACAGTTCGTCTTTGATCCGGCGGCGATCCGTGTTTCCCTCGGCACGGACGTGACCTGGGAGTGGGTCGATAGTAACAGCCACAGCGTCACGGCCGAAGACGAGACGTTCGACAGCAGCCTCATTTCAGGTGAAGGGGAAACCTGGGCGTACACCTTCGATGAGCCAGGTACCTACTTGTACTATTGTATAGCACACCGAGCACTCGAGCAGAAAGGAGCAATCGTCGTGGAATAGCGACTCTCTCTGTTTCCCGCCCGATGAGAATTAATAACACTATCGTGTGTACATGGGTCCAAACGGAACTATTCATGTCGTCACAATGGACTCGTCGCCATGCTCTCCAAGTAGGAGGGGCTATCGGAATTTTCGGTGTAGCCGGTTGTCTCGGGTCATCTGGTACCGACACCAACTCACCCAACCTCAATCAGGCAGCAATTACCCTGCTAAACGGTGGCACGCTCGTAACGTCTCCGTCGTGCCCGTGCTGTCACGAATACGCGGATATCTTGACCGAACGCGGCGTAGACAGGCTCGATATCGTGGAGCAAAAGAACTACGCCGAACCGAAGCAGTGCGCAGGCATCCCACGCGAACTGTGGGCATGCCACACGATTACTACTGAGGGCTACGCGTTGGAGGGACATCTCCCAGTAGAAGCGATCGAAAAATTGGCAATCGAACGACCAGCAATAATCGGGGTTGTATTACCAGGAATGCCAGCATGAACTGGGGAATGGGTGGCGGGATGGGGACCGGTATGGATGACGGAATGGCCAGTAGCATGGGATCAAATATAACCGCCGGGATGGGATCTTGGAATGGTCGCCCTCGCGGTGCTGATGCTGATCAGTGGCATCATCATGACGAACCGGCACGGTGCTGAATCCGGAATGTGTGACCTGTTTCGAGAATGACCACGACAACACGTTCAAGCCGCCTACCTAGCTATCTCGCACCGCTACCAGAGCGCGTCGAGGACCTCGCACTTCGGTACGCGTGGGTCATCGTCGCGATTAATCTGGCCGGGACTGCGTTCGGGTTCTGGTACTACCGCTTCCAGCTGGCCCAAACCCCGATAGTGATGTGGCCGTTCGTCCCCGACAGCCCCGCCGCGACGCTGTTCGTCGCGCTCAGTCTCGCCGCGTGGAAACTGGATTACGACGTCGAGTGGCTCCATATGCTCGCCTTCTTCGGCAACATCAAACTCGGTCTCTGGACGCCGTTCGTCCAGCTGGTTCTCAACGGACCGGGCGGTATCGAACCCTGGCTCTACTGGTTCCTCATCGTAAGCCATCTCGCGATGAGCCTCCAGTCGTTCCTGATCTATCGCTACGCCGAGTTCACGGTCGGTGCGGTCGCCGTCACCACCGTCTGGTACGGCCTCAACGACATCGTGGACTACTTCGCGCCGCTCGTCGGGGAGTTCCACCACACGTTCCTGCGGGCCGAACTCGTCAACGGCGCACTCGATCACTCGGTGCGAGCGCACGACCTCGCAGCGGCCGCGGCCGTGACGCTGACGCTCGCCGCGACGTTTCTCGCACTAGCGACACGGGTGAAGAAGCTCGAAACAACTGAGGAGTCCTCCGCACGAGGGGTGCGCCGATGAACGGCTATTCACGACGGTCGGTACTTCGCCGGAGCCGGAGTGTGCTAGCAGTCGGGGCAACCGCGATTGCTGGCTGTCTCGGAGGTAGCGGCCCGTCGGGTCCGACGGTCACGATGACGGGCGACCTCCGATTCGATCCGGCCGAAGTCACAATCGACCCCGGTCAGCAGGTCACCTGGGTGAACGAGAGTGGAGTCCCCCATACCGCATCGGCATACGAAGAAGCGATTCCCAACGAGGCGTCGTACTTCGCAAGCGGCGGCTACGAGTCCGAGCAGGCCGTCCGGCAGAGTACGTCAGCGAGAGGGTTTCTCGAACGAGGCGAAACCTACAGTTACACGTTCGACGTCACGGGGACGTACCAGTATTTCTGCCTGCCACACGAGGAAAGCGGGATGGTCGGACGTGTCATCGTCGAATGACCACGAGACTCGACCTCACTCGATCACTGACGGTGGATCGATGGGTATCCCGGCATTCCATCGGCCATCCATAGCCAGAGCCCCAGTATCGTGACGACGGTTTGTCCGAGTACATACGGGGTCGGAGACACCAGCGCGAGCAGGTCTCCGATCGTCTCGACATGGTGATAATCAGTTACGACCGGCCAGAACAGAAACAGTAGCGTCTCCCCGGGGACGAACAGGTAATCCACGAGGTCCGCAGCGAGGTGTGATCCATATCCGAGCGCGTACGCCGCGCCGACCTCCCACCGGTCTCTGTGTTTCGTGACGTAGAAGACAATCAGGACGACGAGTGCCGCGGCGAACACTGAGTGCGCGACCGACCGACTCGGGAGCGATGGAAGTACAAACGCGAGTGGTTTGTCGACGAGATCCGGGAGCAACGCGCCTCCGAACAGGGCGATGATCGGGACATCGTCACATCGGTCAGTAGCGCCACCAGAAATGCCTCGGTAAACGAGATACGCGACTGCAGCGTGGACCCAAAAGAGCACACTCGACAATACTGTCCAGGTTACGTAAACCGTTCACGCACTGCTGCCCCGTCAGCATCACACGCCATCGATTTCGGAGCGAATAGTCTCGCGCTCGAAGTAGATGATTTCCAGTCCCAGGAGGACGACCGTCACAACGAGAACCACACTAAAGACGGCGGGTTCCATCACGGCGAGGTGGTACACTAACGACGGGAAGAACAGTACTGCACCCACCACGCCGACGGCGGGGAGGATACCTGTTCGAAGCCCCGCTCGATGCCTGAACGCGAGGAAACTCATCGACCCAAAGACAGTGATGAAGGCAAGCGACGCGAACGACGTGATTCCCTGAAGACTACCGTAGGCGGTGAACGCGGCCGTTATCAGGCCCAAGATGAGAAGTGTTCGCGTAGGAGCACCGTCGGCATCGGCATCTCCGATCCGGTCAGGAAGTAGGTCGTCTTCAAGCATTCCCGTCGCAAAGTGGGCCGCCGAGAACAGCGTGGCGTTGATCGCGCTCCCAGTCGAGAACAGTGCCGCCACGGAAATGAGGATGAACCCCATCTGCCCCATGAACGGTTCGGCCGCGATGGCGAGTGACACCTCGGGGTTCGCGGCGATCGTTTCGGGCCGAAGCAGACTCGTCGTGACGACTGCCACGAGGACGTACAGCCCGAGAGACGCGGGAATTGAGAGATAGATCGCCTGCGGGATGGTCGTCCGGGCGTTCCGAAGACTTCCCTCGTCGTAAAAGAGTAGCTGCCAACCCTGAAAGGCGACGAACGAGAGGGCAGCGGACATGAGCAACCCGCCCGTCGCGACGGAGGAGAACCCGGTCGTCAGCTGTCCTGTCCGCGCTCCAAAATAGAACCCCCACACACCGAAAATGAGGAGAATCCCGACCTTTGCCGCGACGAGGAGCACCTCGGTCACGCCACTCGCCCGGGCGCCGAGGACGTTCAGCAGTACAAACCCCAGGACGCTGAGAACCGACACGACGGGGCGGAGTGGAACCCCGAGGGCTGTTTCGACGCCGAGAAGTTTCGTCGCGAAACTACCGAATGCGAACGCGTACATCCCCATCGACCCGATATAGCCAAACAGAAGCGTCCACCCGACCATCCCAGCGACCGTCGTCGACTCACCGAACTCCTGTAAGAAACTGACCGAGCCGCCGGACACGTCGCCAAGCCGCTGGAGACGAACGTACGAGTAGCCAGCGCAGAACGCGACGACACCGCCGCCGGTAAAGGCGAGCCACGCCGCAGGCCCCGACATTTCCGCAACGACGCCAAGTACGGCGAAGATCCCACCTCCGATCATACCACCGAGCGCAATCGAGACTGCACCGAGACGGCCCAGCTTCTCGCTCATCGTCTCTCCGTTGGGGCGCCATCTTTAGACTTCTTGTTGTTTAGAATCCAAACCACCTCAGCCTGGGGAGTAGAAATCGTCTACTTCGATGCTCAGGTTCCGAAAAGCGAGTAGAACCACGCTTCAGTATCTGGATGGAGACCGTTATGAACCGCTTGGACCGCCGCAGCGACTGACACGGCGAAGATAGCGTGAACGAGATGTGTCGGAACCCACCCGACCACGACTGCACCCGCTCCGAGGACGGCAGCACAGAGGGCTCCAACGCCGATTCTAAAAAAGAACGGCCGCTGAATCACCAGCACGGTGTCCCCGTAGAGCAGGATGTAACAAAGGAACGCAAGCCCACCAGCGATGACTGCCGAGAGTAACGAGAAGAGGAGCGCCATCATCGGGATTCTCCCCTAGAATACCCAAGTCGCGGGTGAATGTACCCGAGTGCGCCGAGTACGGCCACGAGACTAAGGAGAGCACCGGTTTCCACTGCAGCGAGCGGGCCATGCGGAAGCGGTGTGAGCATCCCGAGATGGGCGATCCCGAACAGTAACCCAACGAGCGGTACGCCAACGAGTAGGTGCCCATATATTCCCTCGTACTGGTGCCAGATAGCGGGCGTTTTACTCACCGTGTACACGGTGCTCGCGAGAATGATACCCGTCACGAGAAGTTCGCTAAAGGACGTGAGCATACGACTATCCTCCCCAGCCAGCCACAAGTCAATTACTCCGCACCCGAAGTGGCGTACCCCTTGATTCCAAATTCCACTAGGGTTGTGATGCCGGTATCCAAAGGATCACAAACGAAATATCCCAGAGATGTAGCCACAACCGCATTAGGAGAGGAGCCCCTAGATGTAGGCCACCACGATAATGGACAGATCAGATTACGCGATCCTCTCGGTCATCGCCGTAATCACCGTTGCCATCGGCATCGTCACGACGACGAAACCGCTCGGAACGTTTTTCGTGGAGAGCACGAGGCAGGCCGCGACGACCACCGCCGCGATGGCGTGGATCACCTGGTGGGCGCTCGTGATCGGGTTCGCCATCGCCGGCGGCGTCGAGGCGTGGGTCTCGACCCAGCAGATTTCGGAGCTGCTCGAGGGACACGGGCCTCGCTCCATCGGCCTCGCGACGTTCTTTGGGTTCGTCTCCTCGTCGTGTTCGTACTCGGCGATCGCCACGGCGAAGAACCTCTACAAGAAGGGGGCGTCGGCTGCGGCGGCGCTGGCGGCGTTCCAGTTCGCCTCGACGAATCTCGTCATCGAGATCGGCATCGTCATCTGGTTGTTGCTGGGCTGGGAGTTCCTGCTGGCCGACGTGGTCGGTGGGCTGCTCCTCATCGGCCTGATGTCGGTCGGCTTCGTCTACGTCGTCCCCGACAAGATTCTCGATGAAGCCCGCGAGAACGTCACCGACGATGAGGGCATCACTGTCCAAGACCCGGTCTGTGGAATGGAGGTCGATCCCGAGGAGACCGACTACTCTATCGAGCATGGTGGGCAGACGTATTACTTCTGCTCGCAGTCCTGCAAGGACTCCTTCGACCCTGAGGAAGCGAACACGTCGATTCCGGAGAAAGCGACCTCGTGGTCGGGGTGGAAATCGCTCGCGGACAAACAGTGGAAGGAGTGGGCGATGCTGTGGGACGAGATCGCCATCGGGTTCATCTTCGCCGGCCTCATTGCCGGGTTCATCCCCGAAGCCGTCTGGACGAGCGTCTTCTCCGGGGCCGTGTTCGGTTTGCCGGTGTACGTCCTCTGGACGGCCGCGCTGGGTGCGATCATCGGCGTCGTCACCTTCGTCTGTTCGGTCGGGAACGTCCCGTTCGGGACCGTCCTCTGGACGCGCGGGCTCCCCTTCGGGTCGGTGCTGTCGTACATCTTCGCGGACCTCATCGTTCCGCCGATCATGAAGGCTTACGACGAGTACTACGGGACGACGTTCGCGGCGGTGCTGTCCCTGATGATCTTCGTCACCGCCGTTATCGCCGGGTTCGTGGTCCACTTCCTGTTCCTGGGCCTGGGCCTCATCCCCTCACGAGCCTCCGCGCAGATCGCCGAAGTGTCCATCGAACTCAACTACAAGCTCGTGTTGAACGTCCTCGCGACGGCGTTCTTCGCGTTCCTCTACTGGCTGCACAAACAGGATTCGGTGGCTGGCGGGGAACGCGGTGAGGAAGGGCATGCGGCGATGACGGACTGACGGGTATCTACCTGCTCACGTAGTTCACAATATGAATTTCGTCTATCAATAATTCGACGACACAGACAAGGAACATCCACGGTGTCGGGCAATTAATCCCTGACTCCCTTCCACTGCCCAACCACAGTTTCGATACGAATACCATTCATTCCAGAGCGGTCTCGTCGAAGTCATGGGTCTTTGAGATCGTCACTGCTGCTACGAGACTCAGCCACGAGATCGCGCCACTGCTCCCAGCGGGGGATAAACATCGGCACTTTGCGCTGATAAGTGCGGTAGTCCTCACCGAATGTATCGATCATATCACGCTCTTCTCTCCGTGCAAGCCACGTAAAAATCACAACGACGAGCGGAAATAGAGCGACAGAGAAGATTGTCGGCCAGTGAATGATGCCCTCGCCAAACAGAGCGATGAACAGACCGGTGTATTGTGGATGGCGGACGTACCTGTAAAGCCCGTCTGTGACCAGTCGGTCGTCCTGTCGGGCACGATAGACTTGTCGCCATCCCTGAGCAAACAGGCCGATGCCGACAAACGCCACAGCGTAGCCGAGGAGCATTGATACGAACATACCCGTTTCGCCAAACCCGATCAGTGTAGACCAGAGATTGGTACTGACGTACTCGCGGTCCAGACCGAAAAACCGGACCAGCAGATAGATCGTCAGTGGAAACCCGTACATCTCCGCATATAATGCGATGATGAACGCCTGTACCACTCCTGCGCCGACCCACTCCCGCCAGCTGTCAGGAGCGAAGTACCGATAGAAGAACCAAGAAACGACGACAATGAAGATAATCGCGAGGCCCCAAGCACCGGGATTCGTAATAGTGGTATCTATTGATGACACGCTTACTTACCCGAGTAGATACTGAGTCCAGGGATGCCGTTCGACAAGCGGCACTCCACCAACCTCGTACTGTTCAATGTACGCGTCAAGGCCGAGTATCCGTCCCGCACCGAACGCGGCGACTGAGAGGAACACGAGCATGTACGCGAAATCACCGTTGATGTAGCCATGTGTGACATCCCAGTTGCCGAAATAGAACATGAGCATCATAAATGCCCCCCAGAACGCAGCGAGCCGAGTGAGGGCACCGAACAACAACCCGAGGCCGATAAGCAGCTCTCCCCACGGTACTGCAACGTTCACGAAGTCAACAAACCACGGCGTGTTCCCCATCGCGACGAACAGATCAGCGAGTGGACTCCCGCTATTCGGAACGGCCCCGGTGAGATATCCACCGGCACTAAAACTCCCCGAGAGGACCTTGTCGAGACCACTCTGGAAGAACGCCAGTCCCATCATCAACCGAAGCGCGAAGATAAACCAGACACTCAACGTGTGTAGTCGACCGCTTGCGGTGAACCCCCCGATCGTACTTTCTAATTGAACTTCTTGAGATGCCATATCGTGCTAATTCCCGGGAAGGTGTTATAAAATCGCGGTGGGATCTCGCCATACCGGAATAAAGAGCCCTTTTCGGGGTGATCTCTCCGATACCGTCATACTGGCTGAATAGTATCGTATTCCCAGGCGTCTGTGACGGCGGCATACGTCTGCTTGATTACAGCCGGGTTGGAGAAGATCCGAGCAGCCACCCGTGGATGCCCCAAGAAGCGACGAAGAACCGCCCGTGGGGATCGATCGATGTCTTCAATGTCGATTCCAGACACCACTTGGACGGCATCACCGAGAACGGTCATCTGACGAGTCTCGACGAGGTGCCGCATAATTCGGGCGAGCAGGTACTCCCCTTTCATCATCCGATAGAGTCGGTCTGGATACTCCTGTAGACTTCCCTCCGCCGTCAACTTGGCTGCGAGATACGACGACTGAATTGCTTGCGAGATCCCTTTCCCGGTCAGCCGATTCGCGATTCCAGCCGCATCCCCGACGCGAACGACGGGCCACTCAGGTAGATAGGTCAGCGCAGGATCGAGACTCGGTCCTTCGGGAATAATAGCAATATTCGTCTGACTCCGAGATGGCATCGGCCAGCCGTTTCGTTCGCATGCCGCCACAAATTCGGCCATGTAATCGGCTGGGCGTTCGCTCTCGGTCCACCCGATGCCGACGTTGGCCCGCTCGGGCGATTTCGAGAACGCCCACGCGTACCCGGTATAGCCCTCAAGAATGATCTGGCTATTCGGGTAGAGATCCGAAAAGTCGCCCTCCACGTCAGCGTTAATGGCGATCATCCGACCCGCGTACTCGTCCGTTCTCCCTCGAATCTTGCTGGTGATCGACGGTTGGCCAGTCGCGTCAACCAAGAGGTCGTATTCGTCGGCCAACGTCCGGAACTTCGCCTTCGTGATCTGGTGGTTCTCGTGAATCGAAACGCCCTTTTCAGCGAGGCGTTCGGCCCATCGCCGTTCGACGACGTTTCTGTCAGTGATGTACGTATCGGAGGCCGGGAACGTTCCCTCTCCGGTGAGCTGTCTTCGGGATGCCGTTCCGTCGTAGATCTCTACACGTAACTCCGGAAGAGCATTGACGAACCCATTCGTTGGCGTCGAACTAAGTGGAATCTTAGAGACGGCCGTCATCGCTTCCCCGCAGTTGACTCGTTTGTCATCGTACGACTGGCGTTCAAAAAGGTCTACCTCGAACCCTCGCTTGGAAAAGCCTTCAGCAGCGGCGAGGCCGCCGACGGCTCCGCCGATCACTGCGACGCTGTGTATTTGCGGAGACCGTTCCGACATTTGTTGTGAATATGTGTCTTGGCTCCCGAATCGCGACGAGACGTTCTCTGACATGAGGTATAGGACGGGCGACCAGTTCAAACAGATTTCCCTTGAATCCGCTAGCCCGGGAGAGGATACGGAGGGCCCCGTCGACATAGATCTCCGCGAATGGATGCTCGTTCCCCACTTGGTTAGGGGTGAAAAGACAAATGGTCCTGATAGATGAACAACAGTGCATGGATCAGACCGGGAAAATAGGTGCGTTACTACGGAGTGCACGCACGAATGCAGCACTCTCGTGGAGCCTATTATTCGGCGTCGGTATCTTCGCCGGCAACAGTCTCGTATCAGGCGATTTCCTCTGGACAGGATTTGCGATGCTGATTCTGGGAATCGCAGCTGTTCCACCGCTGTTCTTTCGACGAACCAGCGTCATGCTACCGTGGGAGGTACTGTTGCTAGTCACGCTACCCCTCGTAGGGCGATTAGTGATCTCGGGGGGCTCAGCTCAGTTATTCACGTCACATCTTTCGGTCGCAGCACTCGCCCTTCTCATCGCTGTCGAACTCCACGTGTTTACAGCCGTTCGAATGAACGAGTGGTTCGCGGTCTCGTTCGTCGTCATTATCACATTAGCTACGGCGGGTCTGTGGGCGGTCATCCAGTGGGTAGCTGACGAGCTCTTCGGGACGTTTTTCATTCCGAATTTACAGACGCTCATGCTCCACTTCACTGGTGCGACGGTCGCCGGGATCGGAAGTGCCCTCCTGTTCACGTTGTATTTTCGTCGCATTACCATTCTATATCAGCGGTGTTGCCCCGGCATCCGACCTCCGTACACGAGAGCTGAGCCAACTCGATCTCTCGTCCGATTTCGTGACCGACTGGGGATATCTGAATCTCATGAACGACTAATCGTCCGGTTCCTGCAGATGATTCTTCTTGGCATACTCGTCGTTGGAAGCGTTCGAGGAGACACGAGCGTTATCGTCAACAGTGCACTGGGCTTTGGCGTGACGCAGCTTCCCGCGTTACTCAAACGGGACTACGGTCTTCCCATGGACTCGGGGCTCGTGCTCTGGATTACCGCAGCCGTCGTCGTTCACGCTGTTGGTGCCCTAGGACCGTACCAGTCGATTTGGTTGTGGGATAAACTTGCCCACACGCTTTCTTCCTCCGTCGTCGCAGCAGTCGGCTACACGACCGTACGTGCGGTCAGTGAGTACACTCCTGATGTGTGGATTCCCTCTCGGCTGATGTTCGTGTTCATCTTGCTGTTCGTACTGGCTGCAGGTGTGTTCTGGGAGGTGCTCGAATTCCTCGCAGGGCAACTGGCAGTCGTCATCGGAAGCGAAGATGTACTCATTCAGTATGGGTTGACCGACACGATGCTCGATCTTGTCTTCGATACCGTCGGCGGGCTCGTCGTTGCGATATGGGGAACGGCTTATTTGACGGGGACAGTCTCGGAACTCACTTCTTGGTTGAACGAACGAAGTTGACGAAGACTCTATATATCCGCGTTAGTCGGTGAAGAGGTATCACGTAATGATCACGGCTCTGGCGACTCCGCTGGTGCGTCAATCGCTATCGTGTTCCCGAGTTTACTGAGGATTCAGGTGGTTGTCTGTCCCGAATCAAAGCCAGACGAGCCGCCCACACAACATCTTTGAGACGGGTCGGCGTACGCTTCAATATGAATTGGCAGTGTATGTACTGTGATACGGTAATCGAGACAGAAACCGAGGATGAACGAAACGAACAGGGACGTCAGCATCTACTCGAACATCACCACACTGAACTAGAGCAGCGATTCAAACGGGAATACACCGGAGATTGCCAGAACCAGGATTGTTCACACCACTTCGAGGCCACGGACGAAGACGAAGATCACTCGGGGTTTGTGTGCCCACATTGTGGTTTCGACCACGCGGAGTGGTATGCCGGAATGCTCACTGTCGAGTGAAATCAATGGAACGGCTCGTGTCGACTCTTACATAAACATCCCATCAGCCGGTGATTGCGTTGTTTCGTCCGCTTTGACGCGCTCGGATAGTTCCTGATAGTACTCTTCTATCTTGACGGCAAACGCTTCGAGTTCACTCGTGTCGACGTTTAGCTCGTAGAGGGTGTCAACGGCCTCAACGAGACGGATCGCCGCTTCGACGTCCGGGACCTCCTCGTGAACGGGCGTACTGAGTAGCCCGACTCGTAACGACGTATCCATCCCATGTTCGATGAGGCTCGCATTGATGCCCTCAAGGAAGCCACGACCCATCGGAGCGAGGTCTGTCTCTACCAGGCGGTGTGTTCGATAGTCGTCAGTCGCGACGAAGAATACGTCGTGTTCCCCCGGTTGGTGAACGACAGGTATCCCGAATAAAAGACTGATTTCGTCGACGCGGTATTCGTGCAACCACTCGATGACAGCCGATGCGAACGGATCTGCCGCCCATCTAGGAACGAGTAGTTCGTTGACGAGGACCGTCACGTCGAGATCGGATCGGGAATATAATCGAGTGTGGTGGCGTGGGGAGCCATCGGCGAACGGCGTGATTGTCGGCAGCGCGTTTATCGTGACGTATCCTGTTTCCTCGAGACCGAGCTGAGTGACGAGGTAATCGGCAGCAGTCAGGCCGGCCAGGCCGTATGCCGAGAATCCAGCGATAATCGTTTCGGCAGGTGCCTCTGTCGTCGTTACGTTTACGGTTGTTTGGTGAGGTGGTTGGGCTGCCATACCGACATCTACGCCCAAAACGCCCTTAATCGTCTCCTTAACACGGTACTCCTCCGAAATACGTTCAGGGGTGAATCAAGCCGAGAGTGCGGCCTATCGACTGGTAGTCTGGATTTTCGAGGTAGGTGTTGACTTGGACCCAGATCGAGTGGAACTCGAGCGGACGTAGGCATGACACAGTTTTCTTTCCTCTTCTTTCTATGGCCAGAATCACTACCCTCCTAGTTTCTCGATCTCAAAGTATCTGAAGCGAGTCGCGCCCAAACAGTAGCTACAAACAGCTTTCTCTCGAAGCTCAGCTTCGTAGTACCTTAGCCTTCGATGAGTCCAGAGCTTTTGATTTAAAGGAGCAAACTGCTTGATTTGGTTCGCAGTGCGTCGGCTACTCCTCTGTGAGTAGTCGACGGAGCACCAGATGCAGGATTCCGTCGTTTTTGACGTATCGAACGGCCGCAGGCGTCCCAACTTGTGCCGTGACCGGGAACTCGACTGTCGAGCCGTCGTCCCGCTCTGCGACGACGGTCAACTCGTCGTTCATGTTCAGGCCGTCGTCCAGGCCACGAATCTCAATCCGCTCCGAGCCGTCGAGACCGAGGGATTCCCACGAGTCACCGTCGGCGAACTGGAGTGGGAGGACACCCATGCCGACGAGGTTGTCACGGAAGATACGCTCGTAGCTCTCGGCGATGGTCGCTCGAACGCCCAGGAGGTCAGTCCCCTTTGCGGCCCAGTCGCGGCTCGACCCGGTGCCGAGTTCCTCGCCGGCGAACACGACCAGCGGCGTGTCGTCCTCGCGATAGCGGCGGCTCGCTTCGAAGACGGTCGTCTGCTCGCCCGTCGGCTGGTGAATCGTGTAGCCGCCCTCGACGTCGTCGAGCATCTCGTTCTCGATGCGAACGTTGGCGAAGGTGCCGCGCATCATCACCTCGTGGTTGCCCCGGCGGGCACCGTAGGTGTTGAACTCGTGAGGTTCGACACCCTGGTCGACGAGCCACTCGCCGGCGGGCTGCTCCCGAGAGAACGGTCCGGCCGGGCTGATGTGGTCGGTGGTGACGGTGTCCCCGAGCAGCATCAGGGTGCGAGCGTCGGCGATGTCGCTGACACCGGGCTCCTCCAGCGGGAAGTCCTTGAAAAAGGGCGGCTCGCGGATGTACGTTGAGGAGTCGTCCCACTCGTAGACGTCGCCGGTCGGGGCGTCAAGGGCCTCCCAGCGTTCGTCGCCTTCGAACACCTCGGCGTACTTCTCCTCGAACATCGAGGCGTCGACGCTGTCGTGGACTGCCGCGTGAATCTCGTCGGCGTCGGGCCAGATGTCCGACAGGTAGACCGGCTCCCCCCCCCC
>Ga0207719_100264_pt1 | contig 39708 bp, 37 predicted proteins | sample A23P1SouthBayCA_2_FD_187279 | JGI IMG/M metagenome (GOLD analysis project Ga0207719, IMG submission 187279) | Aerobic enrichment media microbial communities from Eden Landing Ponds, California, USA - A23 P3 (3) (SPAdes) | ecosystem: Environmental > Aquatic > Marine > Unclassified | place... | reverse complement strand
GACCCGGCGACGCCCGCCGCGAGGAAGTCCCGGAGCGGCGGCCCGACCTTCCCGGGCTCCACGAGGAAGGCGTCGTGGCCGTGGTCGGACTCGACGACGTGGTGGACGGCGGGCGCGCCCGCGCGCTCGAAGGCGTTCGCGAGGTGTTCGGACTGCTCGACGGTGAAATGCCAGTCGCCGGTGAAACTCATCAACATCGCCTCGCCGTCGAAGGCGGCGAGCGCGTCGGCGTCGGAGTCGTATCCGGCGGCCAAGTCGTAGTTGTCCATCGCCCGCGAGAGATAGAGGAAGGAGTTCGCGTCGAAGCGGTCGGTGAACCGCCCGGCGTTGTAATCGAGATACGACTCCACCTCCCGGTAGGGGAAGTAGCCCGTCGTCGGGTCGCTGGGGAAGGGGCTCTCGGCGGGGCGGGCCGTGCGGCCGGCGCTCCGGCGGCCGAACTTCCGCGCCATCGAGTCCTTCGAGAGGTAGGTGACGTGGCCGATTTGGCGCGCGACGGCCAGGCCGCGCTCCGGGCCGGGGCCGTCGTAGTAGTCGCCGCCGTTCCACGCCGGGTCGCTGGTGATGGCGCGGCGCGCGATGGCGTCGAGGCCCAACACCTGCGCGTCGAGGCGCGCGGCCGCGGCGATGGGCACCACGAGGTCCGCGTCGTCGGGGAACCGGGTCGCCCACTCCAAGGCGTTCATGCCGCCGACGCTGCCGCCGACGACGGCGCGCAGACGGCCGACGCCGAGTTCGTCCAGCAGGGCGCGCTGGGCCCGTGTCCAGTCGCCCACCGTGACGGGCGGGAACTCGGTGCCGTACGGCTCGCCGGTCTCGGGGTTCTCGCTCGCGGGGCCCGTCGAGCCGTAGCAGGAGCCGGGCACGTTCGCGCAGACGACGTAGTACTCGGTGGTGTCGATGGCCTTGCCCGGTCCGACGATGTCGTCCCACCACGCGCGGGCCTGCCCGGCAGTGTTGCTGTCTCCCTCGCCCGCGACGTGGGCGCTCCCGGTGAGCGCGTGACAGACGAGCACGACGTTCGACTCGCCGCCGGATTCGCCCTCGAACTCGCCGTACGCCTCGTAGGCCATCTCCAGTTCGGGGATGGACTCCCCGCACTCGAACTCGAACGCACCCAGCGAGACGACGCCGGACTCCGTGTTCATGGTATCGCCCCGTCGATATCGGAGAGGATGTCCGCCGGGTCCTCGATGCCGATGGACAGCCTGAGCATGTCGGGGCGCACGCCGCTCGCGCGCTGTTCGTCCTCGGTGAGTTGGGCGTGCGTGGTGCTCGCCGGGTGGATGACGAGCGTCTTCGCGTCACCGATGTTCGCGAGGAAGCTCGTCAGTTCCACGTCCTCGCAGAATCGCTTGCCGGCCTCGAAACCACCCTCAAGGCCGAACGCTATCATCCCACCGTAGCCGCCGTCGAGATACCGCGTCGCGTTGTCGTGGGTGTCGTGGGTTTCGAGGCCGGGGTAGGTGACCCACGCCACGTCGTCGTGGTCCTGTAAGTATTCAGCGACGATTGCGGCGTTCTCGCAGTGCTGTCGCATTCGCAGGGGGAGCGTCTCCAAGCCCTGGAGCGTCTGCCAGGCGTCGAAGGGCGACTGCTGGTTGCCGATGGCCCGCGTCGCGCGCTGGCGGGCGGCGTTGACGAACGCGGCGTCCCCGAAGCGCTCGGTGAATCTGATGCCGTTGAACGCGGGGTTCGGCGCGGCGATTTCGGGGTACTTCGCCTCGTGTTCTTCCCACGGGAAGGAGCCGCCGTCGACGAGAATGCCACCCACCGTCGTCCCGGAGCCGTGAATCCACTTCGTCGTCGACTCCCAGACGATGTCGGCCCCATGCTCGAAGGGGCGACAGAGAACCGGCGTCGCGAAGGTGTTGTCCACGACCAGCGGCGCGCCCGCGTCGTGGGCGATGTCCGCGACGCGCTCGAAATCCGGCGTGACCAGCGAGGGGTTGCCGACCGTCTCGACGTGGACGTAGGCGGTGCCCTCGTCCACTTCCGCCTCGTACGACTCGTAGTCGAGCGTGTCCACGAAGCGGGCCTCGATGCCCCGGTCGCTCGCGGTGTGAGTGAGATAGGAGCGCGTCCCCCCGTAGGTGTCGCTGGCGGCGACGACGTTGTCGCCGGCGCTCGCCAGCGTGGTCGTAAGCGAGTCGAGCGCCCCCAACCCGGAGGCGGTGGCGAGCGCGCCGGTGCCACCCTCCAGCGAGGCGAGGCGCTCCTCTAAGGTCGCGACGGTCGGGTTGCTCACACGGGAGTACACGTCGCCCTCGGCGTCGAGCGCGTACAGGTCGGCGGCGTGGTCGGCGCTCTCGAAGAGATAGGAAGTCGTCTGATAGATGGGCGGCGCTCGCGGCCCCGGCTCGCCGTCCTGGCCCGCGTGGAGGCTGCGCGTCTCGAAGCCGCGTTCTCCGTCGCTCATGTGTAGTACGCATAACGCTCCAGACTAATATAACCTTCAGTTACGAGGCGAGAGCGAACCGCTCGGGAGCGTGAACGTGGGGGGAAGCGGTGCTGGGTGTGACGCGACAGAGACGGAGAACAGCAAGACGAAACGGAGAGAGAAAATCCCGTTACAGGTCCGCGACGTCCTCGATGGCGTCCGTGAGTTCGCGGATGCTCTCGACGGTGTGTTCGCCCATGTGGCCGATGCGGAACGACTCCTCCGAGAGGTCGCCGTAGCCGCTGGAGAACACGAAGTCGTACTCCTCGCTCACGGCTTCGACGGTCGCCGCCACGTCGATGTCGCGGGTGTTCTCAATACAGGTTACAGTTTGGGACTCGTAGCCGGACTCCGGGAAGAGGCCAAACTGCTCTTCGGCCCACTCGCGGGTGTACTCCGCCATCTCTCTGTGACGTTCGTCGCGGGCCTCGTGGCCCTCGTCGAGCATGTGTTTCATCTGCTTGCGGTAGGCGAGCATGAGGGGAATGGCGGGCGTCGAGTGGGTCTGGCCCTTCCGCTCGTAGTAGTCGAGACAGCGCTGGAAGCCGCCGTACCAGGAGGCCGAATCCTTCGCGAGTTCGCGCTCGTAGGCGTCGTCGGACACCGTACAGACGGCGAGGCCGGGGGGCATCGCGAACGCCTTCTGCGTCGAGGTGAAGATGGCGTCGATGCCGTGGCCGTCGATGTCCACGAAGTCGCCGCCCAGGCAGGATATCGCGTCCACGATGAAGTACGTGTCCGGGTGCTCGGAGACGATGTCACCGACCGCCTCGACCGGATTGCGCACACCAGTCGAAGTCTCGTTCATCACCATGCCGACGGCGTCGTAGTCGCCCGCGTCGAGCGCCGCGGAGACGTCCGCTGGCTTGACGGCGTCGCCCCAGTCGTACTCGATTCTGTCCACGTCCTTGCCCAGTCGCTCCGCGACGTTCGCCTGGCGCTCGCTGAACGCGCCGCTCGTGGGGACGAGCATCTTCTCGTCGACGAGGTTCAGCGTCGAGGCCTCCCAGAACTCCGTGCCGGAGGCCGTGAGCACGATGAGACGCTGGTCCGTATCGAGGAACTCGCGGGTGTCCTCGACGATGGTCGTGTACAGGTCGGTCATCCGGTCCATCCGGTGGCCGAACATCGGCTGGGACATTTCCTCAATGACGTCCTCGCGAACCTCGGTGGGGCCGGGCAGATACAGTCGCTTCTCGGGGTAGTCGTCGGTGTACTCCCGCTTTTCCATGCTGTGTCGGCGTTCGGCGTCGCGCTCCATGTTCGTTGCGGTCCGACGAGCGCCGTGAGTGATTCCCCGTCGGGGAGTTACTCGCTCTCTTGGAACTCCGTTACCCAGTCGGGCTTTTCGACGTCGGTCGTGCCGATATCGGTGATGGTGTACGAGCGTTCGGCCCGTAGCCGAGATTGAGAGTGGTCTACCGAGGACTTTTGGAACGTGTAGTGGTAGCGGCGGATGACGCCGTCCTCGTCGAGGAGGAGCGTCGCGGAGAAGTTCGCGTACATCCCGCTTTCGCGCACTCGTTCGGGGAGCGCATCGACGCCGGTGGCTTCGTAGCGCATAACAGCGGTGCCGTTGAACCACTCCGCACCGTTGCGTTCGTAGGTGGCGTTGATTGCGATGGTGCTCATTACGGGTTCGTTTGCGGCGAGCAACCCCTCCCAGAGGTAGCGTTCACCCGACGTGTTGAACACGGATGTGGAGAAGGTTGGACTTTGATTTTTCGTCCAGTTGTTCACCTCTGAGTGCCTGTACTTCTGTGCCCCGTTCGAGTAGACTTCCCCGCCCGGAGTGTGTTGGAGGAACTGCGAATCGTTCGTATCGAACAGTGTCGTGGTCGTTCTGTTGTAGTACGTGAAGTTCGAATCCATCACGTCGGGATTGCGGTCCGTTCGGTTCTGCTGGATTGCGAGCGTAAAACTCGTGTTCCCCATCACGGTTGCGTGTTGCTCGAACACGGACGGGTTGATTTCCGCGGCGTCCGGGAACTCGTCGGGCGACACGTCGGGCGGTGCCCTGGTCTCGTTCTCACCGGTGGGCGGGGCGCCGGTACAACCGGCTAAGACGAGGAGGGCGATGACGGCGATGGTTGGTATCAGGGACCTGCGCATGGGGGAGCCGTTTGGTCCGACGACAGTTAAAACATCACCCAGAACACATTAGTAGCCGACATTATTTTTATACAGACTATCCGCGCTGGTTTCGGGTCGTGGTCGGCGCGCGCAGGGGACGCCTCAGAGGCGGTCTTCGGGGTCGTGTTCTGCCGCCACCCGCTCGGCCTCGGCGGCGTAGCGGTCGGTTTTGTCCGCGGGCGTGGCGTCGAGTTCGTCGGCCTCGACGTCACGTGCTGCCTTCGCGCCGTCGTCGAGCACCGCGAGCGCGAGCGTCCGTTCGAACACCCGTTCGCCGTCCGGCGTCGCGTACGTGAGCGACACCAAATCGCGGTCGTCTATCTCCCGTTCGACCAGCCAGACGCGCACGGCGTCCTCGGCGTCGTCCATACCCGTCTGTGAACCGTCCGCCGGTTAGGCGTTTCCGAAGCCGGTCCGCGCAACTCTCCAAAGCCGGTCCGCTCAAGTCCGCCGAGCGATAGTATGAGATGATGGACGCAGCGGCGGTGCGCGCGGCGGCGGCCGACCTCCCCCGCGAGCCGGGCGTCTACCAGTTCGAAGCCGAGGGTACCGTCCTCTACGTCGGGAAGGCCGTCGACCTCAGGGAGCGGGTGCGCTCGTACACGAATCCGAGAAGCGAGCGCATCGCCCGGATGGTGGCGCGCGCCGACGCGCTCGATTTCGCGGTGACGGACACGGAGACGCAGGCGCTTCTCCTCGAAGCGAACCTCATCAAACGCTACGGCCCGCGGTACAACGTCCGCCTGAAGGACGACAAGTCCTACCCCTTAGTCCAGCTCACCGACGACGAGTTCCCACGCATCGAAATCACCCGCGACCCGGACCCGGGCGCGACGGCGTTCGGCCCCTACACCGAGAAGACGGCCGTCGAGACGGTCGTGAAAGCCGCCCGCGAGACGTACCTGCTCCGTGGCTGTTCGGACCACAAGTTCCGGAACCGCGAGCGCCCCTGTCTGGACTACGAGATGGGGCTCTGCTCGGCGCCGTGTACCGGCGAGATAGGGCCAGAGTCGTACGCCGAGGACGTGCGTGCGGTGAAACGCTTCTTCGAGGGCGAGACGGGCGCGCTCGCGGAGCCGCTCCGGGAGCGCATGGAGCGCGCCGCCCAAGCGGAGAACTTCGAGCGCGCGGCGAACCTCCGAGACAGGCTAGAGGCCGTCGAGTCGTTCCACGGCGGGGGCGGCGAGGCGGTGTCCGGACAGGACGGAAAAACGACGGACGTGCTCGGCGTCGCCGTCGAGGGCGACGGCGCGACGGTCGCGCGCCTCCACGCCGAGCGTGGGCAGTTGGTGGACAGGGAACGCCACCCCGTCTCGGTGCCCGAGGGGTCGGGAGGACCGGACCGCGCCGCCGCCGTCCTCGCCGCCTTCGTCCCGCAGTTCTACGCCGAACGCGAGCTCCCGGACGAACTGCTCGTCCAGACGGACCCCGGCGACGAGGACTTGGCGGCGTGGCTCGACGCGCGCGGCGTCGAGATGGAGGTGCCGGGCGCCGGGCGCAACGCGAAGCTCGTGGAATTGGCGCTGAAGAACGCGCGAAAGCGCGGCGTCGAGACGGACGGCGCGTCGAGTCTCGCGGACGCGCTGGGCATCGAGCGCCCGGAGCGCATCGAGGGGTTCGACGTGAGCCACGCGGGCGGGACGGCCGCCGTCGGCTCGAACGTCTGTTTCGTCGACGGCGACCCGGCGAAGTCCGACTACCGCCGGAAGGAACTCGAAGCGGAGAACGACGACTACGCGAACATGTACCGGCTCCTCCGCTGGCGCGCCGACAGGGCGGTCGAGGGGCGCGACGACAGGCCCGACCCAGACCTCCTCCTCATCGACGGCGGCGAGGGGCAGTTGAACGCGGCCCGGTCGGCGCTCGATGACGCGGGATGGGACGTGCCGGCCGTCGCGCTCGCCAAGGAGGAGGAGCGGGTGCTCACCACCGAACGGACCTATGCTTGGGACGCCGACGCGCCGCATCTCCACCTCCTCCAGCGCGTCCGCGACGAGGCCCACCGCTTCGCCGTTTCCTACCACCGGACGCTCCGGGACGACGTGTCGACGGCGCTCGACCGAATCGACGGCGTCGGGCCGGAACTGCGGGCGCGCCTGCTGGGTCGTTTCGGGAGCGTCGCGGGCGTCCGCGAGGCCTCCGTGGAAGATCTTACCGACGTGCCGGGCGTCGGGGAGCAGACGGCGGCGACGATTCAGCGGCGCCTGTGAACAACTCGGCTACCCCAACTCGGAGCGACGGAAGGAGAGATAGCCGACGAGCATCGACCCGGCGCCCCACACGAACATCACGAGCGAGTTGAACCAGAAGCGCATGTAGAATTTGTCCGGCGTTTCTCCGAAGTTCTGCTGAATCATCGGGTAGGAGTCGACGACGCCCGAGTACACCATCTCCGTGCCGAACAGATACGAGGTGGCGGGGGAGAGCGAGCGAATCAGCCCCGTCGTGGACTCCGAGATTGTGACGCCGAGCAGGTCCGAGGCGGTGTTCAGAAGCGCCGGCAGTCCGACCACCGGGAGGAAGCCGAACCAGAACGGCACCAGGAGGAAGTACGCGCCGAACACACCCAGCATCGCCCGGGAGCGGTTCGCCGTCGTCGCGGAGATGCCGACGAAGATGCCGATGAAGGAGAACGAAAACAGGAGCGTGATGAGCGTGAACTTGCCGAAGCGCACGAGGTCCGGCGCGTTCGTGTACGTCGCGAAGGCGATGGCGAGCGCGACAGCCATCCCGACGAGCACCGCGGCGAGGGCGACGCCGAGCCGGGAGAGCAGCTTTCCGAACACGTACTCCGCGCGGGAGTTCGGGAGCCCCATCGAGAACGTGATGGCGCCGCTGGAGCGGTCGCCGGTGATGGAGAGGTACGCCAGCGGGGCGATGATGATGGGGAAGACCAAGAAGAGGAAGAAGGACACGTCGAACAGCGCCCGGTAGAGGTCCGGGTGGTGGCCGCTGTCCAGGCCGACGATGAGCGCGACCATCAGCGTGAACACGCCGATGACGCCGAGGACGACGAAGGACCGGCGCGCGTTGGTGAAGTCGTCGCGAGCAACAGTGTACAGGCTCACGCGGCGTCACCCCCCGAAGCCGGCGCGGCAGTTTCCGCCGCGGCGGTTTCCGGCGCGTCGGCGTCCGAATCCCCCGTGTACTCCTCGAACAGCGCCTCCAGCGAGGCGTCCTCGATGGCGATGTCGGTCACCGTCGCGGCGCTGTCGAGGGCCCGCAGTGCGGGCATCTTCGCGGCGGGGGTCGTACACGCGATGCGGACCCGCCCCGGGAGCGTCGTCACCTCGCGGACGCCCTCGACGGCGGCGATAGACTCGGTGTCGGGGACCGTCTCGACGTCCGCCTCGACGACGGACTCGGCGTCGATGCGCGTCCGGAGGTTATCGATGGTGTCGACGGCAGTCATCCGCCCCTCGTTCATGATGCCGACCCGGTCACAGACCTGCTCGACCTGTCCGAGGACGTGACTGGAGAAGAAGACGGTCGTGCCGTCCGCCGCCTCCTCGCGAACGAGGTTCCGGAGGAGTTTCGCCCCCTTCGGGTCGAGGCCGCTGGAGGGTTCATCGAGGATGAGGAGGTCCGGGTCCCCGACGAGGGCGATTGCGAGCGCGAGGCGCTGGGTCATCCCCTTCGAGTATCCCCCCGCTTCGCGCCGGGCGGCCTCGGCGTCGAGGCCCACGCGGGCGATGAGTTCGTCCGGGTCGTCGTCCGCGTCTTTCGTCTCTATCGCGGAGCGGACGTGCTCGCGGCCCGTGAGGTTCTCGTAGGGCGCGAACCCCTCGGGGAGCAGTCCGATGCGCCGGCGAACGGCGCGGGAGTCCCGCGTCGCGTCGTGGCCGAGGACCGTCGCGGACCCCTCGCTCGGGTCGAGGAACCCGAGTAAGATGTTTATCGTCGTGGACTTGCCGGCCCCGTTCGGCCCCAGAAATCCGAACACCTCTCCCTCCGCGACGGAGAGGTCCAGGGCGTCGACGGCGACGAGTTCGTCGAACCGCCTCGTCAGACCGGTTGTTTCGATGGCGGGCATGCCTGAAGGAAGCCGTCAATCCGCCATTAAACCACCGCGGCGTTTCACGGGGAGAAGCGGCGGCGAAACGCAGTTCAGCGCAGGTCCGGGTCCTCGCGCTCGGGTTCGACGCCGGCGTTCTCTGACTCGATGTCGTGTTCCTCGCGCAGGTCCCGAATCCGGTCGCGGATGTCGGCCGCGAGTTCGAACTCCAGATTCGAGGCGGCCGCCTCCATCCGGTCTTCGAGTTCCTCGATGCGGCGGACGGCGGCGTCGGCGTCGTCGGGTTCGTCGCCGGTCACGCCGGACGTGTCCGTCTCCGCGCCGGGGAGGTTCGTCTCGCCAATCTCCTTCTCGATGGTCGTCGGTTCGAAGCCGTGTTCCTCGTTGTACTCGCGCTGGATGGCCCGCCGCCGGGCGGTCTCGTCGATGGCCGCCTGCATCGCATCGGTCGTCCGGTCGGCGTAGAGGACGACCTCGCCCGAGACGTTCCGCGCGGCGCGGCCCATCGTCTGGACGAGGCTCGTCTCCGAGCGGAGAAAGCCCTCCTGGTCGGCGTCGAGGATGGCGACCAGAGAGACTTCGGGGATGTCCAGTCCCTCCCGGAGCAGGTTGATGCCGACAAGCACGTCTATCTCCCCTTTTCTGAGGGAGCGGAGTATCTCGTGGCGCTCCAAGGTGTCCGTCTCGTCGTGCATGTACGCCACGTCGACGCCGGCCTCCTCTAAGTACTCCGTGAGGTCCTCGGCCATCCGCTTGGTGAGCGTCGTAACCAAGGTGCGCTCGCCCGCGTCGATGCGCTCGTCTACGCGTTCGAGGAGGTCCTCAATCTGGTTCTCGGCCGACCGGACCTCGACGGCCGGGTCCACGAGATGCGTCGGTCGGACAATCTGTTCGACCACCTGGCCGCTGTGTTCGCGCTCGTAGTCGCCCGGCGTGGCGGAGACGTACAGCGTTCTGTCAGTTTTTTCCTCGAACTCCTCGAAGGTGAGCGGGCGGTTCTCGTAGGCGGTCGGGAGCCGGAACCCGTTCTCGACTAAACTGTCCTTTCGGGACTTGTCGCCCGCGAACTGGCCCTTTATCTGGGGCACCGTCCGGTGGGACTCGTCGATAACAGTAAGAAAATCGTCGGGGAAGTAATCGAGCAAGGTGTAGGGGGCGTCGCCCTGCTCGCGCTCGGAGAAATAGAGGGTGTAGTTCTCGATGCCCGAGCAGTACCCCGCCTCGCGCAGCATTTCGAGGTCGAAGGTGGTGCGCTCCTCGATGCGCTGGGCGGCGACGAGGTCGCCCTGACGCTCGAAATACTGAACGCGCTCCTCCATGTCGCGCTCGATGCGCTCGATGGCGTTCTGGAGGCGCTCCTCGGGGATGGAGTAGTGTTCCGCCGGGTGGACGAGCACGGCGGGTTCCTCGCTCTTAATTTCTCCCTCTAGGGGGTCGAGTTTCCGCATCCGGTCTATCTCGTCGCCCCAGAACTCCACGCGGACGGCGTAGCGGCCGTACATCGGGAAGATTTCGACCGTGTCGCCCCGGACGCGGAACGTACCCTGGTGGAAGTCCACGTCGTTTCGCTCGTAGTTGAGGTCCACGAGGCGTTTGAGGAGTTCCTCGCGGCCGATGTCGTCGCCGCGCTCCAGACGCAACGCCATGTCGACGTAGTTCGACGGGTCACCGAGCCCGTAGATGGCGGAGACCGACGCAACGACGATAACGTCGTCGCGGGTCAGCAGCGAGCGCGTCGCGGAGTGTCGAAGCCGGTCGATTTCGTCGTTGACCGAGGCGTCCTTGTCGATGTACGTATCGCTGGACTCGACGTACGCCTCGGGCTGGTAGTAGTCGTAGTAGGAGACGAAGTACTCGACGGCGTTGTCGGGGAAGAGGTTCCGGAACTCCTCGTACAACTGGGCGGCGAGCGTCTTGTTGTGCGCGATGACCAGCGTCGGCTGCTGGAGTTTTTCGACGGTCCAGGAGACGGTGTTCGTCTTCCCGGACCCCGTCACGCCGAGCAGGGTCTGCTTTTCGAGCCCCGACTCGTAGCCCGCGAGTAACTGTTCGATGGCGTCGGGTTGGTCCCCGGCCGGTTCGAAGGGGGCGTCCACCCGAAACGGGCGTTCCGCGTCGGGCCGGTCGGGCGAGAGCGGCCCGGTGTCGGTGTCTGCCACGGTTACGCCCAGTAGCGGGTCCAGACACTTTACCCCGCCGCCCGCCGGGCGGGGTCAGGAAACGGTCCGGTAGTTTATACGCGAGCACGGGACCATCCCGGGGCGTGATGCACGTCGAAACCGACCGCAACGGAACGGAACTCGTCGCGTTCGCCGGAACCGCTCTCGCACTCCTCTCGGGCGCGCTCCCGTGGGTGAAAGGCGGCACGGAAATGGTACCGGTTGCCGCCGCCGTCACGGTCCTCTGTGGCGTCGCGTCCGGCGCCGTGCTCCTGTACGGCGGCGGGCGGACGGCGGACTACGCCGCGCTCGCCGGGCTCGGGGGGACCGTCGGACTGCTGGCGTTCCGCGCGCACAGCGCCATCACGACGGGCGCCGGGGCCGTGGAACTCTCGTCGAGCGCCGATTCCGCCGGGGTACTGTCGGGTGCCGGGTCCTCGGGGATGGAACTCGCGGCGGCGAACCCGTCGGCCGGACTCGGCGTGTTCGCCGCCGGCGTCGCCGGCCTGGCGCTGGCGGCGGCGGGCGGACACGAGTGTTGGACGCGCGTGAGCACGAACGCCGGCGAGGGCGACGATGCGGGCGCCGAACCAGCGACCCCGGCCGGGAACGACTGAGCCGGGACCGCGACGCAAGCACTTTGTCGGGGGGCGGTGTACGCTCCGGTATGACGCGCGAGGAACTCCAAGACGCGAGCGAGGCGCTCCGGGACGCCGCGAGCGAAGCGACCGACGGCGACGCGGAGGAACGCCTCTACGAGCAGTCGAAGCAACTCGCGGACCTGGCCGCCGCCGAACACGGCCCGGACCACGGCCGACTGGCGCGCCACGAGAACGCGCTCCACGACCTCATCGACGCGACCGAGGGAAGCACGAAAGCGAAGGTCGAATCGGCGCTCGAATCCGTCCAGGCGTACCGCGAGGGCGTGCCGGGCGTCTAAATTTCGGCGGTATCCAGCACCGTCTCGACGAGCGCGAGCACCACAAACACCCCCGCGACCAGCGCGCCCTCGACGGGACTGTAGTCGAAGGGGTAGACGACCATTGCGAGTAGAATCGCCGCACCGACGAACGCGGCGCCGGCGACGAGCATCGCCCGAGTCCGTTGATTCATCGCTGAGCGTGGCCGGATGTCAGCAGACCGGTTTCGGGTTGACGCCCATCGACTCCAGGGAGTCGGTGTACGCGTCGTAGGCGGTCTGGATGGCCTCATCGGCGGCGTTGGCCGCGCGCTCCCAGTCGGACTCGTCGGTACAGAGCGCGTCGAGTAGGTCCAGCGTCCGTTCGAGTTGGTCGTCCAGGTCCCCCCGCAGGTCACGGAAGGTGCTGGCCGTCATCGGGTCGGCCTCGCCGGTGAAGAAGCCCGTCATCTGCTCTTTGGACTTGTCCGCCGCGAGCGTGCGCCCGAGGAGCGCGCCGGCGCGCTCGATGGGGTCCGAGAGGCCGCGGAGGTACTGCTGAACGGGCGGCACCTCGTCGAGGTTCGGTTCGCCGTCGAGTTCGCCGCGCACGGTAACATAGTGGTCGTCCTCGACGTCAGCGACGTGCTCCCACACGTCGCGGGCGCCGTCGTCCGATTCGTCCTCAGCCCACGCCGCGAACGTCTCCGCGGCGTGGTACTCGGCGGCGGCGGCCGCGCGCAACACCGCGTCCGGTTCCATCTCGCCGTTCGTGTCCGCGTACAGCGACTTCGACGACCCGAGTCGGGAGAGGGCGGTCTCGTTTCGCTCGCGGACGCCCTCGACGAACTCCTCTCTGTTCATACGCCTCCGTACTCCCGCGTCGGCCATGTAACCACCGTTTCGGGACACGGGAGACGGCGCCGCGGCTACGCGGGCGGTCGACGAAAGAAAGAACGCGATTGGCCGAGTTACTTGGGCGCGTCGCCTTTCACGATGGGGGCGTCCACGAGGTTGCCCCACTCCGTCCAGGAACCGTCGTAGTTGACCGCGTCGCCGTAGCCGAGCAGTTCGTGGAGCGCGAACCAGGCGACCGAAGAGCGCTCACCGATGCGGCAGTAGGCGACGACCGTGCCGTCGCCCTCGATGCCGTCCTCGGCGTAGAGCTCCTGCAGGTCATCGGCGGGCTTGAAGCGGCCGTCGTCCTGCGTCACGGCCGCCCAGGAGATGTTCTGGGCGCCGGGGACGTGGCCGCCGCGCTGGGCGGTCTCCTGGAGTCCAGGGGGCGCGAGGACCTCGCCGGAGTACTCCTCGGGCGAGCGGACGTCGACGAGGGGCAGGTCGCGCTCGATGGCGTTCTCGACGTCCTCTCGGTACGCGCGGATGCTCTCGCGCGGACCGCCGGCCTCGTAGTCGACCTCGGGGAAGGACGGGACCTCGTCCGTCGTCTCGTAATCGTTTTCGAGCCAGTAGTCGCGGCCGCCGTCGAGGAGTTTCACGTCGTCGTGACCGTAGTACTTGAACTGCCAGTACGTGTAGGCGGCGAACCAGTTGGAGTTGTCGCCGTACAGGACGACCGTGGAGTCCTCGGAAATGCCGTGAGAGCCCATCAGGTCCTCGAAGTCCTCCTTGGTGAGGATGTCGCGCTCGACCTGGTCCTGGAGCTGCGTCTCCCAGTTGAAGCCGATGGCGCCCGGCGCGTGGGCGTCCTCGTAGGCCTCGGTGTCCACGTCGACCTCCACGAGTCGGAGGTCGTCGTCGTCGCTCTGGAACTCGTCCAAGCGCTCGGAAACCCAGTCGGCGCTGACGAGTACGTCGTTTGCGTAGCCGCTGTCTTCTACCATACGTGACATCCTTGCACTACGTCCCTCTTAAAACGCCCACACCCCGGCAGAGACCCCCGTTCCTTCTCTGAAGCGGCATAAATCACCGATTATGGAGTCGGTGAATAATCTGTAGAGAGGCACTCATACCCCGTTTTGGGCGTTTTTCTGCCGAACAGTTTACAGGATAATGCTACCGGAGAAGAATACGTGTGTATCGTACACACACCACACATAAATCCCGTGGACTAAAGCGTTCGCCCCGATGGGTGTCCGTATGGACAGCGACGCGGTCGTATCGCCCGGCTGGCTCGCCGAGCGACTGGACGACCCGGACGTATCGGTCGTCGACGTGCGGGAGGGATGGGAGTACGACGGCATCGGGCACATACCGGGTGCGGTGAGCATCCCCTTCGACCGGTTCCGCTCCGAGGAGGGTGCGGCGGGGATGCTTCCCGACCCGGAGACGTGGCGCGAACTCCTCTCGGGCGTCGGCGTCGGAGCCGACGACCACCTGGTCGCGTACGACGACACTCACGGCGTGTTCGCCGCCCGATTCCTCGTGACGGCGCTCCTGCTCGGCCACGACCCGGCGAAACTCCACCTGCTCGACGGCGATTACAGCGCGTGGACCCGCGAGCACGAAACCGAAGGAACGACACCGGAACGAGCGCCCAGCGAGTACCGTCGAACGGCGCCGTCGTCCTCACCGCTCGTCGACACCGAAGCCGTCGCGGACGCCGTCGATTCCGGCGCGGTGCTCGTCGACACCCGCTCGCCCGAGGAGTACGCGGAGGCCCACATCCCCGGCGCGGTGAACCTCGACTGGAAGGCGCTCGTGGACGACGAGACGCGGGGGCTCAAAGCGGAAGGGGTACTGCGCGAGACGCTCGAATCGAAGGGCATCCTTCCCAAGAAGCGCGTCGTCCTCTACTGTAACACCGCCCGCCGTATCAGTCACACCTACGTCGTGCTGAAGTGGCTCGGCTACGACGACGTGGGGTTCTACGAGGGGTCAATGACGGAGTGGGTGGCGGAGAACCGGCCGACGGAATCGAGTTGAGAGCGCGACGAGAACCGATTTGCGGACGCGACGGAGACCGAATCGAAGGCGCTACGCGGCGTCCTCTTCCGCCTCGGCGTCCACGAGCGTCGGGATGTCGCCCGTCTCCTCGGCGGCCAGCAGCTCCGTCGCCTCGACGACGAGCGCGACGGCCAGCGGCCCGGCGATGACGCCGACCGGACCGATGGTTATCAGGCCGCCGACAAAGCCGACGAAGTAGAGGCTCCCGGGCAGGTCGGCAGTCTGCTTGGCGAGTCGGGGACGCACGACGGCGTCGGGGAGCCAGCCGACGATGACGAGTCCGAAGACGGTGACGAGCACCGCGCCGGACACGTCGCCCGCGAGCAGGTCACCCGCGGCGAGAGCCGCCACGACGACGCTCGGGCCGACGATGGGGACGAACTGGAGCACCCCGGCGGCGAACGCGAGCGTGACGGCGTAGGGGTAGCCGAGCAGCCAGAACGTCGGCAGCGCGACGAGAAACGTGGCGGCGCCCGTCGCGACCTGGAGAACGTAGATGGCGTGAAGCGTGTTTCGCGTGCGGACGTGGAACGCCCGAGCCATGTCGTGATACTCCGAGGGGACCGGCGAGAGCACCGCCTGCCCCGCGGCCTCGCTTTTCAGCAGAATTGCGAACAACAGCAGTCCGAAGACAGTCACCTTCAGCGTCAACACCGGGACCGCGCTGGCGATGTTTATCACCACCTCGGAGGCGTATGACACCAACTGGCTACGATACACGAGCAGATCAGCGGTGTACGTCGTCTCGCCCACCGTGACGACGAGCGTGGGGGGAAGCGAGCGGAGCGCCTCGATGATGGTATCGCGGCGGGCGTACACGAGATAGCTGGCGCCACCAATCGGCACGCTGACGGCGATGGCCGCCGCCGCCGCCGCCGCGGCGCTCGCGACGCGGGCCGGAAACCCCCGCCTGACGAAGCGCCGATGAAGCGGGACGAGCAGGTAGGCGACGGTGACGGCGAAAAACACCGTCGCCGCGACCTCCAGGAGGACGAGTCCCGCGAGAACGAGGGTGCCGACGAAGACGGCGACGAGGACGCGGTATCGGTCCGCTGACATAGCGTGGCGTTCGGCGGGCACCACGAAAACGCTTGTCCTGAACGCCCTATTCAGGGAGCGACGCCGACGGTCAGAAGCGTGCCGAGCGTCCGGTAGCGCTCGACCATCGCCTCGCGGGTGTCGAACCCTTCGGTGGGGAACGCCTCGGCGGCGGGGATGTCCGTCTCGCGGTCGGGGACGTTGTCCTGCGTGGCGACGTGAAAGCCCGCGTCCCGGAACGCCTCGCGGTACTCCGCTCTGCTCCACCGAGTCATCGGCACGTCGATACCGTCCTGCCAGCCGTGGGAGTGGACGTTCTCCTCGTAGTAGTTCACCGCGCAGAAGAACGTGCCGCCGGGCTTCAGCACCCGCCGGAGTTCCCGGAGCGCCGCGTGCGGGTCGGCGGCGTAGTAGAACGCCTCCATCGAGAACGCGTGCTCGAAGCTGTCGGCCGCGAAGGGGAGATGCTCGAAGTCACCGACCAGAAAGGAGAGCGCGTCGCTGTCGGCGTACGCGCGGGCGTTGTGCGCCATCTCCGGCGCGCCGTCGAGGCCGACGCCGCGCCCGATTCCCCGTTCGGTCAGCGCGCGGAGGGCGTAGCCGCTCCCGGTGCCCAAATCGAGCACCGAATCGCCCGCCTCTACCGGCATCCGCGCGAGGACGTCCTTCGCGGTGTGCCAGTGTCGCTCCTCCATGTCGCGGTCCTTCCCGGAGGCCGCCCACTCGTCGAACTCGGCCCGAACGCTCATACGGACGCCTCGGGGAGCGAGAACAAAAGGCCGTGGGGACGGATTTTTACTCTCCCCCGTTGGATTCGGGTGTATGTCCCGACGGAACCCGCGCTACGCGCTCACCGACACCGCCCAGCAGGTAGTGGGCGGGTTCCTGCTCGCCGGGCCGTTCGTCGTCACCGAGGAGGTGTGGACCCTCGCGGGCAACATGGGGTTGAGCCACGTCGCGCTCACCGTCGCCATCGTGTTTGCCATCGGCTACGGCGCGCTGTACAAGGCCGACGACGACCGGGACCCGGACAGGGAGGCGGAGGTGGCGGGCGTTCCGGTGCGCTTCGTCTCGTTGATGCTCGTCTCCTACGGGTCGGTGTTCGTGCTCGCGGTCGCGCTCACCGCGCCCACGACGTTCCTCTCGGGGCCGTTCGAGACGGTGGCGGCGACGACGATGCGGGCGGTGAGCGTCGGCGCCATCTTCAGCGTCGTCGGCGCGGCGACGGCCGACTCGGTGTTCTGAGCGGTGCTGGCGCCGCGGCGTTCGCCGCGCGGCGTTCCGGCACCATCGAATCGGCGGCCAGGGTTTCACGTCGAGACGCAAATCGGTGGGGCGTGATTTAAGTCCGCTCCCGCCCGGACTGTGGGTATGGATTATCGACTCGCCATCGAGGAGGCGCCCGCTTCGATTCCGGGGGGGACGGCCGTACTCTTGCTCCATCCAAGCACGGGGGAGACCGACCGGGTGGACACGGACTTTCTGAAGACGGACACCGACGCCTTCCTCGTCATCTCCACGCGAACCACCGCGCGGGAAGTGATGCAGAAACTCGACTACTACGACGTTGATGAGTCCCGCGCGACGATACTCGACACGCTCTCCGTCGAGCGCGGCTACTCCCGGCGCTCCGCGTCGAACATCCACTACGTCTCCGCGCCCGACGACGTCGCGGCCATCCTTTCGCACACCGAGGAGTTCCTCACCACCGAGGAGGGGAAGCGCCGCCTGAGCTTCGACTCCATCTCCGAACTCGCGTACTACGCCGACGAGGACCGCGCGGTGGACGCCCTCGAACGGATGAACGACCTCCTCGACGACACTGACGCTGTCGGCCTGTTCCACGTCGACAGGGAGGTCCACGACGAGGCGGCGGTCGAACGGTTCCGCGAGGCCAGCGACGCCGTGTTGGACCTCGCCGCCGACGGGTCGCTCACGGCGGAGTTCGACACCGAGGACTGAGTTCCGGGCGGGGTTCTCAGATTCGTTCGGCCCACGTCACCGCGTAGTCGGCGCCGTGTTCCAGATACGCCGGGTCGTCGAGCGCGTCGAAGGGGGCGGGAACGTCGAGGCCGTGTTTCACGCCGCTACACGCGAGTTCCGCGGCGTCACCGAACGACGTCTCGCCCCTCGAAACGGCGTCAGTGAGGCCGTCGAGTCGGGGGCCGAGGCGCTCGCCGGCGTCGGCCCACGCGTCGTACAGCGCCGGCCGCTCCCCCTTCCAGGACTCGAACACTCCACGAGTCCGGAGGCCGACGTACGCCCTGTAGCAGGCGTGTGCGACCTGATACACGGTCGTCGGTTCCGCGTCCAGCGCCGCCGCGAAGTCGGCGTAGGCGTCCCGGAAGAACCCCAGAAACTGTTCGGGGACGTCGAGGCCCGTCTCCACGAGCGCCTCAGCGAGCAGGAAGGAGACGAACGCGTCGGGCGACCCCTCGATTCGGGGTTTGACGAAGACGAGCGGAGGGTCGGTCTGTCGGGTCCACGCGACGGAGCCGTCGCCGGGCGCGCCGACGACGAGGTCCGGGCCCGCGAGCCGTTTCAACAGTTCGGGCGCCGACGCGGGGAGCCACGACGCCTCGTACGAAACAGGGTCTATCGAGTCGGTGAACAGCGCGAGCGCCTCGCGCCCGTCCGGCGGGAGCGTCTCGAAGTCCCGCTCGCAGTCGAGGACGAGGGCGTCGGGGGCGTGTTCCCCGCGGACCGCCGCCACGTCCTCGGGGAGCGAGCGCTCCGAGAACACTAGTGGCCGCCCGAGGAGAGCGCGAGTTGGAGAACGAGCGCTCCGACGAGCAGTCCCGAAACGAGAATCGTGCCGAGCGTGACTTTCGTCGCCTGACTCATACACGCGGCTACGGGCGCGACGACTTAAAGGGTGCCATCGCGTTCACGGCGAAGCGCGCCCTCGCATCACGGCGACGACGACAGACGGCCGGCGGCGCCAATGAGAGGAGTTCAGGCGTCGTCGCGCCAGGAGTCGGGCACGTCGATGACGTAGCGGCCGTCCTCCTGGAGCGCGATGATGTACTGCTCGCGGTCGTACAGCTCCATCAGGTTCAGTTCGTACTGCCCGGGTTCCACGATACGAATGCTCTCGAACTGGCTGTTCAGTTCCTCGCGGAGTTCGGAGAGTTCGGGCGATTCGTCCGCTCCACCCGAAGCGGGGGCGTCCGGTTCGGTGGAGTCTATCTCCGCGGGGTCCGGCGTCGGTTCGTCGGCGTCCGCGCGGTCCGCGTCGGGCGCTGTATCGGCCGTCTCGCCCGCATCGTCCGCGGGCGGGTCAGGGAGGTCCTCCGCGTCCACGACTTCGCTTCTGGCGTCGGCCTGCGCGCGGTCCTCGCGGGCGGGCGAGGACGCGTCAGCTTGGGGCGCCGGTTCGTCGGGCGTCTCGTCCGTACTCTCAGACTCGGCGGGCGCATCGGAGCGGGACGCGCCCGGGGGTTCGGAGCGCTCGTCGTCGCCCAACACGTCCCGAACGGTGTTCGCGGCACGGCCGACGGCGCCGGAGACGCCGGCGTCGGGCCGCTCCGGTGGGCTCTCGTCGTCGGGTTCGTCCGGCGTCGCGCCGGGGTGGTACTGGAACTTGTTGCCGCCACAGTCCGGGCACCCCGAGAGCATCTCCTTGGAGCCGTCGGGGAACGTGTAGCCACACTCCGTGCACTGGTGGGGCATTACTTACGGGAGACGAGGGCACTGATGATAGTCTCGTCCTTGTGGAGGGTCTCAATCTGGTTGGCCGGGCCGATAACCGTGAGTTTCTGCCCGTCGCTGTCCTTGCCCATCAGGCGTCCGAGGAACCCCTGCTCGTTGCCGCCCGTGGTTGGGTAGCTCTCGATTTCGATGCCGGAGAAGTCGTCCGGGTTGATTTCGGACATCGTCACCTCGATGAGACGGGACTCCTCGTCGGGGGAGAGCCCCGCTTCGAGGATTACGATGTTCCCCTCCCGCACTGAGTCGAGGATGGAGCGGATCTTCTCCATGCTGGTGAGTCCCTCCATCCGCTCGCGGCTGATGAGGTCGATTTGGACGCCGTCGGGGGTGGGGTCTGTCGTCTCTGGCATGATTATGCGAAGTACTCCGCGATCTTCGAGTACACCTCGTCCATGTTGTCGCCCTCCAGCGCCGAGAGCGGCACCGTCTCGTGTTGGGGGTACGCGTCGCGGATGCGTTTGATGTTGGCGTCCTCCAAGTCGATCTTGTTCGCGAAGATGAGCACCGGCAGGTCACGGGACTCGATGATGCCGATGAGCATCGTGTTGACCTGCGTGAACGGGTCCTCCGTCGCATCGAGCACGTAGATGACGCCGTCGACGTCCTCGCGGAGCCAGTGCATCGCCTCCGCGACGCCCTCGGTGGCCTCACGGGAGCGGCGCACCGCTTCCTCTTTCTCCATGTCGTGGTCGAGGAACTCCTCGTAGTCGACTTTCGTCGCGACGCCCGGCGTGTCCACGATGTCGATTGTGACCGTCTTGCCGTTGCGTTCGATCTCGACGTTCTCCTTCCGGCGCGCGCGACGCGTCTCGTGTGGGACGTGACTCTCCGGACCCACGGCGTCGCCGGTCCAGTCCCGGGCGATGCGGTTCGCGAGCGTCGTCTTGCCTGCGTTCGGGGGGCCGTAAATGCCGATTCGCTTGGGCTCACCGTCACCGTCCGCGAACAGCTTGTCCTGTACCCTCGAAACGCTGTTTCTGAGGTCCGTAAGCAGTCCCATCCTGTCTTTGGCACCTCTATCCGCGAATGGTTTAAGCGTACCGGGCGGCGGAACCCGTTCGTCCGTGTCGTCCGGGGCACGGGTGTAGCCGGGAAGCCGGGTCGGTTCAGAAAGCAGGACCGCTCCTACGAACCAGGGAGTCGGTTTCGGAACGGCCGACCGTCCCGACCCCCCACCCCTTTGTTTCGAGTGGAACGGTCAGGACGGGTGGGGCGGGGGTGTTGACCGGCGCGTTTTCCTCTAGCTACGCCGACAATAACCCCGACTACAACTGCTATTTTGTTCCCATTACGGGTATGTTCTAGCTACCGGAGGGATAAACCCTTCGTTGCTAGGAACGGTGTTCGGGGGGACCCCCACCCCTGCCTTATCCGCGTTCCACCTGAAACAAAGGGGTGGGGGGCACCACCGTATGGCTCCCGAACACGCCCCCTGTTTCCCGTCGAACTGAAACCACACCGAACAGCTGGTGGGAGCGCCCGGTCGAGACTCACTCCTGCTCCGAAAGTTTTTAGCCGCGTGGCTCTCCTGTGTTTCACCTGCACTGAGAACGAACCCCGTTGCGATGGGGCCACCGGATACGCGCTCGTTCGGCGGGGTTGACGCCCGCTCCGCCGTCAGGGCCGTGGGTTTCCATCTGAAACGAGGGGGCGTACAGAACTATGACAGACGACGACCCGCTCCCCGACGACACGGACGGCCCGGACGCCGAGCGACGCTTTCAGGTCGACATCGAGGAGGTGATGGACGACGAGGAGGAGGAAGACGGTCTCTTCGACGACCTGCTCGCTGGCGAACCCATCTTCGAGAAAAAAGAGGTTCTCAGACCCTCCTACACGCCCCGAAAGCTCCCGCATCGGAACGACCAGATAAACAAGATGGCGACGATTCTCGTCGCCGCCCTCCGCGGCGAGACGCCGTCGAATATCCTCATCTACGGGAAGACGGGCACCGGAAAGACGGCCAGCGCGAAGTACGTCTCCCAGGAACTGGAGACGACCTCGCAGAAGTACGACGTGCCCTGTGACGTGGAGTACATCAACTGCGAGGTGACGGACACGCAGTACCGCGTGCTCGCCCAACTCGCGAACACGTTTATCGAGGAGAACCGCGTCCTCGCTCGGGAACGCATCGATGAGTTGGAGGACCTCGTCGAGCGCGCACGCGAGGACCATCAGGCGCTGGCCGACGGCCCCTTCGATTCGCCCGCGGCGGTCGAGGACCGAATCGAGGAGCTGGAGGCCGACTTGGAGGAAATGGAGGACGTGCCGATGACCGGGTGGCCGACGGACCGCGTGTACGACTCATTCTTCGAGGCCGTCGACTACCAGGAGCGCGTCGCCGTCATCATGCTCGACGAGATCGACAAACTCGTCGAGAAGTCCGGAGACGACACGCTCTACAACCTCTCGCGGATGAACTCCGAACTCGATAATTCGAGAGTCTCCATCATCGGCATCTCCAACGACCTGAAGTTCACCGACTTCCTCGACCCGCGGGTCAAGTCGAGCCTCGGGGAGGAGGAGATCGTGTTCCCTCCCTACGACGCGAACCAGCTTCGGGACATCCTCCAGCACCGCGCGGACGTGGCGTTCAAGGAGGACTCCCTCTCCGAGGACGTGATTCCGCTCTGTGCCGCGTTCGCCGCTCAGGAACACGGCGACGCCCGCCGCGCGCTCGACCTGCTCCGGACGGCCGGCGAACTCGCGGAGCGCGACCAGACGGGCCGCATCACCGAGGACCACGTCCGGCAGGCCCAGGACAAGATAGAGCTCGACCGGGTCGTCGAGGTCGTGCGCACCCTCCCCACCCAATCCAAGCTCGTCCTCTTCGCTATCATGGTGCTCGAACAGCACGGCGTCCACAACGTGAACACCGGCGAGGTGTACAACATCTACAAGCGCCTCTGCGAGGAGATAGACGCGGACGTGCTCACCCAGCGCCGGGTGACTGATCTGATATCCGAACTCGACATGCTTGGCATCGTCAACGCCGTCGTCGTCTCGAAGGGTCGCTACGGCCGCACGAAGGAAATCAGCCTCTCCGTCCCCGAGGAGGAGACGGAAGCGGTTCTCACCTCGGACTCGCGACTCGGGGAAATCGGTGACATCCAGCCGTTCGTTCAGGCCCGATTCGACAGCTGAAATTTCGGGCTTTCACGGAGTCAGCGCCCGAACCCCCTTCTTTCGACTCGAAACGGCGGCCGTACCCCAATCAAACGACAGTTCTCCCCCTCAGCTTCCGGTCGCTATCAACCGGACGTGTCCGAGCCACGGAACGCTGACGATGGCCTTTCCGTTTATCCACGACGCGCGCACCGGCGGCGCGATGCCCTGCGTCTGGTCGTAGTAGCCGTTGTTGTCCCCTTTCGTGATGAACGCGTCGTAGGGGGCCGGACAGAACTGTAACTCCTCACAGCTGTTCGCGTCCATGTAGCTCCGGTTCGCTTTCTCATACCAGTTCTCCCCCTCGTTCACGTGGAAGCGCGCCCGGTGGATAATCGGTGACCCGCTCCGGTCGGGCGGCGCGTACACGATGACGTCGCCGTGGTCCCCGAACTTCCGGTAGCCGGTCTCCTGGCCGACGGCGTGCGTGACGACGCCGTCCGTCGCCCCGGCGCCGTCGAAGCGGTGCTGGTCGACGATGAAGACGAGGTCACCGCGGGACATGTCCGGTTCCATGCTGGGGCTCTCGACGGCGACCATCGGCGGCCACACGCCGGCGATGGCGAAGAGCAGCAGTCCGACGGCCAACACCGCGCCCGCGCTGCTGGCCACGTCGCGGAGGAACACCACCGACGTTCGTTCCGTCGTCAGTGCCCAGCGGATAGCGGCGAGCGGACCGTCGCGTGGGTCGGGCGAACCGCCGTCCGACCCGGCGTCCGAACTCATCACCGGATGTTCACCGAGTACGGGTTTCAACTCTTTGGGTCTCGGCTCCCAGCGGTCCGTTATGCTTTTGCGCTCGGGTGGTCTCCCTGTGTGCGTGCCGCTCGAATCGGAGGTCCGCGTCGTCCGCGAACTCGTCAGTCGCGGCTACAACGCCGAGCGGGAGGCTGTCACCCTTCTCTCGGGCGCCCCGGACCCCCAGCGAGCGATAGAGCGAACCGTCGAGGCCGTCCCCGAGGACGCGCCGACGGTGACCGCGGACCACGTCCGCAGCGCCGTCGACGACGGGGCGGGCGTTTCGGACGGGACAAGCGTTTCGGATGGAGCGCCCACGAGCGATAACACGCAGACTAGTTCGGGCGGTCCAAGCGAAACGAAGGGGGTAAATACCCCGGAAGAACCCGGCGCGAACACGCCGGCGGACCCCAGTCCCGGAAGTCCCGGCGAACCCGGGACACGAACGGCCAGCGAATCCGACGCACGAACGCACGACGAACCGGGGACCCGAACGCCGAGCGACGGCGACGCCCGCGAGATAGCCATCGCCGGCGACATCACCGGCGAGTCGACGGGAACGGGCGAGTACAGCGACTTCGTCTCCGTGTTCCGGGACCGCTACGAGCGCCTCGCCGGGCAGCTCCGCGGCCGGGTGAACCACCGCCCCACGGACACGCTCGAACGGATGAGCGGGGGACAGGAGGCCGCCATCGTCGGCATGGTAAACGACATCCGCTCGACGGCGAACGGCCACTGGCTCGTGGAATTGGAGGACACGAACGGCACGTTCCCGACGCTCATCACGAAAAATCGCGAACTCGCGGGCGTCGTGGACGAACTCGTCCTCGACGAAGTCGTCGCGATAGAGGGCACGCTGGCCGACGACTCCGGCATCCTGTTCGCTGATTCGATTCACTTCCCGGACGTGCCCCGAACCTATTCTCCCTCGACGGCCGACCGCCACGTCCAGGCGGCGCTCATCTCCGACGTCCACGTCGGGAGCCAGGAGTTCGTCGGGGAGGCCTGGGACCGGTTCACGGAGTGGCTCCACACCGCCGAGGCCGACCCGATAGAGTATCTCCTCATCGCGGGCGACATGGTCGAGGGCGTCGGTGTTTACCCCGGACAGGACGAGGAACTCGACATCGTGGACATCTACGACCAGTACGAGGCGTTCAGCGAGCATCTCAAACAGGTGCCCGGCGACATCGAGGTCGTGATGATTCCGGGGAACCACGACGCCGTGCGCCTCGCGGAGCCCCAACCCGCCTTCGACGAGGAACTGCGCTCCATCATGTCCGCCCACGACGCCACCATCACCGGCAACCCTTCCACCGTGACCATCGAGGGCGTCGACATCCTGATGTATCACGGCGTCTCGCTCGATGAGGTCATCGCGGAACTCCCCGCCGCGAAGGCGAGCTACGACGAGCCCCACCGCGCGATGTACCAGCTGTTGAAGAAGCGCCACGTCGCGCCCCAGTACGGCGGCAAACTCCGCGTCGCGCCCGAGGACCACGATTACCTCTCCATCGACGAGGTGCCCGACATCTTCCACACGGGCCACGTCCACAAGCTCGGCTACGGAACCTATCACAACGTGCTCGCCGTGAACTCCGGCTGCTGGCAGGCGCAGACGGACTTCCAGAAGCGGAACAACATCCAACCGGACTTCGGGCTCGCGGCTATCGTCGACCTCGACACGCTCGACGTGACGATTCGGAAATTCGTCTGACGGCGGGCTGACGACCTCGACGTGAAACGATGGGCTTGTCCTCTTTCGCGGATGTGGTGTGTGAACCGTTCACGACTCGGCCGCGTCGTCGTGTCGGTACTCAACGGTGTGTTTCCCCTCGAAACGGGGGCCGGCACCTTTCTCCTCGAACCCCGCGGCGCGGAGCGCGCGTCGCGTCTCGCTTTCGGACTCCGGGACGACGCTCTCCGCGGGGAGCCCCTCGCTCGCGGCGAACCTGAGCGGCGATTCGAGGAGGCGCACTTGCGCCTCCTGGGTGCCAGCCAGACGCGTCACGTGGACGGCCCCCTCGCGGACGTCGTAGGCGACGGCGCCGACCGGTTCCCCGTCCTCGATGGCGAGTTCGACGCGGCGCTCGCCACAGAGCCGCTCCGCGGCGCCCCGGCCCAACCCGAGGAACTCGCCCACGGCGTCGATGTTCGACTGTCCGTCGCGGACTTCCATACGCCCCCTCGTGGCGGCACTCCGGTAAGCCTGCCGGCGCGTGGAATGAAAGCAGTTATTTCCGGGGCTCGGTTACCTCCGCCATGAGCGAACACGCCGAGGTGGGTCGCTGATGCGCGTCGTCGCGAAGTTCGGCGGCACCTCGCTGGGCGACGGGACACGAATCGAGCGCGCGGCCGACTCCATCGCTGACGTGGTCGCGCAGGGCCACCAGATTTCGGTCGTCGCCTCCGCGATGGGGTCGCAGACCGACGAACTCCTCGACGCCATCACCTTCGAGACGGACTCCGGCGACCGCGCCGAAATCGTCTCGATGGGCGAACGCACGTCCGTCCGAATGTTGAAGGCGGCGCTCAACTCCCGGGGCGTGAACGCCGTCTTCATCGAACCCGGCCACGAGGACTGGCCAATCGTCGTCAACGAGCGCGGCGAGGTCGACGTCGAGGAGACCCAGAAGCGCGCGGCGGCGCTCGCAGAACGGCTCGACGACGCCGTCCCCGTCATCACGGGCTTCCTCGCGGAGGACGAGGACGGCGACGTCACCACGCTCGGGCGCGGCGGCTCCGACACGACGGCCGTCATGCTCGGCAAGTACATGGACGCCGACGAGGTCGTCATCGTCACCGACGTGGAAGGCATCATGACCGGCGACCCCCGCGTCGTCGAGGGCGCCCGCAACGTCGGTGAGATAACGGTGGACGAGCTCCGGAACCTCTCCTTCCGCGGCGCGGAGGTCATCGCGCCCTCGGCGCTCACGTACAAGAACGAGGACCTCGGCGTCCGGGTCATTCACTACCAGCACGACGACCTGCTCTCCGGGGGCACCCGCATCGAGGGCGAGTTCGAGAACATCATCGACCTGCTCGAACACCCCATCTCCTGTCTCACCGTCGCGGGCCGTTCCATCCGAAACCAGCCCGGCGTCCTCTCCCGGCTCACGAACGCCTTGGAGGACGGTGAGATAAACGTCGACGCCGTCGCGTCCGGGATGGACTCCGTCTCCTTCTACGTCGAGGCGGACGAACGCGAGCGCGCCGAGCGCATCCTCCACCGCGAAGTCGTCGACGACGACGTGCTGTCGAGCGTGACGACCAGCGACGACATCGCCGTCATCCGCGTGCTCGGCGGCGAACTCCCGAACCGACCCGGCGTCATCCGGCAGATAGTGAACCCGCTCGCGGAGGCACACATCAACATCCACGACCTGTTCACCTCCGCGACCTCCGTCTCCGTGTTCGTCGCGTGGGAGGACAGAGAGGAAACGCTGCGCATCATCCAGGAGCACTTCTCCGACGCGGTCTGAATCGTTTCAGACCTCCTTCCCCCGTTTTCCGCTTCTTCCGCCCCGTCTCCGTACTCACTCTCTTGCCCTCATTTCCCCTCGCGAAGCCGTTCGCCGGTGCGTCGGGGAAGTCCAGCCATTCCGACGGCGTCGACGACCCGCTCCACGTCGTAGGCCACCCGTCGCTCCTCAACGTTGAGCGTCTCGGTGTCGAGGAGCGCGTACGCCGCGTCCGGGTCGCCGTCGCGCGGCTGTCCGACGCTGCCGGGGTTCATCACGACGCCGTCGTCGAACGTCCGATGGTCCTGAACGTGGGTGTGGCCGAGCACCAACACGTCCTCCTCGCCCAGCATTTCGGCACGAAACTCGCGCGGGTAGGTGTAGCGGTCCGGGTCCTCGGGGTGGCCGTGGACGAGTTTCACGTTTTCCACTGTGCGCTCGTCGGGCAGCGAGCGGAGCCACTCCAGGCGCTCCTCGTCGAGTTCCGAGCGCGCGTGTTCGACGCCCGCCTTCGCCATCCCGTTGAACCTGAACGCCGTCCCCGACGCGACGGCCCGGTCGTGGTTGCCCATCACCGTCGGGATTCCCTGCTCGCGGACGGCATCGACACAGGCGGCGGGCCACGGGTTGTACCCCACCACGTCGCCCGCACAGACTACCCCGTCCACGGGCGGCATGTCCTCGAAAACGGCATCGAGCGCCACTCTGTTCGCGTGGATGTCGGAGAGTACGCCGAGGCGCATACCCGCTCTTGGACGGCCGGAACTAAGAGCCGTCGCCGTTCCCGTTGTGGATGGCCGTCTCGATTCTACCATCCCGCTCGATGCCCGCCGCACAGACGGCGTGTTCGAACGCCGCGTCGTACGCCTCCTCGGCCGCCGCCGCCGCGCTCGTCGCCTCGAAATCGTACGGTGTGGGCGCGTTCTCCTCGTAGGTGGCGACGAGCGTCGGCTCCGTCACTTCGCGGACGAGCACGGCGTCCTCGCGCACGGTGCCGATGAACGCGCGCTCGCCCACGACGCCCGCGACGCGGGGCGTGTTGTAGTCGTCCTTCTCGTAGTCGAGCGCGAGCAGCGCCTCCGCGAGCGCGTCCCGCGCGGGGTAGCCCCGCTCGACTTTCTCCGTGATGGGGTCGACGTGGCTGCCGTTGCCCAGGATGGCCGTCTCGCCGTCGTTCGCGGTGCGCACGCAGTTGTAGGAGACGTAGGGGTTGTCCGTCCCCGGGGCGTCCTCGGTAGGTACCACGGTGAGGGAGCCGTCGCGCTCGATTATCTTCCGGTTCGGGAACGACCGCGAGGAGACCCGGTACGCTGCGACGTCCGGGCCGACGACGACGAACCTGCCGATGTACATACGTTTTCCTCCTCATCTCGGCCGCAAATAGCCGTCGAAACGCCCCGGAGTTCGCAACACTCAAATGCCTCTGTGGGCTTTGAATTACTGTAGAGTTCCATGGGGTAGCGGCCAATCCTGAAGCCTTCTGGGGGCTTCGACCCAGGTTCGAATCCTGGTGGAACTACTCTCCTTTCGATGCTCGCTGGCGAGTGACTGCTCTCACTCCGCCAGCGCGTCCGCGCTGAACTCGAAGCCCACGACGGGCACCTCCAGGTCGTGTTCGACCAGCACCGCCGGGTGGATCTCCCCGATGACGCCCACTGACTCCCCGTCGATGACCACGTCCGCGACGCGTCCGTCGATGAAACTCGGGTGTTCCGTCGCCGGCGTCTCCAGTTCGGCGTCGAAGCCGGCCACGAGCGCCTGAAGGCGCGCCTTCGCGTCCTCGTAGGAGGCGTCGTGGCGCGCGAGCACGCCGCCGACGGACTGGCGTTCGGCAACTTTCGTTTCGAGCGACTCCTCGACCTCGGCGGCGAACCCGACCTCGGAGAGGTCCTGTGGGTACTCCCGGTGAGTGTTGTTCTCCAGGACCATCAGCAGGGAGGGGAGGACCCACGTTCGGAGCATCGTGTAGTCCTCGCTGTACGGCTCCGCGATGGTCGCCGCCTCGCCGCCGCCCAGGATATCAGCGCCCTCGGTCACCCGCATGCGCTCGTAGTTCTCCGCCTTGTTGGTCATGTGGAAGTTGAGCAGGTCCTCGAAGCCCAACCCGACGAGGCGGCTCCGGAGCGCGCGCTCGAAGCGCGAGGACTCCGAGCGCCCGCCGACGGTGGACACGTCGGGGTAGCGGGGCACGAGTTCGTTGAACCCGTACGCCCGCCCCACGTCGTCCACTAAGTCGACAGCGTGGAGCACGTCCGTCCGGTACGGCGGGACCGAGACCTCGTAGCCGGTGCCGCCGTCGAGGCCGATTATCTCGGCGTCGAGGCCGGCGCGCTCGAAGTAATCAACCGTCGCCTCGGGGTCGAGTTCGATGCCGAGCGTCGTCTCGATGCGCTCGTGGGCGACCCGCTTCTCGCGCACTTCGAAGTCGGGCCGGACGACCGTCCGACCGGGGTACTCGACGGTGACGTCCTCTATCTGCCCGCCGCGGGCGTCGAGGGCGTAGCAGACGATGGCGCACATCTTGTCGAGCGTCCACTGGTCGGTGCCGGTGAGTTCCACGAACAGGTCCCGTGAGTCGGTCGTCACCTCCGTCCGACGGCTGTTGATGACCGGCGGGAACGAGAAGAGGCCGATGTCGTCGTAGATGGCGGGGTAGCGCTCCTCGCCCTCGACTAAGTCGGCGTACTCCTGGCCCGTGGGGTGGGATTCGAGCACGCCGGCGGGCGTCCGCTCGGCGTCGTCATCGAGCGCGACGAAGGTGTCGCCGTCGGGTTCGACGCCCCGATAGGTGACCTTCTTTCCTGTTGCCTCCCCCGCGTCGCCGCTCTCGCCCACCGCGTACATCGGCTCGCCGCGCAGCATCGTCACGTCGTGGATGCCGATGGCGCCCTTCGCGCGCCCCCGGCCCATCGTCGCGTGGAGCTTCTCCTGGAGCTGGATGAGCGCGTCGAGCGCCTCCCGGCTCAGGTTCACGTCCCGGACGACGGCGCCCGAGACGTAGGGGCGGGAGTCGGGCACGGAGTCTTCTACCTGAATCGTCCACTCCGGCGACGCGGTGTCGGGGACGTAGACGCCGCGCTCGTCGCCGTACTGGTAGCGAAGCGAGCGTGCGATGCCGGTGACTGACAACCGGTCGAGCCTGTCGGGGGCGAACTCCAACTCGAAGTCGCCCTCCGGGGTCTCGCCCTCGAACTCCAGGCCGAGCGCGAACAGGTCGTCTTTGAGTTCGTCGTCGCTTTTCTCCGTGTGGCCGGTGAGCCGGCGCAGTTCGTCGGGGTCCGCTTCGACAACAGGCATTAGTAGTTCACCTCCGCGTTCCGCAGGAACTCGATGTCACACAGCGTCCCGTGTACGTCCCGGATGTCCTCCGCGCCCGTGATGAGCATGAGCAGGCGCTCCAAAGCGAGCCCCCAGGCCATCACGTCCGCCTCGATGCCGAGCGGTTCGAGCATCTCGGGGCGGAACATCCCGGAGTTCCCGATTTCGATGAGCTCGCCCGTCTCGGGGTGGCGCCCGAACAGCTCGAAGGAGGGCTCGGTGTACGGGTTGTAGTGTGGCTTGAACTGGACGTCCGTGATTCCGAACTGCCGGTAGAACTCCTCGAAGGTGCCCATCAGGTCGCGCACGCTGAGGTCCTCGGCCATCACCCACCCCTCTATCTGGAAGAACTCAAGCAAGTGCGTCGCGTCGAGCGTGTCGTTGCGGTACGCCTTCCCGATGGAGAAGTAGCGCTGGGGCGGCTCCAACTCGCCCGCCGCGAGTCCGGAGAGGTAGCGCACCGACAGCGAGGTGGTGTGCCCCCGGAGCGCGAGCGCGCGGGCGAAGTCCTCGTCCCACGGCGAGTGATACCCCTCGCCGTCCGCGCCGACGCCGTTCCGGTGGGCGCTCTCGACGGCGTCCACGAGGTCCGAGGGGAGTTCGTCCATCTCCGTCGGGTTCGACAGCGCGAAGCGGTCCCAGTGGTTCCGCGCCGGGTGGTCCTGGGGCATGAACAGGCAGTCGTTGATGTAGAAGTCCGCGTCGACGTGGGGCCCCTCCATCTCCTGGAACCCCATCCCCACCAACACGTCCTTCACGTTCTCCGCCGTCTCGCGGAGGACGTGGGTTTTCCCCGGAATATCCCGACTGGCGTCGGCTTCGACGTTGTACTCCGTGAATTCGGCCGTCTCCCACGCGCCCGTTGCGAGCATCTCCGGCGTGAGGCGGTCGGCGCCCGCCGCGGCTTCGACGCCTTCCTCGACGGCCTCGGCGCCCGCCTCGGTCAGTTCCACGGAGCGGACCGTCCGTTCGGACACCTCGATGAGTCCACGGCGTTCGAGCGCGTCGACGATGTCCTCGCTTGGCTCTCCCCCCGCCGCGATGGCGGCCAGCGCCGCTGCCTCGGCGTCGTCGTCGGTGGTAATCCCGGGGTCGGCCGTTATCTCGCCCGAATCGACCGCTCCATACCCTTTCCGGGCGTAGTTCGAGAGCGCGATGTCGACCTCCGGCCCCTCCAGCCCGGAGCGGCCGATGACCTCGCCCATCGGGACGGCGTCCTCGTCGGCGTCCGCGCCGAGGGCGGCCTCGTACAGCCGAACCTCCGGGAGCCCCGCGTCGAGATACGTCTCGCCCTCCTCGGTGAGCGACGCCGAGCGCTCGGTGTGTTCGTGTACGTCGAGATACCCCTCGCTTTCGAGTTCGAACGCCGCGCCCGTCGCCGTCTCGACGGCGATTCCCGCGGCGTCAGCGAGTTCCGATATCGGCTGTGCCTCCGCGGCGCTCGCGGCTTCCAACACCGCGGCCTGGGATTGGGGGAGTCGTAGCATCCGTGTTGTGCGGACTCAAACGTGGGGTTCAGTTAACCGTGCCGAACGCGTCCGCTCAGACCTCCGCGGCGTCGAGTTCAATGTCGAGGTCCTCCAACTTCTCCTCCATCTCCGCGCGCTTCTCCTGGTGGTCCTCCAAGAACGTCCGCATCAGTTCGGCGGCCTGCTCCTTACAGCCGCCACAGAGGCGCTCGCCGCCGACGCACTCCTCGTACACCTCCTCCGCGAGGCCGTCGTCGTCGCCCGCGAGCAGGTAGGCGTACAACTCGTAGACGGGACAATCGTCGGGCTCACCACCCAACTCGCGCTGTTCCTCCGCGCTCGTTCGCCCGCCCGTCGTCGCTGATTTCACCTTGTCGTACCCCTCCTGGGGGTCGTCGAGCAGGGAGATATGACTCGCGGGCACCGAGGAGGACATCTTTCCGCCCGTGAGCCCGGTCATGAAGCGATGATAGATGGACGAAGGCGGGCGAAAGCCGTAGCCGCCGTTCTCGGTTTCGACCTCGACGGCGAGTTCCTCGGCCTCCTCGTGGCCCAACTCGAAGGCGTCGACGTGCTCCTCGTAGACGCGCTTCTCGCCCTCGACGGCGTCGATGAGCGCCTCGAAGGCTTCCTCGTCGGCGTTCCGGTTCAGGAACCGGATGCGGGGCCGGAGCGGCTCCTTCCCGGCGTTTTCGAGTTTGTTCACTGTGGACTCGACGACGCCGTCCTCCGCCTCAGTATTCTCGGCCACCCACTCGGCGGCCTCGCCACAGCGGGGGCGCTCGGGTTCGGCGGCGTACGTCTCGCGCTCGGCGTAGGCGCGCGCGACCAGCGGCCGCTCCTTTTCATCTAGCTCGAAGGAGGCGTACGCCTCCGTCACGCCGAAGTACCGCACTCTGGCGGCGAGGTCCCGCGCGAGGCGGACGTGGGGGTCCTGGTCCGGCCCCACCGGGATGACCGTGGGTTTGGGCTCCTCTAACTGCGGGTACAGCATGTCGGCCATCTGGGTGACGACGCTTTGCATGTAGGAGACGTTCGTCTCCCCGTCGAAGCCGTAGATGGCGCCCAGTTCCGAGAAGTTCGCCTCCGTCCCCAACTCGAAGGCGAGGTCCTGAAGCTCATCGTTGCCGGACTGGCGGTACAGTTCGCCCTCCTCGGGGTCGAAGCCGAGCGCGAGCAGGGAGAGCAGGTAGTCGCGGGCGTGCTCGTCGATGTCGTCCCACTCCATCCCGCGGGCCGCCCGCGCTTCGAGGTCCGCGATGAGGGCGTACGCGTCGCCGCCCTGCTCCTGGTGCCAGATTATCTCGTCGAACACCATCTTGTGGCCGATGTGGGGGTCGCCGGTCGGCATGAAGCCCGACAGGGCGGCGAACGGCTCGTCGTTCCGCATCGCCGCCGCGACGGGCCGGTAGTCACGGTGGCCGAAGATGATGGCCCGCCGCATCAGATAGTGGGGGTCGGGCACCTCTCCGAGCGTTTCCTCGAACGCCTCGATGCCGAACTCGGAGAACAGCTTCTCGTAGTCAGCCACGGTGGAGGAGCCCCACGGGTCGAGGGCCACGTCGTCGGCGCCGCCGTCGGTCAGCGCCGCCACCTCCTCGTCCGCTTCTGCTCCGCTCTCGCGCTCCGCGTCGGCCTCGTCCGTGGGTTCGTTCATGGTTAGGGTGTCAGCCGGGAGACGGCCAGCCAGTCGAGGCCGCCCGCTCCCTCGTTGGTTGTGCTCTCGGTGTCCCGCGCAAAAACCATTCGCTTGCGGACCCCGTGCGCGAGGCGCACGTCGAGCGCCAGGTCGCGCGGCGAGAACGTGTGGCCGGCGGGCAGCACGCGCACCAGATACTCCGCGTGGCCCAACTCGGAGACGGACTCGACGGACTCGTACACCCGGAAGTCCGCGCCGAACTTGAACCCGGTTTTGGGCGCCGCACCCCGGTCCCGGAGCGTGCGGTAGGCGCGGAGCCGTCGGTCGAATCGCTCGCCCTCCACCTCCCGGCCGCGCGCCACGATGCGCTCGACGCTTCCGCCTACGAGTCCGAGCGCCCCCTCGGCGGCGAGATACCCCGCTTCGAGCAGGGAGAGGTGGAGCGCACCCGCCCTGTCGCCGTCCCGGGTCGCCAGCGGCCGGCCGTAGAACCCCCGCTCGTGGAGGTCCGGCGGCGGGTCGCTCACGACGACCCGGTCGTCGAGCAGTTCGCCCGTCGCGGGCTCCGGTTCGTAGTCGCTCCCGCCGGTCGGCTCGAACGTCTCCGCCTCGAAGTAGGAGAGGTCGCTCTCCTCGTCCACGACGGCCAACACGGTGCCGGCGAGTCCGTCCGTGTCGACGCTCGCCCGCTCCCCGATGGCGCGCACCCGGTGGGCTACGTCGCCGTCTTCCGGCCCCTTCCCGCGTGGGTACACTACGAAGTCGACATCGTTGGGGTCCTCGACCCACCCCTCGCGGGCGGGCGAGAGGTAGAATCCCCTGTCCCGGAGGTCCTTGTACACCAGAAAGCGCACCCCGAGGCCGGAGCCGGCGTGCGCGGAGAGGAACGCCTCGAAGGCCTGCCCGTCGACGGCGTCCAAATCCCCCCTGAAGAGGAGGTGTGCGGCCTCGACCGGCGCGAGCGCGAGTCGGTCGGCCTCAAGGGGCCGGCCGTACCCCCGCGAGTCGTAGAAGCGCTGGCGAGCGTCGTCCCCGACGACCACCTCGCCGTCCCGGACTGTCCCGTTCATACCTCCGCTTCCCCCGCCGGGCCAAAGAGTCTACGGTCCGTCCGGACACGCCGGGTCGAGACAGCGCATCCCGTCGGGCGTCTCGAAGACGGGAAGCCCGCAGTCGCAGTCACCGACGACGACGCCCGTCGGAAGCACGTGCGAGCGGCCGCAGTCGCAGTTCGCCCGCAGGCCCCGCGAGCGCTCGATGCTCAGTATCTCCCCGCAGTCCGGACAGCGCCAGCGCCCGGCGAAGCGCTCGCGCACGGCGTCGTCGAGGGACTCACACTCCCTGTCGAGACACACCTCGAAGCGCGCGCCGCGCTCCGTCTCGATGCGGGGCAGGCCACAGGAACAGGTTCGTTCTAGAACCGTGGCGTCGCGGGGCAACCCGTAGCGCGCCCGGCAGTTCACGCAGACGACGCTCCCGCTGTCTCGGACGAGCGTCCCCTCGCAGTCCAGGCATTCCCCCACGTCGGGACCGGCCGGCGAGACGGGGAAGTGCGCCCGGCCATACACCGTCTTCGAGACGATTCGCAGCGTCTCCTCGCCCTTCCCGGCGACGAGTCTGAACCCTCTATCGTCGTGTTTGAACCGGACCGTGTCGGCGCGCGTGAGCCACGCCGTCGGCTGGTAGCCGGCGTAGTCGTGGACGAGCACCGTGTCGTCGGGTTTGACGAGCACGACGACGGCGCCGCGCTTCTCGACGGTCTCCTCAGAATCGTACGTTATCTCGCAGTCACCGGCCAGCACGCGGGTCGCGTCCTGCATGGCCCACCCTGGTCCCCTCCTCCGGTTTGAACTGTCCGACCGGTCACGAGATTACTCGACCCGGACGGTCCGCTCGGCGCGCACGGGCGCGAGCGGCTGCTCGGGGAACACGACCTCGGCGCGGAAGGTGAGCTCGTCGGCGTCGGCGCCGAACACGCCCACCGGGCGGCGCTCCTCTCTTCCGAGGTGTGTCTCCGTCGCGCTCATCTCGACGGGGTCGTCGCCGTCGGCGGCGGCCGTCACCCGGAGCGCGACGCGCGCGCCGGCGCCGTCGTTTTGTACTACTACCTCGCACATCTCGTTCGCGCCACGCTCGATGGCGTCGGGGAAATCAACCCACGCTATCCCCGGGTTCGGGAGCTCGTCCGCGCTCCGGTAGACGCGCTCCGCGACGCCCTCCGAGAGCCCCGCGTCGACGAGCCCGTCGATACCGGCCGCTCTCAGGTCGCCGGGCGTTTCGAGCCCCGCGTCCGAGAGCGCGTGCGCGCGGCCCGACCCAACGCCGTCGACGGCGGTGAGGCCGACGGCGTCCTCGGGGACGCCGTGTTCGACGCGCGCGGCGAGGCGGCGCACCAGATTCGCCGCCCGCGGGTCGTCGCGCTCGACACAGACGGCGGCGAGCGCGGCGAACAGCCGCTGGGCGTTCTGCGAGATAATCCACGCGTCCGAGCCCAACTCGGAGGGAACGGAGCCGTCCATCCGCCCGCGGAGGATGGCGAGCACCTTCCGCTCGCCGGCGTCCAACTCCTCTTCATCGACGAGTTCGGCCACCGCCTCGCGTTCGTCCTGGCGCGCGCTCACGCTGTCGAACTCCGCGGCCTGCGCGACGGCGCACAGCGCGTCGTCCTCGGTGACGCCCGACTCGGCCAGCGCCGCGAAGCGCGACGCGGTTTCGAGGCGCAAGTAGAAGCGGGAGGCGAGTTCGCTTATCGGCGTCGCGGAGAGGCCCAAGTCATCCGTCGTCTCCACGAACCCGCCCTCGACGAGCGTTTCGAGCGTCTCGCGGACCCGTTCGCGGATGTCGCCCGGATAGGCGTCGGGGGCGCGCTCGGCGCGCACGTAGTAGAACGTCGTCTCCAACCAGTCCATCACGTCCTCGATACCCCCTAAACTCCCGAGCGCGATTTCGGCGTTCAGATGCTCCGCCAAGTCCGTCGCGAGCTGGGACTCGATGCGTTTGCCCTCCCGGAGCAGGCTACGATACTTGTCGGCCTCGTCGTTCGCGGCGACGACCCAGCCGTACCCCACGTCGTCGTAGCCGGGCCGCCCCGCGCGACCGAGCATCTGGAGCACGTCGAGCGGCGAGATGTCAACCTCGCCCTCCAGCGGGTCGTGTAGTTTGGTGTCCCGGAGGACGACACAGCGCGCCGGGAGGTTGACGCCCCACGCGAGCGTCGTCGTCGAGAAGAGCAGATCGAGTTTCCCCTCGCGGAACCACTGCTCGACGTTGTCCTTATCGGAGCGTGAGAGTCCGGCGTGGTGGAACGCCACCCCATCGAGCGCTGATTGCCGGAGCGTCTTGTTCTCCAACGCCTGGGTCTCGCTGTGGAAGTCGTAGTCCCCCCGTGCGCCGACGGGCACGTCCCGCTCCGCGATGATGTCGCGGGCCTTCTTCGCCGCGCGCACGGTGTCGCCCCGCGAGGCGACGAACACGAGCGCCTGGCCGTCATCGCGGAGGTGCGGTTCGGCCAGGTCCATCGCCGTGTACAGCCGTCGGTACTTGTTCTGGAACGCGTTCTCGCCGGGCGCGTACGTCTCCACGTCGGCGTGTAAGTCGACGGGCCGGTAGTCGTCACCGAACTCGTAGGTCGTCTCGGCGGGCGCGTCGAGCCACGCCGCCACGTCCTCCACGTTCGGCATCGTCGCGGAGAGCGCGACGAAGCGGGGCGCACAGAGCCGTCTGAGCCGGGAGACAACGACTTCGAGCACCGAGCCCCGGCGCTCGGAGTCGAGTAAGTGGACCTCGTCGATGACACAGCAGTCGATGTGGCGCATGAACGCGTAGCGCGGCGAGTCGTGTTTTCTGGTCGCGGAGTCAACCTTCTCGGGGGTCATCACCAACACGTCCGCGCGCTCCGCGCGGCGGGGGTTCAGGTCCCGTTCGCCGGTGACCACATACACTGAGTATCCGAGCTCCTCGAAGCGCTCCCACTCGTCTTCCTTCTCGTTGGTGAGCGCGCGCATCGGCGCGATAAAGAGCGCCGTCCCGCCCTCCGAGAGCGTCTTACAGATGGCCAGTTCCGCGAGCGCCGTCTTCCCCGAGGCGGTGGGCGCGCTCGCGACGACGTTGTGGTCCGTGTCGAGAATCCCGGGGAGCGCCTCGCGTTGCATCCGATTGAACTCATCGAAGGCGAACGCGTCCGCGAACTCCGGGACTGCCTCGGCGACCTCCATCTCGGGAAACCACAGCGCCCCCGTGGGGAAAGGCGTTTCTAGTCCCCGCGTGCCCGCCGACCGCCACGCATTTGCCCGCCCGCCCGAACCCCCGGTATGGCGCGGGCACGGCGAAAACCGGACTGGCTCGCATCGGACCCGCCCGCGGGGCGGCAGTTCACGGACGTGCGCGAGACGCTCCGCGAGTACGACCTCCACACCGTCTGCGAGGAGGCGTCCTGTCCGAACCTCGGGGAGTGTTGGTCCGGTCGCACCGGCGGGCCGGGCACGGAGGGCGAGCGCGGCGGCACGGCGACGTTCATGCTCCTCGGAGAGCGCTGTTCTCGGGGCTGTAACTTCTGCGATGTGGAGACCGGCGGCATGGCGCCGCCGGACCCGGAGGAACCCGCGAACGTCGCGCGCGCCGTCGCGGAAGTCGGCTTGGAGTACGTCGTCCTCACCAGCGTGGACCGCGACGACTTAGAGGACCAAGGCGCGGGCCACTTCGCTGAGACCGTTCGCGAGTTGAAGAAACGCGACGACGTGCTCGTGGAGGCGCTCATCCCCGACTTCCAGGGGGACCGGGAGCTAGTGAGAGAGGTCATCGACGCCGGCGCGGACGTGGTGGCGCACAACGTCGAGACGGTGCCCCGCCTCCAGCGGCCCGTCCGGGACCCGCGGGCGGGGTACGAGCAGTCGCTCGATGTCCTCGCGGAAATCGCTGACTCGGCGGCGTACGCGAAAACCTCGCTCATGTTGGGCGTCGGGGAGTACGCCGACGAGATTCGCCGGACGCTTGCCGATTTGCGCGCCGTCGGCGTGGACGTCGTGACGCTCGGGCAGTATCTCCAGCCCTCCCGCTCCCATCTGGACGTGGAGCGCTTCGTCCACCCCGCGACGTTCGAGACGTGGCGCGAGGTGGCCGAGGACGAACTCGGATTTTCCTACTGCGCCGCCGGGCCGATGGTTCGCTCCTCCTATCGTGCCGGCGAACTGTTCGTGGAGGCCGTCGCGGCGGGGGAGACGCCGGCGGACGCCCGCGCGGCGGCCCGCTCACCCGTCGCGGAGGAGTGACGGAACGGGGATGCCATCCGGGGAGACCGTCCGCGGCGCCGCCGACTGAAAAGAGCGAAGGGCGGGGGGAATAGAGAAGCAGTCAATGAACTCCGACTTCGCCGTCGTCGGCGGCGGCCCCGGCGGCTACGTCGCCGCGATTCGCGCCGCACAGCGCGGCCGCGACACCGTGCTCGTCGAACGGGAGGCGGTCGGCGGCGTCTGCTTGAATCATGGCTGTATCCCCTCGAAGGCGCTCGTCGCCGCCGCCGAGCGGATGGACGACGCGCGGACGGCGGGCCGGATGGGAATCGAGGCCGACCCGGAGCTCGACTTCGCTACGCTTGGTCGGTTCGTCGACGGCACCGTCACGCGGCTCACGCGCGGCGTCGAGCAACTCCTGGATACCAACGGCGCCGAGGTACTCGCGGGCACGGCGTCGTTCACCGACTCGGGGTCACTCGCCGTCCCCGAGGCAGAGGTAGAGATTGACGCTGACCGGGTCGTCCTCGCCACCGGGTCGCGGCCCATCGAACTCCCCGGCTTCGACTTCTCGTCTGACCCGATACTCTCCTCGCGGGACCTGTTCGCCCTCGATTCGCTCCCCGGGCGTCTCGTCGTCGTCGGCGCGGGCTACGTCGGGATGGAGCTCGCGACGGCGCTGGCGAAACTCGGTGTTGACGTTACGGTTCTCGAAGCCGAAAGCGAGGCGCTCCCGGGCTTTCCGAACGACCTCGCCGTACCAGCGAGGAAAGGCGCCGAGGCGGCCGGCGTCGAGTTCGCCTTCGAGGCGGCGGCGACCGGATGGAACGAGGTGGAAAACGGCGTCGAGGTGCGCGCGGAGACGTCCGACGACGACCTGACCTACTCGGCCGACGCGGTTCTCGTCGCGGTGGGGCGCACCCCGGTGACCGATACTATCGCCCGGGAGCGAATCGGCCTCGGCACGGACGAGCGCGGCTTCTTCGACACGGTGGGCGTCGAGGGCGTCGTCGCCGTCGGTGACTGCGCCGGGCCGCCGATGCTCGCGCACAAGGCGATGCGCGAGGGCGAACTCGCCGCCGAAGGGGAGGAGGGGGCTCTCGGTCCGGTCCCGGAGGTCGTGTTCACCGACCCCGAAATCGCGCGCGTCGGAAACACCGATTCCGAGGGGGCGCTCGTCGGGGAGTGCCCGTTCCGGGCGAACGGCCGCGCGCTGGCGGGGAACGACCGCGAGGGGTTCGTCCGCGTCGTCGCAGACGCCGGGACGAGGCGCGTCCGCGGCGCGAGCGTCGTCGGTCCCGAGGCCACGGAACTCGTCGCGGAGTTGGGCCTCGCCGTCTCGATGGGCGCGACGCTCGACGACGTGGCCGCGACGGTCCACGCCCACCC
>Ga0207719_100263_pt1 | contig 39798 bp, 38 predicted proteins | sample A23P1SouthBayCA_2_FD_187279 | JGI IMG/M metagenome (GOLD analysis project Ga0207719, IMG submission 187279) | Aerobic enrichment media microbial communities from Eden Landing Ponds, California, USA - A23 P3 (3) (SPAdes) | ecosystem: Environmental > Aquatic > Marine > Unclassified | place... | reverse complement strand
TTCCGGTCGCCGTGTTCTTCGACTCGCGGGCGCTCCGCCGCGCGGGGTTTGAGTGGCCGCGTCCGCTCGCCTACGCCGCGCTCGTCGCGCTCTGTCTCCCGCTCGTGCCCCTCGGGGTCGCCGTCGCCGCGCACTACGTGTACCGCCGCCGGCAGCGGGTCGGGGTCCCCTGAACCGACGCCCGCCCGAAAATCGGAAGGGAAGGATGTTTGAGCGCGCCTCCCCCGAAATCGAGTATGAGCGATTCAACGCCGTTGCGCCTCGCGACCCGTGGCTCCGAGCTGGCGCGCCGGCAGGCGGCCACGGTCAAGTCGGCCCTGGAGGACCGACACGTCGAGGTGGAGATAGTCGAGATGGAGACGACGGGCGACGCGGTGCGCGACGAACTCATCCACCGCCTCGGGAAGACGGGGGCGTTCGTCCGCACGCTCGACGAGGCGGTTTTGGAGGGTGACGTCGACGCCGCCGTCCACTCGATGAAGGACATGCCGACCGAACAGCCCGACGAACTCGTCGTCGCGGGGGTGCCCGAGCGCGCGGCGCCCGGCGACGTGCTGGTCACGCCCGACGGAACTGAACTGAAGGACCTCCCGAAGGGCGCAACCGTGGGCACCGGGAGCCTGCGCCGGGGCGCACAGCTACGGGCCCACCGACCCGATTTGAACGTCGAGGCGCTCCGGGGGAACGTGGACACGCGCGTCGAGAAACTGCTCGCGCCGGTCGTTCAGGCCGAACACGAGCGCCGCAGCGACGCCGAGGCCGAGCGAAAGGAAGAGATAGAGCGGGACCCCCAGACGGAAGAAGAGATCGAGGGCACGCCCGACGGCGAGTTCGACGAGAGCGTCGAGGAGTGGTTCATGGGACTCTCGGAGATAGAGCGCCGCGCCGCCGAGCGCGAGGTCGAAACGGAGTACGACGCCATCGTCCTCGCGGCGGCCGGCCTCGAACGAACCGGCCTGCGCCACCACGTCGGGACGAGCGACCTGCCGACCGACGAGTTCGTCCCCGCCGCCGGACAGGGCGCGCTCGCCGTCACCGCGGCCGACGACGAGGTCGTAGAGCGCCTCCAGTCGGTGCTCGACCACCCCCGGAGCCGGGCCGAGACGGCCGTCGAGCGAACCGTCCTCGCGGAAGTCGGCGGCGGGTGTATCGCGCCCATCGGCGTCCACGCGCATCTCCGCGGCGACCGGATTCACACCGTCGCCCGCGTGCTCTCCACCGACGGGACCGAGGAGGCAAAACTCACCCGCGACCTGCCCGCCGAGACGTACGACGCCGCGGCGCGCGAACTCGCGGCCGACCTCCGGGAGAAGGGTGCCGCCGACCTTATCGACGCCGCGCGCGAAGCAGAATCATGACCGGCACCGTCTATCTCGTCGGGAGCGGCCCCGGCGACCCGGAACTGCTCACCGTGAAGGCCCGACGGCTCATCGAGGAGGCCGACGCCGTCCTCCACGACAAACTCCCCGGCCCGGAGATACTCGCCATGGTCCCCGACGACCGCGGCGAGGACGTGGGCAAGCGCGCGGGCGGCGAGCGGACCGAACAGCCCGAAATCAACGCCCGACTGGTCGAACTCGCTGAAGCGGGCAAGGACGTTGTCCGCCTGAAGGGCGGCGACGCGTTCGTGTTCGGCCGCGGCGGCGAGGAGGCCGAGTACCTCGCCGCGCACGGCGTCCCCTTCGAAGTCGTCCCCGGCGTCACCTCCGCCATCGCCGCGCCCGCCGCGGCGGGGATTCCGGTCACTCACCGTGACCACGCGTCTTCGGTTTCCTTCGTGACGGGCCACGAGGACCCGACGAAGGCGGAGTCGGCGGTCGACTGGGGCGCGCTCGCGGAGACGGGGGGAACCATCGTCGTGTTGATGGGCGTGGGTCGGCTCCCTGACTACACCGAGGCGCTCCGGAACGCCGGGATGGACCCCGAGACGCCCGTTGCGCTCGTCGAGCGGGGCACCCGTCCCGGCCAGCAAACCGCCGTCGGGACGCTCGACACCATCGTCGACGCCCGCGACGAGGTGGGAATCGAACCGCCCGCCGTGACCGTCATCGGTGACGTGGCCGCCACACGCGAGAAGGTCGTCGAGTTCCTCGCGGGGTACGAATGAGCGAGGCGCCCCGTGTCGCGGCGTTCCGCCCCGACGACGGCCGCCTCGCGGCCGCCGAAGAAACCCTCGAATCGCTCGGCGTGAACCCCGTGGGAGACCCGATGCTCGCCGTCGAAGCGACGGGTGAGTCGCCCCGCAGTGACGCCGATTTCGCCGTGCTGACGAGCGTCACCGGCGCCGAGCTCGTCGGCCGTGCGGACTGGGCGTTCGACGGCACGCTCTGTGCCATCGGTGCGTCGACGGCGTCCGCGCTCCGCGAGCGGGGGTACGAAGTCGACGTGGTCCCCGAGGAGTTCTCATCGACGGGGCTCGTCGCGGCGCTCGGTGACTCGGTCGCCGGCGAGCGCGTCGAAATCGCCCGCTCCGACCACGGCAGCGAGGCGCTCCCCGAGGGGCTCAACGCCGCCGGCGCGTTCGTCCACGAGACGACGCTGTATCGGTTGGTCCGCCCGCCGGAGAGCGGGGAATCGGCCGCGCTCGCGGCGGCGGGCGAGTTGGACGGCGTTCTGTTCACCTCCTCGCTCACGGTGTCGCATTTCATTGCGGCAGCCGCCGAGCGCGGGGTCCGCGAGGCCGCAATCGAGGGCCTCGACGCGGCGGTCGTCGGCGCCATCGGCGCGCCGACCGCCGAGACGGCGCGCGAGCACGGCATCTCGGTCGACGTGATACCCGACACCGCCGACTTCGAGGCGCTCGCGGCCGCGACGACGAAGCGCCTGGACGCGCCGGACGCGCGCTGACCGCGGGTTTTTAGCCGAGAGCGGCGTATCCGTTCACGATGCCATCGCCGCCCGTCCCCGAACTCACCGAGCGCGCGCGCCGGTGCGCCGAGCGTCTGCGCGAGGCGGAGCGTGTGCTCCACGTCTCGCACATCGACGCCGACGGCCTGACCAGCGCCGCCGTCGGCACTCGGGCGCTCGAACGCGCCGGCGTCCCCGTCGAGACGGCCTTCGAGAAACAGCTCGACGCCGACGCCATCGACGATATTGCGGCGAGCGGCTACGACACGGTGCTGTTCACCGACTTCGGCAGCGGCCAACTTGATGAGATTGTGACTCACGAGTTCACGCCCGTCGTCGTGGACCACCACCAGCCAGCAGACGCGGACACCGAGTTCCACCTCAACCCGCTCCTGGAGGGGCTGGATGGGGGGTCGGAGCTCTCCGGGGCCGGCGCGGCGTACGTCCTCGCGCGGGCGATGCTCGGCGCCGACGCGATGGACCTCGCGGCGCTGGCCGTCGTGGGCGCCGTCGGGGACATGCAACAGCAGGCGGGCGAACTCGTCGGCGCGAACGCCGCTATCGTCGAGGAGGGCGTCGAGGCGGGCGTCCTCGACACCGGCGCGGACCTCACGCTGTACGGCACACAGACGCGTCCGCTCCCGAAACTCCTCGCGTTCGCGGGCGACGTCCACGTCCCCGGCGTCACCGGCAACCGTGCGGGCGCGATGGAGTTTCTGGATGAACTGGACGCGGACCTGAAAACCGACGCCGGGTGGAAGACGTGGGTCGACCTCGACGACGGGGACCGACAGACCGTCGCCAGCGCGCTCCTCCGCCGGGCGCTCGCCTCCGGCGTCCCCGCCGGCAAGGCCGAAACGCTCGTCGGCACGACGTACACCCTTGCCGAGGAGGAACCGGGGACGGAACTCCGGGACGCGAGCGAGTTCTCGACGCTGCTCAACGCTACCGCACGCTACGAGCGCGCCGGGGTGGGCCTCGCCGTCTGTCTGGGCGAACGCGGGGACGCGCTCGACGCCGCCCGCGAGTTGCTCTCCGAACACCGTCGGAACCTCTCGGAGGGCATCGAGTGGGTCGAACGCGAGGGGGTGACGAGGGAGGAACACATCCAGTGGTTCCACGCCGGCGACGAGATACGCGAGACCATCGTCGGCATCGTCGCGGGGATGGCCGTCGGCGCGGACGGCATCGAACGCGGCGTGCCCATCGTCGCCTTCGCGGACGCCGACGAGGGCGAGGTGAAAGTCTCCGCGCGGGGCACGCCCACCCTCGTTCGAAGCGGTCTGGACCTCTCGGCCGTGATGGGCGAGGCCGCCCGCGCGGTGGGCGGCGACGGCGGCGGGCACACCGTCGCGGCCGGCGCGACGATACCCGCCGGCGAGGAGGCGGCGTTCGTCGCCCGCGCTGACGAACTCGTCGGTGAGCAGTTGGGCTGAGTCGCCCACACGCACTTGGTGGTGGCGCCGCACACGCCTGTATGAGCGACGCTTCGGGCGAGGATTCGGTTCGCGTCTGGCTCGTCGAGCGGACGTACTCCGACGACGAGCAGAACCTGATAATCCTGACGTACGCGACGCCGGACGGAACGCGCTACTTCCGGAAGGAGCGCGCGCTCACCAGTTTCACCGACGTGCGGGACACCACCGCCGCCGTGGACGCCGACCCGAACAACCTGGGCGACGTCGAGGCCGAGCGCCGAGAACAGTACGCCGCCGAGGCCCAGCGGATGCGGGACGCCCACGACCCGGACGACGTCATCTGACGCCCCCGGTGCGTATAAACGCCATTTGACGCTCCCCGGTGTGTATAAGGCTCCCGCGCGTCCGGTTCGAGTATGCGCCACGACGGCATCCAGTTCCACAACGTCGGGGAGCTCGTGGACACCGACGAGGGAACGCTGATACAGCGTGTGCCGGAGTCGGTCAGAACGGGCCTCAACGAGGGCGCCCAATCCAGAATGCGCCACCCGGCGGGCGTCGAACTCCGCTTCGTCCCCGAGGGCGAGGTCGAGATTACGCTCTCGATGCGCCCCGGCGGGAGCGCCGAGGAGGGGACGGTCCGCGTGTTCTGGGGCCCGATTCAGGGACAGGCGTTCGCCATCGACACGACGCCGACGACGCTGTCCATCGAGCGCCCCGAGAAACTCAGTAATCTAAAACCGGAGTCGACGACGGGTCTCGCCTTCGACCCCGCGGTCTGTCGGGTCCAACTGCCGGGCGAACACCGGGGCGGCTACACCTGCTATCACGGCGCGTCGGGCGCGCGCCGTCTCCCCGAGAAATCCGAACTCCCGGACACGCGCTATCTCGCCTACGGCACCTCCATCACCGAGGGCGAGGCGCCGCTGGGCGAGCATCTCACCTACGCGAGCCAGACGGCGCGCCGCCTCGACGCCGACCTGATAAATCTGGGCTCCTGTGGCACGGCGTACTGCGACGCCGCGATGGCCGAGCACATCGCCGCCCGCGACGACTGGGACGTGGCAACGCTCTCTATCTCCGTCAACATGGTCGGTGAGTTCCCCGTCGAGACGTTCAAGCAGCGCGCCGCCGCGATGGTGGAGACGATAGCCGACGCCCACCCCGAGAAGCCAATCGTTCTCATCACCATCTTCCGGTGCTCGATGGACGTGCTCGAAGATGGCGACGCCGCGGAGTGTACGGCGTTCCGCGAGGCGCTCCGCGAGGTGGCCGCCGAGACGGACCACTGGAACGTCCACCTCCTGGAGGGCCCGGACCTCCTCCCTTCAATCGAGGGGCTCACGACGGACCTCGTCCACCCCGGCGACAACGCGATGGTGACGATGGGCGAGAACCTGGCCGCCGAGCTAGAGACGCTGCGCTGAACGGCAAGTGAAGGCGGCAAAACGGAGTGGGTCCGTTATTCGAACGCGGGGATGACTTCGTCTCCGAACAGCCGAATCTGGTCCTCGACCATGTCCTTGGGCATCCCGGAGTGGTGGAAGCGCAGGGTTAGTTCGTTGAGCGGGAAGCGCTCCTGAATCGACTCTATCTGCTCGATGACCTGCTCGGGCGTGCCGTAGATGAAGCGGTCGTCCGCGAGCTCCTCGAAGTCCTCGACGCTGTCGGCGTTCATCAGCGGGTGCGAGAACTCGCCGCCGTACTCGTCGAGGTACGTCTTGTGGACGTACTCCTTGCGCTCCATCACTTCCTCCTCGGTCTCCGCGATGACGGCCTCGCGCATCAGCGGGTGGGACATCTCCTCCCAGTTCTGGTCCGTCTCCGCGACGCGCTCCTTCTGGAGTTCCTTGCGGTCCTGGACGGTGGCCAGGTCCGCGACGACGCCGGGCACCCACGCGTCCGAGAACTTCACGGAGCGGCCGATCTGCTTGTCGCCCCAGCCGCCGACCCACAGGTCGGGGCGCGGCTCCGAAATCGTGTCGGGGAGCGGCTGCCAGTCCTTGACCTCGAAGAACGGGCACTCGAAGTCGATGGGCTCGTCGGAGGTGAAGAACTTATCGAGGAACTTGAGCCCCTCAATCATCCGACCGGCGCGCTCGTCCATCGGCACGTCGAACGCCTCGAACTCCTTCTCGACGTAGCCCAGACCCACACCGAGCGTGAGGCGGCCGTCCGAGATGTTGTCGAGCATCGCCGCGCGCTGTGCCACCTCGACGGGCTTGTACAGCGGCAGGATGAGCACCGACGTGACGAGTTCGAGGTCCTCGGTGCCCTGCGCGATGCTCGTCAGGCGCGTCAGCGGCGCGGGCCAGTAGTTGTCGCCCTCCGTCGCCTGGTGGTCGTTCACCCAGCAGGTCTCGAAGCCGACGTTCTCCGCGACCTGACACTGCTCGACGACGCCTTCCCACGTGTCACCGCCCTCGATGGGGAATATACCGAACTTCATCGGTTAAAAAGCCAACTGGCGCGCACTTACTTCTTGTGCTATTCGGGTTCCCCGACCAACACGACGCGCAAGTCGTTGACGTTCGTTCCCGTCGCGCCGGTGTCGAGTTCCGCCTCGTGGCCGGCGAAGAAACCGCCGGCGTCGTTTTCCGCTAATGCGTCGCGCGCTGCGCCCTCCGCCTCGCGCGTGAGCGTGTCGCCGTCGACGATTGCGCCCGCTATCTCGGTGCCGCCGTCGTACCCGTCCGTGTCGATGCTCCCCACGGTCACCGCCGAATGGTCCAACTCGATGGCCGCGCTCAGCGCGAACTCCAGGTTCGGCCCGCCGCTCCCGTCGCCCCGGACGGTGACCGTCGTCTCGCCCCCCGTCAGGAGCGCCGCGGGCGGTTCGAGCGGCCGCCCCGTCGCGACGCTCTCCTCCCCGAGCGCGACGTGGGTCTTGGCGGCCTCCTTCGCCTCCCCTCGGACGCGGGAGGTGAGGACTTCCGTCTCGTACCCGCGTTTTCCGGCCTCCTCGGCGGCCGCCGTGAGCGCGGTGTCGGCGTCGGCCAGCACCCGATTCGACACCCGCGCGAACGCCTCGTCGTCGGCCGTCGGCGTCTCGGGGTGTTCGCCGCGGACGCCGGCTTCCAAGTGTTCGCGGACCCGCACCGGCGCGTCCACGTCGTAGCGTTCGAGCGCGTCGAGGGCGTCCTGATACGTCGTCGTGTCCGGGGCCGTCGGGCCGCTGGCGATAACGTCCAGCGGATTGCCGATGACGTCGCTGAACACGAGGCCGACCACCGTCGCGGGCGCGGCGGCGGCGGCGAGACGGCCGCCCTTGATGGCCGAGCAGTGCTTCCGGACGGCGTTGAGTTCCTCGATTGCCGCGCCCGCCCGGAGCAGTTCGTCGGTCACCGAGCGCAAATCCGAGAGGGTGACGTTCCCGGCCGGCGCACAGAGTAATGCGCTCCCGCCGCCCGCGATGACCGCGAGCACCACATCGTCGTTTCCTGCTCGCTCGGCGGCATCGAGGACCTTCCGCGTCCCGGCGACGTTCGCCTCGCTGGGGAGCGGGTGGGTGCCTTCGACCACTTCGATGCGCTCGGTGGGCGACGGGTCGTCGGTGACGACGACGCCCTCGTCGATGGTGTCCCCGAGGACGCCTTCGAGTGCGCTCGCCGCCGTCCCCGCGGCGTTGCCGCCGCCGAGCACGACCGTCCGGTCGATGTCGTCCCTCGGGAGGGACACGTCCTCGACTCGTAGGCGCTCCGCGTCGCTCTCAATCGCCGCCGGGACGACCGACTCGGGGTGTGCCGCCTCGACGCCCGCGAGCAGACACGCCCGGGCGTCGGGTCGGCGTTCGGACGGTGACATACCCCGGCGTATGCGCCACCCCGCGTTAGTAGTTGTCCTCCGGGTCGGAAGCTATCGGTACGCCTAACTTCGCCTGCCCACAGTTTCGGGTATGGAACTCGCACTGCTGGGCGGCACCGGCGACATCGGTGAGGCGCTCGCGCTCCGCTTCGGACGCGACACGGACGTGGTGCTCACTATCGGCTCCCGGACGGCGGAGAAGGCGGCCGACGCGGCTGAGGATTACGAGGCGGAAATCGCCGCACACGGCGTCGAGCGCTCGATTTCGGGCGTGGACAACGCGACGGCCGCCGCGGACGCGGACGTCGTCGTGCTCGCTGTCCCGCCGTACTACGTGAGCGACACGCTCGAAGCCGTCGCCGGCGAACTGGAAGATACTATCGTCGTCAGCCCCGCTGTCGGGATGAAAGGCGACGACGACGGCCTCCACTACTCCCCGCCGCCCCAGGGGAGCGTCGCGGCGCTCGCCGCCGAGAACGTCCCCGAGAGCGTGCCCGTCGTCGGCGCGTGTACGAACCTCTCCGCGGGCCGGCTCTCGGACCTCAACGAGGAGTTCGAGATGGACACGCTCGTCTTCGGTGACGACGAGGAGGCCAAAGCGACCGTTTCGGAGCTCGTCGAGCGCATCGACGGCATCCGCGCGCTCGGCGCCGGCCCGCTCGCCAACGCGGCCGAAGTCGAGTCGCTCACGCCGCTTCTCATCAACGTCGCGCGGAACAACGACGGCATCCACAACGCCGGCGTCCGGTTCCTGTAAGGCGGTTTTCCCTTTTCGCTCGCCCGCCTACTCGCGCCGCTCCTCACTCCACGGCATCGCGTACGTCGGGTCGTTGACGAACCGATTTAGCTCCGCCGTCACCGACGCCCGCGTGCCGCTCGGGAGCGTCACGGTCAGCGTCTCGTCGTCGACGGCAACCGTCCGGTCGCCGTGTTCGACCGTGCCGAACTCGTGTTCGCCGTACGCGCCGGCCTGAACGACGACTTCGCGTTCGCCGCCCGCGTCGTTGAGCAGCGTGAACTCCACACCCTCCGAATCGACGGCCTCCACGAGCGCCGAGACGCCGTCGGGGAGACCGGGCCGTTCGCGGCGCGAATCGAAGTGGCGAATCTGCGCCATCACCAGGCCGCCATAATAAATGGGCTGGGGCGCGCCCATCGTCAACTGTAGGAGTCCGCGGTGGAACACTGGGTTCCGGTCGCGGAGGTAGTCCTCGTCCGGTTCGGCGGGCGCGCCGCCCTCCTCGTCCATCAGGGTGAGATGCTCGCGGGCGTGGGCGTGGTTCGCTTCGAGTATCCGCTCGGGGTAGTCCTCGAACTCGCCGTCCAGGTAGGCGAGCCACGCGTACTCGTGGCCGGCGCCGTGTTTGTTCGACGCACGCAGGTCCACCTGTTTCCAGTCCTGTTTCCCCCAGTCGCGCAGCTTTCGGATGCGCTCGCGGTCCGCTTCGTTCTGTGAGACCTGCCAGAGGTGTACCGCATACGGGTCGTCGGTGTGTGTGCGGAACTCGTAGAAGCCGTCCTTCCAGAGCACCTCGCCGTCGTCCTCCGTGAGGACGCCGGTGGCGTCGTAATGGTAGTTTCCGGCCTCGCCGTTGTACTTATGCGGGAAGTACAGGGTGTCGTGAACGGCGTCCGAACTCACCTCGATGCCCTGTTCGATGAGCCGGTCCAACTGGGAGCGCGGGAAGTCGAGGAACTCCGTGTCGCCCTCTAGTAATGTTGCGTTCTCGGCGGCGACGGTGGGGCCGATGCCGATGTAATGCCACCCGCCCCACGACCAGCCGTAATACCCTCCATACCAGTCCCCGGCGACGCCGCCGATGTTCCCGTCCCTGTCGACGTTGTCGGGGATGATGCCGCCGTTTTCTTCAGTTCGCTCGCGCCACGCTTCGAGGTACTCGGTGACCCACTCTTTGTACCTGTCCTCCCCGGTGTGGAGGTAGGCGTTGGTCATCAGGCTCGTGACGTTGAGATTGAGCGGGATGTCGCCCGTCGCGCAGCGCTCGTTGAGCACCTCGAACAGCCGCTCCTCGTTGTCGGGGTCGAGTAGGTCGGCGGCCTCGTCGAACTCCAGGTCCCGCCAGGGGAGGCCGTGGCGCGCCCAGCGGTAGTCCGCGCCGTAGGGGTGGTGTTCGTACTTCGAGAAGTCACAGAAGTCGGGGCCCATGCTCCCGTTCATCGGCCCCCGGACCAGGTTCAACTCGCCGTCGTAGTTCCCGGTGTCCGAGTCATCGAAGTACATCTTGGCGAACTTCTCCGCGCGGGAGACGACGGCGTCGTCGCCGGGCGCGGCCAGCCCCATGTTGTACGTGTAGAGGTTCCCCTCACCGAGGTGGAACCAGTCGCGGGACTGCTCGAACTCGTCGACCACCATCGGGTGGCCGTACGGCGTCTCCGTGTTCGCGCCGCGTTCGAGGGCGGCCTCGTAGGCGTTCTGGGCCTCCTCCAAGAACAGTTCGTCGCCGCCCATCGCGTACATCAGCGGCCAGTTGTAGAACCCCTCTATCACGTCGTCGAAGCCGTCAATACCATCATAATCCTCGGGCGGCCAGAACGGCTCGCCGTCGGGGCCGAGGTACTCGTCGGTGAAGCGCTCGACGGCGGAGCCCATCGTCTCGAACAACGACCGCTGTCTGAGCGCCCACTCGGGCGGGCGCGAGAAGCCGGTGTCGCCGGTGAGTTCGACCATACGCCCCACCGCGGGCGTCGGTGTGATTAAGATTTGGGTCGCGGGGGCAACGTTGATTGCCCCGTGGCGAGCAGGCACACAGAATGCGCGTCACCGACTACGAACTGTACGAGGTTCCGCCGCGCTGGCAGTTCCTCAAACTCGAAACCGACGAGGGGCTCGTCGGTTGGGGCGAGCCGTACACCAAGTGGCACCACGTCAACGACAGCCCCACCCCCACGAAGACGGCCGTCGACCAGATGATGCAAAAGTACGTCCTCGGCGCCGACCCCGCGCGCATCGAGGACCTCTGGCAGTCGATGTACCGCGCCAGTTTCTACCGGGGCGGGCCGGTCCACATGAGTGCCATCGCCGGCATCGACGAGGCGCTGTGGGACCTGAAGGGGAAGGAGGCGGGGATGCCCGTCTACGACCTCCTCGGCGGGCGCTCGCGCGACCGGATACGGGCGTACCAGCACGTCTCGGTGCCTCACGACGCCGCCGACCCGGCGGCCGCCGCCGCGCGCGAGGCGACGGAACACGTCGCGGCGGGCTTCGACGCGCTGAAACTCGTCCCCGTCGAGGGCGTCGAGCAGGTCGAGGACCCCGCCGCGGTCCGTCTCGCCCGCGAAGTCGTCGGCGCCGTCCGCGACGCCGTCGGCCCGGACGTGAGCCTCGCGCTCGACTTCCACGGGCGGACTTCGGGGCCGATGGCCCGGAAACTCGCCGCCGCCGTCGACGAGTTCGACCCGATGTTCGTCGAGGAGCCGGTGACGCCCGAACACGACCGGGCGCTCGACCGGCTTTCGAGGGCCACCGACGCGCCGCTGGCGACGGGCGAGCGGCTGTACACCCGCTGGGACTTCCGGCCGCTGTTCGAGGACGGCGCAATCGATATCGCGCAGCCGGACGTGTCGAGCGCCGGCGGCATCACGGAGACGAAGAAGATAGCCGACATGGCGGCGACACACGACGTTGCCTTCGCCCCTCACTGCCCGATGGGGCCGCTAGCCGTCGCCACCTCCTTGCACCTCGACGCGGTGGCGCCAAACGCCCTCGTTCAAGAACAGGTGTTACACAAGACGGAGGGGGCGCTCCGATACGTCGACAACCCCGAGCTGTTCGACGTGACGGACGGCTACTTCGACATCCCCGACGGCCCGGGCCTCGGCGTCGACATCGACGAGGACGTAGTTGAGAAGATGGACGGCGCCGAACTGGCGTTCACGCGCCCGGTCGGGCGGCGGGCCGACGGGAGCGTCGGCGAACGTTGAGAAGCCGACGGACAGGAGCGTCGGGGAGTGCTGAGCGGTAGAAAGGCGGTGCCTCAGGCGCTCGGCGGGCTTACGTCCTCCTCCTCGACGGCGACGGCCCAGGCGGCGAGCCAGTCTTTTCGGTCCGAGTCGGGGACGCTCACCTCGTGGGTGTTCACGGCGAGGTCGGGGTAGCCGCCGACTTCGCTCTGGCTGTCGATTGTCTCGCCCGCGCCGCTCCGGACGTTGTCGATGACGCGGCTGTCGTGGTCGGTCCGCTCCGCGGGGCGCGCGCCGGCGTAGGTGAGCGCGTGCCCACCCGCGTCGGCGCCGGCCATCGCGTCGAGGCTCCCCGGCCACACGGTCCGCCCTTGCTCCTCGAAGTCCGCGGACATCGGCGTGTCCGGGTCGGTGACGTTGTCGCTGAGATACCCCTTCCCGCCCTCGACGTTCGCGTCACCGACGTCGACGCGCCGGAAGGAGTTGCCGACGATAGAGGAGACGGTCGAGTCGTCGAGAATCGCCGCCTCGTCGAAGTGGTACATCAGGTTGTTCACGACGGCGCTCTCCGTCTCGGCTTTGAGCCGGGGGTTCCGGCTGTAGCTGTTGGCGAACACGTTGCCCAGAATCGCCACCTCCGTCGCGCCGTTCCCGACGAGCATGTTGTAACAGTGCGAGCCCTTGTGGTGGGAGGCCTCGTCGAGCGGTTCTGCGACGAGGCAGTTCGCGAACGTCGTTTTCGTCGTGTCGTATCCGGGCGAGACGTTCTCGTCGACGGACCACGTCGCCGTACAGTGGTCAACGATGTTGTTCTCGGAGTAGTCAGCCGTCCGAATCGTGTCCGGTTCCCAGTTTGAGCTGTTGCCGGCGTCGCCGGGTCGCACGCGGAGGTGCTGGACGACGCAGTTGTCCCCGTTCACCCAGAAGCCGCCCCTGACGAGCGTAATACCCGGCGAGGGTGCGGTCTGGCCCGCTATCCAGACGTTGTCGGTGTCGACGTTGAATCGCTGCTCCCGCAGGTCGATAGTACCGCTCGTCTCGAAGACGACAATGCGCTTTCCGGCGCCGTTGACGGCGTCGTCGAGCGCCTCGCGGGTCGGCTCGGTCACTTTGTGTACCGTGGCGTCCTCGACCCAGTTGCCGACGGCGGCGAAGCCGTCCTCCATGTCGAAGTACGCGCCGCCCTTCGGCACCTCGAAGTCGGCCGGCTCCTCGGTGGTTTCCTCGGTGGTTTCCTCAGTCGTTTCCTCAGTCGTCTCCTCGGTGGTCTCCTCCGTCGTCGTTTCCTCGGTGGTCGTCGTCGCCGTCGTCGTTTCCTCGGTGGTCGTCGCCGTCGTCGTCCCCAGGAAGGTCGTTTCGGCCGTCGTTCCCGTCGTCGTTGGGTCCGTGCCGTCGCCGGAGCTACAGCCGGCGACGCCGGTGATGCCCGCCCCCGCCAGCGCGAGCACTTTACGTCGCGAGAGGGTCTCCTCGGCGTCGTTGTCAGTCACGCCTACGAACCGGCGGCGGGTTCTGATAAGTGGTTCGTTTCGGGCGACGGCGCGGCGTTGCTACGCGCTCGGCGGGCTCACGTCCTCCTCCTCGACGGCGACGGCCCAGGCGGCGAGCCAGTCCTTTCGATCCGCGTCGGGGACGCTCACCTCGTGGGTGTTCTCCGCGAGGTCGGGGTAGCCGCCGACCTCCGACTGGCTGTCGATGAGCCCCCGTTCGCCGTTCTGAATCTTCGAGATGACGCGCTCGTCGTGTTCGGTTCTGTCAGCGGGGCGCGCGCCGGCGTAGGCGAGGTTGTGCTCCTCGGCGTCCGCGGCGTCCATCGCCTCCAGCCCGGTCGGCCATATCAGCTTTCCGGCGTACCGGTCGAACGCCTCGGTCATCCGCGCCTCCGTCTTCGAGACGTTCCCGTCGATGTACCCCTCGCCCCCCTCGACGTGGGCGTTCTCCGGGCCGCCGCCGTCGAACGTGTTCCCGATGACGGTGGTGACCGTCGACTCGTCCAGGTCGATGGCCTCCTGGTAGTTGAACATCAGGTTGTTCACGACGGCGCTCTCCGTCTCGGCTTTCAGCCGGGGGTTCCGGGCGATGTTGTGGGCGAACACGTTGCCCATAATCGCCACCTCCGTCGCGCCGTTCCCGACGAGCATCCCGTACGCGTGGTCGCCCTTCTGGTGTGTCGAGTTGTTGAGCGCCTCCGCGACGATGCAGTTCGAGAACGTCGTCCCCACCGAGTCGTATCCGGGCGAGATGTTCTCGTCGACGGACCACGTGCCCGTACAGTGGTCGACGATGTTGTTCTCCGTTTCGTCGGCGGTCCGAATCGTGTCCGGTTGCCACTCACCGACCGCCTGTCCGGCGTCGCCGGGTCGCACGCGGAGGTGCTGGACGACGCAGTCGTTCGCGTTCACCCAGAAGCCGCCTCTGACGAGCGTGATACCCGGCGAGGGCGCGGTCTGGCCGGCGATCCAACATTTGTCGCCCTCGACGGTGAAGCGCCTGGCGCCCAAGTCGATGGTGCCGCTCGTCTCGAAGACGACGATGCGGGGCTCGGGGTTGTTGACGGCCGCCGCGAGCGCTTCGCGGGTCGGCTCCGTCACTTTGTACACCGTGGCGTCCTCGACCCAGTCGTCGACGGACGCGAAGCCGTCTTCAATACCGAAGTAGGCGCCGCCCTCCGGCACCTCGAAGCCGGCCGGCTCGCTCGTCGTCGTCCGCTCCGTCGTGGGTTCCCCCTCCGTCGTGGGTTCCCCATCCGTCGTCGGCTCGTCCCCCTCGGTCGTCGTTTCCGCGGGGTCCCCGGAGCCGCCGGAGCTACAGCCGGCGACACTCCCGACGAGTCCGGTGCCTGCGAGCGCGAGCATTTTCCGCCGCGAGAAATCCCCCCTCGTCTCGTCTCCGGTCATGGAAATCCACCGGCGTTTGACGGGGTTAAGTGGTTCGTTTCCCGTTCCCACGGTACTCCTTGTCGGACCTACTCCAGGTCCTCTATGGGCTCGACTTCGCCGTACTCCGCGCTCGCGCCCTCGGTGGGCGCGGCCCACTCGACGGCGTTTCGCACGACCGTTCGGACCTCGTCCTGGAAGAAGATGGGGTACTCCTCGTGGCCGGGTCGGAACGCGAAGATGCGCCCCCGGCCGCGCCGGTAGCAGACGCCCGAGCGGAACACCTCGCCGCCCTCGAACCAGGAGATGAACACCGTTCTGTCCGGTTCGGGGATGTCGTACGGCTCGCCGTACATCTCCGTCGAGGGCACCTCGAAGGACTCGTCCAACCCGTCAGCGATGGGGTGGCCCGGGTCGGCCGCCCAGATGCGCTCGGTCTCGCCGCCGTGGCGGTACTTGATGTTGCACGTCGTCCCCATCAACTCCTTGAACGGCTTGGAGTTCTTTCCGGAGTGGAGCGGGACGAAGCCCATCCCCTCGTGGACTCTGTCCACGACGCGGCTCGCGACCTCGTCTTCAACTTCGTCGTTCGCGCAGTGGGACCACCAGACGAGCACGTCGGTGTTCTCCAGCACGTCCTCGGTGAGGCCGTGTTCCTCCTCCTGTAGGGTGGCTGTCCGCACGTCGTGGCCGTCCTCCTCGATTGCCGCAGCGACGGCGCCGTGGATGCCGTCGGGGTACAGTTCGGCTATCTCCGGCTCCTCCGTCTCGTGGACGTTCTCGTTCCACACCGTGACCTGAAGCGTCATACCCGGAGGTTCCGCCGGTCGAAAAATAAGTCCTCCCGTCTCGTTCTTCCGCCAGCCCTACTGGAACGCTTCGCACGCCATCGGGTCCCAGTCACCGAGGACGTTGTCGCGGGTGTACTTCTCGGCCTCCGAGTCGCTGAGGATGTGCGACCAACTCGCGCGCCGGTCGGGCTGATAGCCGGGCCCCTGGTTGTCGTACTCCGCGAAGTAGGCCGTCTTCGTCTTGTCGTCGTGTACCTCCTCGTCCCACGGGTTCCAGCCGATGGGCCGGATGTGGTCGTCCATCACCGTGTTCAGATACACCGTCTGCCCGTACGGCTCCCACGGGCGGCCGAGGTACACCGACTCGGCGGCCAGGTCGTCGGACTTCGTGAGTTGGCAGTCCTTGAACACGTAGCCGAACTCGGCGTCCTCGGGCTGGGCGGGCGCGGCGATGTACCCCTGTCCGATGTTGTGAATCTGGCAGTTCTCGAAGAACCCCATCGAGCGCCCGAAGATGAAGTCCACGTCGCCCTCGATGTAGCAGTCCTTGAACCACGTGCGCGCGCCGCGCTTGTACGTGTAGACGGTGTCCTGTCCCCCGATGAACCGGCAGTTCTTGAACGCCACCCGGTCGGCGTCGGTGCGGGCGGCGACGGCTTGGGATATCTGCCCGGACGGGTTCCGGAAGGTGATGTTCAGCGCGGTGAAGTCCTGGCCGTTGATGAAGAAACTCGACGACTCGGAGCCGCCGATTGCGCCGTTCTCGCCCTCCTTGCCCTTGTAGTCGTCGTAGGTGAGAATCGTGTTCTGGACGTCCCCACCGACGAAGGTTACGTCGGGCTTGTTTGACGGGAGGCGGAGTTTCTCCTTGTACGTGCCGGGTTTGATGAGCACCGTCGTTCCGTCGGGTTCGGCAGAGAGCCCGGCTGGTATCGAGTCGATGGCGGCCTGGACCGTCTCGTAGTCGCCGCTGCCGTCCTTGGCGACGGTGATATCGACCTCCTCAGGGTCGGGACAGCCGTAGCGTTTGATACGCTCCTCGGCACTCAGCGTCGTCGTCTGCTTCGCTGTCGTGGGGACCGCCGTCGTCTCAGCCGTGCTGGTCGTCGTGGGGTCGCCCCCGCCGCCGGAGCTACACCCGGCGACTGCCGTCGTGATTCCTGTGCCCGCGAGCGCGAGCATCCGCCGTCGCGAGAGCCGCCCTGTCATATGTGTGAAATCCCCTTACTGGAACGCTTCGCACGCCATCGGGTCCCAGTCACCGAGGACGTTGTCTCGCGTGTACTCTTCGGCTTCCGAGTCGCTGAGGATGTGCGACCAGTCCGCGCGCCGGTCGGGCTTGTATCCCGGGCCGGTGTTCTCGTACTCCGCGAAGTAGGCCGTCTTCGTCTTGTCGTCGTGTACCTCCTCGTCCCACGGGTTCCAGCCGATGGGCCGGATGTGGTCGTCCATCAGCGTGTTCATGTACACCGTCTGTCCGTACGGCTCCCACGGGCGGCCGAGGTAGACGGAACTGGAGGAGGTGTCGTCGGTTTTCGAGAGCGTACAGTCCTTGAACACGTAGCCGAACTCCGAGTCCTCAGGCTGGGCGGGCGCGGCGATGTACCCCTGCCCGATACTCCTGATTTCGCAGTTCTCGAAGAGGCCCGAGGAGCGACCGAAGATGAAGTCCGTGTCGCCCTCGATGTAGCAGTCCTTGAACCACGTGCGCGCGCCGCGCTTGTACGTGTAGAGGGTGTCCTGCCCGCCGATGAAGCGGCAGTTCTTGAACGCCACCCGGTCGGCGTCGGTGCGGGCGGCGACGGCCTGGGATATCTGCCCGGAGGTGTTCCGGAAGGTGAGGTTGAGCGCGGTGAAGTCCTGGCCGTTGATGAAGAAACTCGCTGACCCGGAGGTGCCCAACTCCTCGCCCTTGTAGGTTTTCCCGTTGTAGTTGTCGAAGGTGAGAATCGTGTTCTGGACGTCCTGCCCGACGAAGGTCACGTCTATCTTGTTCGTGGGGAGCGTGAGTCGCTCCTTGTACGTGCCCGGCTTGATGAGCACCGTCGACCCGGACGGGTCGGAGGGAACGCCAGCGGGAATCGAGTCGATAGCGTTCTGGACCTTCTCGTAGTCGCCGCTGCCGTCCTTGGCGACGGTGATATCGACTTCCTCGGGGGTGGGACAGCCGTAGCGTTCGAGGCGCTCCGCGGCGCTCATCGTCGTCGTCGGCTTCGCCGTCGTCGGCGTCGGTGTTGATTCCGTCATCGTTGGTGTCGACTCCGTGGTGGTTGTTGCCGGGTCCGAACCGCCGCCGCTGCTACAGCCCGCGATACTACCGATGAGCCCGGTGCCCGCGAGCGCGACGACGCGTCGGCGCGAGAGCCGCCGTCCTCCGGTGTGGTTGTGTTTGTCGACCATACCATTTCACGCGCAACATCACTCATAAATTTACCCATATATCCACATCAGTTATCCCAATACTCTCTCCCGGGGAAACGCTTTTTCGCTCGCCAGCGGTCGTACGCCCATGGAGTACACGACGCTCGGAGACACCGGACTGGAGGTGAGCCGCATCGGACTCGGCTGTATGAGCTTCGGGTCGAGCGACTGGCGTCAGTGGGTGCTCGACGAGGAGGAAGGGACGGAACTCGTCGAGCGCGCCATCGAGTTGGGAATCAACTTCTTCGACACGGCGAACGTCTACTCGCACGGGGAGAGCGAACGGGTGCTCGGGGAGGCGCTCGAACCCTACGACGACGACTGGCCCGTCGTCGCCACGAAGGTGTACAGTTCGATGGACGGCGACAACCCGAACGCCGGCGGCCTCTCCCGGAAGGCAATCGAACAGGAGCTCCAGAACAGCCTCGACAGGCTCGGGATGGACACGGTGGACCTGTATCAGATTCACCGCTGGGACGAAACGACGCCCATCGAGGAGACGATGCGCGCGCTCGACGACGCCGTTCGGCGGAACCAGGTTCGATACCTGGGCGCGTCCTCGATGTGGACGTACCAGTTCGCGGAGGCGCTCCGGGCGAGCGAACGGGCGGGACTAGACCAGTTCGTCTCGATGCAGAACCACTACAACCTCACCTACCGCGAGGAGGAACGCGAGATGCTCCCGTTCTGTGCGCGCCGCGGCGTCGGCGTCATCCCGTGGAGTCCGATGGCGCGGGGCTTTCTGACCCGTCCCCACGAGGAGTTCCTCGACACCAGCCGCGGGCAGTACATGGACCAGGACGACGCGATGACCGGGCGCGTCACCGCCTACAAGTCCAACGGCGGCCTCGAAATCAACGAGCGCGTCGAGGAACTCGCCGCCGAGAAGGGCGTCACGATGGGCCAGATAGCGCTGTCGTGGCTGCTCCACCAGGACGTCGTCGACGCCCCCATCGTCGGGACGACGAGCGTTGAGCACCTAGAGCAGGCCGTCGAGGCCCTCGACATCGACCTCTCGGAGAGCGAGCAGGCCTACTTGGAGGAGCCGTACGGACCCGTCTCTATCGCCGGTCACGACTGACGACGGGCGAAGACAGCAAAACGGCAGTACGCGAAAGAAAGGAAACCCGGCTTAGAGCCGGTCCAGGTCAGCGAGAATCTCGCGGAGCTCCTCGCGCTCGGTTGCGCTAATCTGCTCCTGGGGCGGCAGTAGCGTCTCGTGTTCGAAGGTGCCCTGCATCTTCAGCGCGGCCTTCACGCGGGCGCGGTAGCGGCCCTCGGGCTGGCCGAAGATGTGGTTCGTGAGCGGGAGGAGCTTCTCCCGGATTTCGCGGGCGCGCTCCATGTCGTCGTTGTGGACGGCGCGAATCTTCTCGACGTGGAGTTCGGGCACGAGGTTCGCGTAGCCGATGAGGCCCGTCTCCGCGCCGAGCTGGTAGGCGTGCATCAGGAACGTGTCGTTGCCCGTCATGATGGTGCAGTCCTCGCGCAGGTGGTCCACCGCGCGGATGGTGCGGTCGTAGCGGACGGGGTCGAAGGACGCCTCCTTGAACGCGATGGTGTGGGGCAGCTTGCAGATTTCGACGTGGGCCTCGATGGGCAGACCGGAACTCCCCCACGTCGGGAACTGGAAGTTGATGAGCGGGAAATCGACCTCCTCCCCGACGTACCGGTAGTGGTTGACCGGCTCCTCGGGAATCTGGTGGGAGTACACGTCCAGGGGCAGGAGCATCGCGCCGTCCGCGCCGGCGTCCTTGGCCTTCTGGGCCAGTTTGGCGGCCTCAACCGAACTCTCGCCGTACACGCCGGCGAAGACGGGGGTGTCGCCCGCCGCCTCGACGTGCGTCTCGATGACCTCCTGATACGTCTCGTCGTCTTGCATCTTCGTCTCGCCCGTGTGGGCGTTGGCGATGACGGCCTTGATGCCGTCCACCTCGACGAGGTCCTCGACGTGGCCGCGCAGGTCGTCTTTTACCAGACTGTAGTCGTCCGGATGCCACGGGTTCGCCGTCGCCGGGATGATTCCGCCGGAGATGTGCTCCTTGAGGTCCCGAAACTCGTCTTTGAGCATGTGGGTGTACGTTTCACACTGGGAAGGTAAAAGGCTTCTATTCCCCTGTATTCCGCCGCGAACCGACGCCCCCGGGCGCTACGCGTCGTCCCCCGCTGCCCCCGCGCCGGCCGATTCGAGGATGTCCCGCATCTTCGCCGCGAAGCGCTCGGCCCGCTCGGGGTGTCCCGCCTCGCCCGCCTCGTCGGGTGCGGCGTCGGCTATATCCCCGACGAACTCCTCGTTGAACGTCATCTCCGCGATTCGCTCGCGGAGGTCAACGGTTATCTCGTTGTTCTCGTCGGGGTCTATCCACGCCGCCGCCGCCTGTCTGCCCGTGTACTCGATGGTGTACGTCTCGCCGCCGAGCAGTTCGAGTACGTCCGCCATCGCGCCGACTTCGAGCCACCCGTCCTCGTGTTCGACGAACAGCGTGCCGTCGTCGATTCGGGTGTCGTAGCGGGTGTGTTCGCTCATGGTTGTGGGGGGTGCGCTCGCGGGTAAACGCTTTCGGAGGCGGCGCAGTCGGCGGTGAACATGGGTTAGGACGCGTTCGGCGGCGGACTTCTCCCGGCTTTATGGTTCTGCGTCGGGTCCCATCCACCGTCATGGAAATCACCGACGTTCGGGGGTACGCGCTCTCCTCGCCTATCGAACCGGTTCAGGACCGACCGTTTCACGGCGGGACGCGGCGCCTGAACAAACGCGACGTGGTGCTCGTCGCCGTCGAGACGGCGAACGGTCTGGAAGGGTACGCCACCGCCGGCGCGAGCAGTTCCGCGATGAAGGAGTACTTCGAGGGCGACTCGCAGGGCACCTTCGCAGACGTGGTGGACGGCGCCGTCGCGGACGCGCTCGTCGGGACGACGTTCGAGGACCCCGCCGACGCCCACGCTCCGCTCCGGGAGACGGACCTCGCGGCCGACCTCCGCACAGAGGCCATTTCGGCTATCGACGTGGCGCTGTGGGACCTGGCGGGCAAGGAGGCCGGACAGCCGGTGTACGAACTCCTCGCCGGGGAGTACGAAAGCGACCCGACGACGGAGATGCCCCTCTACGCCAGCGCGGGGATGTACATGGAACCCGAGGGGTACGTCGAGCAGGCCGAAGTGCTCGAAGACCTCGGATTCTTCGGCTACAAGTACCGTCCGGGCATCGGCGTCGAGGGCGACCGGGAGACAGTCGATCTGCTCGCCGCGGCCTGCGACGACATCGAAATCATGCTCGACGTCCACACCTGGTGGAAACTCGGGGAAGCGTACGGCCGGGACACCGTTCGAGAGCTGATTACCCACGCCGACGAGCAAGGCGCGTACTGGGTCGAGGAGCCGGTCGAACCAGACGATTATGAAGGATATATCGAACTCGCGGAAACCGGCGCGCCGCTCGCGGGCGGTGAGAGCGAGGAGTCCCCCGAGGGCCTCGTCTCGCTCGGTGAGACGGGCGCCGTCGAGTTCCTCCAGGGCGACGTGCGCCACCACGAGGGGTTCACGGGCTGTCGACCCGCCATCGAGTTCTGTGAAGGCCGCGAGGACGTGGAGTTCGTCCCGCACAACTTCGGCACGTGGTTCGGTCTGATGGCGAACGCCCACCTCGTCGCCGCCGCGCCCGACGTCTCCTTGCTCGAATACGCCGTCTTCGAGGACGACCCGGCGCTTGAGGGCGCTGACCCTGACCCGGGAATGTACCCGTTCGAACTCGCCTTCGACATCATCGAGGGCGAACCCGACATCGAGGACGGCGTCCTCTCGCTCTCGGAGAAGCCGGGGCTCGGCGTCGACGTGAACCTCGACGTGATAGAGGAGTACCCGTTCCAGGAGGGTCCCTGGACGGAGTTCCACTACGACGACGAGTAGCGCCGCTGGCCGGTCGCAAAGCGCGGAAACGGAGAACGGCTTTTTCGAGAACTCAGTCGATGAGGCGCTCGATGTTCGCGTCGAGTTCGGCGTAGAGTTCCTCGGCGCGCGCCTCGTCCTCCTCCCGGAGGGGGCGGATGGGCTCACGGACGTTGCCGCCGTGGAGGCCGGCGAGTTCGAGGCCCTTCTTCACGGCGCTCACGCTGATGGCACCGGGAATCGTGTTGTTCTCGCCCTTCTCGTCGCGGAAGTGCTGGTACGGCATGCAGATGTCGCGGAGCTCGCGGGCACGCTCCCAGTTCTCGTTCTCCAGCGCGTCGAACAGCGCGAGGCCGACCTCCGGCCGGAAGTTCGAGACGCCGGCGGAGAAGCCCTCGATGCCCTCCGCCCAGTAGGACACCGCGAACGGCTCCGCGAGGCCGTCGACCCACACCACGTCGTCGGCGCCGGCGCTGACGCCCTCACCGAGTTTGACGGGGTCTTTGAGCGCGTACTTGATGCCGACGACGCCGTCTATCTCGGTGAGTTCGGCCATGTACTCCACCGAGGGGTTGAAGCCGCGGATGTACGGCACGAGCGGCGTCTCCGTGGCGTCGTCGAGTTTCCGCATGTAGTCGAGGAGCCCCTGCTCGTGGATGTACGTGTGGTCCGAGGGCATAATCATCATCGCGTCGACGCCGATGTCGTCGTACGCCTCGATGAGTTCGATGGCGCCCTTCGTCGGGCCGCCGACGCCCGCGAGCACGCAGGCGTCATCCGGGAGGGCGTCGACGCTCGTCTCCGCGATGTCGATGCGCTCCTGCTGGGAGAGCGAGTGGTACTCGCTGATGTTCGCCGTCGCGAGGAACGTCTCGATGTCTTCCTCGTAGAGGTCCTCGGCGTTCTCGGTAATCTTCTCGTGTTCGATGTCGCCGTCCTCGTCGAACGGCGTCAGCAGACCGACGGCGACGCCGCGCAGGGCGTCCTTCACTTCTTCGGGGGAGTGCGTCATGGGGAAACGACCCGCCGCTGCGCTCATAAAGCCACCGTCTGCGGCCCGCAGCGGCCGTGTGCGGGTGTTTGACGCACTCGATTTCTTCCGCTACTCCAGCGACGCCGCCCGGATGCGCTGGTACTCCACCTCGACGCGGTGCTCGTCGGCATCGGACAGCGAGCGAATCGGCGTCCGGACTGGCCCGCCGTGGAGGCCGGCGAGTTCGAGGCCGTGTTTGATGACCGGGACGTTGTTCCCGGCGGACAAATCGTTCCCGGGGCCCGGCTCCGCCCGCAGGTCCTCTAAGGGTCGAAGGAGACTGCGGAGTTCGCGGGCGCGCTCCCAGTCGTCCTCCTCAAGCGCGTCGAACAGGGAACGGACGGCCTCGGGCACGAAGTTCCCGATGCCCGTCGTGAACCCCGTCGCGCCCTCAAGCGCGAAGGGGAGCGCGTAGCGCTCCGCGATGCCGTTCACCCAGGTTACGTTTTCGGGGCCGTCCTCGACAGTCTGTGAGAACTCCCGCACGTCGTCGACGGCGAACTTCACCGCGACGACGTCCTCGCGTTCCGCGAGTTCCACGAGCGTCTCGCGGGTGATTTCGGGCCCGCGCTTGTAGATGACGACGCCGAGGTCCGTCGCGTCGCAGATGGCGTGGTAGTAGTTCGGTAGCTCCGATTGGTTTATATAGGTGTGATTCGGGTGCATCACCATCAGCGCGTCCGCGCCGGCGCTCTCGTACGCGTCCGCGAGCGCCCGTACCTCCCCGACGCTCCCGCCCGCGCCCGCGACAATCGTGGCGTCCTCGGGGAGGGCGTCGACGTGCGTCTCGACCACGGATATCCGCTCCTCGTCGGTGAGCGAGTAGTACTCGCCGGTGTTGCCACAGGGGACGAACAGGCGCGCCCCGGCGTCGTACATCGCTTCGAGGTTCTCCGCCAACGCGTCGTGGCGAACTGTCTCCGCGTCCTCGCTGAACGGCACGGCCGTCGTGAACGCCACGTCCTCGAAGCGCTCGCGGAGGGTTGCTGGCTCCATCGCTTCCTCCTCCGTGTAGTCGGAACTAAAAGATTGGCCGCATCGGTAGCTTTTAGCGCGGCGCTTCGGTCACTCGCCCATGAGCGAACCCCTCCGGTACGGCGTCGTCGGATGCGCGAGCATGGGCCACACCCACGCCGACGCGCTGGCGTCCGTCGACGGCGCCGAACTCGTCGCGGGCGCGGACCGTGACGGCGAGGTGTCCGACTCGTTCGGCGAGGCGTACGACTGTGCGGCGTACACCGACGCGGGCGAGATGGCCGAGACTGAGGGTCTTGACGCCGCCAGCGTCTGTACGCCCAACGGCACCCATGCCGACGTGGTGTCCGAACTCGCGGCCCGCGGCGTCCACGTCCTCTGCGAGAAACCCCTCGAAGTCACCCCCGAACGCGTCGAAGCGGTCATCGACGTCTGCCAGGAGGCCGGCGTCCAACTCGGCGGCGTCTACCAGCGCCGGACGCGCCCCGAGATGCGTCTCGCTCGCGAGGCCGTTCGGTCGGGCGCCGTCGGCGAGTTGGTCCTCCTCGACGTGGCGGTGAAGTGGCACCGCGGGGACGACTACTACCGGGGCTGGCACGGGTCGGCCGAACTCGACGGCGGCGTGCTACACACGCAGGCGCTCCACGGCATCGACTTGCTGGGGTGGGTCGGTGGCGACGTGGCCCGGGCGGCGGGGACACTCTCGACCCGAAACCACGCTATCGAGGTTCCCGACACCGCGAGTGCGACTGTCGAGTTCGAGTGTGGGGCGTCCGGGACGGTGAGCGCCACCACCGCGATGGAGCCTCAGTACCCCATTTCGCTCTCGGTCCACGGGACGGAGGGGTCCCTCCGAATCAGTGAGGGCGAGGTCGAGGCGTACGAGGACAACCAGGGCTCCGTCGCGTACGACCTCCCCGAGTTCGAGCACGGTGCCGGCCACGCCGGCCAGATACGGGACTTCGTCGCGGCGATACGCGAGGGCCGCGAGCCGATGGTTCCGCCCGAGGAGGCGCGGCGGGCCCTCGACACCGTCTTCGCCATCCAGGAGTCCGACCGGACCGGGGCGTGGGTGTCCGTCGGGTCCGATTGAGGACGAGTAGCGAGCGACGCCCGTAGCGGCCTGCGGAGCCGACTACGCAAGTTATATCGGCCTTCCGGGCGGGCGTTCGGCTATGGAGATAACTGAACTAGAGGTGATTCCCATCGCCTACTCGCTCCCGGAGGGCGAGGGGTTGGGCGACGCTCGCGGCTTCGGACACGAGCGCGAGACGACGCTGATTCGCGTCGAAACCGACACCGGTCTCGTCGGGTGGGGCGAGGCGTTCGCGCCCGGCTCCGTGGTCACCGCGACGGTTGACGAACTGTTCCGCGAGGAAGTGGTCGGGATGGACCCCTTCGACGTGGAGTCGCTCGCGGAGCGCTCCTACACCGACCCGTACCACTTCGGCGGGAGCGTGTTCGTCCAGGCCGCACTCTCCGCCATCGACGTGGCCTGCTGGGACATCATCGGGAAGGAGGTCGGACGACCGGCGTACCGGATGCTCGGCGGCACCGAGACGGAGCAGTTGCTCCCCTACGCCTCGACGATGTACTACACCGAGCGGGACCGCCCCATCGCGGAGCCGATCGAGGACGCCGTCAAGGAGGGGTTCACGGCGGCGAAGATAAAAATCGGCACCGGGACCGAGGAGGACGTCGAGCGCGTCAGCACCGCCCGCGAGGTGCTGGGCGACGACGCCCGCCTGATGGTGGACATGAACGGGAACTACCGCCCCCGGCAGGCCATCGAGACGGCGAAAGAAATCGCGGAGTACGACATCACCTGGATAGAGGAGCCCGTTCCTCCCGAAAACCTCTCGGGCTACCGCGAAATCAAGCAGCGCATCGACACGCCGCTGGCCGCCGGCGAGGCCCACTACGGCCGCTTCGAGTTCAAGCGGCTCATCGACGACCGGACCGTCGACGTGGTCCAGCCGAACCTCGCGCGCTGTGGCGGCCTCTCGGAGGCGAAACTCATCGCGGACATGGCGAGCACGGAGAACGTCGCCGTCCGGCCCCACATCTGGAACAGCGCCGTCGGCCTCGCCGCCGCCGTCCAGTTCGCTGCCAGCGTCCCCGACTACCCCCACACGCGCAACGTCCCCGACCCGATGATGGTGGAGTTCGACCGGAGCCCCAACCCGCTCCGTGACGACCTGCTCGAATCGCCGTTCGACCCCTCGGGTGGCACCCTCGACGTGCCCCAGGCACCGGGACTGGGCATCGACATCGACGAGGACGCTCTCGACGAGTACCGCACCGACCGCTGAGGCCGGTCAACCGCGGGCGATTTAACACACTAATCCTGCCGGAGGGGGGTATCTTTATGTGCCCGTCGCCGTCTCTTTCGAACACCATGGAGAGAGCGCTCGTCGTACTCGACGACACCGACACGCATCGTGACCTGCTCGACGAGGCGGTCGAAATCGTCCGCGCCACCGGCGCGGAGCTCGAACTGTTCTCGTGGGTGACACCTGACGAGTTCGAACAGGACGTAGAGGCCCTCGAAGCCGCCGGGAAGGCGGAGGGGACGACGTACTCCACCGCGAGCGCCCACGACATCGTGCGGAACTTCGTGGACGAAGTCGCCACCGACGTGTTCGGCAACGACGTGCCCGAGTACGACGTCTCCTCGGCCGTCGCGGAGGACAGCGCCGTCGCGGACGAGATACTCAACGCCGCCGAGGCGTCGGGCTGTGACCACATCTTCCTCGTCGGCCGCCGCCGCTCCCCGACTGGGAAGGTACTGTTCGGAGACGTGGCCCAGCAGGTCATCCTCAACTTCGACGGCCACGTGACCATCACGATGGACTGACTCCCGGCGTTTCTTTTTAATAGCTCCCTCGCGGACGCCCCGTATGGCGTTTCTCGACGAGGAGTATCTCCTCGAAACGACGGCGGCCAAACGGCTGTACGAGGATATACGCGACCTGCCGATACTCGACCCGCACAGCCACGTCGACGTGGCGGACGTCGCGCGCAACGAGGGGTGGAACGACGTCTGGGAACTCGAAGGCGAAACCGACCACTACGTCTGGGAACTGATGCGAAAGCGCGGCGTCCCCGAGGAGAAAATCACGGGCGCGGCGAGCAACCGCGAGAAGTGGCGGGCGCTCGCTGCGGTGTTCCCCGAGTTCGCCGGCAACCCGACGTACGAGTGGGTCCACCTCGACCTGAAGCGGCGCTTCGGCATCGAGACGCCGATTTCCGCCGACACGGCCGAGGAGATATGGACGGAGACGAAGGCGCAACTCGACGACCCGTCGATGCGCCCCCGGGAACTATTGAACGAAATGAACGTCGAGGTCGTCTCCAGCACCGACGACCCGACCTCGGACCTCGCACACCACCGGACGATACGCTCGGAGATGGACGATATCACCGTCCGCCCCACGTGGCGCCCCGACGCGGCGATGAAAATCGGCGCCGCGGGCTGGCGCGAGTACACTGATACACTCGGCGCGGCGACTGACACCCCGGTCGATGAGTTCTCCGGGTTCCGCGACGCGCTGCGGGTCAGCCACGACTACTTCGATTCACGCGGGTGTGCCGCCAGCGACCACGGCCTCCGCGACGCCGTCTCGAAGCCGGTGAGCGAGCGCCGTGCGGCCGACGTGTACGAGCGCGCCCGTGCCGGCGAGGCGCTCACGCCGGCGGACGTGACGGATTTCAAGGCGTACCTGTTGGAGTTCGTCGGTGAACTGAACAGCGAGGCGGGCTGGGTCACCCAGCTCCACATCGGCGCCGTCCGGGATTACCGCGACTCGCTGTCCGACTCCCTCGGTCCCGACTCCGGCGGCGACGTGTCGACGCAAAACATCGACCTCACGGCGAATCTGGAGTACTTCCTCAATCGCTTCGACGGCGACCTCGAGACCGTCCTCTACACTGTCGACCCGACACACTACCCGACGCTCGCGACGCTCGCCCGGGCGTACCCCGACGTGAGCGTCGGCGCCGCGTGGTGGTTCAACGACAGTCCCGCGGGGATGGCCGACCAACTGGAGCATCTCGCGACGGTCGATCTGCTCGCGAACTACGGCGGGATGGTGAGCGACTCGCGCAAACTCATCTCCTTTGGCTCCCGCTTCGAGATGTTCCGCCGCTCGCTCGCGAACTCGGTGGGAAAGATGGTCGAGCGCGGCCAGATGCCCCACGCCGTCGCCTCGGAGTTGGTCCAACAGGTCGCCTACGGCCGCCCGAAGGAACTCTGGGCGTTCTGAGAGGGACGCTCTGCGCGGTTCCACACGTCCGCTCGCGCGTTCCGCGACGATGGATGAACTGTTTTATTACCCGAAGTTCACTACGCCCCGTATGGACGTTCTGATGACCGGCGTTTACGGTCGGTGTGGAACCGCAGTCATCGACCACCTCCACGAGGACCCCGAGTACGACTTCACGTACTACAACCGCTCGGACCGCGAGGAGGGCCACGAGTACGGCCACCTCGACACCGTCGTCGCGGACATCTCCGATAAGGAGGCGCTCACCGACGCCTCCGAGGGCCAGGACGCGATGGTCCACATGGCGGCGTACCCCTACACGGACGGCGACTGGAACGACATCTTCGAGCCGAACATCATCGGGATGTACAACGCCTTAGAGGCGGCCCGCGAACAGGAGATAGAGTCGTTCGTGTTCATCTCCTCGAACCACGCGATGGGGATGTACGAGGTCGAGAACGCGCCCGAAATCTACTACCCGGACAACGACATCGTCATCGACGGCACGGACCCGGTTCGGCCCGACTCCTTCTATGGCTCCTCGAAGGCGTTCGGGGAGGACCTCGGGCGCTACTACGTCGAGAACTACGAGTACCCCAAGCAGTTCTACTCCCTCCGGGTGTGCAGCGTCCGGATGCCCGAGTACGACCACCCCTATGGCGACGCCGAAAAGGGCGTGGACAACGGCGAGTTCGAGCGCGGCAGCGAGGAGTACGAGAACACCGTCGCGCGCATGAAGGCGATGTGGCAGTCCCGTCGGGACTTCGCCCATCAGGTCGAGTGCTGTCTCGACGACGACGACGTGGACTTCGGCATCTACAGCGGCGTCAGCGACAACCACCGCCGCTGGTTCAGCATCGAACACGCGCGCGCCGAAATCGGCTACGACCCGCAGGACGACGGCGAGGAGTGGGACGCGCCCCCCGAGAACTGAATCGGCTGACCGGAACTGTTCCTTCCTCACCGCTGTTGTGTCGCGGCGAAAACACTTTCCCCTCAGGCGTGGTAGCACCGGCCATGAACCGCCGCGAGTTCCTCGCTACCGGTGCGGGCGGTGCCCTCCTCACGACGGCCGGCTGTCTCGACGGCATCGAAATCAATGCCGGAACCCGCGAACTCGACGCCAGCGGGGCGTGGCGACGCCCCGAGTTCGACGCCGCCGCGACGGGCTACAACCCGAACGTGACCGGCCCAACCGAGGAGCCTTCGGTTCGCTGGGAGGCCGAGGCGCCCGTCGATTCGGCTCACGTGCCGGCCATCGCCGCCGCCGACGGCGTGGCCTACTTCGCCGGCGGTTCGACCGTCACGGCGCTCGATATCACGGACGGCGCACGGCGCTGGCAGACCCAGGTTGCCGACGAGTACGCACCCGGTGGCACAATCGGCACGCACTGTAGCGTCGCCCTCGGTGAGGAACGGGTGTACGCCGGCACCCACGAGGGACTGACCGCGCTCTCGCTCGCCGGCGAGGTGCTGTGGTCTCACGAGGTGCCCGCCAAGCCGGGCGCCAGCGGCGTCTACCGCTCACCCGCGGTGTACGACGGCTCCGTGTACTTCTGTGCCGCCGAGAATCCCGACGAGGGCACCGTCCTCGCGTACACGACCGACGGCGAGGAGCGCTGGCGCGACGAGCGACCCGGGCCGCTCGTCGGCGGCCCCGCGGTGACGGCGTCGGGCGTGTACGCCACCGACGACGAGGGGTTGTGCGCCTACACGCACGGCGGCGAGTTGCGCTGGCAGGCGGCGAACGTCGGCACACAGACCCCGGCGGCGTCCGACGGCGCCGTCCACGTCACGGGCGCCCGACCCGACCTCGGGCGATTCGTCGCCGCCTTCGAACCGGACGGCGACCTGCGCTGGCGGAACGACGGCGGACCGATATATCACCGACCGCTGACGGTGACCGACGAGTTGGTCGTCGCGTCGTCGACGTCCCGGTCGATGTTCGGCTACGGCGTCGAGAAGGGGGCGACGTGGTGGGGCGCGTGGCTCGACACCCCACCGGGTGGCGACCCCTTCCCCGTCGCCGACGGCGACAGCGTGTACGTCGCGGCGGACGGAACCGTCACGAGCGTGGCAGTCCGCGAGGACCGTCGGTGGCAGGTCGACCTCGACGGCGCCGACGGCGGTATCGCCGTCCTCGACGGCGCCTTGCTCGTCGGGTCGACGGACGGCACCTGCTACGCGCTCGCGTGAAACGCGGAAAGCGAGAAAATGCCGGGGAAAACGGGCGTCCGTTTAGTGGCCGCGGTACACCGTCTTCGTCGACGTGAAGAAGTCGATGCCGGCGTCGCCCTGCTCCCGGTAGGTGTTCGTCGAGGAGTTCTTGTAGCCGCCGAAGGGGACGTGGAGCTCCAGTCCGGTGGTCTTCTCGTTGACCTTCGCGACGCCCGCCTCGATGCGCTCGATGAACTCGTCGGCCTCCGAGAGGTCGTTCGTCACGATGGAGGAGGAGAGACCGTACTCGACGTCGTTGGCCACGTCCATCGCCTCGTCGAAGTCACTGACGGGGATGACGGCGAGCACCGGGCCGAACACTTCCTCCTGTGCGATGCGCATGTCGGATTCCACGTCCGCGAACACGGTGGGTTCGACGTAGTAGCCGTTCTCGTACGCCTCGCCCTCGGGGACGCCGCCGCCGGCGACGAGTTTTGCGCCCTCGTTTTCCGCGACCTCGATGTAGTCGAGCGTGCCTTCGAGTTCGCTCTCCGTGACGTGGGGGCCCATGTCCGGGTCGTCCATTCCGGGCCCGATGTCGACGCTGTCGGCGTAGTCGGCCATCGCCTCGACGAACTCGTCGTAGATGTCCTCGTGGACGACGGCGCGCGAGGCCGCCGTACAGGACTGCCCCGTCGTGCCGAACGCGCCGGTTCCCAGAATCTCGGCGGCCTCCTCGACGTCGGCGCTGGGCATCACGACCGTCGGGTTCTTCCCGCCCATCTCGGCCTGGACGCGCGTGAGGTCCTCGGCGGCCGTCTGGGCGACGCTCGTGCCCACGACCGTGCTGCCGGTGAAGGAGACGCCGTCGATGTCCTCGTGGCCCGCGAGCGGGCCACCCACTTGGGAGCCGGAGCCGGTGACGAAGTTCGCCGCACCGTCGGGGAGTCCGGCTTCCTCCAAGCATTCGAAGACGATGCGCACGACGTTGGGCGCCGCGGAGGCGGGCTTGATGACGACGGTGTTGCCCGTCGCCAGCGCCGGCGCGAGCTTCCAGGACGGGATGGCGATGGGGTAGTTCCACGGCGTGATGAGCCCCACCGTGCCCAGGGGTTCGCGCTTCGTGTACAGCTCCTTGTTCGGCGCGCTCGGGGACTTCACCGTGCCGCCGAGGTCGCGGGCCTTCTGGGCGTAATAATAGAAGATGTCGATGGCGCGCTGGACCTCGCCGCTCGCCTCGGAGTACGTCTTCCCCTCCTCGTTGACGAGCGCTTCCGTCGTCTCCTCCTTGCGCGCTTCGAGGTTCTTTGCCGTCCGGTTGAGCACTGCGCCCCGCTCCGGGCCCGGCGTGTTCGCCCACTCGTCTTGGGCGTCGACGGCCGTCTGGATGGCATCTTCCGTGTCGGCCGTCGTCGAGGACTGGAAGCGGGCCACGACTTCGTCTTTCTCGGCCGGGTTCCGCACCTCGAACGTCTCGCCCGACTCGGATTCGGTCCACTCGCCGCCGACGTAGTTGCCGTACGTCTCAGTCATCGTGTTACGCATCGCTCCCCGTGGATACTAACTTTGGGAAAGGGACAACATCCCCCTCCTCGTGGACCCACAGCCCAACTCATTTATAGTGGTATTACGTAACACCCGGTAATGGGAACGACACAATCGAACGCTGATGCCGACGAGGGCGCGGGCCCCGCCGGTACCGTCCGCGCGGAACCCGAAGGAATCCGCGAGATAATCGCTGACTCCGTGTTGCTCAAGATCGCCATCTTTGGCGGGCTCACCGTCCTCCTCGGCGCCTTCTTGGACACGGGCGTCCTCGTCCCCAGGGGCGGACTGTGGGGTATCTGGTCGGCGGTGTTCGCCGTCTGGGGCGCTGGACTCATCACCGCCGGTCTCGGTGGCTACCTGTTCGTCTGGTGGCGCCGCCGCACCTAATCGGATAGTCGGCTCACCGCGGTGTGAGCTGCGAGATACTGTTCTCGTTGGGCTCTCTGGTCAGCGACAGCCCTTCGAACTCCCGGATGGTGAACTCGCCCAACACGTTCACCTCACACCCCTCCTCTAGGTGACCGCCGACGGTCCGCTCGCCGTTGAATCCGGTGACGTGGAGGTGGGGTTCCCCGTCAGCGATGACGCCGCCCACGTCGGTTATCTCCCACGCGCCGTCGAGTTCGAGGTCCACGTTTCGCTTCGACTGGTCCGACGGGAGGTCGGTCCGGTCGACGTAGTGGATGTTCAGGTTGCTGAACGTGCCGATGCCGGAGACGACCGCCCCGGTGTCGATGTCGTGGGTCTCACAGGCTTCCTGGAGTGATTCGAGCGCCAGGTCGCCGCGGTCAAGTCGCACGATGACGTGTCCGTCGTCGCTCTCGAACGTCTCCATACGCCGACTGTGCGGGCGCCCCGGTATAAATTCTCACCCGCCCGCGTGGCTGCTCGCTAACCTACTGCCGTCCGGCGAACACGAGACACGTCGGCCCCGGAATCGCTGTGGCGGTCTGTTCTTGTAGCGACCCGTCGGAACTGATGGCAAAGGAGACGACGGTGTCGCTGTGGTTGTTCTCGGCCAGTAGTATTTCGCCGTCCGGGGAGAGCGCAATATCCCGGGGCCACGCGCCGCCCGTCGGGGTGTGGACCGGCTCCCCGAAGCGGCCGTCCTCCCCGATGTCGAAGCGGACGACGGTGTCGTGGCCCCGCAGCGAGGCGTACACCCACTCCCCGGTGGGGTGGACGTGTACGTCGGCCGCGACGCTCTCCGGGTCGGCGTCGGGCGGGCGCATCGCCGCCGTCTCGACGGGCGTGAGCGTCCCCGCCTCGGGGTCGTAGGACAGCGACGTGAGCGTGGCGTCGAGTTCGTTGACGAGGAAGGCGTACTTCCCCTCGGGCCCGAATTCGAGGTGGCGCGGCCCGGCGCCATCGGGGAGTTCCGTGTCGGGGACGCCCGCCGGGTCGAGCGTCGCGCGCTCGAACGCCGCGCGGTAGCCGACGACCCGGTCGTTTCCGAGGTCCGGGACGTACACGCTCTCTCCCTCCGGACCGGGCACCGTCGCGTGCGGGTGGGGTTCCGTGCCGTCGTGGCGAACCACCGACCCGGCGGGCCCAAGCCGCCCGTCGTCGCGGACCGGAAACGACGCCACCGTCCCGCCGGCGAAGTTCGCCACGAGGACACAGCGCCCCTCGGGTTCGACGGCGACGTAGCAGGCGCCCTCGCCGCCGGTGGGACGGCTGTTCAGCTCGGTCAGCTCGCCGCCCTCGCGAATTCGGTAGGCCGCCACGCGCCCGCCGTCGACGCGCTCGACCGTGTACAGCGTCTCGCCGTGAACCGCGGCGTACATCGGCTTCCCGGCGGGCGTGCGGGCGAGCGTTTCGAGACGCCCCGTCTCCGGGTCGAACGAACAGCCGTGGATGGCCTCGGCGTCGCCCGTCGCGCAGACGAACGCCAACTGGGTTTCGCCCATACGCCCGCCGATGCCGCCGGACGCCTTGGGTTCCCCGGTCGTGCTGGCAAAAGACTATTGAGCCGTTGTGAGAACTACGGGGATATGGACCGACGCGCGTTTCTCGTTACTGCCGGCGTCGCGCTCGCCGGCTGTGGGAGCAGTTCCGACGACGCGAACACGACCACGACGGAGCCGACGGAGACCGAATCACCGACCACGACCGAGGCGGGCGAACTGTCCGTCACCGACTTCTCGGCGCCCAGTTCGGTCGGCATCGGGGCGACGGTGACGCTCACCGTCACCGTGGAGAACACCACGAGCGAGGAGGCGACCTACGAGTCCGGCGTCTCCCGCAAGATTCAGAGCGGCGAGTGGTCGCAACTCGACGTCGGAGTCGAAATCACCGTTCCGGCGGGCGAGACGGTCACCGAAGAGGTCGAGGTGCCCGGCTACGAGTACAAGGCCGCCGGCCGACACCGCCTCGACGAGGGCGAACACGTGGCAATCACCGTGTTCACCAACCGTACCCTCGAGATGGGCGAGTCGTATCTCGCCCCCACCGGCGTCAGACTCACCGTCGACCGGGTCGAGTTCCCGGACTCCTACACGTACGACACCGGCGACGGCACCGAGACCATCCAGGCCGCCGAGGGGGAGAAACTCGCCGTCACGTATCTCTCCGCGGAGAACACGACGGACGAGACGGTCCGGGCGCCCGGCACCGAGGAGGTCGTGCTCCGCCGCAACGACGAGGAGTTCGGTGACATGAACTTCGACTCGAATCTGGACAAGTACAACGGCGGCCAACTCGAAGCCGGCGAGCGTATCGAGGGGAACATCCCCACGGACGTGCCCGCCGACGCCCAACTCGAGAACCTCCGCGTCGGCTACGAGCGGAGCTTCGAGGAGGGCGACGCCGTCGCCAACTGGCCGCTCGCCTGACCGACGCAGCCGAAACGAGAAAAGAAACCGTCGACGCCGTTACTCGTCCTCGACGGACACGCCGGCGTTTGTCTCCTCGCCCTCCGCTTTAATCTCGGGCAGCGGCTCGCTGTCCCAGTACTCGTGGTCGTCGACCGCGCGGAAGCACATCGACTCGTGAGAGGGTGCCTCCGAGGCGTTGAACGACTCCGGCGACTCCTGCGTACAGACCTCGCGGGCCTCCGGACAGCGCGTGTGGTACCGGCAGCCGCTCGGCGGGTTCGTCGGGTCCGGAATGTCGATTTTCCGGATCGGTGATTCCGTGCGGTCACCCTCGCTGTGGAGCTGCGGCGTCGCCCACCGCAGCGCCTGGGTGTAGGGGTGTTGCGGGTTGTGGATTATCTGCTCGGGCGGGCCGACTTCGACGACCTTACCCAGATACACGACGCCGATGCGCCCGCCGGTCTTCTCGGCGATGTAGCGGGCGTTCGAGAGGTCGTGGCTGATGAACAGGTAGGACGTGTCGAACTCGTCCTGGAGCTGGATCATCAGGTCCATCATCTCGACGCGCAGCGACACGTCGAGGGCGCTCACCGGCTCGTCCGCGAGGATGAGGTCGGGGTTCATCAGCATCGCGCGGATGAGCGCGACGCGCTGCTGTTCCCCGCCGCTGAGCTGGTGGGGGTAGCGCTCGATGTAGTCCTCGGGCGGCGTCATCCCGACGTGTTCGAGCAGGCCGAGGATGCGCTGGGTCCGGTCGTTGCCGTCGAGGTCGTCGTGCCAGCGCTTCAGCGGCGCTTCGAGGCTGGCCCGCACGCGGCGGTGTGGGTTGAGCGCCGCGCCGGGGTCCTGGTGGACGATCTGGAGCGACTTGCGGATCTCGCTCCACGACGTCTCGTCGCTCCCGTTCTCCTTCACGTCCCAGATGTCGTTTCCGCGGTACTTCACGGAGCCACCGGTCACCTGCTGGAGGCCGACGCCGGCCTTCCCGAGCGTCGTCTTCCCGCACCCGGACTCGCCGACGAGAACGACGACGTCGCGTTCGTACACGTCGAGCGAGACGCCGTCGACGGCGCGCACCTGGTCGGGTTCACCGAAGAAGTTCAGGAAGTCCGTCTCCTTCTCGAAGTAGACCTCCACGTCCTCCATCGAGACGACGGGCTCCTTCCCCTCGTGTTCGGCCTGTTTGTCGTCGAAGTCCGGAATCTCCACCGACTCCTCCTCGTCGAACTCGTCGGTCATCGGAATCTCACCCTCGGACTGCTCCCAGTGGTGGCAGTGTACCTGATGGGTGTCCGTGACCTCGTAGGGGCCGGGGTCCTGGCTCCGGCACTCCTCGTCCGCAAGCGGACAGCGCGGGTGGAACGAACAGCCCTTGGGCACGTTCACCGGGTCGGGGGCGCTCCCCTCGACCGGGCGCATCGCCTCGATGGGCGAGTCGAGGTTCGGAGTCGATTTCAACAACATCCGCGTGTACGGATGGGCGGCGTGGTTGAGAATCTCGTCCGTCTCACCGATCTCCGCGAACTCGAAGGCGTACAGCACGCCGAGACGGTCAGCGATGTCCGCGACGAGCGGCAGGTCGTGCGTAATGAAGACGATAGAGAGGTCGTACTCCTTCTTGATGTCGTCGATGAGCGAGATGATGGACCGCTGCATCAGGAGGTCGAGCGCGGCCGTCGGCTCGTCCATCACGAGCACCTCCGGCTCCAACACCAGCGAGAGCGCGATGAGCGCGCGCTGTTTCATCCCGCCGGAGAGTTCGTGGGAGTAGGCGTCGAGCACGCGGTCGGGGTTGAGATACAGGTTGCTGAGGATGTCGCGGGCCCGCGCCATCCCCTCATCGACGTCGTAGTCGTGGGCGTCGAGCGTCTCCACGAAGTGCGTTCGGATGGACCGAACGGGGTTGAACGAGCTCATCGCCCCCTGGAACACCATCGAAATCTCCTCCCAGCGGAACTCCCGGAGCTCCTCTTTGTTCAAATCGAGGACGTCGACTTCCTCGTCGGACGTCGGGCGATACGTGATTTCGCCCTCCAGCAGCCCGGGGTTGACGACGGCGTCGAGGAGCGCGGAGGCGAGCATCGATTTGCCGCTCCCGCTCTCACCGACGACGCCGAATATCTCGTTTCGTTGGATGTCCAGACTCACGTCGTCGAGGACGCGCGAGCGGCCGCGGTCCATATCAAAGGTTACCGACGCGTTCCGGATTTCCAGAATCGGGTCCTCTTGTACCAGTCCAGGTTCGTAGTTGGATTCGGAAACAGTCATTGTTTAGAGACCACCAGTTTCGCCGACACTGACACCGTCGCCCTCGTCAAGTTGGTCATCGCTCGTCGTCTTCTCGTGACGGGCCCGGACGCGCGGGTTGAACACCCGGTCCAGGGACTGCCCCAGTAGGATGAGACCGATGGAGATGAGAACGATAGCGACCATCGGCACGAGGAACCAGTGTAGTGCCGCCGGGCGCGTGTGCGCCTGTGCCGAGTACGCGAGGTTGAGCACGCTGCCCCAGTTGAGGTTCTGGAACGGCAGGATGCCGAGGTAGTACAGCGCGACGGCCTCGAAGATGACGCGGCGACCCGCGTTTGTGAGGTTGATGACCACGAACGGCATCAGGTGCGGAATGATGTCCTTGAACACGATGGTTCGGGTCGGGAGCCCCAGCGCGCGCGAGGCCTCGACGAACGACTCCTGTCGGAGCGTGAGCACCTGCGAGCGGATCGAGCGGGCGAGTCCGCCCCACGCCGCGACGCTCAGGAGCACCCCGACGGCCCACGGGTTACCGAGGAGCAGGTCGTCGAACAGCAGACCCAGCACCATCACGAGCGGGAAGCCCGGGATGTTGATGAACACGTCGGTGATGGAACTGAGCACCGTGTCGGTCATGCCGCCCTTGTAGCCGGCGATGGAGCCGACGATGGTGCCGATGGCGACTGTCGACGTCGCGCCCGCGGCGACCATCTTCAGGATGGTCTGCGTGGAGTACACTGTCTGGGACATCAGGTCGCGGCCCATGTCGTCGGTTCCCAGCGGGTACTCCATCGTCTCGAAGGGCTGTGCGAGCGCCGGGCCTTCGAGAACCGAGGTCCGCGTCACGAACTGCGGGCCGATGATGCCCATTATCAGGTACGCGAGGATGATGATGAACCCGATGCGTGCCCGCCAGTCGGTCCAGATGATGGAAATGGGCGTGTAGACGTACGCGTCGTACCATTTCCGGAGTTTGTCCTTCCGCGTCTCCTCGAACTCGGAGACGGTGTCGAACGGCGACGCTTCGTCGCCGCCCGCCGCCACTCCGCCGTCTGTCATGGTGTTGTCGTCTGTCATTGTCCGTGTTGGGTGGTGTTCGAGCGCCAGTCCGTCCGCACCGCGACGACTGGTGTGGTCTCAGTACGATTCACTGTTCTGCCCCCGGGCGCGCGGGTCGACGAGCCCGTAGGTGAGGTCGGCGATTAGTAGCGCGACAACGATGGCGATTGTGATGATCATGAAGCCGCCCATCATGAGCGGGTAGTCACGCTGGTTGAGCGCGCTGAACAGGTAGTACCCCAGCCCGCGGTACTGGAACACCTGTTCGAGAACGACGGAGCCACCGAACATCTCACCGATGCTGATGAGGAACGTCGTGTACATCGGCAACACGGCGTTCCGGGTGACGTACTGCGTCGAAATCGTGATGTCCGAGAGGCCGCGGAGGCGCGCGACACGGAGGTAGTCCGCGCCGAGCACCCGGATGCTGTTGCCACGCATCCCGAGCGAGGCCACCCCGGAGGCGACGAGCATCGATATGACCGGCAGGGCGGCGTGTTTAATGATGCCGCTTATATATGCCAACGTGAACCCTGGATCGACCCCGCTTGGCTGCCGACCGCTCGTCGGGAACCACCGGAGACGGTAGGCCAGGAATATGAGCAGGAGAATCGCAAGCACGTAGTAGGGAATAGAGCCGACGGTGACCGCGAAGGACGTGAGCCCGACGTCCAGTTTCCCGCCCTCCCAGTACGCCATCAGCGCGCCCACGACGATGCCGATGAAGAAGCTCCCGAAGACGGCCCAGCTCAGCACGAACAGCGTCCACGGCAGCGCCTGAGCGAGCACGTCCGTCACCGGCTCGGCGTAGTAAATCGAGGTGCCGAGGTCTCCCTGAAGCGTGTTGATGCTGTAGTCGATGTACGCCTCGTGAATCGGTGCGTTCGGGTCGATGGTGATACGCTCCTGGATGAGCGCCCGAATCTGGGACGGAGCGTACCCCAACTGGGCGAGCTGGGAGATCATCGTCCCCATGATGCTCCCCGGCATCAGCCGCACCAGAGCGAAAGTGAGTGTGATAACGGCCCACACCGTAAACACTGTTTGACCCAACCGCCGTATTCGCCAGTCAATCGATGCCATAGTACAGGTGCCCAAGGTTTTGGAACCGACCCTAATCAACTTTCCCATCCAATGAAACGCGAACGCGGCCCGCGTGCGGATTGGGGGCGCCTCACACACATCGATTATAGCTGGTGGAACGGCTGTCGCACGCCCTACACGCTTCGGTGGAACGACTGTCCCCAACACCCCCACACGCTTGGGTAGAACGGCTGTCGCACGCCCTACACGCCTCTGTAGGATGGCTGACGGTATTTCCCGCCCAAAACGCGGATTACGGGAACGGCTCCCAGCCGGTGTACAGCACGGCGAGACTCGCCACCAGAGAGAGAACGATGGGGATGGCCGCCAACTGCGCGGTGACGTAGGAGCTCGTCCCCGGGTCACCGAAGGAGAGCGCGAACACGAGCAACAACAGGAACACGATGCTCATCGCCATCACTACCTGCGCCGCCGAGCGGAGGAGACCCATACCCACACCTGTGGCTCCCGGGTAATAAACCATCAATAAAAAATCCCGCCGCCGATTGCGGCTCGGCTCGTCGCTTAGTTCGACGTTGTCTCGTCCGTTCCGATGTAGCGCAGCGTGCCGTCCTCGAGCTTGGGTGCGATGTACAGCGCGTCGTCGATGCCGTCGACGATGTCTTCGGGCGCGTCGAGCTCCCAGTCG
>Ga0207719_100262_pt1 | contig 39802 bp, 42 predicted proteins | sample A23P1SouthBayCA_2_FD_187279 | JGI IMG/M metagenome (GOLD analysis project Ga0207719, IMG submission 187279) | Aerobic enrichment media microbial communities from Eden Landing Ponds, California, USA - A23 P3 (3) (SPAdes) | ecosystem: Environmental > Aquatic > Marine > Unclassified | place... | reverse complement strand
CCGCCGTGACGGTGTGTTCACCGCCGAGGAGGAGCGGGACGGCGTCCTCAGAGACGACGTTGCGGAGTTCGCCCGTCAGCCACTCTAGGTACTCCGCGGCGTCGTCCCACGCGCGGACGTCGCCCTGATCGTGAACGGCACAGTCAGAAAAGCGCAGGTCGGTTCGCCGGTCGTAGTCGTCGAACGGCCGGGCGAACCGCCGGATTCTCTCGGGACCGAAGCGGGTCCCGGGTTGGAACGAAGTCGAGATATCCAGCGGGGCGCCCACGACGACGTACGCGGCGTCGCCACGCGATGCGGTCGCCCCTGGGAACATCTCCGATCAGACGATCTTCCGCTGGCCCTCGTACTCGAGGTACTCGATCTCGTCGTCGGGAGAGAGGTTCTCGTCTTCGGGGATGCGCATCGTGAACGTCTCGTAGGTGTCGAGGTCCATAATCTGCGCGTCGTTGTCAGTCACGGAGACGACCTGACCCTGCTTGCGCTCGATGATCGGGACCCAGACCTTCGCGTCGACTGGCTGGCTCAGCGAGCGTTTCTTGTCGTCGAAGACGCCGCGGCCCTCGATGCGGGCCTTCGCGCTGCCGTGCTTGCCGGGCTTTGCGGTGCTGTAAGCGTTGATCTTACAGGGGGACTCTTCCATCATCACGTAGCTGCCTTCCTGCAGTTCGCGGACCTGCTTCTGCTCTTTCGGCATACGTCGGGATTGACGTGTGCTCGGTATAAACGGTTTGGAAACGCCCCGAGACTTCGGCTACGCGACGAAATCGCACACGGACGAGCGCGGTCAAATCTCGTCGGGATCCCCATCGGAGGGTCGCTGCTGGGACCGATCGTCGCGGCTCCGGGTGCGGTCGTCTTGCTGCCGTGCGACGCTTCCCAGCGCGCCGGTCGCGACGTTCGGCAGACTCGCCGTCAGCAGGATCATCGTCGTCGCCTCACCGGCCGTATCGAGAAACGGGAGCAGGTACTCCATCGGGAACGGAAGCGGCACGTCGGAGACGACAGAGAGCACGACCAACCCCGGGATGAGAACGATTCCCCAGGCCATCGCCGTCAAGAGCCCGTGCCACGCCCCGTCTGCGGAGTCGCCGCCGGCGAGATAGCCCGCGAGCGCGCTCCCCGCCAGGCCGCCGACGAGCGTCACGCGTCCGGTGGCCCCGAACACGAGGGCCTCGCTACAGGCCGCGAGCGCGAATCCAGCCGCGACAGACCGCCACCGCGTCATACCTGCCGGTTTGGCGTTGCTCCGAATAAAGGTACGTGTCAAATACTCAACTGTGATAACGGCGGGAGAGACACAGTGCGACGACAGCGGCTAATCCACCGCTGTGACGCTCACTCTTCCCGCCGTTCACGCATACTCTGTCGGGTGAACTGCGGTTTCGCGCGGATGCCGCGCTTCCGGCGGAACGACCGATAGAGTGCAAACAGCGGCGGCAGCGTCAACACTGCCGCGACTGCCGCCGGCAGGACGCTGGTCGTGTCGAACGTGTAGAGGATCGCCGTCGAGAGGGCACCGACGGCGACGAACAGACCGTAGACGATGCGGCGCGCCAGCCGGTCGAGGACGTCGTTTTCGTCCTCCAGTCGGACGTTGACTGTGAGGTTGTCGTTGTCGATCCGATCGAGCGTCCGGTTCATCTTCGGCGGCACCTCGAAGAGCGCCCGCGTCGTCTGCTGGACCTGCCGGCCGCCCTGCTCGATCAGTTGACGCGCCGTCTCCTCGTAGTAGCCTTCGTCTTCGAGGTAGTCGGTCGCGACCGAGATGAAGTCGAAATCGGGATCGAGCGTGACACAGACCCCCTCGACGACGGTCGCGACCCGGAGGATCAACGCGAGGTCCCGCGGCAACCGCAGCGGGAACTCGTAGATCGTCGACTCGACCTGTTCGATGATCTGCTGCACTCGGTACTGCTCGATGTCCTCGCCCCGGGCGTCCGCGATCGCGAGCTCCATCACGTCGCCCATCACCTGGCGGTTGGCGTCCGGCGAGAGCGTCCCCATCTCGATGAGGGTGTCGAGGATGGCGTCGATGTCTTGGTTCGCCACGGCGACGTAGAAGTCGACGATCTTGTCTTGGATGAACGAGTCGACCGTTCCCGACATCCCGAAGTCGTAGAAGATGATTTTCCCCTCGTCGGTCACCGCGAGGTTCCCCGGGTGGGGGTCGGCGTGGAAGACACCGTCGGCGACGATCATCTGCAGGTAGACGCGCTGGAGCGTCGTCGCCAGTTCCGTCCGGTCGATCCCCTTCCCATCGAGCGTCTCGATGTCGTTGATCTTCGTTCCGGGAAGATACTCCATCGTGAGCACGCGCGGCCCCGACCGCGCGGCGATCGGCTGTGGGATCAGGATCTGGGGGTTGTCCGTGAAGTTCCCGCGGATCTCTTCGAGAATCCGCTTTTCTCTGCTGTAGTCCATCTCCTGGCGGATCGTCTTCGCGAACTCGTCGGAGAGGTTCTCCAGCGAGAACGCTCGACCCTGGCCGATGAACCGCCGGATGAGCGGCAGCGACCAGCGGATGACCCGCAGGTCGGCCTCGACGAGCTCTTCGATCCCCGGGCGTCGGATCTTCACCGCGACCGGTTCACCCTGGTACGTCGCGGTGTACACCTGCCCCAGGCTCGCGCCGCTGATCGGGTCGCGGTCGAAGTCCTCGAAGACATCGTCGACGGGGCCGAGTTCGGCTTCGATGACCTTCTTCGACTCCTCCCACGGGGCCGGCGGCACGTCGTCCTGCAAACTGGAGAGGACGTCGATGTACTCCGCCGGGAGGATGTCGGGCCGCGTCGAGAGCAGTTGCCCGAGTTTGATGAACGTCGGGCCGAGCGTCAAAAGCGAATCGAGCAGGATCTCTGCGCGCTCGACGCGCGTCTTGGCGTCGACGCTCCGCCGACCGCCGAAGAGGACGTACTTCCGACGGTCGCGCGTGTACGCGACGATCAGGGGGAAGAACTGTCGAACGACGACGAGAAACCGCCAGTACGCACGGAGATTCACCAGCGTGACCACCCGACGGTTACGCGTCGTCTCCGGCCGACGTGATCGGGATGGTCTGCTCCGGCGCGGCCGACCGCTTCGGCACCCGCACGGTGAACACGCCGCGGTCGACTTCCGCGGACGCTCCCGCGCCGGTCGCGTCCGGCGGAAGGGGGAGTTCGACGTCGACGAACAGCGGTCGCTCCTCGCTCACGTAGTGGAACTCCGCAGGCACGTCCTTCTCGCGTCGCGCTTCGACGACGAGTCGTCCGCGGTCGACTCGGAGTTCGGCCGTCTCGGCAGTCACTCCAGGGAGGTCGAGCACGATCTGATAGGCGTCGTCGGACTCCAGTAGATCGGCGAACACCGACTCCGGCAGTTCCTGAAGCGCGTCCCGCAGGGCTGACATAGACGAGAGTTAGACCGGCGGGTCGAAAAAGGCCGCGGTTGTGCTAGCGAATATCGGCCACAAAAGCTATACAGCGCCCGGGGCGGCCGGCGACAGCCGTTTCCAGTCGGCTGTCGCAGTGGCCGATCGGCGGTCCCGCCCGCCCCACCAACGGTGCGTCGGCATTGCTCTTGTGGCGCGGTTCTTTTTGTACTGGCGCGCGCAACCTCCGGTATGGATTCTGCGGACACCGACGAGACGCCTCCCGACCGCCGATCGGCCGGGTTCAAGGACCGAACGCGAGTGGCCGACGCCCGTCGTCGGCTCCTGGACGCGGCGACGCCGCACGAGCGGACTGAGCGGCTCTCGCTCGTTCCCGCGGACGGCCGCGCGCTCGCCGAACCGGTCTCTTCGCCGCGGGCCGTCCCGAACTACGACCGCGCGGCGATGGACGGCTGGGCGGTCCGTGCCCGCGACACCTTCGGCGCGTCGGACCGCTCTCCGGGCATCCTCCGCGTCGCCGATGCCGAACCGCACTCGGTCCCGGAAACGCCCGTCGACCCCGAGACCGCCGTTCGGGTCCACACCGGGAGCAAACTCCCCGAGGGTGCCGACGCCGTCGTGATGATCGAGCACGCCGAGCGCGTCGGCGGCGACCTGGAAGTGTTCGACGCCGTCACCGACGGTGAGAACGTCGCGCCAATCGGCGAGGACGTCGCGGACGGCCAAGAGCTGTTCGAGCCCGGACACCGCCTGCGACCCTCCGATCTCGGCCTGTTGAAATCTGTCGGCGTCGACCGCGTCACCGCGTACGAGCGCCCGACAGTCGGCGTTATCCCGACGGGCGAGGAGTTAGTTCAGGACGACCCCGAGCCGGGCGAAGTGATCGAGACCAACGGCCTGACCGTCTCGCGGCTCGTCGACCGCTGGGGCGGCGTGCCGACGTACCGCAACGTCGTCACCGACGACGAATCGGCCCTTCGCGCGGCGATCCAGCGGGACCTGACGAAAGATATCGTCGTCACGACCGGCGGTTCCTCGGTCGGCGCGCGCGACCTCCTGCCCGAAGTCGTCGACGACCTCGGCGAGGTGCTCGTCCACGGCGTCGCGCTCAAGCCGGGACACCCGGTCGCGCTCGGCATCGTTGAGGACACACCGATCGTGATGCTGCCGGGTTACCCCGTCGCCGCCATCGTCAACGCGGTCCAGTTCCTCCGTCCCGTGCTGAAGTACGTCGGACATCTTCCGGACGATCCGCCGTCGACTACAGAGGCCGAACTCGCCAGAAAGATCCCGAGCGAACCCGGCGTGCGGACGTTCGCTCGCGTCAAAGTCGACGACGATGGACGCCAGAACGACGGCGACGACCTCGGCGGCGACGGCGACGCTTCGAGTGTCCCGACCGCGACGCCGACGCGCGCCTCCGGCTCGGGCGTCCTCTCCTCTGTGGCACTGGCCGACGGCTGGGTCGTCGTTCCCGAGGGTCGCGAGGGGTTCGACGTCGGTGAGACCGTGACGGTCGAACATTGGGAGTGGTCGGCGTGAGCGACCGCAAGCAGTTCCGCGATCTCGCAGATCCGGACGTCGCCCGCGAGGCCATCGCATCGCTGGATCTCGCGCCCGATTCCGAGACCGTCCCGCTGGCAGAGGCGCGCGGTCGCGTCCTCGCCGAACGGATCGACGCCGACCTCGACGTCCCTGGATTCGACCGCGCGAGCGTGGACGGCTACGCGGTCCGCGGTCGCGACACCTTCGGGGCCGACGAGGCCGACCCGATCGAGTTCGACCTCGTCGGGACGGTCCACGCCGGCACCGAACCCGAGATAGAAGTCGGTGCGGGCGAAGCGGCGGAGATCTCGACCGGCGCGGTGATGCCCGCCGGCGCTGACGCGGTCGTGATGGTCGAGCGGACCGAGGAACTGACCGACGCTGATGCGGAGACACCGAGCGCGGTCGCCGTCCGCAACGCGGTCGCGCCCGGCGACAACGTGATGCTCGCCGGCACCGACGTCGCGGCCGGCGCGCGGGCGCTCGGCCCCGGAACGCGACTCACGCCCCGCGAGATCGGCCTGCTCTCGGCGCTCGGCCTCGACGAGGTCCCTGTCCGCGGGACGCCGACGATCGGCATCGTCTCCACCGGCGACGAACTCGTCCGGCCGGGCGAGGAACTCCACAGCGAGCGCGGCGAGATCTACGACGTGAACAGCTACACGATCGCCGCGGGCGTCGAGGAGGCGGGCGGGCAGGCGAAACTGTACCCCCACGCCGGCGACGACTACGCGGAGATGGAGCGGCTGCTCCTCGAGGCGGCCGACGAGTGCGACCTCGTCCTCTCCTCGGGGTCGACCTCGGCATCGGCGGTCGACGTGATCTACCGCGTCGTCGAAGAGCGCGGCGAACTCCTCTTACACGGCGTCGCGGTCAAACCCGGCAAGCCGATGCTCATCGGCGAACTCGGCGACAGCGCCTACGTCGGGCTGCCGGGCTATCCCGTCTCCGCGCTCACCATTTTCCGGACGTTCGTCGCGCCCGCGATCCGCGAGGCCGCAGCGCTCCCCGAACCGCAGACTGCGACCGTGCGCGGTCGGATGGCCCGCCGCGAGCGCTACGCCGAGGGACGACTCCGCCTGATGCCCGCCGGCCTCGTGACCGACGCGGACGGCGAGACACTCGTCTACCCGGTCGACAAGGGCTCCGGCGCGACGACCTCACTCGTCGAAGCCGACGGCGTCGTCGCGGTCGATCCCGACACCGAGTACCTCGGTGAAGGTGAGGAAGTCGAGGTCCAACTGTTCTCGCCGGACGTGCGCGCGCCGACGCTCTTGGCTGTCGGCGAGGACGACCCCGCGCTCTCGCGCCTGCTCGACCGCCTCGACAATCCGCGCTTCCTCCCGGTCGGGAGCCGCGAGGGACTGCGCCGACTCTCCAATACGATCCCAGACGTCGCCGTCGTCGCCGGTCCGGTCGACCGCGACGTCGAGACCGTCGACCTCGGCGGCTGGACGCGGGAGTGGGGACTCGTCGTGCCCGCAGGAAACCCGGAACGCGTCGACGGCCTCGGCGACCTCGTAGACCGCGACCTCGCGTTCGTCAACCGGGGCCGTGACGCGGGGATCCGCGCGAGCCTCGACGCTGCGATCGAGGATCTGGCTACCGAACGCGACACGTCTCGCCGGGAGCTCACCGACGCGATCCGCGGCTACGGCGTCGGAACGAAAGGCTTCGAGAGCCCCGCACGCGCGGTCGCCCGCGGGAGCGCCGATGTCGGGCTCGGCCTCCGCGCTACGGCCGACGCTCTCGGACTCGACTTCGTCCCGCTCGGTACGGAGCCAGTTCGCGTGCGCGCGAACCCGGACCGCGTCGAGAGAGCGGGCGTCGAAGAACTGGCCGCCGAACTAGAGACCGCCTCGGACGTCTTCGCGTCGCTCTCCGGGTACGATCACGACGCCGCCTGAACCCTCTCGGCTGCTGGTCTCCTCCACCGAACCGGCCGCGCTACTCGATCGTGCCGCCGTCGGCGGCGACGTTGCTACCGAGGATCTCACGCGACAGTTCGTCGAACGAGGAAACCCGGTAATCCGCGAGCACGCAGCGGCCGCGCCGGTGTGGCGAGTGCCGCTCGACGTGGATCCCTTCGAGGCCGGCGTTCCAGGCCGCCTCGACGTCGCTCGCGCCGTCCCCCGCGAGGACGCCGCGCCCCGGTTGTGAGGCGTCCAGCCCCAACCGCTCGATCGCGTGTTGGACTGGGGCCGGATCGGGCTTCCACCCGATTTCAGGCGTGCAGGAGACGAACGCGTCGAACCAGTCGCCGACGTCGAGGTGGTCGATCACGGGTTCGGCGAGGAACTCCTGGCAGTGCGTCACCACGCCGACGGGGACGTCGGCGGCTACGAGTTCAGAGACTAACGCCGCGGCGTCGTCGTGGAGGTACGTCGCCTCCGCGCGGGCCTGCGGGTCTTCGACGGCGTGAAACGCCGGCCAGAACTCCTCGGGATCGATTCCCCACGCCCGGAGCTGAGGGTCGCGCGCCCCGCCGAGACCGTGCCAAATCACTTCGGCCTCCCGGTCGGTGAACTCTCGGCCGAGTCGGTCGCCCACGCGATCGAACACCTCGCGGGTGTAGGACCACTCGGCGTCGACGATCGTGCCGTCGAGGTCGAACAGCCAGAAGTCGTAGTCGGCGTCGGGGTCGGAGGGGACCATTGGACCAGCTATAGGACGCCCCCGCGTAAGTGTATTTCGTCGGTTCGAAGTCGAATCGGTCGGTTCGAGCCGTGATCGGTGAGAGATCCTCGCTCGTCGCCCCTCAGGAGTCGACGGTTCGAATGCTGGAGCCGAGGTGTCGATGCAACACGTCGCGCGGCGAATCGCCGTCGAAAGGCTCGGGGTTCGACGCGATTTCCGCTTCGAGCGCCTCGCGATACTCCTGGTCGAGTTTGAGTTCGCTGAAGCTCACACGGTCGGCAGGGACTGAGAGCCACGACTCCGCGAGGTCGCGGGCGTGCCTCTCGTCGCCGACCTCACCGCGCCAGAGCACGTCGCGGAAGAACAGCCACTCGCCCTCGCCGGGCGGATCGGCGGTGACTTCGACGACCGTCTCGACGGTCTCCGGCGTGACGCTGACGCCCGGGGCTGTCTCGAAGCGGGCCTCGACGCGGAAGACGTACGCGGCGTGCACGTCAGTACTCGGCGTCGAAGAGATTCGCCAGCCGGATGTCCTTCTCGGTGATGCCACCCTCTTCGTGGCTCGTCAGTCTGACTTCGACTTCCTCGTAGCCGACCCGGATCTCCGGGTGGTGGAACTCCTCTTCGGCGACTTCGCCGACGTGCGTGACGAAGGCGATGCCAGCCAGGTAGTCGTCGAACTCGTAGGTCCGGACGATCTCGTCGCCGTCGCGTTCCCACTGGTCGGGGAGTTGCGTTTGGATCTCGTCGTCGGAGAGTAGTTCAGCCATACGCTACGTGTCTCTCGCTGGGCGCATAATGCTTCGCCTCGCCACCCCGAAACTACGGGCTGTCTCCGGTTCGGCGGGGTCTCCGCAGCGTTCGGGCGGCGAGTCGCAGAAACAGAATCAGTCGTCGGAGACGCTTTCGAGGACGTACGGCGGGACGTCTTCCTCGCCCGCGTCGTTAGGGTTTCCCTCGGCGTCCGTCGCGGTCTGTTCAGTGTCGGCCGTCTCCGCTGTGGACTCGCGCCGGTCCGCCGAGGAGCGCGTCGTCGGCCGCGAGACCGTACCGAACTCCGGATCGAAGAGCGCCATCGCCGTCTGGATCGTCGACCAGTCGTCTTCGACGGCGGCCTCGCGGAGACTCTTCGTCGGCGCCGAGAGCAACTGCCCGACGAGTGCGTCCGCCATCGACTCGACGGTTTCGCGCTGCTCCTCGGTGAGGTCGCCCTGGGATTCGAGTCGGGTGATCGCGGTCTCGACTTCACGGGATTTGACCTGCTCGGCCGCCTCGTACATCGTGCTGATCGCTTCGTCGGCCTGGCGGCGCTTGTAGGCGTCGAGAAGCCGATCGAACTCCTCGTCGATCATCGTCTCGACCTCACGGGCCGCTGCCTTCCGGGCGGCTTTCGTCTCCTCGGTCACCGATTCCAGCGCGTCGATGTCGTGGACGATCACCTGCTCGATCGTCGACGCCTCGGGGTCGACGTCTCGCGGTTGCGCGAGATCGATCACGAGCGTCTCGCCCGCGTCGTCGATATCGGTCGGATCCAGGAGGTAGTCCGGATGGTTCGTCGCCGTCACGACGATGGTCGCGTCGCCGAGCACACCGCCGATCTCTTCGAGCGAGATCGCTCGGGCGGCCGTCTCGACGGTCGACGCCAGGTGTTCGGCGTGCGGGACCGTCCGGTTCGCGATCACGAGTTCTGCGACGCCCGCATCTGCGAGCGCCTCTGCGGTCAGTTTGCCCATCTCGCCGGCCCCGATCACGAGCGCCGTCGCGCCGTCGAGGTCGATCTCCGTCTCGGCCAATCGCGCGGCGGCCGATCCGATCGAAATCGCGCCCTCGTTGATCCCGGTCTCAGTGCGGGCGCGCTCGCCGACGTGGACCGCCTTCGTCAGTCCCGTCTCGAACGTCGGGCCGAGCGCACCGGCGCCGCGAGCGATCTCTATCGCGCGCTTGAACTGGCCGATGATCTGGTCCTCACCGAGTACGAGCGATTCGAGGCCCGCGGCGACTCGCATCAGGTGCCGCAGGCTCTCTTCGTGGCCCATCTCGACGACGACGTCGTCGACGTCCTCGTGTAACGGTTCGAGCGCACGCCGCCCGGCATCGACGCTGTCGGCGACGACGTACGCCTCCGCGCGGTTGCACGTCTGGATCGCGAACGCCTCGCTGACGCCCTCGGAGTCCAGAAGCGTCTCGACGACGCTGCGTACGTCCTCGCCTGTGGCCGCCTCGATTTGGTCGACGCTGGCGCGGTCGTGCGACACACGAGTCCCACAGATCACTCCCGTGTCCATCGGTCACCCCCCGTCGTGTTCCGTATCACGCGTGTCGCCTCTTGGCGGGGATTAGATACCCCCGTACGTAAAGCCTTCCAAACCAGTGGCTCTCGAACAACCGCTCGAATCGCATCACGACGCGTCGATGGATCGAGATCAGACGCCTTCAGTTCGGCGCGCAGGTCCGCTGTGAGCGCCGCCATCGACTCTGCGCCGTCGATCTCCGCTTCGATCTGCTCGCGGAGATACTTCGCGAGCGCCGGACTCCGGCCGCCGGTCGAGATCGCGACCCGGACGTCGCCGTCCTCGACGGTCGCCGGCACGACGACGTCGGTCGCGCCTCGGGCGGCAGCGTCGCTGCTGGCTGGCCCATCGCCGTCGGCCGCGTTGTCGTCGCTGGCGGTCTCGTCCCCGCCGACGCTCCGGTCGGCGTGATTGACGAGCAGGCCTCGCTCCCGCCCGGCGGCTGCCACCGCATCGTTCACGTCGTCGTCGTCGGTCGCGGCAACGACGAGTGCCGGCTTCGTCCGGTCGAGCCACGTCTCGACGCCGTCGGGATCGGGGCGTGCCCGCACGAGGTCCGCGTCGCCGAAATCGTATTCGCCGAAGTCAGGGCTCACGACGACGACCGTCGCCTCGCTGGCGAAGCGGCGGGCCTTTCGCGCGCCGATGCGACCGCCGCCGAACACGAGCACCGTCTCGTCGGTGAAATCGTGGTACAGCGGAATCATCTGTCTGTGGCCACCTCACGTTGCACGGCGAATCACTCCGTGTTCGCCGTGGCTCGCTCGTCGAGTCGGATGCCTGTCTTCTTCAGGATTCGCGTCGAGAACAGCGAGTCCCAGTCGTCCTCCTCGACGTCCCAGTACTCGGCCATCCGATCGCGCACCTGCTCGATGCGGCGGTCGCTCTCGGCCTCCGAGCGGCCGTGCGTCATCGCGAAGAAGTTGTACGGCCAGACGCCCTCGTGACGGGGGCGGTGATAGCAGTGCGTGACGAACGGCAGCGACGCCACCGCGGGGCCGACCTCCGCGACCAGTTCGTCGGGGACGTCCCAGACGGTCATCCCGTTCTCGGAGTAGCCGAGCGCGTAGTGGTTCGGGACGACGCCGACGCGTCGGACCTTCCCCTCCTCTTCGAAGCGCTTGATCGTCTCGACGACCCACGCCGTCTCGGCGCCGATCTCGTCGGCGACGTCGGCGAACGGCGTCGCCGTCACCGGCAGGCCGCCCTGGATCTCGACGACGAGGTCGCGCTCCTCGGGCGTGAGCGTCTGTTGATCCGTCGGCGTCACGTCGGGGCCGAGACCGGAGAGGTCGACGTCGCCGTCGGGAATCGGCCCGTCGAGCAGGAACTTCGCTTCGACGCGGAACTCCTGCTGCTTCGGGAGGTTGTACGTCTCCTGTCCCGTTTCAGCTTCGATCTCATCGAGCACCCCGCGGACGCGGTCCTCGTCGGCGACGCTGACGACGAACCACATATTCAGGTGGGGGTGTTCGCGCTCGTAGTTGTGCGCGACTTCCCGATGCGCGTTGACGGTCTCTGCGACCTCGTCGAAGCGGTCCTCGGGCGCGTGCATCGCGACGAGCGTCGCCGTCCCGCCGATCTCCTCGGCGTTCACGAGCGCGCCGAACCGGCTCAGCACGCCCGACTCGTCGAGGTCTTGGATGCGTTCGAGTAACTCCGCCGCGGTCACGTCGATCCCGCGCTCGCGCAGCGCGGCCGCGGCCGGCTCGAACGGCCGCTCGACGACGGGAAATCCCCCTTGAAAGGCGTTGATCGCGGCGCGATCGAGTTCTGAAAGTCCCGCGCCGTCCGCGTCTGCCTCGCTCATACCAGACGCTCGGAGTTCCGGGAGGATAAGCGTCTCGAAGGGGTCGAAAACGAGGGGTTCCGCGCCGATCGCTACGGGACGGTCGTCACGCGCTCGACGTGATCTAGCGCTTCTAGATCGTCTGCGAGCGTCTCCTGTTCGGGGCCGGCCTCGTAGTAGAAGACGAGGTCGAACGCGCCCTCGCGAAGTAACTGCTGGCACTCCCAGACGAACTCCTCGCCGTCGAGGGTCAACCCTTGGAACTGATTCGAGGCGAACTCGTCGGTGTCGTTGCCGGCGTAGATGTACGTCTCGCCCTTCTCGGCGTGCTCGGAGATCACGTCGTTGATGTCGACGGTGAGTTCGTGCATCTCCAGATCCTCCTGCCCGGCGAGGTCAGTGTGGACGATCGCTCCGACGAGTTCGATGTCGCCGGGTTCGAGCAGTCTGAGGGTGCGCTGATAGAGGTCCTCGTCGAGTGTCTCGCTCATACCCGAGCGTCGGCCGCACGAGATAAACGGGTGGCGGTTTGCGTCGGTGCGCACGCCCGCTCGGCTGCCTCGCCCGGACGGAACGCTTTTTTCACCGCGCGCCGCCGATTCCGCTATGGCTATCGGTGATCTCGCCCCGGTTGAGGGAACGGACGACGTCTACTACGTCGACGTCGGGACGCACGGCGTTCCGCGCTACGGCTCGGTGTACATCATCGACGCCGCGGAACCGACGTTCGTCGACACGGGCCTCGGCCGCAACCGCGAGTACCTCTTCGACGCGCTCGACGAACTCGACATCGCGCGTGAGGACGTGCGGCACATCCTCCCGACGCACGCGCACCTGGATCACGCCGGCGGCGCGGGCTACCTCGCGGAGGCGTGTCCGAACGCGACGGTCCGTACCCACGAGATCGGTGCGCCGCATCTCGTCGACCCCGAGCGCCTCGTCGCGGGCACGAAAGACGCAGTCGGCGACCTCTGGGAGTACTACGCCGATCCTGTGCCCGTCCCCGAATCGCAGATCGACCCGCTCGTCGACGGCGAGGAGATCGACCTCGGCGACCGCACGCTCTCGGTGATCCACACGCCCGGTCACGCCCCCCACCAGACGATCTTTCTCGATTCGAAGGACGGTCTGCTCTTCACCGGCGACGCCGCCGGGATCTACGTCCCCGAACGCGACGTCGTCCGACAGACCTCGCCGCCGCCGCAGTTCGACTTGGAACAGAGCCTGGCGGACGTCCGAAAGATCGAGGACCTCGAACCCGAGACGCTCTGCTTCGGGCACTTCGGCGCACGCGAGTACGACGCCGATCTGATGGAACAGTACAAGCGCGCGCTCGTCGAGTGGGTCGAAGCGGTCCGGCAGAAGCGCGCCGAACTCGACGACGAGGCCGTGGTCGATTTCTTCGCCAATCACTCGGAACTGGTCGAAGTCTGGGGCGAGCAGAAGGCGAGCGCCGAGGAGCGTCTGAACGCGAGCGGCGTGCTCGTGGCGCTCGATAGAGCCGAGCGCGACGACTAGTCGGTCCCAACAGCGTCCAGTTCGACGCCCGCGCGGCGGCATCGCTCCTGACGTTCGTATTTCCCGTGAAAACGCGGGTTCGCGTGGTTCGACCCCGCCCGCTCGCGTCGGGTTTCCCCGAGCGACGCCGCGTGGGCGCTCGACTGCGCTGCGACGGCGGCCGCAGTTCGGCGTCAGGACCGCACTAAAATCAACTTTGCCGTGTTGAACCTGTGTAACGGTCCAAGACCGGTTGCCGCTTGATCAGTCGTCGGCGGGTGCCTGGCTGTCGCCACTGGAGACGCCCGTGCCCGGGCCGACGTCGATGCCGAGTTCGTCGAGGCGTTCGTCGGTGACGACGCCGTCGACCCACTTGCGGCGCTCATAGTACTCGTCTTTCATCTTTTCGAGCTCACAGAGCTGTCCCTCCGAGCCGCCCTGTCCGGGGACGGCCTCCTCGCCTTCGATGAACCGCCCCGGCAGCGAGTCGTCGTCGCCGTCGAAGCCGGCGAGGTTGTTGTAGTACCGTTCGAGGGTGTAGATGCGGTCGCCGGTCTCCATCAGGTCGTCTTCGGTGACGTCGAGACCGGTCATTCCGTTGTACTGCATCACGTACTCGTCGATACCCTCCGCGAAGGCGTTGAACTTGCAGATGTCGAAGGAGTCCGAGATGGCGTGGAGGTCCTGGAAGAGCGCACAGAGTTCGCCCTTACCCTCCCACTCGGTCGGATCGACCTTCTCCGGGAAGCCCAAGATCTCTGCGGACGGCGTGTACCCGCGCAGGTGACACGCACCGCGGTTCGAGGTCGCGTAGCCGATGCCCATCCCCTTCATCGCGCGGGGGTCGTAGGCGGGTATCGTCTGCCCCTTGACGGCCAGCGAGTTGTCGTGGGCGTCGCGCTCTTCGGCGATGCGGCGTGCGCCCTTCGCGAGGAGTTCGCCGAGTTCCGTATTCTGGTGGGCGATCTCGTCGAGCAGGTCGATCATCCGCTCGGTGTCGCCCCACTCCAGCCCCTCGTCGAGGTCGTCGAGTTTGCCCTGCTCGGTCATCTCCATCGCCATCGCCATCATATTCCCTGCCTCGATGGTGTCGATGCCGAGTTGGTTGCATCTGTTGATCATCACGGCGATGCTGTCACGGTCGTCGTTCATCGAGTTCGGGCCGAGCGCGAACGCCGACTCGTACTCGTAGGACTCCCCGCGGACGTTCATCTCCTCGCCTTTGTGCGTGTAGTTGACCTCGACTTCTTTCTTACAGGCGACGGGGCAGGAGTGACACGTCGGCTCGTCGACGAGGATGTTCTCGCGGACGTTCTCACCGGAGACCTTCTCGGCTTCGATGTTAGGTTCGTCCGGCTCCGCTTCCGCCTCCGAGTGCGTCGAAGTGTACTTCCCGTTTCGGGTCGGCAGCCCGTCCATCTCTTCGGTGAGGTTCATCAGGACGTTCGTCCCGTACAGCGAGAGGCCGCCCTCGTTGGGGGCGGTGATGTCGGACTCACGGATGAGCTGCATCGCCTGCTGGTAGCCCTCGGTGAACGTCTCCGGTTCCGCGGGCTTTGGCATCTTCGTGCCGGATTTGATGACGATGGCTTTCAAGTTCTTCGAGCCCATCACACAGCCGGTACCGCCGCGCCCGGAGGCGCGGTCGTCTTCGTTGATGATGCAGGCGTACTTGGTGCCGTTCTCGCCGCCGGGGCCGATCGCCATCGCCGAGAGATTCCGGCCGAACGTGCCGTCGTGCTCCGCTTCGATCTTGTCCATCGCGTCGTGGACGCCCAGACCCCACAGCTCAGAGGCGTCACGCAGTTCGACTTCGCCGTCTTCGACGTATGCGTAGACGGGCTCGTCGGCCTGGCCCTCGAAGAGCAGGCCGTCGAAGCCGGACCACTTGAGTCGAGCGCCCGACCAGCCGCCCTGGTGCGAGTCCGTGACTGTCCCCGTCAGCGGGGATTTCGTACAGACGGCGATGCGGCCGCTCATCGGCGCTTGCGTCCCCGTCAGCGGACCGTTCATGAACGCGAGCAGGTTCTCCGGCCCTTCGGGGTCGACGTCGACGCCCTGATCGAATACGTACTTCACGCCGAGGCCGCGCCCGCCGATGTACTTGCGCGCGTCCTCGTCGTCGATGCCTTCGTACTGCACGTCGCCGCTCGTGAGGTCGACGCGCGCGACGTGGTCGTTGAATCCTCCCAGATCAGTCATTGTTAATGTCCGTTGTTTCATAGGGGCGGAAATCTGTTAGTCGTTGCCACCACGGGGTAATCGGAAGCAGTTACGTAGCCGCCGGCTGACCACCCGTCGGGATCTCCACGTCCACCGATCCGGCGCACAGACGACGGAGATTTACCGACTCGTCGGTTACAGGAGCGCAATGAGTCAGCCGAGCCCCGAGGTCTACGAGCACGGGAAGGGGATGGACGCCCACAATCAGGTGATGCGAGAGATCCGGTCGGAGAAGGAGAAACACTACGACCCCCACGAGCCGACGCGCGTCTGGCTCGACGAGGACAACACGCCCGACGGGGTCGTCAACTCGCTCACGATCATCCTCAACACCGGCGGCTGCCGGTGGGCCCGCGCCGGGGGCTGTACGATGTGCGGCTACGTCGCCGAGTCCGTCGAGGGCGGCAGCGTCTCCCACGAGGCGCTGATGGACCAGATCGACGTCTGTCTCGAACACGAAGCCGAAAATGCGGACGAGCCCGCAGACCTGATCAAGATCTACACCTCCGGGTCGTTTCTCGACGAGCGCGAGGTCGACGCCGAGAGTCGCCGGGCGATCGCCGAGACGTTCGCCGACCGCGAGCGGATCGTCGTCGAGTCGCTCCCGGACTTCGTCGACAAGGAGAAGATCGCCGAGTTCACCGACGTGGGCCTCTCGACGGACGTCGCGATCGGACTGGAGACCGCGACCGACCGCGTCCGTCACGACTGCGTGAACAAGTATTTCGACTTCGCGGACTTCGAGGCCGCCTGCGCGGAGGCCCGCGACGCCGACATCGATGCCGACGGCGTCAGCGCCGGCGTGAAGGCCTATCTGCTGATGAAGCCGCCGTTCCTCTCGGAGTCGGAGGCGATCGACGATATGATCTCGTCGGTCGAGCGATGCGCCGCCGTCGACGGCTGTCACACCGTCTCGATGAACCCCACGAACGTCCAGCGGTACACGATGGTCGACGAACTGTTCTTCCGCGGCGGCTACCGCCCGCCGTGGCTCTGGTCGGTCGCCGCGGTGCTCGAAGCAACCGCGGACGCCGACGCCATCGTCGTCTCCGACCCCGTCGGCCACGGCTCCGACCGCGGCCCGCACAACTGCGGCGAGTGCGACGACCGCGTCCAGAAAGCGATCAAAGACTTCGACAAGCGGCAGGACCCCGCGGTTTTCTCGCAGGTCTCCTGTGAGTGTGAGGCCACCTGGGAGTACGTCGTCGACGAGGAGACGAGCTACGGGATGCCGCTGGTGCGATAGACGTCGCTGTCGCGATATCGACGCAGCCGTCGGAATCTGTGTCTGATCAGTTCAGCACCCAAAAGCGGTAGTTGAGGTAGGCGGCGAAGCTCACCCAGAGGAGGTAGGGAACGAGCAGCAGCGCCGCGCGTCCGTCGACGCGTGCGAACGCCCACATCGTCGCGACGATCAGCACCCACAGAGCGGCGATGACTACGAGGCCGAGGCCGATCCGCTGGAGGCCGAAGAACGCGGCCGACCAGCCTAGGTTGAACGCGAAGTGGACGGCGAAAACGACTATCGCGACGCGGACGGCCGCCGATTTCGCATCTACCTGCTGCCAGACGAGCCACAGCGCGACGCCCATCAGGGCGAACAGGGTCGTCCACACGGGCCCGAACACCCAGTTCGGTGGTGCGATCGCAGGCCGAACGAGCGAATCGTACCAGGTGCCGAGTCCTTGGACTGTGAACACCGATCCCGACGCACCGACCAGTTCGACGACCAAGATCGAAAGCGCGAGGGCCAACAGCGGCCGCTCGTCGGGGAGTCGGCCGAGCCTCTTTTGGAGGGAACTCATACGTACACGTTCGCTGCTGACGACATAATAAGATCGCCGTCGGACCGGAGCGGATCGAAAGCGAGCCGCCGTATTGACGCTGCTTCAGACGAATGCTGACAGGACGCCCTGGCCGTCGACGCTCCGGCCGAGGTCGGGCAGCGTCGCGCGCTCGGGGTGTGGCATCAGCACCGCGACGTTCTCGTGGTCGCCGGTGATGCCGGCGACGTTCCCGCGCGAGCCGTTGGGGTTCGCGTCGGCGGTGACGTTGCCGTCGGCGTCGCAGTACCGAAACAGGATGCGGTCCTCGGCGACGAGGTCGTCGTAGCGATCGTCGGCGATCTCGAAGCGGCCTTCGCCGTGGGCGATCGGGATCTCGACGACGTCGCCCTCGTCGTAGGCGGCGGTCCACGGGGTGTCGGCGTTCTCGACGCGCAGGTAGACCGATTCACACTGGAAGCGCGCGCTCGCGTTCGTCGTGAACGCGCCCGGCGTCAGTTTGGCCTCGCAGCCGATCTGTGCGCCGTTGCAGACGCCGAGCACCGGGACGCCGTCTTCGGCGGCGTCGCGGACGTCGTTCATAATTGGCGAGTGTGCGGCCATCGCGCCCGCGCGGAGGTAGTCGCCGTAGGAGAAGCCGCCAGGGAGCACGACGCCGTCGATGTCCGACGGGAGGCCATCCTCGTGCCAGACGCGCTCGGCGTCGACGCCGACGTGGTCGAGCGCCTGGACGGCGTCGCGGTCGCAGTTCGAGCCGCCGAACTGGACGACAGCGACCGTCACAGGGACCGACCTCCGTGGCGGGCAAAGACGGTCGGTGTCGTGAAAGCGACCGTCACAGGGATCGACCTCCGTGGCGGGCAACGACTGCTAGTGCGGCGAAACGGGGACTCATCAGGCTTCCGTCACCTCGACGTCGTAGTCGTGGATCGTCGGGTTCGCGAGCAGTCGCTCGGCCATCTCGTCGGCGCGGTCGGCCGCGGCGTCGGCCGACTCGGCGTCGAGATCGAGCTCGAACTGGTCCGCAGAGCGGAGCGCCTCCAGTTCGAATCCGAGACGTTCGAGCGCGCGCTTCGTCGTCTCGGCTTCGGGGTCCAACACGCCCCGCTTGAGGCGGACCGTCACCGTCGCGGTGTACGTCGTCATCGAATCGTAGTGCGCGGTCGTGTGTAAAAGACGTTTTGGACTGGTTCGGGTATACACGAACGTGGTGTCGGTGACGACGACGTCTCAGCGTCTGGAGAATTTACTCGGAGCAGAAAGACACTCTTTTAGCCATCGGCAGATTCCGTTCGACCGATGAGACCGCGCACCGCGGCAGCGAGGTGGAAGCGATGACGAACGATCTGACCGAAATCACCGTCGTCGGAGGAGACAAGACGGGACTCGTCGCGAACGTCACGACGCTGCTGTTCGAGCGCGGAATCAACGTCGAGGACATCGACCAGGCCGTCCGCGAGGGCGTCTTCCGGATGACGCTGCACGCGGACACCTCCGAGATGGTCTGCACCGAGTCGACGCTGCGGGATGCCCTTTCAGACCTCGGCGCGGACCTCGGCGTCGACATCCAGGTCCGGTTCCCGACGGACCGCGAGACGCGACGGATCGCCGCGCTGGTGACCAAAGAGAGTCACTGCCTCGAAGCACTCCTGCAGGCCCGCGCCGACGGCGACCTCGACGCCGAAGTCGCGGTCGTGATCGGGAACCACGACGATCTCGAACCCCTGGCGGACGCCTACGACGTGCCGTTCGTCGACATCGGCGACGAGACCGGCGTCCCCGACGAAGATCACTTGTTGGAGGTGCTCGACGACTACGACATCGACCTCGTGGCGCTCGCGCGCTTCATCCGCATACTCAGCCCCGAGGTCGTCTTCCGCTACGAGGACCGCATCATCAACGTCCACCCCTCGCTCCTGCCGGCGTTCCCCGGCGCAAAGGCCTACCGGCAGGCGAAAGAGGAGGGCGTCCGGATCGCGGGCGTCACCGCCCACTACGTCACCACGGATCTCGATCAGGGGCCGATCATCTCCCAGCGCGTGTTCGACGTGCCCGACGACGCCGCCGTCGAGGAACTCCGCGAGCGCGGCCAACCGCTCGAAGCGGAGGCGTTCCTCGAAGCCATCCGACTGCACCTGGACGACGCCGTCTCCTCGCACCGCGGCCGGACGAGTCTCCGCGAGAGCGCCGACGCCGACGACTACCAACTCGGGCTCTCGGACGACGCCGAGGCGACCCAACCCGACGGCCCGGTCGACGACCTCGATTCGGCGCTTCGGAACGCACCCGAATCGCCGTCGGTTCCAGATCCGGCCGACGACTGAGCGACGCGACTACTCGGGAGACCACTCAGTCGACCACGTGAGGCGGCCACTTCTTTAAACGGCTGCACAGACGGGACCGAGCCGAACGGCCGTCTAACGCGACGACGTACCACAAAAGTCGACCAGTGCTACGACCACGGCTGCTCCGCCCGCGGTGAGACTTTTTCAGAGGTCGCGGACGCGGGCGACTGCGTCGTCGATGTCGGGCGCGTCGAACCACGCGGTCCCGGTGTAGGCATTTGTCCCCGCGGCGTAGAGGTCCGCGACGGCTTCGAGAACGTCCGCCGGAAGCGACTCGGGCGAGCGGTCGCACAGGCCGCGCCAGTCGGCGACGCCCTCCTCGCGCGCCTGCGACTTCGCCTCGGAGACGGCGTCGACCCACTCGGGGTCGGTCCGCTTGTAGTACTGCCGGACGACCTCCTTCGAGACCTCCTGTCCGTCGTAGGAGAAGCGGTTCTCGTCGAAGGTACCGACGACGTCGGCGACTTTGATGGTGCCGTCGTGATACAGACACTCGATTTTGCCGTCCTCGTGGACGAACCCGCGTTCGGCGGCGCGTTCGTTCAGGACCTCGTTCACCGCGAGCGCGAGGTCTTCGAGGTCGTCGAGGGCGGCGACGCCGGCGATCCGGTCGGCCTCCGGCCGCGAGAGGTAGCGATCCTGTTCTTCGTACTTCGTCGAGAACTCGACGACCGGCTCCGGCAGGTCGACGGCCTCGTCGGGCCACGCCGCGAGGTCGAGTCCGTACTCGGCGGGCGTTCCCCGGGAGCGGAGGCTCGATCCCGCGGGGACGGTATTGCGGAAGACGATCTCTAGGGGGATCAGGTAGTTCTCGCCGGCGGCATCGTGGTAGGCGTCGTAGTCGTACTCGTCGTCGCCGAGGTAAGGGAGGTCCGGCACCTGCGTGAGTTCGATCGCCATCTCGGTCGGCGGTTCCTCGCACGCTTCGAGGGCGACGGGGTCGTCGCCGGCCGCACTCACCGGATAGACGCCCGCGTAGTGCGTCGGGACGTCGTGCTCGGCCAGGCGCTCGAAGTTGTGCGCGCCCATCGTACACAGCGACGCGCCCTTGTTCGGGACGTGATCGGGCATCTCCCCCCAGTCGAAGACGGAGTACTGGTCGGTGAACACGAACCGTCCGCGCCCGAGGTCGGACGCCGTCGGTTCCGCGTCGACGCGGAACTCCTTGACGCTCGTCATACGCCGAAGTGGCGTCGGCATCGCACAAGAAGGCTTCCACTCCCGTGTGTACTTTCTCCGAATCGCGGCAGGATTTATACACGTCTGTGATATACCACACCAGTTCCGCTACCACCCCACTTTTTGTCTCGTATCGCGTTGTGAACCGGTATGCGCGAGCCAGCCGCACCGACGGACGAGGGGTCCGACTCCGCTTCCGATTTCGAGTTCGACGTCGTCCCCGAGACGGACCAGTCGTTCGAGAACGCGCTGGCGAAGGCCCGCGCGGGCGACCGCCTGACCGTCGACGACGGGATCGAACTGATCACGACCGGTACCGACGCGCCCGGAATCGACCCGATACGGAAAGAGCAGGTCCTCGAGGCCGCCGACCGGCGACGAGCCGAGGTCGTCGGCGACGAGGTCACGTTCGTGGCGAACCTCAACAACAACGTCACGACCGCGTGTAATACCGGCTGTCTGTTCTGCAACTTCAAGAACACCGCCCACCAGTTCGAGACGGACTACGACGGCGAGCACGCGGGCTTCACCAAACCGCCAGCGGAGTCGCGCGCCGTCGTCGAGGACGCGCTCGATATGGGCATCTACGAGGTGACGTCGGTCTCGGGACTCCACCCGGCGTTCGCACTGAACGAGGAGCACCGCGAGATCCTGGAATCCCACGACGCCCCGGCGAAGGAGGTCGACTACAAACCGCCGGCAGTCTACGAGACCGATCCCGGCACGTACGCCGAGCAGATGGACGCGATGTCGGTCGGCGGCGTCCACCTCCACTCGATGACGCCCGAGGAGGTCCAACACGCCCGCCGCGGCACCGAGTGGTCCTACGAGGAGGTCTACCGCGAACTCAAGACAGCGGGGCTCGCCTCCGCGCCCGGCACCGCCGCGGAGATCCTCGTCGAGGAGGTCCGCGACGTCATCTGCCCGGGGAAGATCGGTACTGAGGAGTGGGTCGCCGCGATGGAGGGCGCGGTCGCGGCCGGACTCGACGTCACCTCGACGATGATGTACGGTCACGTCGAGAATGCGGCCCACCGTATCGAACATCTGAAAGTGATCCGCGATCTGCAGGACCGCACCGGCGGCATCACCGAGTTCGTCCCGCTCTCGTTCGTCCACGAGAACACGCCGCTGTACGAGAACGGCGCCGTCGACGGCGGCGCGAGCGACGCCGAAGACGAGCTGGTGGTCGCAGTCGCCCGACTGTTCCTCGACAACGTCGAGAACATCCAGTCCTCGTGGGTGAAGTTCGGGAACGCGAAGGCGCTGAAACTGCTCAACTGCGGCGCGAACGACTTTATGGGGACGATTCTCTCGGAGGAGATCACCACCCGCGCCGGCGGGTCCTTCGGCGAGTTCCGCTCGTTCGACGACTACGTCGAGATGATCTCGGCGATCGGTCGTACGCCCGTCGAGCGTTCGACCGACTACCGGACGGTGCGCCGGATCGACACCGACGATCGGCCCCACGGGCCACGTCTCGGGCCGCGGGCCGACGGCACGCCGCTGCTCGACGGTCGATCACCGGCGGGTAGCGACCCCGCCCCCGCCGACGACTGATAGAGATTATCGCAAGTCCCCATAGATTTCTCGCTGGACGGTACGGCGAGACTCTCCGAACAGTTACGACAATCCCTACGAGCGGCGGTTTCACCGGACCCCGCCGGGCGGAGCCTTATTGTCGCTGGCTCCCAACCGTTCGCTGAGATGAAGATCGCACTGATCGGCGTCGGCCAGGCCGGCGGCAAGGTCGCTGACGCGATCTTGGAGTACGAGGCGGCGAGCCGGGCCAATTTCGTCACCGACGCCGTCGCCATCAACTCGGCGACGGCCGATCTACTCGGCCTCAGCCAGATCCCGGTCGACAACCGCGTCCTCATCGGCCAATCGCGCGTGAAAGGCCACGGCTGCGGGGCCGACAACGAACTGGGCGTGACTGTCGCCCAGGAAGACATCGACGAGATTCGCGGGGCCGTCAACGACCTACCGATCCACGAAGTCGACGCGTTCTTCGTCGTCGCCGGCCTGGGTGGGGGAACCGGATCGGGCGCCGCGCCGGTCATCGCGCGCGAACTCTCACGGCTCTACACGGAGCCGACGTACGGACTCGGCGTCCTGCCCGGGAGCGACGAAGGCGGGATCTACACGCTGAACGCCGCGCGGTCGTTCCAGACGTTCGTGCGGGAAGTCGACAATCTGCTCGTCTTCGACAACGACACCTGGCGACGGTCGGGCGAGAGCCTCCACGGCGGCTACGCAGCCATCAACCAAGAGATCGCCCGCCGCCTCGGCGTCCTCCTCACCGCGGGTGAAGTGTCGAACGCGCCAGTCCCGGAGTCGGTCGTCGACGCCTCCGAGATCATCAACACGCTGGCCGGCGGCGGCGTGACGACCATCGGCTACGCCAACTCGGAACTCGAACGGGCGTCTCGGGGGCTGTTCGGTCGGCGCGAGGCCGCCCCCGACGCGACGGACGTCGTCAACCGGATCACGACGACGGTGCGCCGAGCGACGCTCGGAAACCTCACGCTCCCGGCGAACGTCCAGAGCACCGAGCGCGCGCTCGTCGTCGTCAGCGGACCGCCGAAGTACCTCAACCGAAAGGGCATCGAGGAGGCGCGGCGTTGGCTGGAGGAGGAGACCGGCACGATGGAGGTCCGCGGCGGCGACTACCCGATTCCAGAGTCGAACTACGTCGCGGCGCTCGTCGTCTTTGCGGGGGTCACCGACGTCCCGCGAATCAAGGAACTCCAGCAGATTGGCCGCGAGACGCAGCAGAACCTCGAAGCTCGGGCCGCAGAGCGGCCGGAGGCACTCCGGGATCTCGTCTGGGGCGACGAGGGCGGTCTCGATCCGCTGTTCTGACTGCTTTCGCTGGCGACGCTGGACAGACTCAAGTTCGCTCCGATCCTTTCACCAGTCGATGATGGTCACCACGCACGTGGCGGCCGGGCTCCTCCTCGCCGCGCCCGTGGCCTACGTCGCCCCCGAGGTAGCCGTCCCGGCCGCCGTGGGAGCCGTCCTCGGCGGCATCCTCCCGGACGTGGATCTGTTCGTCGGCGTCCACCGCAAGACGCTGCATTTCCCGGTGTACTACTCCGCTGCCGGCGCTCTCGCTGGCGCCCTCGCAGTGGCCTCTCCGTCGGCACTCACGGTCGCCGTCGCGCTGTTTTTCCTCGCGGCGGGCGTGCACTCGCTGTCGGATTGGTTCGGCGCGGGCGAGGAACTCCGCCCGTGGGAGCGCACCTCCGACCGCGCGGTCTACCTCCATCCGCGGCGCCGGTGGCTCCGCCCCCGCTACGTCGTCCGCTACGACGGTGCGCCCGAGGATCTCCTCTTGACAGTCGTTCTCGCGGTTCCCGCCGCGGCGACGTTCGACGGCTGGCTCCGGGCGCTGGTCGGCGGCGGCGTTCTTCTCGCGGCGGCGTACACGCTCTTCAGAAAACGGGTTCCGGACTGGCTCGGCGTGTGAAGCTTCGCCACTCGCTCGCGGGCGTTCAGTCGGCCGATCCGCCCGACGGCAGCGGAGAGTCCACCGACAGCGGACCATTTCGCCGCGCGACGCTCCGGTACCGCTCGCCGTGGACGTCGCTCGCGGTGATCGCCGAGGCGATCGGGTCCGAGAGCCACTGGCCCGCTGCCGGCCGGCCGTCGAAGTCGTCTCTGCGGAGCGACTCCGGGAGGTAGCGGTCGTACACCGGCAGACGCTCGTACAGCGGGACGCCGGCTTCCGCCGCAATCTCCTCTAGTTCCCGGAGCGCGGGCCAGGCGTAGTCGGGGTTGATGTAGTCTTCCGTGACGGGCGAGACGCCCCCGAGGTCGTCGACGCCGCAGTCGACGAGGTCGCGCGTCGGCGAGAGGTTCGGCGGCACCTGGACCGACACCTCCGCGGGGAGCGCCGCGCGCGCCATCGCGACCACCCGCCGCATCGTGTCGACGGACGGCTGTTCGAAATCCGAGCGCTCGTTCGGGACGACGTTCTGAACGATCACTTCTTGGACGTGATCGTAGCGCTCGTGAAGCTCTCGGATCGCGAGGAGGCTCTCGGCGCGGTCGCGCCACGACTCGCCGATGCCGACGAGGAGGCCGGTCGTGAAGGGAACGCCGACCTCTCCCGCTGCACGGATCGTGTTCAGCCGCTGCCCCGGCGTCTTCCGTCGCGTTCCCGAGTGCGCGCGCACGTCCGCAGTCGTCTCTAACATCACTCCCATACTCGCGTTGACCGGCGCGAGGCGCTCGAAGTCGGCTTCGGTCAGATCGCCCGGGTTCGAGTGCGGCAGGAGGCCTTCTTCGAGCGCCATCTCACAGCAGTCCCGGAGATAGCCGAGGACGCCGTCGTAGCCCCACTCGGCGAGTTGGTCGTGGATCGCTGTGTAGCGTTCGTCGGGTTCGTCGCCGAAGGTGAAAAGCGCCTCCGTACAGCCGGCGTCGGCGCCGACGCGCAGTCGTTCGCGGACTTCGTCCGGCGAGAGGAGCGTCGCTTCGCCCGGAACGTCGTAGTAGGTGCAGTACGTGCAGGTGTAGCGACAGGCGGTTGTCAACGGCAGGAAGACGTTCCGCGAGAAGGTGAGCTCCGGCGCGGCCGCGACGTCCGCCGGCGTCACCGACAGCAGTCGGTCGACCGCCGACTCCTCGATCGTCACGTCGACGTCGTACTCCTCGGCCGCGGGGAACATCGTGGTCACGTTTCGCGGTCGGACGTACAAAAACAGTCGCACTCCGGCACGTCGGCGCCGGCGGTCACGATCGGTCGACGCCGACCCGACCGTCGCTGGTGTCGATCCCGAAGCCGGCGTTTCGGAGCCACTCGCGGGTACGTCCGCCGCCGTGCAACAGTGCTTCGGCGAGGTCCGCTGGCTCGTCGACGTCGGTCGCCAGTCGCATCGAGTCGACGGTGTCGACCGCGAGCCCTGCTTCCTCGGCGATTCGACGGTGGTCCCGATAGGACGCACCGTGGTAGTCGACCGAGAATGCGGGGTCGCGAACGACGAGCGCGTTCGTCCCGCCGCCGCGTCCCGGCGCGATCGCGACGTCGCCGCCGACGGCGAACAGTCGCCGGAGCGCCGTCGGCGTCGCGAGTGCGAGATCGGCCATCACGATCGCCACCGCGCTCGTCTCCTCGCCGATCCGATCGAGCGCTCCGTTCACCGCCACCGTGAGTGGTCTGTCGTCGATAGTCGTCGGGAGAGACCCGAACGGGCCTGCGTCGAATTCGGCTTCGGGCCGGCTCCCAGCATCGTCGGCGGCCGACGACTCGTCGTCACCATCGCCCGCGGTACTCGCATCTAGGGGCGCCGAGAGGAGCAACTCGGGCTCGTGGCCAGTCTCCCGGACGGCGTCGACGACGTCGTGGAGCATCGCGAGCGAGAACTCGTGGCGCTCGGACCGCGAGAGCGGGGGCGCGAGGCGACTCTTCGGATTCTGATTCGTGTACGGAACGAGGACGTGCATCGCAGAAAAGGGGAGACTCAGCCGAGTTTGTCGTGGCCCTGCTGCTGGGAGCGCCAGTACAGGAAGCCCCCGACGAGGAGGCCGATCACGACGAGTCCACCGACGCCGTACAGCGCGTACTGCATCAGTTGATTGGACTGCTGGGTCTGTTGGGCCTGCTCTTGGGCCTGCTCGGCGAGGTCGATCGCGAGCGAGAACTCCTCGCCGTTGTAGGCGTCGATCGCGTTTCCGAGCGACCGTTCGGCCTCTTGGGAGTTCACCTGCTCGACGGCCGCGGATGCCTCGTCGATCGCGTTCCGCGCCTCGCGACTCTCACCAGTGTAGTACGTCGCGTTCCAACTCTCGATCTCGTTCGTGGAACCGCCCTGGCGCGTCTGTTCGAGCGCGATCACGGTGAACGTCTGTGCGGGCTCGTAGGAGTACGACGCGACTTCGGGAACGGTACCGGTCACTTCGACTTCGACCTCGTTCGTCCCGTCGGACGTCGAGATCTCGGCGCCCGAGAAGGACTGCCCGTCGAAGGACTCCTGGTCGACTTTCGCGCCGGTCTGGTCGTAGTAGTAGACGGTCCACGTTACGTCGGTCAGTTCCGTCTGCCCGGCGAGCGTCCACGATTCGAGTGAGGGGTTCTGATACAGTTCTGTCAGCGTAGCTGTCGCAGTGACCTGTGTTCCGACCTCAGCGTCGCTGGTGACGTCCGAGTCGCCGACGGAGACGGCGGCTGCGGGGACCGTGGCGACCGAGAGGACGAAGAGACAGGCTAACGCGAGCTTAGAAAAGCGACTCCAGCTCGTCTTCGTCATCGTTTATGAGATTCTCCAGATTGTCTTCGCTCTCCTCTCGGATGTCGTCGATGTTGTCCTGTGCCTCGATGGCGACCTGCTGGAGCTCCTTGATGCGGGGCACGTTCGTCACGCCCGAGAGGAGGATGACGGACGCGACCTTTCCGGAGTCCCTGATGGGGTAGTCGCCGCCGCGAACTTCCATACTACCGGTCTGCTCTTCGATCCACTTGCGACCGCGCTCTATTCCCTTCCGATTGAGGTGCCGCGGGGGACCGGCCATCACGAGCAGCGCGCGTTCGGTGCCTTCGATCTCACAGGGGAGCGTCAGACGACCGAGCGCGGCCTTTCGCACGAGCGAGGTGATTCGATTCGTCGTGTGTGCGGTGTCGAGTTCCGTCTCCTCGTTGCCGCCGGTGATCCGGGAGAGCAGCCCGCTGCTCGAAGACTCGTTTTCGACCGTCTCGGAGGCGTAGCCGACCGTCGAGACGCCGCCGCCGGCCAGCGTGTTGATGATCTCGGAGGAGTCGACGACGCTCTCGGCGACTTCGCTGCCCTGGCCGACTTCGCCGGCCCCGAAGAGGACGCCGAAGCGGGTGACGATCTCCTCGTTGATCTCGTCGTAGCCGCCCTGGACGGACTCGCCGGTCTTCCGCCAGGCGTCGTTGTCGAAGACGAGCAGATTGTCGACTTCCCGCACGAACGTCTGGAACGACCGCGCGGCGTTCAGCGTGTAGATCCCGCCCTCGTCGCTTCCGGGTAGGATCCCCAATCCGTAGACGGGTTCGGTGTAGATCCGCTGGAGATGTTTCGCGAGAACGGGCGAGCCGCCGCTGCCGGTACCGCCGCCGAGACCGGCGACGACCAAGAACGCGTCGACCTCGTGGACCGGGATGCTGTCGATCGCCCCTTGGACTTCGTCGATGTCTTCTTCGGCGACTTCCGCGCCGAGTTCGTTGTCGGCGCCGACGCCGTGGCCTTTCACGCGCGACTGACCGATGAGGACCCGCTGGTCCTTCGGGATGTGTTCTAATCCCATCAGGTCGGCCTTCGCCGTGTTGACCGCGACTGCCGCGCGGACGATATTCGAGTTGTGGCGCTTATCGTACTCGACGAATTTGTCGACGATCTTTCCCCCGGCCTGCCCGAAACCGATCATTGCGAGCTTCATTTATCGGGTCCCCTCGCCATTGGGTGTATCCCAGTGCAAACGCGGACATAAACCTTGTGATGGTGTGAAACGGGCAGAACGAGAGGCGTACCACCGAAACCGAAGTACTGCGAGTGGGTGTTAATGAGTCATTAGACCTCTGTACCCGTGAGGTCAGGACTTATTTCTCAGGATTTAAATTCAGCGCGGTGAGTCAACAGCGGCGACAACGCGTCGGTCTCACCCAGAACTCGCCGCGGTGGCCGCGGTCCCAGCGTCGCCCGCGCGCCCGTTCAGGTACGCCTCCAACGTGGTGAGTTCGCCGGTTCCGACACCGAAGGCGTCGAGGTCGTTGTCGTCGGTGACGTTGTCGAACTGCAGCGAGCGGAACTGGTCTTTGCCCATCGGGAAGCCGGGGATGGCGTCGCCGATCGTGAGCCCCACCTTCGCGAGTCCCATCGGGACCGGCACGACCGTCGTCGACCGGCCGTCGGACTTGTGGATCATCCGCGCGATCTCCGCCAGCGTGAGTTTGTCCGGTCCGCCGATCTCGTAGATCTTTCCGACGTGCTCGTCGGACTCGATGGCGTCGGCCAGCATCGGCACGAGGTCGCCCACCCAGATGGGCTGGAACCGCGTCTTGCCGCCGCCCGGGAGCGCGCTGAGGTACGGCGGCGCGAGCAGTTTCGTGAACGAGATGAATTCGCCGCCCTCCCCGAAGACGACCGAGGGACGGAAGATGGTGTAGTCGAGGACGGACTCGGTGACGATCTCTTCGGCCTCGCCCTTCGACCGGATGTACGCTGTCGGACCCTTGGGATCGGCACCGAGCGCGCTCATCTGGACGAGCCGGACGTCGTGTTTCTCGGCCGCGCGGACGACGTGTTCGGTGCCCTGCCTGTGGATCCGGTCGTGCATCTTGTCGCCGCCGCTCGGCTTGAACAGCGGGGAGAGTGCGACGAGGTTGTAGACTGCGTCTTTCCCCTCGAAGGCGCCTTTGATGGAACCGTAGTCGGTGATGTTTCCCATCACTTTGTTGACGCCCTTCGGCAGGTCTTGGCCGCTGGGGCTTCGCGAGAGCGCGGTCACTTCGTGCCCCCGGCCCTTCAGCTCCCGGCAGAGGGTGCTTCCGATGAATCCGCTCCCGCCGACGACGAGTACTTTCATACCCGTGATATCTCTCCGTGTCGACGTAAAGCTAACTGCCGTTTCCGCCGACGCACGGGTGCCTCGACGGCGCGTCGCAGAAACTCGGTGGGATTTTACTCTCCGATCCGCCATCTCGAACTATGCTCCTCACGCTGGAGGGACTGGACGGGAGCGGGAAGACCACCGCCTGGCAGGCCCTCAGAGACGACTACCCCGATGCGGTGTTCACCCGCGAACCGACCGATTCCTGGTACGGCGACGCCGTCACCCGCTCGATGCACGACGACGACGCCGACCCGCTGGCCGAGCTGTTCCTGTTTACTGCCGACCACGCGGACCATCTCTCTCGCGTCGTGCGCCCGGCGCTCACGGACGGGACGCTCGTCGTCTCCGACCGCTACACCGACTCGCGGTTCGCGTATCAAGCGGCGTCGCTCGCGGAATCGTACCTCGCCGGCGGTCGGGATCCCCTGACGTACATCCGGGAGATCCACGACGTCTTCACCCATCCGCCGGACGCGACGATCTATCTCGACGTCGACCCCGAGACGGCCGCCGAGCGGGCGGGCGCGACGAACAAGTTCGAACACGCGGAGTACCTCGAACGAGTCAGTGAGAACTACGAGCGACTCATCGAAAGCGACCCCGAACGGTTCGTCCGCGTCGACGCGACCCAGCCACTCCCGGACGTGATCGAGGCCGTCGAAGGACACGTCGAGCGGCTGGTCGCAGACCGGTAGCTGTCCAAGGCCAAGCAGCGCGGAGGAGTCCCGTTATCGGCTCACTGTCGGTCCGGGAGGTCGTACTCTTCCGGTGCCGGAATGTAGAGCGTGTCGATGGTGAATCCGAGCGCGAGCGGGAGCGCGATGGCCGCACCGAGAAGCGCCGTCGCACCGAGGTTCAGACCGGCGCCGATCGGGAGGACCCCGAAGAAGACGAGCGTCGTCACAAGCAGCGCGATCGGGATGAGCGCGAACGAGTAGACGACGTATCCCCACTGGGTGTTCAACCGGAGGCGGAAGAAGCGGGTCAGCACGGCTGCCAGCAGCGTGTGCACCACGAGCACCGCCCCGAACAGCACGAGTCCGACGACCGAGACCATACCCGGAGTAGGGGCGCCGAGGACTTTACGCGTTCGGCTCCGTGGCGTTCGCCCCGCCCGATCGACTGTGCGTCGCTACCGACGCGTCGTTTGCGGCGGTTTTCCCGTCCGCGGCGGTCTTCCCCGCTTGCGGCGGTTACTCGTCCATCGAGATGTACGTCTTGGTGTCGTTGACGCCTTCGAACCCCTGAATTTCGGTCGAGGACGCGCTCAGGACTTCGTACACCTCGGGGGCGTCCACCTCGGCGATGATGTCGTACGCGCCCGCGACGATGTGCGCCTCAGTCACGTTCGCCAGTTCCCGGATAGAGTCGATGAGTCGCTCTGACTCCCCGGCGCCGGTCTTCACCATAATGAACGCGTGGACCATACTACCACGGTACGCAATACCATCTCATAGCATTTGTGCCGCGAGTGACGTACCACGCTGACTCGATAGGACGGGTCGAAACGAGACCGGATCGGAAAATCGTATAGGACGTTCCGGAGAAACATTATTCACGCCCGCCGGCGTACCAAATTCGTATGCGGTTCGTTATCATTGGTGCAGGTCGCGTAGGACTCCGGACCGCCCGAGTTCTCAGAGACGAAGGGCACCAGATCACGCTCGTCGAACAGAACCGCGATCGGGTCGAGCGCGCCCGCGAAGACGGCTTCGAGGTCGTCGAAGGCGACGGCTCCCGCGAGGAAGTCCTCATCGAGGCCGGCATCGAAGACGCCGACGGCCTCGGGGCGCTCACGGCCGACCTCAACGTGAACTTCGCGGCGTGCTCGATCGCGAAGTACCACCACACGTGGACGGTGCTCCGCGTCGACGAGGACTACCGCGAGGAGGTCTACCACAAGTACGCCGACGAGGTCGACGAGGTGGTCTACCCCGAACGCCTCGGCGCGCTGGGCGCGAAGAACGCACTGCTCGGTGGTTCGGTGCGCGCGATCGCCGATATCGCACAGAACCTCCAGGTGGTCCTGATGACCGTCACCGAGGAGTCGCCGATGCGTGGGTACACGATCGAGGAGGTCGCACTTCCGGCGAACGCCCGGATTCTGGCGTTCGGCAAGGTCGACAAGCCGATGGGGCTCCCGCTCTCGGACGACTCGCTGGAAGTCGGTGATCGGCTCGCCGTCCTCGCTGACTTCGGCGTGCTCGAAGAGGCCAGACAGCTCATCGTCGGAGAGAAACTCGCGCCCGAGGGGGGTGCGGCCTGATGGTCACCGCCTACGTGATGGTCAAAGCCTCGACGGGCGACGTCGATCGGTTGAAATCGGCGATGTCGTCGGTCGACGACGCAGTCGAGAGCGTTAGCGTCGTCGCCGGCGACATCGACTACATCGTGAAAGTCCGCGTAGGGAACCCCGGCGACGTCAAAGACATCGCAACGTCGATCCACGAGATGGCCGGTATCGAACACACCCAGACGTACATCGCGATGGACTGACCGCTCCGAACCGTCGTCTCGGAACTACAGCGGCGTCCCGCCCTTCGTCCCGCCGCCCGTGCTTGCCGCCCGTTGGATGAGATGCGTCACTGGCTCCGTGTAGTCGTAGCCGGGGATGATCCCCTCGACGTAGGTCCCTTCGACGTACTCGACGGCGGCGACTGCGTCGGCCGCAGCGCGGTTGGCGTCGAGGTCGGTGAGTTCGACGTTCAGGACCGCGTGTTCGTCGTCCCGTTCGACCGTGACGTCGGCGTCGTCGGTGCCGCGGAACGCCCCGTCGACGTCTTCGAGCCGAAGCGCGAGCGTGTCGAACCAGCCATCTTCGACGACCGGTGCGACGTGGTCTTCGGTGACGGCGTCGAGCATCGGGACGCGAACGGTGACGGCGAAGACGGCTGCGCCGCCGTCGCTGTCGATCGCGACCTCGCCGTCGAAGGCGGTCGTCGTCACCGCGTAGCGTCCGTCGTCGAGTCGTTCGAAGGAATCGTGCTGCTCCGCGGCGCGCCGGGCGCGCGCGACGGCGTCGCTCTCACTCATTATCTCCCAAAGGACTCGTAGCGACAAAAACGTCTCGCGCCGGGCTCTGCATATGTCAACGAGTGCGAAATGGTTTCCGGGTGCGGCACGTTTAAGTGGCTTCCACTCTTCCCGCCAAGTGACGCTTCGTCTGGAGGGCCGAAGCGTCAGCGGGGACCAATTCAGGGCGGCAGCGGCCGTCCGGGCTGTTCCCGGACGGCTGCTACCTTTTCCGCGATGTCGAGCCCCGAGAGACCTCGCTGTCGGTCGCTCGACGCTGTCTCCACAGTGTCTGCGTCGCGTCACCGATTCGAGCGATTGAAGTACTCACCCGGTCAGTTATCCCGTATGCAGGACCAAGGACGTTCGAAGCGGAAGCGGACCGGCGGTCGGCGCCGACGCTCGCACAAGAAGACGCGCCACCAGCTCGGCCGTCAGCCAACCGAAACGACCGTCGGCGAGCCGCGATTCCAGGTCGTCGACGCACGCGGCCAGAACAAGAAGGTCCGAGCCCTCTCGGCGAACGTTGCGCAGGTCGCGATCGACGGCGAAGTCGAGGAAGCGACCATCGAAAACGTGATCGAGAACCCCGCGAACGTCAACTACGTTCGACGGAACATCATCACGAAGGGTGCGATCATCGAGACGAGCGAGGGCACGGCCCGCGTGACCTCCCGTCCGGGACAGACCGGTCAGGTCAACGCCGTTCTCGTCGACGAAGAGTAACTCTTCTCGGAACTACGCGTCGATCCTAGGGGGTCGGCGCGGCTTTCTGCAGCGCCGTTTCGGCGATGTTGCCGCCGTAGTCGGCGCTCCGCGACACGGAGTCGACGATCAGCCCGAGTAGTTGCGCGCGTGCGGGATCAAGATCACGCAGGAGTTCGTCGATCTTGCGAGCGCGCTCGTCGATGGCCTGGACCGACTCGCGGGCGTCGTTAGCCAGTCGAGTCGCCTCGTCGCTGTCGTCTGTGAGCAGCGCGTCCATCCCGTCGTCGACGATCTCGCGGGACTCCTCGTGGAGTTCATAGAGCGCGTCGATGACCTCGTCGGGAACTGGCTTCTCGAACTCTAAGGTGAGGTGTGCGATCTTCGTCGCGTGGTCGGCGATGCGTTCGAGCTGTCGCGCCGCGGACTGGTAGTCGAAACAGACCTCACGGGGGAGTCCGAGTTCCTCGGCCGCCTTCGGCGTCCGGAGGGTCGCCCGGAAGATCCGGGAGACGACCATCCACAGGCGGTCGACGTCGTCGTCGCGCTGGATGACGTCGCGGGCCATATCGGTATCGAGTTCCGCGAGCGCGTCGATGGCGTCTCCGAGCATCGACAGCGAGATGAGCCGCATCCGCCTGACGGCGGTGTGGATCGACAGTTCGGCGGAGTCCAGCAGGTCGCGGATGACGACCTTATCCCGCGTCTCTTCGAGGACTTCGAGGCCGACGAGACTCTGGGTCGCCTCCCGGATCGTCCGCCGTTGATCGGTCGTGATCCGCGAACTCTCGAGCGAGATGATGTCGAAGCCACTGACGTACATCGTCATCACCGCGCGCGTGAGTTCGTCGCCCTCGAGGTCGGTTACGTCGAGCGCTCCCTCGGTTCGTTCCTCACCGTTCGTCGGTGCCAAAAACAGCGAGTCGCCTTCGGGATAAAATTCGACGACGCTTCCGGCCGAGACGTCGTTCTCCGTCGCCCACTCTTTCGGGATTGAAACTGTGAACGTCGACCCCCCGGTGACCTGCACCTTCCGCGTTTCGACCATATCTGGCCGTTGTGAACCCCATAATATAAACTTGGCCATTACTATATATAGAATCCACGAGCACACCGGTCTATGTGACCTACTCCCACGGACAGCGTTCCCGCACACGCATTTGCCGAGTGAAACCACATCGACCTTATAATTTGATATACACCAGCTATTTGTCTAAAATAGTCCTTAAATTAAAAATATAATGCGGTGAAAAAGCAGAATATAATAAAACTAGGACATCATTCTGCCCGAATAGTCGCTCTCAAAGCCCCGAAAACAACAGTTTCAGTCCCAACCATAGAGTACATACTGGTATTTTTTCTATATAGCTGTATTAGTAGCCGTTTTATCCTGCCTACGGATACGGAGAGATAATGACGCGCCAATCCAAGCGCAGTAGTGTTTCACGTCGCAAGTTCCTTCTCGCGTCCGGCGGGCTCGGCGTCGCCGGTCTCGCTGGCTGCACACAGCAGAACACGGGCGGCGACTCCACTGCGGAACCGACGTCGGGTGGCGACGAGTCCGGCTCGGATGGAACCGACAGCGGGTCACAGTCGCTCGCGGGCGACATCGCGATCGCCGGTTCCTCGACGGTCTTCCCGCTCGCGACGGCGATGGCGCAGCGCTTCCAGGAGACGCACAGCGACGTCAATATCAGTCTCCAGTCGACGGGCTCCGGTGGCGGCTTCGCGAACTACTTCTGTACGGGGCAGACGGACTTCAACAACGCGTCGCGGCCGATTCAGCCCGAGGAAGAAGATCAGTGCGCCGGGAGTGACGTCGAACCCGTCGAGCTCAAAGTCGCGACCGACGCCCTGACGGTCATCGTCAACAACGACAACGACTGGATCGGCGAGGGGCTCACCGTCGAAGAACTCAAACAGATCTGGTCGGCCGACTCCTCGCCGGAGATGTGGTCCGATATCAACTCCGAGTGGCCCGACGAGCCGCTCGAACTGTACGGTCCCTCCGACGCCTCCGGGACCTACGACTACTTCCACGAGGCGATCCTCGGTGAAGAGACAAGCCACCGACAGGACTACTCGCCGACTGAGCAGGACCGCACGATCATCCAGGGCGTCGCCGGCTCGGAGTACGCGATGGGCTATCTCGGCTTCGCCTACTACAGCGAGAACCAAGACTCCGTGCAGGCCGTCCCGGTCAAGGACGGCGAGGGCGAATACGTCGAGCCGTCGCTCGAAACGGCGCTCGCTGGTGACTACACGCCGCTGTCGCGGCCGCTTTTCACCTACCCGAAGGTCTCGGCGCTGCAGGAGGCCCACATCGAGGCGTTCACGCGCTTCTGGATCGAGAACGCGACGAGTCGCGAAATCGTCGCCGAGGAAGTCGGGTACGTCCCGCTCAGCGAGGACGAACAGCAGACGATGCTGACCCGAATCGACGACGCCGTCGAAGGATCGAACTAGACAACGCGTGCCGCGCTCGTACGTCTAACGAAGCGCTTTTTCATCCCACAATAATCTGAATACACAATGAGCACAGACGAGTTGGAAACCGACCTCACGCGGCAGACGGAGAACTCCCCGCGAGAACTCCTGACGCGGACGTTCTTTTTCTTGTGCGCGGCGTTGTCCATCGTGACGACGATCAGCATCGTCGTGCTACTCGTGACGGAGGCGGCGAAGTTCTTCACGATCACCGCGCCGTTGATGGGCGTGACCGGCAAGACGGCGTCGCTCGTCGACTTTCTCACCGGCACGACCTGGCAGATCAACAGCGGCGAGTTCGGCGTCCTCGCGCTGGTGTCGGCGACGCTGATGATAACGATCGGCTCGGCGGTCATCGCAATTCCGCTCGGCGTCGCGACGGCGATCTATCTCAGCGAGTACGCCAGCCAGCGGGCTCGCTCGGTGCTCAAACCCGCACTCGAGATTCTCGCGGGCGTGCCGACCGTCGTCTACGGCTTCTTCGCACTCATCTACATCACCCCGGCGCTCGCCACCGTGATCCCGCAGATCGGGACGTTCAATATGCTCTCGGCGAGCATCGTCGTCGGGATTATGATCATCCCGATGGTCGCCTCGATCAGCGAGGACGCGATGTCGGCCGTCCCCGACGACCTCCGGCAGGCGGGATACGGGATGGGCGCGACGAAGTTCGACGTCGCGACCGGCATCGTCGTCCCCGCGGCGCTCTCGGGTATCTTCTCGTCGTTCATCCTCGCGCTCTCGCGCGCCATCGGCGAGACGATGGCGGTCACGATCGCCGCCGGGTCGCGCGCGCAGTTCCTCAATCCCCTCAACCCCGCCTCGTTCCTCGAGGGATCGCTCCCGATGACGGCCGCGATGGTCCAACTGCTCCTCGGTGACATCACCGGGGGCGGGCTGGCGTATCGCAGCCTCTTCGCGATCGGTCTCGTCCTCTTCGTCATCACGCTCGTTATGAACGTTATCAGCGACTTCGTCGCACAGCGGTACCGGGAGGAGTACTGAGATGGCCGCCGAAACCGAACACGGAGAAATCGAAGGGTTCGGACAGGTCAGCCGGACCGTCGGTACGGTCTTCAGATACCTGCTGCTCGCGGCGACGATGTTCGGCATCGTCACGCTGGCGGTACTCCTCGTGTACGTCGCCAACGACGCGATCCGGCCGCTCACTGCGGATTCCGGCTGGTATCTCACCTACTTCCTCACGCTCGTCGTGCCGACGCTTCTGGTCGGCGCGTACGTCCGCAGGCGGGACCACGCGGCGTTCTCGTTCGGCGCCTTCCTCGTCGGTCTGCTCGTGGTCTCGCTGATGTTCAGCGGGGGCGTCGGGCTCCTCGTCGTCGACGTGGTTCCACCACTCGTCGCGCTCGCGTTCGCGCTCGGACTCGCGATTCCCGCCGCGGTCGCGGTCGTGCTCACTCGGAACTCCCATCGGATCTCGTTCACGACGCGGCTCGTCGCGACCACGCTCGCCTTCTATCTCTCGCTTTTTGGCCTCCCGGGGCCGATCGGTGACGCCGCGGGCCTCCCGCAGGTCGTCCCGAGCTTCGTCCAGTTCGTCCAGTCTATTCCCGTCATCCCGGTCGACTGGATGATGGTCGCGGCCGTCGTCGGCGGGGGCTCCGCTGCCGCGGTCGGCGCGTACGTCGCTGGCGTCCGTGACGCCCGGGCGGGACTGTACGCTGGACTCGCCGCATTCGGCGCAAGCGTTGCGAGCGCGGTCGTCGGGCCGTTCGTCGGACTCAATCCGGTCCCTGCCGTCGTCGTGACCGCTGTCGCGCTCGTCCCGACGGCGACGTACGCCTGGCGGGGCGCGTTCGGTGAAGAGGGCACGCCCGTCGGGCTGGTTTTCGCCGCGACGGTCGTCGGCGGCGCGCTCGTGGGTGCCGCGGCGGTCGAGGCGTTCGGCTTCGCCGGCCCCCAGTCGTGGGTCGACTGGCAGTTCCTGACGAGTTCCCACAGCGGCTCGGCGGTTGACGCAGGGCTGTACCCGGCGATCGGCGGCTCGATCCTCCTGATGTCGACGGTCGCGGCGCTGTCGTTCCCGCTCGGTGTGGGTGCGGCCGTCTATCTCGAAGAATACGCCCCCGACAACGCGCTCACGCGCTTCGTCGACGTCAACATCTCGAACCTCGCGGGCGTTCCCTCCGTCGTCTACGGCCTGCTCGGACTCGGCGTCTTCGTGACGTACCTCGGGCGGTCCGCGGGGACGGTCCTCGTCGGCGGCGCGACGCTCGCGCTCTTGATTCTCCCCATCGTCATCATCTCCTCCCGAGAGGCGATCCGGTCTGTCCCATCGGACCTCCGACAGGCGTCCTACGGGATGGGCGCGACGCGCTGGCAGACCGTTCGCAACGTCGTCCTGCCCGAGGCGTTCCCCGGCATCCTGACCGGGACGATTCTCGCGCTGGGTCGTGCGATCGGCGAGACGGCACCGCTCATTATGATCGGTGCGCCGAACGTCGTGTTCAACCTCCCGACCGCGCTCAACTCGAAGGTGAGCGCGATGCCGCTGCAGGTGTACGCGTGGTCGAGTCTCTTCGCCAGTGAGGACTTCTACACGAAGGCCGTCCCCGCCGGCGTGGTCGTGCTGCTCGCGGTGCTCCTCGCGATGAATTCGGTTGCGATCGTGCTTCGGAACAAGTTTGAGCGAACAGGGTGAATTTCAGCCAATGAGTCAACAGAATACGAACGAATCAAACGCGCGCGCGGATAGCTCGCCCGACCCGACGGACGACGAGATGCTCATCCAGACCGACGTCAGTGGGAGCGTCTCCTCGTCCGGCGGGCCGAGCAGGCGAGAGACCGTCGTCAGCGCGGAGAACATCAACGTCTGGTACGGCGAAAATCAGGCGCTACAGGACATCACGATGGACATCCCCGAGAAGAGTGTGACCGCGATGGTCGGTCCCTCGGGGTGTGGGAAGTCGACGTTCCTCCGGTGTATCAACCGGATGAACGACCTCATCGACAGCGCCCGCGTGGAGGGCGATCTCTACCTCCGCGGGAAGAACGTCTACGACGACGACGTCGACCCTGTGGCGCTCCGCCGCCGCGTCGGGATGGTGTTCCAGAAGCCGAACCCCTTCCCGAAGAGCATCTACGAAAACGTCACCTACGGGCTGAAGATCCAGGACAAAGGCGGCGACTACGACGAAATCGTCGAGGAGTCGCTCAAGCGCGCTGCGCTCTGGGACGAAGTGAAAGACCAACTCGACGAGTCCGGTCTGGACCTCTCGGGCGGCCAACAGCAGCGTCTCTGCATCGCTCGCGCCATCGCGCCCGACCCGGAAGTCCTCCTGATGGACGAACCCGCGTCCGCGCTCGACCCGGTCGCGACATCCCAGATCGAGGATCTGATCGAGGAACTCGCCGAGGACTACACCGTCGTCATCGTGACGCACAATATGCAGCAGGCCGCTCGCATCTCGGATCAGACCGCCGTCTTCCTGACCGGCGGCGAACTCGTCGAGTTCGACGACACCCAGAAGATCTTCGAGAACCCCGAGAGCCAGCGGGTCGAAGACTACATCACGGGCAAGTTCGGGTAACGGCACCCGATTCTGTCTCTGTCTCTCTCCCTTTCGCCGCTCTGCGTTTCGCCGCTCGCTGTTCTCGCCTGTGCCTCTCCTTCGCGACACTCTTATACTGCCGTCCTGTGTGCCGACAGGTATGCCCCGACAAGAGTACCAGGAGTCGCTCTCGAATCTCCGAGACGACGTTCTGTATATGAGCGAGGTCGTCGCCGAACGGTTGCGACTCGGCCTCGATGCGCTCGAACAGAAAGACGAGGCTACCGCCCAGGAAGTCGTCGATGGCGACGACGAAGTGAACCAGATGTATCTCGACCTCGAAGGCCAGTGCGTGGATCTGATCGCGCTTCAGCAGCCTGTGGCCTCCGATCTGCGGTTCATCGCCGCATCGTTCAAGATCATCACCGATCTCGAACGCATCGGCGACCTCGCGGTGAACCTCGCGCAGTACGCGACGGACGCCGACCGGGACGTGTTCCCCGAGGTCGACGTCCAGCAGATCGGCGTCGAGACGCTGGAGATGCTCGAATCCGCGATGGCTGCCTACGCCGACGAGGATCCAGAAGCGTGTTACGAGGTCGCCGACCGCGACGACGACCTCGACGCGATGTGTGAGGCCGCCAGTTCCATCGTCGTCCGCGACCTCATCGAGCAGGATCCCTTCGGTGACGGGAGCGAGGACGCCGAAGCCTATCTCCAGGACATCTCGCGACTGCTCTTGACGGTCCGCGACCTCGAACGCGTCGGCGACCACGCGGTCAACATCGCCGCGCGGACGCTGTATATGATCGAAGACGACGCCGAACTGCTGTACTGACTCGCGGC
>Ga0207719_100261_pt1 | contig 39810 bp, 37 predicted proteins | sample A23P1SouthBayCA_2_FD_187279 | JGI IMG/M metagenome (GOLD analysis project Ga0207719, IMG submission 187279) | Aerobic enrichment media microbial communities from Eden Landing Ponds, California, USA - A23 P3 (3) (SPAdes) | ecosystem: Environmental > Aquatic > Marine > Unclassified | place... | reverse complement strand
GGGTCAGTTCCAGCCGGTAGCGCGCGCTGACGTGGATGCTGTAGGACACCCCGAGCCCGATCGTGAGGCTCGTGATCATGACGGTGAGGACGTTAAAGGGGATCCCGAGCAGGTACATCGTCCCCAGGATCCAGGCCACCGACAGCGTGACGGGCAGGAGGGTCACCGCGCCCAGGGTGGCGCCGTGACCCGCCAGCCGGTACCCGATCGTCAGGAAGACGAACACGGCGACGAACGTCGCGATCAGGCTCTCGACCAGCGTCTCGAACAGGCTCTGCTCGACGATCCGGTTCACGACCGGGCTGCCCGTCGCGATCGCGCGCAGCGTCGGGGGACCGTCGTCGGCAGACCCGACGCTCCCGTTTTCGCCGTCCGGACCGGGAGTCCCGTTTCCGCCGATCACGACGATGCCGTCCCCGATGGTCGCGGTCGGCTCCCCGCCGCCGGTCGTCGTACTCGTCACCGCACCGTCGCCCGGTGTGGGGGTTCCGTCGCGATCACCTGCAGCGACCATCCCGCCGCCGCCGTCCTCGATGCCGGCGGCGACCTCTCGCATCGCCGCCGTCGTTTCGGCGTAGGAGGCGTCGCCCTCCACGCCGATTATCATCCGGACGGCCGCGTACTCGCCGTCGTCGGTTCGGTGGATCACCTCGCTCGCCGCGTCCGCGTCGGCCCTGAACAGTGCGTCGTACAGCCCGCTGGCGTTTTTCTCGGGGATGGTGTCGTTGTCGACGTCGGCGTCCAGGAACGTCTCGTTGAACGAATCGTTCCGGGCGGCGACGTCGCGCATGGTCGATAGCGGCCCCTCGACGTCCGCCTCGCCGTTGGGCAGCGTGTACACCGTTTCCCGGGACGCCGCGTCGGCGCGCGCCGTCGAGAGCCGCCGTAACATCTCGGTGGTGGCCACGTCGCCCCGGACCAGCACCTGCGCCCGGGCGTCGGCGGGCCGGAAGTGCTCGTTCACCACGTCGAGTTCCGCCGCGGCCCGGTACTCCCCCGGCGCCATGGGCCCGGGCAGCGAGTAGGTCCAGTCGGGCGGGCTCCGTGCGACGAAGTCCTCCTGCTCGAAGGTGGTGTCGACCTGGACCGCGCCGTAGACGCCGCCCGCGGTCACCACGAGCACGAGAAGCAGGAGGACGGCCGGCGCTCGCCTGGCGGCGACCGCGCCGACCGACAGCGCCCGGCTGACCGGGCCGCCGCCGGTGCCGAAGGCCCGCTTTCGTCGGTCGATCCCGAACGATTCGAGCAGCGCGTCCAGTTCGACCTTCGCCGCCGGGACGAAGGCGCCGAAGACGAGGAGGGCGGCCCCGATGCCGAAGCCGCTGACGATCCCGAACTCCCGGATCACCCCCAGGGGACTGACGACGTTCGCGAGAAAGCCGATGATCGTCGTTGCGGCTGCCCAGAACAGCGCCACGCCCACCCCGGCGAGCGCGACCGTCATGGCATCGTGGACCCCGTCGTCCCCGGCGGCACGGTGCTCGCGGTGGCGCATGAACACGTGGACCGCGAAGTCGATCGAGATGCCGATCAGGAGGACCGGGATCGCGACGAACAGGGCGTTAAACGAGAGCCCGCTCCAGCCCAGCAGCCCGAACGTCCACACGAGCACGACGGCGATCCCCGCCACGCCCAGCAGGATGTCGAGGGGGTCGCGGTACGCGACGGCGAGCGCGAGCACGACAAAGAGGAGGGCGAGCGGGCCGACGATCCACAGGCTGTCGCCCATCGACCGGTCGATCTCCTCCTCGATCAGGCCGCTCCCGAACACGACGTACTCGCCAGTCGCGTCGGCGCCCGCCCCCGTGGCGTTCGCGTCGCCCGCTCCGCCGTTGCCGTCACCGTCCTGCCGGGTCCCGTACGCGGCCACGAACGCCCGGAGGTCCTGCTGGCTCTCGATCACGGTCGGGTCGGTCACGCCCATCTCCAGACCCTCGCTCCCGTTCGTCCGCTGGGTGAGCACGGTCATGCGCGCGCTCGCCGTCGTCGTGTTCGGCTCGTAAGAGGCGGCCACCAGCCCGAGCACGTCGTCGCCGCTCGGCCCGTCGCCGTCGAGCGTCTCCGTGACCACGTCCTCGAACTCCGTGTCGTTGAACCCGGGATCGTTCAGGGCGGCGATCTGCTCGCCGAGCGTCGGACGGTCGGCGTCCGCTACGGCCTCGAAGTCGTTCTCGAGTTTTCGCTGGCTTTCGACGAGCTGGAAGAAGGCCTGTTGGAACCTGTCGTCGATCGCGCCGGCGTACTGTAACTCGATGTCCTCCCGGCGTTCCCGGTAGACACCCCGCTCGGAGGCGTTCTCGCCGTACTCCCGCTCCAGCGCGACAAGGTCGGACACGTACCGCCGTATCGCGTCCGAGAAGGCCCGGTAGGAACGGGTGTCGGAGTCGTCGAGCACCGTCGTGGCCCGCCGGATCACGGCGTCGACCTCGGTTTCGAGGCGGGCCTTCCGCTCCCGGTAGGCGGTGCTGTTCTCGTCCATGCCGGCGGTGTCGTTCTCGAACCCGCGCTGGAGGGCGCGGATCCGGTCGAGCCCCGCCTCCAGGCGCTCCATGCTCGCGTTGATCCGGTCGGCGCGGGCCTCCAGGGCGTCGGCGCGGGCCTCCAAGGCGTCGATGCGCTCGCTTCTGTTCGCGCCGATCGCGATCACGTTCGCCAGGCCCGTGATGGGTTCGTCCTCGATCAGCGTGGCGTTGATCGAGTCGTTCTCGCGGATCTCCCGCTGGAGCCGGAGGGTCGCGAGCAGCGACTCCCGCGTGAGGACGTTCTCGCCGGTCCGGACCACGAGCGCCCGCGTCGTGTTCTCCTCCCCGGGGGCCGTGAAGTTCGCGTCGACGTACTCGTCGGCCCGCACCTCGGGGGAGTCGCCGGTGAACTGCTCGAGGGAGGTGTCGTCCTCGATCCCCGTCACGCCCGCACCGACCACGGCCGTCGAGATCACCATCACGACGAGCACGACCCGCGCGTACCGCGTCACACCGCCGGCGATTCGCCGGGCGAGGCTCATCGTCTTCCCCCCCGATCGGTCCGCGGCGCGAGGCTCATCGGATCCTCACCCCGCCGCCGAGGGAGCGTGGGCGAGCCATGCCGTTACGGTACCTATGCTCCGAGTAAGTAGCTGTTGGTCGTCGAACGCGTTCACAGCGCGGCCGTTCGCTGTAGCGGTGGGAGGAACGCGTGCGCCCGGGGAAAGTACATACTATCGGCCACGGGAGAACGGATGACGACAGCCCCCGCCACGGACGGACGAAAGGCGGTTCTTAAGACGCGCCCGCCAGAATCGAGCGTATGGACGACCGGACCTACACCGCGGATGCCGAGCCGGGCGACACCGTGACGGTCGCCGGCTGGGTCCACGAGATCCGCGACCTGGGCGGCATCGCCTTCCTCATCCTCCGGGATCAGTCGGGGAAGATTCAGGTCAAGTTCGAGAAAGAGGACCTCCCGGAGGACGTCGTCGAGCGCGGCCTCGGGGTTCACCGCGAGAGCGTCGTCTCGGTGACCGGCGACGTCGAAAAAGAGGAACGCGCTCCCACGGGCGTCGAGATGACGCCCGACGCGTTCGAGGTGATCGCGGAGGCCGACCCCGAACTCCCGCTGGACCCCTCCGGGAAGGTCGGCGCCGAACTCCCCACGCGCCTGGACAACCGCACGCTCGACCTGCGCCGCCCGGAGGCGAAGGCGATCTTCGAGGTGCGCGCCGAAATCCTGCGGGCCGTCCGGGAGGCGTTCCGTGACCTCGGCTGCACCGAGATCAACACGCCCAAGATCGTCGCCACGGGCACCGAGGGCGGCACCGAACTGTTCCCGATCACCTACTTCGGTCGCGAGGCCTTCATGAACCAGTCGCCACAGCTGTTCAAGCAGCTGATGGTCGGCTCCGGCCTCGAACGGGTGTTCGAGATCGGCCCGATCTTCCGCGCCGAGGAGCACAACACGCCCCGGCATCTCAACGAGGCCACCTCGATCGACTTCGAGTCGGCGTTCTTCGATCACCGGGAGGCCATGGACGCCTGCGAGCACGTCGTGAAGTCCGCCTACGAGGCGGTCGCGGCGAACTGCGAGACACAGCTGGAGACGCTCGGGCTGGCAGAGGCGTTCGAGGTCCCCGACGGCGAGTTCCCCCGGCTCACCTACGAGGAGGCCATCGAGCGCGTCAACGCCACCGGTGCGATCGACGACGTGCTCGTCTGGGGCGACGACCTCTCGACGGAGGCCGAGCGCGCCCTCGGCGACGACGTCGGCGGGCACTTCTTCATCACCGACTGGCCCAGCGAGGTCAAGCCCTTCTACATCAAGGACCACGACGACGACCCCGAGGTGTCGACGGGCTTCGACCTCAACCACCCGCGCATGGAACTCGTCTCGGGCGGCCAGCGCGAACACCGATACGACCACCTCGTGTCCGGGTTCGAACAGCAGGGGCTCGATCCCGGCCAGTTCGAGTACTACACCAAGATGTTCAGGTACGGCATGCCCCCCCACGCCGGCTGGGGGCTGGGCGCCGAGCGCCTCGTGATGACGATGCTCGACCTGGACAACATCCGGGAGGCGGTCATATTCCCGAGGGATCGACAGCGACTCAGCCCGTAGGGGTGAGTCGCCCGTTCCCTCGGGAGCAGGGAACGGAGCGAAGCGGAGTGACCGTGTTCCCGCGCGACCGGCAGCGCCTGTCGCCGTAGGCGACGGCGCGACTTTCTCTCGAGGGGACAGTGCCCGAATCCCGTCTGTTACTGCACGCCGGCGGGCTCCATCTCGTCGTCCGCGTCGGCATCGCTGACCTCCTTGACCTTCGCCACCCGTCCGTAAGGGTAAAACTCCCGGCCGTCGTCGCGGTCGACCCACACGCCGGCGTCGTAGAAGTCGACGTACTCGCTCTCGACCATCGATTCGTCCACCAGGTGGACCTCGTAGGTCTTCCCGGGCATGTGTGTGGGTACGCCCCCGGCGATCAAAACTTCCCGGTGCTCGCCGCCACCGAGGGTGGCGAGCACCGGTAAACAGCGACAACAGACATTATTAAGCCGCGGGGGACGCGAGGGGGAGGCGATGAGCGAGGCGGCGACGGCGTTCGTCCCGGGACACGTGACGGCCTTCTTCAGCGTCCACCGCCGGGACGACCCCGCCCGATCGGGTTCGCGTGGCGCCGGGATCGCGCTCTCCGACGGCGCGACCGCGACGGTCGAACCCGCGCCGGAGACGCGCGTCTCGCTTGATGACAGCGGTGCCGACCGCGGCGACGGTGCCGACCGCGACGGTGACGCCGGGATCGAGCCGGTCGAACGCGTCCTCGACGCGCTGGACGTCACGGCTCGCGTCGGGATCGACGCCGACCTCCCGGTCGGTGCCGGATTCGGCGTCTCCGGGGCGGCGGCGCTCGGGACGGCGCTCGCCGCGAACCGCGCGTTCGACCGCGCACACACCGAAAACGACCTGATACGGATCGCCCACGTCGCCGAGGTCGAGGCCGACACGGGCCTGGGCGACGTGGTGGCCCAGGCGCGCGGCGGCGTCCCGATCCGGCTTGAACCGGGTGCCCCCGGGAACGGACGGCTCGACGGGGTCCCCGAGACCGCCCGCATCGAGTACCGGTCCTTCGGCGACCTCCCGACGGCTGACGTCGTCTCCGGGAACACGACCCGGCTCTCCGCGGCGGGCGAGTCCGCCCTCGCGGACCTCGGGGAGCGCCCGACGCTTCCGACCCTGTTCGCCCTCGGGCGGACGTTCGCCCGGGAGGCCGACCTGCTCGTCCCGGAGGTCGAGGGGGCGATCGGCGCGGTCCTCGATACCGGCGGCGAGGCGACGATGGCCATGCTCGGCCGGACGGTCGTGGCCCTCGACACCGGGCTCTCCGACGCGGGCTACGATGCCGAGGTCTGCCGGGTTCACCCCGGGGGTGCGGCCCCCCGGGATTCCGAACGGCGGTCGTAGGACCCCACCGCCGGCGCGTCCCGTCCTCGCGCGTGTCCGACGGCCGCTCTTTCGTATCGGGGCGACGGCTCGTGTGTGTCCGGGCGGGAGTATTATGGGTGTCCGGCGAGGTAGGCAACGCATGACGGATTCGGAACCGCTCGTCCGTCGCCGGAGGCTGCTGGGTGCCATCGGCGCCGGGCTGGTCGCCGGGTGCACGGGATCGCCGGACGACTCGACGCCGACCGGGGACGACCGGACCGCCACGCCGACTGACGGAGTGACGCCGACCGGCGGGACGACGGATACGGCGACAGCGACCGACGGAGCGACGCCGACCGACACCCCGACGGCGACCGCGACGGCCACGCCCACGCCGGCCCCGCCGTTCGGCCTCGACTGCCGGGACGACGCCGTTCGCCCCGAGGGGGAGAGCGAGGCGCGCTACGAGGTCGTGTCGTACCACGACATCGCGCCGGTCTGGCCGGGCGCGCCGACCGACTACGCCCTCCTCACGCACGGGGACACCCAGTTCGTGGCGTTTTACCGGGCGCAGTTCGAGGGCGGGGAGTACGAACGCGAGGGCGGGCAACTGACCGTCGGGCAGCGCCAGGTCGGCTGTGGGTCGGCGTGGCGGTTCGTCACCCTCGACGAGTGGATGGCGTGGGACTCCCACAACTACGTCACGATGGCGGTCGACGACACGGGGCGCCTCCACGTCTCGGGGAACATGCACAACGACCCCCTGGCGTACTTCAGGACCTGGGAACCGCTCGACGTCCGGACGCTCGAACGCGTCGAGGAGATGGTCGGCTCGGATGAGTCGACCGTCACCTATCCCCAGTTCATCGACGATCCGCAGGGTCGCCTGGTGTTCGAGTACCGCTCCGGCGAGAGCGGTTCGGGCGTCCGGATCTACAACGTCTACGACGCGAATTCGGGGCGGTGGAGCCGCCTCCTCGACGAACCGCTCCTCGATGGAAGCGTCGACGACATGAACGCCTACCCGGTCGGCCCCGAACTCGGCCCGGACGGCTACTACCACCTCGTGTGGGTGTGGCGGGACACCCCCGACGCCTCGACGAACCACGACCTCTCTTATGCCCGGAGCGCCGACCTGTCGACGTGGGAACGCAGCGACGGCACCGAACTCGACCTGCCGATCACCTACGACGAGGCCGAGATCGTCGATCCCGTGCCGTCCGGCGGCGGGATGATAAACGGTAACACGGAAATCGGCTTCGACACGCGGGACCGGGTGATCCTCGGCTACCACAAGTTCGACGAGGAGGGCAACACCCAGATCTACAACGCCCGCCGGGAGGCCGACGGGTGGGCGATCTACGAGACGAGCGACTGGGACTACCGGTGGGAGTTCGGCGGCGGCGGGTCGCTCGACTTCGAGATCACCCTTTCCGGCGTCAGCGTCGACGGCGACCGGCCCATCCAGTCGTACGACCACGTGGAGTACGGTTCGGGGACCTGGGAACTCGACCCCGAGACGCTCCGGGCGGTGGCAGAACTGGACCGGCCGCCGAGGTACCCCGAGTCGTCCCGGTCGTTCGACGCCGCCGACGACAGGCTCCAGCTCAACTGGGCGGAGGACCTGGGATCGAGCGGCGAGGACGGGATCCGGTACGCCCTGCGGTGGCCGACCCTGCCGCCGAACCAGGATCAGCCCTACGACGAGGTCCCGCCGCCCACGACGCTGCGGCTCTACGAGTTCGAACGCGTCTGAGGGTGGCACGGCTGCGACCGGGACGTCACCGGCGCGGTTCGGGACGACGCTGACGCGGGTCGGGACGGGCTCCTCGGCGACGCCGGGAACCGCCCCGCTTTTGATCACTCCCCGCCGATCCCGGGACATGACCGACGACGTCGCGCCGCCGGAGGTCGACGACGAGGGAGAGATCCCGGAGGACCATCCCCGGTACACCGACCTCCTCACGCGCCACCGGATCGAGGAGGGCGTCGAGAAGGGGATCACCCACCTCCAGGGGATGCACGCCGAGGGGCGGGGCAGCGCCTTCGACTACCTGCTGGGCGAGGAGACCATAGAGAGCGCCGATCGCGCCGCCCGGGCCGCCGCCGCGCAGCTCCTGCTCGCCGACCACCCCGTCCTCTCGGTGAACGGGAACGTCGCCGCCCTCGTCCCGGGGGAGATCGTCGAACTCGCCGGCGTCGTCGGCGCCGACGTGGAGATCAACCTGTTCAACCGGACCGACGAGCGCGTCGAGGCGATCGCCGAACACCTCCGGGAACACGGGGCGGAGGACGTGAAGGGCCTGACCGCGGACGCCCGGATTCCCGGGCTCGATCACGAGCGTGCACGCGTGGACGAGGACGGCATCCACGACGCCGACGTGGTGCTCGTTCCCCTGGAGGACGGCGACCGCGCGGAGGCGCTCGGCGAGATGGGGAAAACGGAGATCGTGATCGACCTCAATCCCCTGTCCCGGTCGCCCCGGACCGCCGCGATCCCGATCGTCGACAACGTGGTGCGGGCGGTGCCGAACGTCACGCGACACGCGCGGGAACTGAAAGACGCCTCCCGGGCGGAACTGGAGGCGATCGTCGAGGCGTTCGACCGCGAGGCCGCGCTGGCGGACGCGGAACGCCGGATCAGGGGGGGCGAGTGGGACCTCGGCACCGAGTAGACTCGGCCGGGCGTCCGGGAACAGTCACTCCCCGGGCGTGTACCCCTCGCCGATGGGCGCGTCGGGGTCGATCTCCTTCAGTTCGATCGTCCGGAACTGGGTGGGGTAAGTCTCGGCCTGGACGGAGATCGTCCCCTGGTCGATGAGGGTATCGTCATCGATCCCTGGCTCGCTGGGGTCGAGCTGTGGCTCGGTGTAGGACATGACCTGCGTGTCCTCCACGTAGTGGCGGAACTGCTGGCTCCCCCGGACGACGACCGTGACCTGCACCCAGTCGTCGGCGGGGTAGTTGTCCGAGCTGGAGTCGGTGCAGTGGTTGGTGTAGGGGTCCTGCCCGTTCATCACGACGTTAGTACCCGGGGTACACAGGTTGGCGGTGGCGCGTCCGGACTGGCCCATCAGCTGCACCTCGATGCAGTGGGCGAAGTCCTGGTCGATGTCCATTTCCTGGGGCGTCTGGCCGTGGAGCATCAGGCCGTTGTTCCGGACGGCCCAGTCGGGACCGCCCGACACCTGCTCGTCCCCGAAGCGGTACTCGACGCGCAACGCGTAGTGGGAGAACTCCCCGTCGTAGAACAGGTGGCCGAAGGCGCCGTCCCAGCTGTCGTAGTCGTCGTACGTGACCTTCAGGATGTCGTCCTCGACGACGAAGGTGTTCTTGTGGGTTTCGCCCGGCGCCTGCCCCGCGAACTTCCGCGTCCAGTCGTCGATGTCCTCGCCGTTGAACAGCTGGGTCCACTCGCTTGGCGTCGCCGTCGGCGTGGCGGTGTCGGTCGCCGTTGCCGTGGGCGTGGCGGTGTCGGCCGTCGTCGCGGTGGTCGCGTCGGGGGCCGTGGTGGTCGCCGGTTCGGTCGTCGTCGCGGTGGTCGCGTCGGACGCCGTGGTGTCGGGCGCGTCCGTGGCCGTGGGCTCCGCGGTCGGCGTGTCCCCGTCGCCGTCGCCGCCACAGCCCGCGATCCCGCCGAACGCGGCGCCCGAGACCAGCCCGAGCAACCGCCGTCGCGACACGTGCCGGATCGTGTGCTGTTCGTCGTCCGTCGGTTGTGACCCTTTTTTGGTCATGGTCCTTCTTTCGTGTTGCTCGGGTAATAAAATCTGCGTACGGGGCGGTGGCAGTGTTACTCGCTCGCCGCCGCTTCCCCGGGCGTGACCGTCCCCGCCAGCAGCTCCTCGGCGCGGTCGCGGTCCTCGGGGTAGCCCACGTCGACGCGCCAGCCGTCCATCCGGATGGCGTCGATGGTGCGCCCCGACTGGATCAGCAGGTCGATGGCGTCGGGGAGCTCGTACTCCCCCCGGTCGGAGGGCTGGACGAGGTGACAGGCGTGGAAGATCGCGGGCGTGAAGGTGTAAAACCCGGTCATCACGAGGTTCGAGGGCGGCTCGGCGGGCTTCTCGACGACCTCCAGGATCTCGCCGTACTCGTTGGTGTCACACACGCCGTACCGCGAGGCCTCCTCCATGGGCACCTCCTCGACGAGGAAGGCGGCGTCGGCCCGCGATTCGCGCTGGCGGTTCAGGACGTCCCCGAGGTTCGCGCGGAACACGTTGTCCCCGAGCATGAGGACGAAGTCGTCCTCGACGTGGGGCTCGGCCTGCAGGAGCGCGTGGGCGAGCCCCAGCTGTTCGCGCTGGTGGGCGTAGGTGATCGGGGCGCCGCGGTACTCGTCGCCGTAGCGCTCGATGATCTTCTCTTTCATGTAGCCGACGACGACGACGAACTCGTCGATCCCGACCTCAATCAGCCGGTCGAACACGTCCTCGATCAGCGGCGTGCCGTCGACCTCGACGAGCACCTTCGGCTTGTCCTCCGTGAGCGGGCGCAGGCGCGTCCCCTTGCCCGCGGCGAGTACGACGGCTTTCATCGACCGCGGGAACGCCCTCCCGGGGAAAGTCAGTTTCGGTACGCTAGCTGTCCGACCGTGTCACGCGCCAGGTCGTCGCGTTCGCGTACGCCCAGCGGTCGATGCTGATGTCCGTCTCCCGGTCGCGGAGCTTCGGGATCAGGTTGCCGATCTCCTTCGGCGAGAGCCCGACGTCGTCGGCGATGTGCTTGCTCTTGAAGTAGTACTCGCCGTCGGCGGCCTGCCGGCGGAGGTAGGCCCGGAGCCGGTCCAGCTTCTCGCGAGTGGAGGACGAGTTCACCGCCATGGTCAGTCCGACACCTCCGGGTTGTGGCCGCGGCCGGCGGCGAGCGCGAGGACGTGTACACAGAGCACCCCGATCAGGAGCGTCCGGGACCCGGTCGTCCAGGCGCTGGCGAGGACGACGGCCGGGTAAGCAAGCGGGGCGAGGACGGCGGTCCAGAACCCGGCCGCCCTGGCACGGCGCCACAGCGACCGACCGACGCGACGGGCGGGGAGGCGCTGCGTTCGAACGCGTTGCGGGGAGGGCGACATCGCATCCACGCCTTCTCCCGGCACCATCAAAAGGCCACGCAAGACTCAAACAGCCATTGTAGGCTGTCCCGTCGTACGTCCGGACGGCCCACAACGGCGGCACGACGACGCGTGGACCGCCGTCAGTCGAACCGCATCCCGATGTCCTCAAGGTCCTCGTTGGCCGCGACGTTCAGGAGGAGCGGGACCATCCCCTCGGCCTCGGGCGCGTTCCCGATCCCGCCGGCGTCGAGTCCCCGGAGCCCATCGATCGCGTCCACGAGGTCCAGGACCGTCTCCTTCCCCGCTCCGGCCTCGCCCACGACGGGCGTGTCCAGGCCGAGGTCGGCGTCGAGATCCGCCAGCCGGGCGGCCGGCAGGTTGTGGAAGGTACCGACGACGGGCACGCCTTCGGGCGCCGCGTTCGCGGCGTGGGCCGTGATGCTCCCGGCCGGCGGCGGGTCGTGGTGGAACCCCGACTCGTCGCGGCCGAGGCCGACCGCCGGCGAGACCAGCACGGCGTCGTCGATCAGGTCGTCGATGGCCCCGATCGTGTCGGCGACGTAGTACGGCGGCACCGCGAGGACGACGACGTCGCCGCGCTCGGCCGCCGCCGCGTTCTCGAAGCCGGCGATCGAGGCGTCGATTCCCCGATCGTCGAGTTCGGCCAGATAGGCGCTGGCGGCGTCCTGGGCGCGGGCGGCGTCCCGGGACCCGACGAGCACCTCGTGGTCCGTGTCCTTCGCCCACCGGAGGGCGAGTCCCTCGCCGATGTCGCCGGTTCCGCCGAGGATGGCGATGCGCATACGCCGACAACAGGGGGTCGCGGTAAGGACTCTGTGGTTCCGGCTGTTCTGGCCCGCCGCTATGTCGCCCCGCCGTCGAGCAGCCCCGGCAGCGCGTTCACCGAGTCCACGACGGCGTCCGCGCTCGCCCCCTCAAACCGACGGCGTCCCTCGGCGCCGGTCAGCCCGCCCGTGAGGACGCCGACCCCGAGAAAGCGCCGGTCGTCGCGTTCGTCGGCGGCGCGGGCGGTCCGGACATCGTCGAGCGTGTCGCCGGCGAAGGCGACGCTGTCGACGCCCAGCCGGTCGGCGAGCGCGAGTAGGCCGGCGGGGTCTGGCTTGCCGGGAAAGTCGTCGTCCATCGTGATCCGGTGCTCGCGGGAGAGATCGAGGCCGACCCGGTCGAGCGCGATGGCGGCCTCCGCGGCCGGCCGGCCGGTGAGCACGCCGACCGCGAACCGCTCTACGAGGTCCGCGATCGTCCCGGGGTCGGCGAGGACGGGCTCGTCGTGGATGTAGCCGGGACCGCCGATCGGCGGTTCCGCCCCCTCCAGCTCGCGGTACAGGTCGCCGCCGAGGTACAACGACTGGAAGATCCGGCGGATCTGGTCGGGCGCCCACTCGGCCTCGATCGCGCCGGGGTCGGCACACTCCGCCGCGATCACGTCGCGGGCGGCCGGGAGTCCGCCCCCGCGGTCCGCGATCGCCCCGGCGAACGCCTCGGCTGTGAGGTCGAGGTCGCGTGCCCGCGAGAGGGCGTACAGCGCGCCGGCGTCGGTGAGTTCCCAGTCGTTGTTGAACCCGCCGGCGTCCTTCAGCGCCTGGACGAACCCTTCGGTGAGCCGTTCGCCGTAGAGCCGTTCGACCGTCTCGACGATCGCCCGCCGGTAGGAGTTCGCGACGTCGACCAGCACGCCGTCGACGTCGAGTACGACGCCCTCGACTCGCAGGTCCCCCTCGACTCGCATGCCACGTCGGAGGCCGCGGACGGACAAGGGCGTTGCGGGACGGGAGGGCGAACGACGTCCCACGACCGTCCCGGTCGACGGGGTCGCCGCCGTCGAGATGTTTATGACGGGGCCGCCGTAACGCACACCCATGCTGGTCGACGTGGTGCCGGTCGGCGAGGTCACGGCGCAGGCGAAACGGGAGATCTCCACCGCCCTGCGCAGCGTCTACGACGCCGACGTGACCCTCGCGGACACCCAGGACGTCCCCGGTTCGGCCTTCGACGCGACGCGCGAGCAGTACCGCGCCGAGGAGTTCATCGAACTCGCCGGCCGGGTCGGGACGGGCGAGAAGAACCTCGCCGTCACACCCAAGGACCTCTTCTACCGGCGCCGCAACTACGTGTTCGGTCTCGCGTATCTCGACGGCGCGGCGAGCGTCGTCTCGACGTACCGCCTCCAGACGTCCTCCGATGGCGGGTTCTCGAACAAGTCCGCCAACGACATCTTCGTCGACCGCGTGCGCAAGGAGGTCGTCCACGAGGTCGGGCACACCCTGGGTCTCGACCACTGCGACAACAGCCGGTGTGTGATGAACTTCTCGCCGACGGTCCGGGAGGTCGACGTCAAGGAGGAGACGCTGTGTGGAACCTGCCAGCGATCGATCTGATAGGGATTATCGTCGCCAGCCGGCGGTACGACGAACCCCGTCTGGACACGGTCGTCGATTCCCACGAGCGAGAATCTATGGGCTTCGACGATACTCCCGATGACCGTTCTCGCCCCCGGCGCTCGCCGCGCTGATCCGCCACCTCAACGTCTTTATCGTCCATTAACGTTATCCGTGTGGGGAGCGTTGACACGCGCATGGCCAGGTACTGCCGGACGAACGGCTGTCCGCGGTCGGAGCACCCGCTTCCGGAACGCGGCGGTCCGTGTCCGGAATGTGGCTCGGTCAAGCACCGCCTGAATCCCGACGTGGGCACGGTGACCTGCCGCGGGTGTGACGAGCCCAACGAGGCCACTGCGGACGTCTGCTGGAGCTGCGGTGTCGAACTCGACGCCGGACGGATGGTCGGCACGAGCTATTGACCAGTCGTCCGTCCCGGTAGTCGAGGCCGTTCCCGCGTTTTCGACATCGCCGTTCTCGCGTGTTCGCGTGTCGCTTCCGTCGGACGTCGTCGTAGCGGAGATTCCACGGACAGCTGACGCGGAACGATAGTATAGCGTCCACGGCCGGGAGGGCGTGCTTCGTCAGCCGCTCGACCGGGGAAGGGCAGGCCACGTGCTGTGGAGCGGGACTGACTGTTCTCACACCACACGTGAAAGCGGGAACATCGTGAAGCGTTTATTTGGCTACAAAGGGAGTACACCCATGAACCCATACGTGTTGCTCGGGGCGGCGATCCTCGCTGAAGTCATTGGGACCACGTCACTAAAACTCTCCCAGGGGTTCTCGCGACCGCTGCCGAGCCTCGGCGTCCTCGTCGGGTACGGGGCTGCGTTCTATCTTCTCTCGCTCACGCTAGAGGAACTCCCCGTCGGCGCCGTGTATGCCACGTGGGCTGCCCTCGGAATTGTTTGCATAGCAGCGATCGGCGTCGTCGCATTCGACGAACAGGTCGATGCCGCGGGAGTCGTCGGCGTTCTCCTCATCATCGCCGGCGTGTACGTCCTCAACATCGTCTCCAGTATGTCCGCTCACTAACACGACAACGAGACGCCGCATGACGGGATCCCACCCCACCGACACCCCCTTGCCCTCCGGGCGAAAACAACGTCCATGGACCCGCGCGTCCGCGAGCACGCCGAACTGTTAGTCGACTGGAGCGCCCGGATCGAGGCGGGCGACGACGTCGTCGTCTCGGTGAGCGAGGGCGCCCACGACCTCGCGGTCGCCGTGGCCGGGGTGCTGGGCGAGCGGGACGCGAACCCCCTCGTCCTCTATGACTCCGGGGAGGTCCGGCGCGCGTACCTCAAGGCGTCCGACGCCTTCGAGACCGACCCCGATCACGAGCGCGAACTGTTCGAGCGCGCCGACGCGTACCTCGGGCTGGGCGGGGGGCGCAACACGATCGCGCTCGCGGACGTGCCGGCGGCGACGCGCCGCGAGTACGACCGCGCCCGCCAGGGGATCCGCGAGGCCCGCCTCGCGACCGACTGGGTGTCGACGGTCCATCCGACGCGGTCGCTCGCCCAGGGGGCGGGCATGGCCTACGAGGAGTACTGCGAGTTCGTCTACGGCGCCGTCCTCCGGGACTGGGAGGCGCTCGCGACGGAGATGGCCCGCCTGAAGGAGATCCTCGACGCGGGCAGCGAGGTCCGGATCGAACGCGAGGGGACCGACCTCCGGATGTCGATCGAGGGCCGGACCGCCGTCAACTCCGCCGCGTCGGTGGCGTACGATTCGCACAACCTCCCCTCGGGCGAGGTGTTCACGGCACCCGTCGCCGACTCCGTCGAGGGCGAGGTCGTCTTCGACGTGCCGATGACGATCCGGGACCGGCGGGTCCGAGACGCGTACCTCCGGTTCGAGGACGGGGAGGTCGTGGAGTCCTCCGCCGCGGCGGGCGAGGACGCGATCACGGCGGTGCTCGACACCGACGACGGGGCGCGCCGGCTCGGCGAACTCGGGCTCGGCATGAACCGTGGCATCGGCCGGCCCACCGACTCGATCCTCTTCGACGAGAAGATGGCCGGCACCGTCCACCTCGCCCTGGGCCGGGCCTACGACGCCTGCCTGCCCGACGGCGAGGCGGGCAACGAAAGTGCGACCCATACGGATCTGATCACCGACATGACGGGGGAGTCGCGCCTGCTCGTCGACGGCGAGGTCGTCCAGCGAAACGGCGTGTTCCGGTGGGAAGAGGGGTTCGAGGAGTGATCCCGGTCGCGTCGCCCGCGGTCACACCGTCTCCTCGACCGGCACCGCCAGGTCGGCGTCGATCGTGAGCCACTCCGTCGTCGGCTCCTCGGGGTCCGCCGGGTGGATCGTCACCGTCTCCGGGTCGTCGGGATCGTCGTAGGCCGCCCGGAGGTCGAACCCCACCGGCTCCTCTACGGGGGCATCGCCGCCGTCGTCCGCCGCGCTCGCGCTCACCTTTCGATCACCTACTGATACCTAATTACCTGTAGTAACTTAACATCCCGCGAACGTCTCGCTCAGGCGGTTACCGCGAGGTGAGCGTCCGTCCCCGTTGGGGCGTGGGGTGCCTCGTCCTGATCGGCCGGGGCAACGCCGAGACGCAATATTTATAATGTACGACCCTTAACGATTCGGCACACCATGGGCGACGGAGACGGACCGTCCGCGCTCGCGCTTTTCCTCGTAGGCTGGGCTCTCCCAGCCAACTAACCCAGTTCCCACGCCCCGTCCGCCGCATCGCGCGCTAACCCCCCAACCACCGACCACACGACACATGCACCCCACCGACACGTACGACAGCTTCGCAACGGAGTTCAGCTACCCGATCGGCCGCGAGGAGATCATCGAGAGCGCCGGCGACGCCGAGATCACGGCCCCGACGGGCACGTCCGAGTCCGTCGGCGACGTCCTCGACCGCGTCGAGACGCGGACGTTCCGGTCCGCCCGCGAGCTCCATGAGACGATCCTCAGCAACCTCGGCGAACAGTACATCGGCCGGAAGTTCTACGACGACCGCGGGACGAACGTCGGGGCCTCCGATTCCAGGACGATCTGACCCGCGATCCGGCCGGGCGTTCCCGGGCGACGGACGGATCCACATCCGTGAAGTATTTCGATCCCGGAACTGGGAGTACGTAACGAACGGATGTTCGGCCTCGACGCGTCGGCCCACGTCGGTCTGCTGGCCGTGTCCGCCCTCGTGACGGCCGGGCTCGGGGGACACGCCTGGCGACGCCGCGACGATCCCGGGGCCCGACCCTTTGCGCTGATGATGGCCGCCGCGACGGTCTGGAGCGCCTGTTACGCCGTCGCCCTGACCCGGACCGGCGGGGCGCGGCTGTTCTGGGAGCGCGCCCAGTGGTTCGGGATCGCCCCCCTCCCGGTCTTCTTTTTCCTGTTCGCCATGGAGTACACCGGGCGCGACCGCTTTGCCACCCGGCGGGCCGGGGCGGTACTCGCGGTCGTCCCCCTGGTGACCGTCCTGCTCGTCTGGACGAACCCCACACACGGACTCGTCTGGCAGGACCAGGTGTTCGATCGGGCCGGTGGGATCACCCTCGCCGAACAGTACTTCGGTGCCTGGTACTGGGTGAACCTGGCCGTTGCCTACGCGCTCGTCGTGGCGGGATCGGCCGCGCTCCTCCGGCTGGTCGTCGCCTCCGAGTACCTCTACACCGACCAGGCGGCCCTGCTCGTGGTCGGCGTCGTCGCCCCCCTGCTGGCGAACGGCGTCTCCGTGCTCGGCCTGGTACCGGTGGAGTGGGCCGGCATCGACCTCACGCCGTACGCGTTCACCGTCTCGGGGGTGGCCTTCGGGAACGCCCTGTTTCGCTACCGGCTGTTCGAGCTACTGCCGGCGACCCGGACGCTCGGCCGCCAGGCGGCGCTCGCCGGGCTCGACGACGGCCTCCTCGTGCTCGACACCGACGGCGGGATCATCTACATGAACCCCGCCGCCGGCGACGTGCTCGGCTGCGATCCCAGCGACGCGCTCGGCGAGCCGGTCGACCGGTTCGTCGAGTCGGCGGCGTTCGACCTGGACGCGACCGACCGGCTGGCCGAGTTCGTCCGCGAGGGACGGACCTACGAGGTCGAGACCGCACCCATCACGGATCGGCGCGACCGCCGGGTGGGCTACACGGTGTTGCTGTACGACGTGACCGAGCGCAAACAGCGCGAGCGGGAGCTCCGGGCACAGCGCGACCGACTCCACCGGCTGGAGCGGCTCAACACCGTCATCCGGGAGGTGAACGGGGCGCTGATCGACGCCACCACCGTCGAGGAGGTCGAGCGCGCTGTCGTGGAGACGCTCACCAGGTCCGGACCCTACGAGGCCGCCTGGATCAGCACCTCCGTGGGCGACGGCCCGGCCGTCGGGATGGCCGCGGACGACGACGAGCCGCGGTCCGCCACGGACGAGGCGTTCCCGGAGGCGCTCGATTCACCGGACCCGATCCAGGGGGAGCGTTCCCCGGACGCCGTCCGGCCGGACGGCGGGAGCTGGGCGACCGTCGCGGTCGTCCACGGGCGGACGGCCTACGGCGCCCTCGCGCTCCGCACCGACCGCGAAACCGGGTTCAGCCAGCGCGAACTCGCGGTGCTTGACGAACTCGGCGAAACCGTCGGCCACGCGCTCAACGCCATCGAGCGCACCCGGCTCCTGATCGCCGACACGCACGTCGAACTCGACATCGAGTCGACCGACGAGGGCGCCCTGCTGGTCGCGCTCGCCACGGAGACCGGCGCCGAGTGGCGGCTCGACGGGCTCGTCCCCGCCGCCGAGGGTGATCTCGTCCTCTATCTGACGACGGACGCGGCGCTCGACGATCCCCCGGTCCTCGATCATCCGGGCGTCACGGACGTCCGCCGGATCGAAACCGACGGCGGGACGACGATGGAGGTGACGGCGACCGGCGGGACGCTTTCCCACCCGCTCGTCGAGGCCGGCGCGAACGTCCAAACGGCCACCGCCGACGGCGGCCGCTGCCGCCTCACCGTCGAGGTCGCCCCCGACACGAACGTCCGGACGGTCTTCGAGCGCGTGACCGAACCCTTCCCCGCGACGGAACTCGTGGCGAAACGGGAGGCCGAGCCGGCCGTCGAGGCGGCGCTGCCGGGCGAGGTCGACATGACCGACCGCCAGCAGGAGGCCCTGGAGGCGGCCTACCGCGCCGGCTACTTCGAGTGGCCCCGCGAGTCCAGCGCCGAGGAGGTCGCCGAGTCGCTCGACATCACCGCCGCCACGCTCCACGGCCACCTCCGCAAGGCCGAGGGCCGCCTCGTGGACACGTTCTTCGAGGAGTAGCGTGGCAGGCGATGGGGCGTCATCAGGTCGTTGTCCCGGGTACGCGAGAACGCCACTAGACGAGGTCCTGGACCATCCCGGCGACGAACGAAACCTCCTCGGCGTTGATCGTGTGGCCCATTCCCTCGTAGATGCGTTCGGTCACGTCGGCGCCCAGACCCTCCAGGATCGCGCTCGTCGCCTCGACGCGCTCTACCGGAATGTGTGGATCGACGTCGCTACACCCCACGAAAGCGGGCGTACCGTCGAGGTCGCCGTCGTATTCCGACGCCGAGACATCGGGGCCGATCAGGCCGCCACTGAGGGCCGCGAGGCCGCCGTATCGCCGGGGGTTCCGTGCGACGAACTCCGAGGCGAGACAGGCGCCCTGGGAGAAGCCAAGCATGAGGGTCCGCTCGGCCGGAACGCCGGCGTCTGCGACCGCCGCGATGCGGTCCCCGACGGTCGCGAGCGCCGAATCGAGGTGGGGCTGGTTCGACTCGATCGGCGCCGTGAACGGGTTCGGGTACCAGGTGCGGTTCGCGGCGGCCGGCGCGAGATAGGCGACGCCGGACGCGTCGAACTCGCGGGAAAGGGCGAGGACGCTCCCGGGCGTCGCGCCCCGGCCGTGGAGCATGAGGACGGCGGCGTCGGCCGATTCGAGCGATTCGCCGGCGGTCTCGACGCGCCCGTCGCGATGGATCTCGTCGGTCATCGGGGGGCGTTCGTGCCGGGGCGACAAGTAGTCCCCTGTTCCGGGGTCGTCGCCCCGTCACAATGGCTGGATCGTATGAGTCAAGTGCGCGCGGCGGGAATCCACACCCGTCCAATGGGAACTGATGACATGCATCTCGTCACGCTGACGAAAGGCGTTCCCGACTTCCGGGAGGGGCAGGTGTCCTTTGATGAGGACGGCCACCTCGAACGCGGGAAGACGCCGACGGTGATGAACCCGAACGACAAGTTCGCGCTCCGGGCCGCCCTCCAGACGAAGGTCCGGCAGGGCGGTCGGGTGAGCCTGATGAGCATGGGCCCGCCGGGGTACAAGGAGGTCCTAAAGGAGGGCATGGAGTCGGTGTACGCCGACGACCTGTACCTCCTCTCCGATCGCGAGATGGGCGCGGCCGACACCTGGGCGACTGCGATGACGCTACACGCCGGCCTCGCGCAGTTCGAGGCGGAACCCGACATCGTGTTCGCGGGGTTCAAGACCGCCGACGGCGAGACCGGCCACACCGGCCCCCAGACCGCCTGGTGTCTGGACTGGCCGACGATCACCCACGTCATCGCGATGGAGGTCGACCCCGAGGAACGGACGGTGCGCGCGAAACGGCTCGTCGAGGGCGACGTCGAGGAGATCGAGACCGTCGAGACCGGGATGCCCTGTTTCGTCGTCACCGACCCCGAGTTCGAGCCGACCTACCGGAAGGCCTCCCACCGGCTCCGGCACAAGGAACTCCGGTCGGAGACGCAAGAACGCGCCGCTGAAATCGATCTCGATTCGGCGGTGACGATGTGGGATCACGAGGACCTCAACCTCGATCCGGACTACATCGGCCTCGACGGCTCGCCGACGATCGTCGAAGGGGTCGACCCGATCCCGAAGGCGCCCGCCGAGCGCGAGGCGACGGAGGTCGACGCCGCCGACCCCGAGGGGATGGAACAGGTGTTCGACGAACTCCAGCCCTACGCCGCGGGGACCGAAGCGGCGGGTGACTGACGATGTCGATCGAACCAAGCGAGTACACGGTCGAGGAACTGAAAGCCGAGATCCAGGACGTCGAGGACCCCGAGGCCCTGCGTGCGATCCTCGAATCCGAGGAGGACGGCAAGGACCGCAAGACCGCGAAGGCGGCCATCGAGCGCCGCATCGACGCCGTCGAGGACGCCGAGGACGCCACGGGCGACGACGCCGGAACCGACGACGGGGCGGGGGACGACATCGACCCTCCCCTCGATCCCGGCGAGTACGAGATCGCGGAACTCGGCCCGGAGATCCAGGCGATCGAGAATCTCGATGGACTGCGGGCCATCCTCGCCGCTGAGGAGGCCGGCGAGGACCGGATGCCGGTCAAACAGCTGATCGAGTCCCGCATCGAGAAGTTCGAGGACGACGGCGACGACGAGGGGGGGCTCGACCTGTCCGAGGCGAGCCCCGCCGACGTCGCGAACGCCGTCCGGGACATCGACGACGTCGACGAACTCGAAGCCCTGCTCGACGAGGAGACGGGCGGGCGCAACCGCGACAGCGTCGTCACGCAGATCGAGAACCGCCTCGACTCGGTACAGGGTAGCGACGAGGAGGAAGAGGGAGGCGAGGTGGAGTACGTCCCCCCCGAGGAGAAGTACCCCGAACTCGACCACCCCACCTTCGACAAGCAGCACGTCCGCGCCCTGGAAAACGGCGAGTACCGCGACACCTGGGTGTACTGCGAGACCCAGCAGGGCGAACTCATCGACGTCTCGAAGGAGATGCTGGGGAAGGCCCGGGAGCTGATGGACGCGTACAACGAGAAGTACGACGAGGAGGAGCGCGTGGTCGCGGTCCTGATCGGCGACGACGTCGCGAAACACGTCGAGGACGTCGTCGCCTACGGCGCGGACATCGTCGTCTACCAGGAGGACGACCGGCTCGCGCGGTTCAGGCACAAGCCCTACACCGAGATCTTCTGTGACATGGGGCGGGCGGCCGACCACCCCTACGGCCGGGAGAAGGAGCCCGAGGACTGGCGGGGCTACGACGAGCCCCGCTACACGGTGTTCCCGGCGACCAACAACGGACGGGACCTCTCGGCGCTCGTCCAGGGGGAGTTCGATTCGGGGCTCGCCTCCGACTGTTCGGACCTCTACATCGACGAGGCGATGATCTCCAATCCCGCCAAAACGGGCAAGCCGGGCACCAACAGGGAGTTCGAGCGCGTCCTCCACATGAAGCGGCCGGACTTCTCGGGATTCGAGTACTCCACGATCCTCTGTCTGGACAAGCCCAACCGGGAGTTCCACCCCCAGGGAGCCTCGGTCATCCCGGGGAGTTTCCCGATCCCCGAGCCCGACGACGACCGGGAGGCGGAGGTGGTCGAGTACGACACGCCCCTGGAGGATTCGTGGTTCGGAGTCGACGTGACCGAGTACGACCAGCTGTCGGGCGGCGTGGACCTGACCGGCCACGACACCATCGTCGCGCTCGGCCGGGGGATCGGCGACGACCCCACCCGGGGGATCGAACTCGGCCTCGACCTCGTGGACGCCCTCGAGGACTGTGACCTCGGCCTCTCGCGGGGCGTAATCACCGCATCGTACGACTTCGAGGGCCACGTCGAGGGGTACGTGGCCGAGGAGCGCCAGATCGGCGAGAGCGGCCAGGAGGTCGAACCCGACGTGTACATCGCGGCGGGCATCTCGGGGGCCATCCAGCACAAGGTCGGCATGGACGAGTCCGACACGGTCATCGCGATCAACACCGACCCCGACGCCGACATCAAGGACTTCTCGGATTACTACGTCCAGGGGGATCTCTTCGAAGTGCTCCCCCGGCTCACGGAGGCCCTCGAAACCGGCGAGTTGAGCGTCGAGGCGATGGCCGACGGCGGGACGCGAGTGACCGACGACGGACGGCGGACGGCGGACGACACGGAGGACCAATGACCGACCACGAACACTACGAGGCGGTCGTCGTCGGCTGTGGCCCGGGCGGGGCCGCGGCGGCGGCGACGCTCGCACGGAACGACGTGGAGACGCTGGTCCTGGAACGCGGCGTCGAGGCCGGCTCGAAGAACGTCTCCGGGGGCGTGATCTACGCCGAGCGCTCCGCGCCGTACACGATCGACGACCTGTTCCCCGACTTCCGGTCGGAGGCCACCGAACGGCCCTGTACCGCGAACTACATCCACAACATCGCGGGCGATCAGGTGAAGACGTTCGACCTCTCGGACCTGCACCACCACGACACCCAGTGGGCCGACACCGTCCTCCGGCGCCACATGGACTCGTGGCTGGAAAAGCGGGTCCACGAGATGACCGTCGCAACCGGCGGCGGCTTGCTCACGGACGTCCACGTCTCCGGACTGCTCCGGGACGGCGGCGAGATCGTCGGCGTCGAGACGGACGAACTCGAACCCATCGAGGCCGACATCGTGGTCGCGGCCGACGGCGTGAACTCCGAACTCGCCCGCGACGCCGGGCTCATGGACTGGGAGGAGCCCGAGGAGTGGTTCCAGGGCGTGAAGGCCGTCGTCGAGATGCCCGAGGACGTCATCAACGAGCGCTTCGACATCGGCTCCGAGGAGGGCGAAGCCCACCTGTTCTCCGGCGACCTCTACCAGGGGGTCCGTGGCGGGGGGTTCCTCTATACGAACCGCGACTCGCTGTCGATCGGCAACGTCTTCCACCTCGACTCGATCGTCGAGGAGTCGGTGGAGGTCCACGAACTGCTCGACGCCCTGCTGACCCACCCCCTGCTGGCGCAGTGGCTGGGCGAGGAGTACGACGAGTCGGAGTACTCCGCGAAGCTCGTGCCCGACTCCAAGAAGGTGGCACATCCCGACCCCCGGAAGGACCGGCTCGTCCTCGTGGGCGACGCCGCGGGCCAGATGCAGGCCCAGGGGCCGATCATCAAGGGCATGAACCACGCCGTCACGGCGGGGGCGCTGGCGGCGGAGGCGTTCGTCGAGGCGCAAAGTCGGGGCTCGACGGATCAGGCGGGACAGCTCTACGCGCGAAAACTCCGCGAGGAGGGCGTCATGGACAAGCTCCGGCCGACGGGGTACCGGATCTCCAGCGCGGTCGCGGAGAACAGCGCCGTGAGCGGAGTGGTCGACGCGGTCGCGGACTCGGCAGTGGGACGCGTCGGCGTCAAGGCGCTCTCGGGGCTCGGCGTCGTCGAACGGCTGTACAACTCCCCGTTCATGATGTCGATCCTGCCCGACACGAAGACGCCCTACGTCACCCTGCCGACGGTGATCGGCGAGGAGCTGGGCGACAGGATCACGGAGGAGAACACCATCCAGCCCCCCGACCTGGGCGATCGCATCGGCGATTTGACCTACGACGTCGGCGAGCCACACATCCGGGTGCTGGACAACTCCTGGGAGGCCTCCGGCGCCGCCGTGACGGCCTGTCCGGTGAGTTCGATGGACTACGGCGGCGGGTGTTACCGCCAGGAGACGGTGAAGGCGAACGGCGGCGAAAAGCAGGTCGTCAGCCTGGACACCCAGCCCTGCGTGGAGTGTGGGACGTGTGCGGTCGTCGCCGATACGGAGTGGACCCACCCCGCCGGCGGGAAGGGCGTGGAGTACAAGCAGGGTTGATCACCGAGACCGACCCGTGAACGAATCGGAAGCCCGCGAGCGCATCGACGACCTCGCCGCCCGCGCGGAGGCCGACCGGGAGGCCTTCTCGCCGCCGGAGGACCCTCCCGACGAGGACCGGGCCATGGCGTACCTCCGCGAGGGTGCAGGCGAGGCCGTCTGGCTGTACGTCGAGGCCCGCGTCGAGGGGTTCGTCCACATCCCGCCCGACGACTTCGACAGGCTCGAAGGCGCGATGAACGCCTGGCTCGAACTGTACGCCGCCTGCTACGGCGTCGATATGGACGCCGCGTTCACGGTGCGGAAGGCCGCCGAACTCCTCCTGGAGACCCACAACATCAGGGACACCGCCGCGATGCTGACGAGAGTTGGCGACGGTGGGTAGCCGGAACGTTCTTTTCGCGCTCCCGAGAAAACACGGTCCATGAGCGACCCGGACGACGACGAGGATCGATCGACCGACGGCTGGCCGATCGACGTCCCGGCGGCGCCCGAGATCGACGGCGTCGACATCCCGACGATCGAGGACCTCGGGGCAGAACTGGAGGGCGCGCTCGCGGACGCCCCGGCGGACTTCGAGGCTGCCCTCTCGGAGTTCGACATCCCGGCGCCGGAGGGCGGCGAGATGGTGGAGATGACGGTCGAGGCGGGCGAGGAAGCGGCGACCGTCGTCCTCGATACCGGCGACGACCCCGTCGAGGTGGCCGTCGAGAACGGCGGAGAGGAGGCCGCCGAGGCGGTCGCGGAGGCGCTCGCCGCGGTGCTCGACGGCGTGTGAGGGGGCCGTAGAGGTTCGCGCCCGACACCGGACGGGCGCGCGGTGCGGTCGACGAAGTGGATCGCGGCGGGTAACGTTATGGGATCGGGGCCCGACGGCGCGGGTGATGTCGACGGCACCGGAGACCGAAGGGCGACGTACCGCAGCCGAGCGAACGGGGACGACCGGGGATCAGGAGGACCGCGGATGGCGCTGAAAGCGGCCTTCGTCGGCTACCAGTTCATGGGCGAGGCCCACGCGAACGCCCTCGACCGCCTGGAGATGTTCTTCCCGGAGGCTCCCGAGGTGGAGCGCGAGGTAGTCGTCGGACGCGACGAGGAGGCCCTCCGGGAGGCGGCCGACCGGTTCGACTTCGCGCGAACCGCGACCGACTGGGAGGCCGTGCTGGAGGAGGTGGACGTCCTCTACAATCTCACGCCCAACCACCTCCACGCCGAGCCCTCGATCGCCGCGCTGGAGCAGGACGTCCACGTCCTCTGTGAGAAGCCCCTCTCGACGGACCTCGAAAGTGCGAAGCGGATGGCCGAGGCGGCCCGGGCGAGCGACGCGGTCGCCGGCTGTGGGTTCAACTACCGGTTCGTGCCGGCGATCCGGTACGCGAAGAACCTGATCGAGGCGGGCGAGATCGGCGAGGTGACCCACTTCCGGGGGCGGTACCTCCAGGACTGGCTGCTGGATCCCGACGCACCCTGGGACTGGCACGTCTCCGAAGACCTCGCCGGCAGCGGGCCCCTGGGAGATATCGGCTCGCACTCCATCGACCTCGCGCACTACCTCGTCGGTGAGATCGACGCCGTCTCCGGCCAGTTACGGCGGTTCGTCGAGGAGCGAACGCCGGAGGGCGAAGACGATCCCCGCCCGGTCACCGTCGAGGACGCCGTGACGGCGGAACTCGACTTCGCGAACGGCGCGGTCGGCACCGTCGAGGCCACCCGGTTCGCGCCGGGGCACAAGAACGACCAGACCATCGAGATCCACGGCCGCGAGGGGTCGATCAAGTTCGAACTCGAACGCCTGAACGAACTCCAGGTGCTCCGGGAGGGCAATCGGGGGTACGAGACGATCCTCGTCACCGACGACGACGATCCGTACATCGAGCACTGGTTCCAGCTCTCGGGGCTCGTGCTGGGGTGGGAGCACTCGGTCGTCCACGAGAACTACGAGTTCCTGACCGCGATCGACGAGGGCGAAGCGTTCGCGCCGAGTTTCCAGGACGGCCTGGCGGTCCAGCGCGTCACCGACGCCATCCAGGAGAGCGACGAGCGCCGGGAGTGGGTCGAGCTGTGATGAGGACTGGTGTAGTCCTGTCCTGAACGACGCCCACTTCGGGACGATTCGGAGACGTCATGTGGCGCAACATGTATCACATCGCGCTTCCTACTCGCGAGTATGGCAACGAACGACGCTCCCGAAGAAACCACAGTCAGCGACCGGGGGATGGTCACGATCCCGGCGGATCTTCGGCGGCGGCTCGACATCAAGCCGGGCGACAAGCTCCGCTGGGACGTCGACGAGGACGGCACCCTCTCGGTGGAAGTGATCAAGCAGCGATACGGCGCGTTTGACGACGACGATCTGAAGGCCCCGATGGGGGGCGACGGCCTCGAAACCCACGATCTCGCCGGCTACGAGGAGGACACCGCGTTCACGGAGAACGTCTGAATGGTGGTCGCGGTCATCGACTCGAACGTCCTCATCGACTACAAGGACGAGAGTCCCGACGGCCGTCACGAACGCGCCGAGGAGATCGTGTACGCGATCGATAGCGGCGACCTTCCGACCGGTCGGGTCACGAACTACGTGCTGCTCGAAGCCCTGAACTGGATTCACACCCGACAGCGCCACGAAATCGCCGTGGATCTCCGCCGACGGCTCTCGGAATCGGCGGGCTTCGAACTGCACCAGGCCGCACAGAAGGACTTTCACCGGGCCGTCGACCTCTTCGACACCCACGACGGGCTGTCGTTCGGCGACGCGACGATCACGGCGTACATGGAACGAGAAGAAATCGAGCACCTGTACTCCTTCGACGACGACTTCGACGCTATCGATGGGATCACTCGGCTCGAGACGGCCGAGAATCCGTTCGGGTAGCAGTGTCGCACTTTCTCGTGTTTTCCGACACCCGAGGGATCCGATTCAGAGCCGTTCAGTGGTGCGTACAGATCAACGAGTTACCGTACACCACCCAATATTCACTGGTATTGATAGAAACGGAGTGATGAATAGAGGGCGCGTATCGGTCAAGTCGGCATTTGAGTCTGGCCAATCTTTTTCACATACACAAAGCACGCTGTTTTATGCGCGACATGAGAGATTCTCGGCGGCGGTTCCTTCAATTGGGCGCAGGACTCATATCGGGCGGTGTCGCCGGCTGTTCGGGTCGGAACTCACCAGCAGAGAAGAATAATTCGCCCACGCAAACGGCGACGCCAGAATCGACACCCACACAAGTAGGGACACCGTTTTCAGTTCCGTTCGAATTTGACGTTGAGGTTGTAAATCGTCAGCCAACGTCGGACGACCCCCCGTTGGTTCGTATAACTGTGACCAACGAGGACGATGAACCCCACAATCTCGGGACTTCTTCCCACGAGTTTCCGTTCACAGCGGCCTCAGACACGAGAGACGGGGCTACACTCGTTCTGCTCTGGGACTGGGGTGACCGTGGTGAGGATTGCTGGGCAGGGACGCCCAAATCACAGCCCGCGTACAACGGCACAACGATCGGTCCAGGCGGATCCACCTCGGCGCGTCGGGCAGTCATGAACGGAGCCGAAGGGTACAGCGGTCCACCTGAAACCTGCTGGCCACGGAACACGTTCCTCTTCACCGAGTCTTACGCGCTTGATTCCTCGGAGCCTGGTGCGTATGATGGAGAGACATTCAACTGGGGATTCTGGGTTCGTATTACTGAGGGTCCCAGGATCGAGACGTGGGCAATCCAACCGTTTCAGTAACAGGCTGTGTTGAGAGGAATTCGACTCTGATACATCCAACCTCTCTATTCATCAACTCGATTTTTATTGTCTCCGTATTTGATATGACTGGAGCGCCGTCGATGTGGATGTTGATTACATCTTCACAGTGCTGTAGTGATCTTCCGCTTTTAGACCCCTAGTCCTCCCCGTCGAGGTAATCGGAGGGATACCCGAACTCCTCTAACACTTCCTCGGTGTGCTCGCCGACCCGCGGCGGATGCCGGCGGATCTCCGGGGGCGTCTCGCTCATCCGGATCGGCGTTCCCGTCACCGTCAGTTCCCCGAGCGTCGGGTGGTCGATCGTCCGGATCATGTCGTTCTCCGCGACCTGGGGGTCCTCGATCACCTCGGGAATGTCCCTGACGGGGCCACACCAGACGTCGTGTTCCAGGAGTCGATCCATCCACGCCTCCGTGGTGTCAGTCTTGAGTACCCCCGCAATCTCGGCCATGATCTCGTCGCGGCGGTCGTAGGCCTCCTCCCAGGTCGTCACGTCCTGGATCTCCTCGATGTCGAGGATCTCCCCCAGTTCCGAGGGCATCACGAGCGAGAGGACGATGTGGCCGTCTTCGGTCTCGTAGACGCCGTAGGGCGCGGGGTGGTACACGTTTCCCAACCCGTGCTCGCCACGGTCGATCTCGGCGCCGGTGTTGGCGTGGATGGAGACCTCCTGGAGCTGGATGTCGACGCTCGCGCTCAGCAAGTCACCCTCGATACGCTGGCCCTCGCCGGTCCGATCGCGGTGGTGCAGGGCGGCGAGGATGCCGAAGGCGAGGTAGGTTCCCGAATGGAGGTCCGCGAGGGCGATCCCCTGGGGAGTGGGAAGGTCGTCGCGGTCGCCGGTGATGCTCATCAGCCCGCTCATCCCCTGGACGAGGAGGTCCTGGCCGGGGCGGTCGACGTACGGTCCCGTCGAGCCGAACCCGGAGGCGCTCGCGTAGATCAGTTCGGGGTTGCGTTCGGAGAGTTCCTCGTAGCCGAATCCCAGCCTGTCCATCACGCCGGGGCGGAAGTTCTCGACGACGACGTCGGCCTCCTCACAGAGATCGTACAGGACCTCGCGGTGAGCGTCGTCCTTGATGTCGAGTTCGACGCTTCGCTTGTTGCGGTTGAACACCTGGAACTGGAGGCTCTCGCCCTCCCGGTATTCGTTTGCCATCGAGAAGTTCCGCATCCACTCCCCGCCGGGGCGTTCGATCTTGAGCACCTCCGCGCCCAGGTCCCCGAGCATCTGGGTCGCCACGGGACCCTGTGCGATCTGGCCGAAACTGACGACCGTCAGGTCGTCGAGCGCGCCTGGCATGGCTCCGTTGAGTCAACCGACCGGAATAACCCTTTCCAAAGCGAGGGTTTCGGGGCCGTGATTCCTCTCGGCTCAACCCTCTGCGCTCCTCGTTCGCGGTCGATCGCAGAAGACGCCAGGACTGGGATTTGAACCCAGAATCCCATACGGGAACACGCTTTCCAGGCGTGCGCCTTACCAGATTCGGCCATCCTGGCCTACACGGCCGTACCCCGTTCGAGGAGTTAAGCCCTTCCGTTCCGTGCTACCAGTCTACCGGCCATCCACCGCGTCAGGACGGCGCTCGCGACTGCCACGACGAGCGCGACGCCGACCTTCACGGACACCTTGACCCGCTCGTCGAACAGGAGTTCGTACCCCTGCAGGAGAACAAGGAAGGTGAGCCCTCCGATCAGCCCCCACAGCAGGTCGTACCGGTCGGGACGGATCACTTCTTCATCGCGACCGCCTCGATCTCGATCGCCGCGCCCTTCGGAAGCGCGTCGACGCCGACGGCGCTCCGGGCCGGGGGGTTGTCCCGGAAGTACTCGCCGTAGGCCTCGTTCATCTCCTCGAAATCATCGATATCCTCGAGGTATACGGTGACCTTCAGCACCTCCTGCATCGAGAGGCCCTCCTCCTCGACGACCGCCTTGACGTTCTCCAGGCACTGCCGGGTCTGGACGGCGATGGGCTCCTCGGAGAGGTGTTCCCCGTCGGGAGTCATGGGGATCTGTCCGGCGGTGAAAAGAAGGTCGCCGTCGGTCGTCCCCTGGCTGTAGGCCCCGACCGCCTTCGGGGCGTCCGGGGTGCTGATGATCTGTTTCATGTCCGGCCCGTCGGACGGCGCGCAGTTAAAACTACGCCGAGGGGTCCGCCGGGAGTGCTATCCTACACCAGCACCTCGACCTCGTAGCCCTCCGCCTCTAAGGCCTCGAGGAGGTCGGCGACGTGGTCCTCACCCCGCGTTTCGAGATCGAGTTCGATCTCGGCGTCGTCCATCGCGATGTCCCGGGACGTGCGGTCGTGGTGCACGCCGTAGATGTTGACGCGATGTTCCGCGAGGAGTTCGCTGAGCCGGAGGAGTGACCCGGGGCGGTCCTTCAGCACCGTCCGGATCTTGCAGTACCGCCCCGTCTCGACCAGCCCGCGCATCAGGACGGTCGTGAGGGTGTTCATGTCGATGTTGCCCCCACAGAGTAGCGGGACGACCGTCTCGCCGTCCTCGTAATCGAACGCTCCTTCCAGAACGGCCGCGAGCGAGACCGCGCCGGCGCCCTCCAGGAGGACCTTCTCCCGTTCCAGGGCGTACAGCAGGGCGACGGCGATCTCGGAGTCGGAGACGGTTACCACCTCGTCGACGCGCTCCCGAATGACCTCGAAGGGCAACTCGCCGACCCGTCGAACGGCGATGCCGTCGGCGATCGTTTCGACCGAGTCGAGCGTCTCGCGCTCGCCCTTCGCCAGCGACGCGGCGACGCTCGAGGCACCCTCCGCCTGGACGCCGATCACCCGGGCGTCGGTTTGCCCTTTGATCGCGGTGGCGACCCCCGAGATCAGGCCGCCGCCGCCGATCGGGACGACCACGGTGTCGACCTCCGGGCAGTCCTCGGCGATCTCGAGACCGATCGTCCCCTGCCCGGCCATCACGTCGGGATCGTCGAACGCGTGGACGTAGGTGCGGCCCTCCTCGCCGGCGATCTCGTGGGCGCGAGTCTCGGCCTCGTCGTAGTCGATCCCGTGGAGGACGACCTCGCCGCCGTAATACTCGGTGGCCTTGACCTTCGAGACCGGGGCGTGTTCGGGCATCACGATCTTTGCGTCGACACCGGCTCGCGAGGCGGCCAGCGAGACGCCCTGTGCGTGGTTGCCCGCACTCGCCGTGACGACGCCCGCCTCCTTCTCGGCCGGGGAGAGCGTCCCCATCCGGTTTGCCGCCCCGCGGATCTTGAACGCCCCCGTCCGCTGGAACGTCTCTAACTTGAGGTGGATCTCCGCGCCCGTCATCTTCGAGAACATGTGGGAGTACTCCAGGGGCGTGTGACGGGCCATTTCGTGCACCCGATCCGCTGCCACGAGCACGTCATCGAGGTCGATCATGACGCGCGCTACGGCCGGGGGGAAGTAAACGGTCCGCCCCGTGCCCCCTTCGACCAAACGCTTATTCGGATCGCCACCGACCCTTCCGGTAATGAGCCTCTTCAGGAAAGCCGGCAAGAAGTTCGAGGAGAAAAAGCGGGCGTACGTCGACGGCGATCCCGAGTACGTCTGCCGGGCCTGCGAGGAGGCAGTCGCCGAGGCCTTCGAGTACTGCCCCCACTGTGGCGAGGCGGCGGTGGTGTCGATCGAGGAGATCGAGGGATCGGAGTGACGAGTTAAGTCGGCGGGGAGCGTACCACGGGCCATGGAGACGCTGCTTTTCGACGCCGGGGCGGTCGAGGAAAGCGCCCGGATCGGCGCGGTGATCGGCGCGGTCGAGGACGCCTTCGGCGCCTACGAGCGCGGGGACGCGGTCATGCCCGCGAAGTCATACGTCGACCTCCCGCGATACAACGGCGACTTCCGGGCCATGCCGGCGTACGTCGACGGTGGATCGTGGGACGCCGCCGGCGTGAAGTGGGTGAACTCCCACCCCGACAACCCCGCAACACACGACCTCCCGACGGTGATGGGGACGATGATCTACTCCGATCCGGAGACCGCGTTCCCGCTGGGGATCATGGACGGGACGGTCCTGACGAGGCTGCGCACCGGGGCGGCGGCGGCGGTGGCGACGGACCACCTCGCGATCGAGGGAGCCACCTCCCTGGGGATCGTCGGCGCGGGCGGCCAGGCGCCCACCCTGCTTGCTGCGATCGCGGCGGTCCGGCCGATCGAGCGGGTCGTGATCGCCGACCGGAGCGACGAGAAGCAGGCGGCGTTCGTCGAGGCGTTCGAGGACCGGTTCGACGTTCGCGCCGGGACGATCGCCGAGGCCGCCGGCCGTGACGTGCTCGCGACGGCGACCCCGGTGGAGGAGCCCATCGTTCCCCGGGAGGCGGTCGGCGAACACACCCACGTCAACGCCATGGGCGCGGACGCGGCGGGCAAGCAGGAACTGGCGGAGGCGATCCTGCTCGACGCGAAACTCGTGGTCGACGACGACGAGCAGTGCGTCCACTCGGGGGAGATCAACGTCCCCTGGAGCCGCGGCGTCCTCACGGAGACGAACCTGTACGCCGAACTCGGCGAGATCGTCGTCGGGGAGAAGGCGGGACGAACGCCGGAGGACGGGATCACCGTCTTCGACTCGACGGGGCTCGCGATCCAGGATATCGCCGCCGCCCACGTCGTCTACGAGGAGGCGACCGGGACTGGCGCCGGGGAGGCGGTGTCGTTGCTGTCGGTGTGACGGCCCCGGCCACTCGCCGCGGTCGTTCACGCGGGACGGGCGGGCGCCCGAAGTTCGGCGAACACGGGGACCTCCCGCGAGAACGTCTCCCCGTCCAGCGACACCGTCGCGTTCCCCGACCGGGGGGCGGCTTCGGCGAGTTCCGAAAGCGTCACCCGAGGGGTGCGCGTTCCCTCCAGCGCCTCGGGGTCTATGGCGTGCAGCCAGACACACAGCGACGGACCCTCGCCCGCGTCGGGCGCCCGGCTCAGCCCGCTCCCGACCTCGGTCCCGAGCCGGTCCCTCACTGCCTGGCGGACGGGGTCGTGGACCGCCTCGGCGGTCTCGATGACCACCCAGTGGTCGACCGGCATCGTCCCGTACTCCGCCACCTCGCCCCCGGACATGAGCGCGGGATACTTGATCGTCTCGTTCGAGGGGAAGTACTCGATCCCCTCGGCCTCCGCGGAGACGGACCGCTCGACTGAAACCGGGTCGCCACGGCAGCGGACGACGTCCTCGGGGAGGTTCGACGCCGGAGTGGCGGTCGGTTCGGGGGAGTCCGTCGGGGTCGGCGTCCCGTCGCCCCCGGGTCCGCCCGCGTCCCGACTCCCGCAACCGGCGAGTCCGACAGTCCCGACTCCGACGACTGTTCGCAACAGCGCGCGCCTGTCGGAGTTCATACCCGCCGGTACGTCGTCCTGCACAAAAAATGATGTGGCCGGGAGGACACGAACGACCGTCCGGACCGGACGGGGCCGTCACCCGGATTCGTACCCCTGCTCGACGTCGGCGCCGCCGCCGAACAGCCAGGAGGCGAGCCAGATCACGACGATGAAAGGCAGGAGGGGGATGAGGATCAGGAGGAGTCCGGCGCCGTACAGCAGGCCGATGAGGTTCATCTCCTGGTCCGTCCGGCTCCGGTAGGTCTCGGTGACCGTCTCGATGATCCCGCCGTTCTCCGCGTCGCTCATGGTCGGTCGTAGTCACGTGGCCCGTATAAACGTGCTTATCGTCGCCGAACGCCCTCCACAGTCGCCGGGCGCGTCGGACGGAAACGAAGGCGATGAAAAGCTATAGCACCGTTCGCCACGGACGCCGATACAACCCCCGGGTCTACAATGCAACGCGAGACAGGATTCGACCACGCCGCGATCGAACAGAAGTGGCAGCGCCGCTGGGAGGACGCGGACGTCTTCCACATCCCCGACTCCGCCGAGGATCCCGCGTACGTGCTGGCGATGTTCCCCTACCCCTCCGGGGAGATGCACATGGGCCACGTCCGCAACTACACGATCACCGATGCCTACGCCCGCTACAAGCGTATGCAGGGCGAGTCCGTCCTGCACCCGATGGGGTGGGACTCGTTCGGCCTGCCAGCGGAGAACGCCGCCAACGAGCGCGACGTCGACCCCCGGGGGTGGACGATGGACTGCATCCGGAACATCAAAGAACAGATGAACCTCATGGGCCTGGGGTTCGACTGGGACCGGGAGGTCACCACCTGCGAGCCGGGGTACTTCCGGTGGAACCAGTGGTTCTTCCTGCAGTTCTTCGATTCGGGGCTCGTCGAGCGGAAGGCGACGGAACTCAACTGGTGTCCCGACTGCGAGACCGTCCTCGCCGACGAACAGGTCAACGACGCCGCGGGGACCGACCACGGGATCTGCTGGCGGTGTGACACGCCGATCGAGCGCCGGGAACTCGACCAGTGGTTCCTGACGATCACCGACTACGCCGACGAACTGTACGAGTCACTCGACGACCTGGCGGGGTGGCCCGAGAACGTCCGGGAGATGCAGCGAAACTGGATCGGCAAGCAGGAGGGCGATTCCGTCGCCTTCGAACTCACGACCGGCGACGAGGTGGAGATCTTCACGACCCGCCTCGACACGATCCACGGCGCGACCTTCTTCGCGCTGTCGCCGGGCCACGAGGTCGCCCAGACCATCGCCGAGGAGCACGACGACGTGGCGGAGTACGTCCACGAGGCCGAGGACGACGAGGAGGACCTGCCCCAGACCTCCGGTGTGTTCACGGGCGAGTACGCCACCAATCCGGCAACCGGAGAGGAGATTCCCGTCTACGTGGCGGACTACGTCCTTTCGGACATCGGGACGGGCGCGCTGTACGCCGTCCCGGCCCACGACGAGCGCGACCACGCGTTCGCGGAGGAACACGACATCGAGATCCGCCAAGTCGTCGAACCGGCCCCCGACGCCGGGACGGACCCGGGAGACGTCGACGTCGGAGAGGAAGCCTACACCGAGGACGGCGTCCTCGTGAACTCCGGGGAGTACGACGGGCTGACGAGCGCGGAGGCCCGCGAGGAGTTCGTCGACGTCTTCGACGGCGAGCACCGGACCGATCACAGCCTGCAGGACTGGTGTATCTCCCGGCAGCGCTACTGGGGGACGCCGATCCCCCTGATCGAGTGTCCCGACTGTGGGTACGTGCCCGTGCCCGAGGAGGACCTGCCCGTCGAACTCCCCGAGTTCATCCAGACGCCGGGCAATCCTCTCGACGCCGCCGAGGAGTGGAAATCGGTCGCGTGTCCCGACTGTGGCGGCCCCGCGACCCGGGAGACCGACACGATGGACACCTTCGTCGACTCCTCGTGGTACTTTCTCAGGTATATCTCGCCGGACCTCGACTCGGCGCCCTTCGAGGCCGAACGGGCGAACGACTGGATGCCCGTCGACCAGTACGTCGGGGGCATCGAGCACGCCACGATGCACCTCATCTACTCCCGTTTCTTCACGAAGGCGCTGGCGGACATGGACATGCTCGACGTCCGGGAACCGTTCGAGGACCTGCTCACCCAGGGGATGGTCCGGAAGGGCGGCACGGCGATGTCCTCCTCGACGGGCAACGTCGTCTCGCCCCGGCCCTTCGTCGAGGAGTTCGGCGCCGACACCGGCCGGATGTTCATGATGAACGCCGCCCAGCCCGAGAAGGACTTCGACTGGACCGAGGAGGGCGCGAAGTCGGCCCGCCAGTTTCTCGCGAACGTCCACGGGCTGGCCCGGGAGTTCGCCGAGGGCGAAATTCCGGGGGGCAATCGCGAGGCGGTCGGCGACTACGTCGCCCGCGAGGCCGAGGCCGTCGCCGCCACAGCCACGGCGGAGTTCGAGGACTTCCGGTTCAACCACGCCCTCCAGGGCGTGCGCGACCTCGTCTCCCTGCTGCGCCGGTACCGCGAGCACACCGACCCCGATCCCGACGTCTTCGAGCGCGGGATCGAGGTGACAGCGAAGCTGCTCGCCCCCGTCGCGCCCCACGTCGCGGAGGAGGTCTGGGAGCTGCTGGGCGGCGAGGGCCTGATCGCGGAGGCCGACTGGCCCGAAGGCGAGACGCCCGACGGATACGAAATCGAGCGCCGGCTGATCGAGAACACCCGCGAGGACGTCCGGGACATCGTCGACGTCGCCGGGATCGACGATCCCGAGCGGATCACGATCGCCGTCGCGCCCGCGTGGAAACACGACGCGCTCGAACTCGTGCTCGGCCTGGAGGAGGGCGCGGACGTGGTCGGGAGCGTCATGGGGGACGAAGACCTGCGCCGCCGCGGGGAGGCGGCCGCCGACTTCGCGAAGGACCTCGCGGCGGAGGCCCAGTCCCTCTCCGAGCAACTGCCGCCCGAACGGGAGCGCGAGGCCCTGCAGCGCGCGGCGTGGCTGATCGAGCGGGAGTTCGACGCCGAAGTCGTGGTGCGTTCGGCCGACGAGGCGAGCGAGGATCTGGTGGGGAAGGCCGAACCCGGACGGCCGGGGATCGAAATCGAGGAGTAGGTCGGTGATCATAGGGATCGGCGGGACGGTCCGTAATTCTCCAGTAGACGTGTTGAGAAGTCATCAGAAACGGAGTGATGAATAGAGGGCGCGTATGTTGCAGGAGGCATGGGGTCCGACCGTACTGCCCATCGTCAATAGTTACTCGTCGCTGGCATCGCGGTACCGCTTGTACAACCACGCCCCGGCTCCCGCGCTCCCGAGTCCCCCTATGCTGAGCGCGATCAGCGGAATCTCCGTAAGAAAGTCAGTCGAGCGTTCACTTTCTTCGACTACCGAGTAGACATTATCCCAGCTATCGCCGATGTAAACCGTGCCATCTACCACTGCTGGGGAGGTTTCTACATCACCTTCCGGATTGAACGACCCCAGTTCAATACCATCTTCCGCATCTAGCGCGTATAGTTTGGAACTCCCGACGTAGACAGTGCCATCCACCACTGCCGGGGATTCGTTCACCACTCCATCCGTCTGGAAGGTCCATTGTTCGGTGCCATCCCCCGCATCCAGCGCGTACACGGTCCCGTCATAACTCCCGACGTAGACGGTACCATCGACTACTGCCGGGGAGCTCCACACCTCACCATCCGTCTGAACGGACCACTGTTCAGTGCCATCCCCTGCATCCAGTGCGTACACGGTGTCGTCGTACCCCCCTACGTAGACGGTTCTATCCACGACTGCCGGAGAGGTATCCATCGTGTCATCTGTCTTGAAGTCCCACTGTTTAGTTCCGTCCCCTGCATCAAGCGCGTACAGGGTGCCCTCGTTTGTTTTGCTGGTGTTACTTCCAATATAGACAGTGCCATCCCCCACCGCCGGGGTGCCCCCCATATGTTCAGAATCGTCCTCCATCGGAGCATCTGCCCGGAAGGTCCACTGTTCGGCCCCATCTTCTGCATCTAACGCGTACGCGGTGGCTGCCCCCGTCTCGAGATCGAAACTTCCAACGTAGACAGTACTATCTGCTACGGTCGGGGCTCCCACATCATGGCCGTCCGCCCGGAAGGACCACTGCTCGGTGCCGTCCGTAGCATCCAGCGCGTACAACATATAATCGTTCGCCCCGACGTAGACAGTCCCATCTACCACTACCGGGGGTGTTGATACTTCTGGACCCGACGAGTAAGTGGATCGCTCTGTGGCCCACTGTTCGGTGCCATCCGTTGCATCCAGCGCGAACAACTGGGCAGTGGTCCTGCTCCCATTAACACCGAAAATCCCGGCATAGACGACACCATCCACTACGGGTAGAGAACCGTATCCAATCAAAAATCCACTCAGAGGAGCGGACCACTGTTCTCGAAGGTCACCGGCGGGCCCAGTGTTATCGGGCGCATGACCAGTGTTCGCAGCGTCGTATCCGAACTGTGGCCAGGACTCCTCGTCGCCTGATGCTGCCCGACTCTCTCCACTCGCTCCCGTCACAACCGCGCTCCCGACAGCAGTGCCGCCCAGCCCCTGCAGGAACCGCCGCCGCGTGGATCGCTCCCCAGCCATTTTGCATCTGTCCTTTCACCGGCGTTTGAAAACAGTTTCGCCGGCACCAATCGCCGTTGATCAATACGTATCCTCCGGCAGCTCGCCCAGTCAAGATGAGAGACTTAACCTCTGTGTCGGTCATTCTGATTCTAATTTATTTTCTAAATATCACGTTAGATGAGGGCTGAACGCTTCGGCTAATGCCTCTCAGTAGCGCTTGGCGTCTGAGAGCACGGATCTCGTCGACAACGACTGTCACGGAGCCTCGTTCGTTAATCGGCCTGGCGGAAACTCTTTTGCGTATGATCTACACACGACGAACGTGACCAAAGAGATCACCATCGCGGACGACGTCTACCGGCGGCTGAAACGCGAGAAGGGCGACCGGAGCTTCAGCGAGGTGATCGCGGAAACGCTCGACGCCAGTGGACGCCTCGCCGACGTCACCGGGCAGGGTGTACTTGATCCCGAGGTCCCCGAGACAGCCCGGGAGGAAATCGAGCGACTGAGCACGGGCACGATGGACGGCGACGAGTAGAGGGCGTAACCACCCCAGTGGTGGCTACCCGGCGTACCGGATCGTCCCGATTCACCCCCGACGCTTGCTCGCCACGTCTAGGTCCACGTCCGCCTCCGCCAGCACTTCCTCCATCTCCTCGCGTTTCTCCTGGTGGTCTTCGAGGAACTCCTCCATCAGCCGGGCGGCCTGCTCCTTGCAGTCACCACAGAGGCGCTCGCCGCCAGCGCACTCCTCGTAGACGCGGGTCGCGAACTCGTCGTCGTCGGCCGCCAGCAGGTAGGTGTACAGCTCGTAGACGGGGCAGTCGTCGGGCTCGCCCCCGAGTTCGCGCTGGAGTTCGGCGGTCTCGCGGCCCCCCGTCGTGGCGGCTTTCACCTTGTCGTAGCCCTCGGCCGGGTCGTCGAGCAGGCTGATGTGACTCGCCGGCACGGAGGAGGACATCTTCCCGCCGGTGAGCCCGGTCATGAAGCGGTGGTAGATCGAGGAGGGCGGGACGAAGCCGAAGCCGCCGTTCTCGACCTCGACCTCGCGGGCCAGTTCTTCCGCCGCCTCGACGGACAGGTCGAAGGCGTCGACGTGGGCGTCGTAGACGCGCTTCTCGCCCTCTACGGCCTCGATCAGCGCCTCGAAGGCCTCGTCGGTGGCGTTGCGATCGAGGAAGCGCACGCGGGGGCGGAGGGGTTCCTTGCCCGCGGCGTCGAGTTTCTCGACGGCGTCGTCGCGCGTCCCGGAGGCGTCGGCGCCCTCGCGGAGGTACTCCGCGGCGTCCGCACACCGAACCGTCTCGCCGTCGTCACCGGAAAGCGCCTCGTATGCTTCCGCGATGAGCGCCCGCTCCGCGGCCTCGGCCTCGAAACTCGCGTACGCCTCCGTCACGCCGAAGTACCGCATCCGCGCCGCGAGATCACGCGCCAGGCGCATGTGGGGGTCCTGGTCGGGGCCGACGGGGATGACGGTGGGTTTGGGTTCCTCCAGTTGAGGGTAGAGGATGTCGGCCATCTGGGTGATCACGGACTCCATGTGGGAGACGTCGGTCTCGCCGTCGAAGTCGTAGATGGCCTGCATCTCCGAGAAGTTGGCCTCGACGCCGAGTTCGAAGGCGAGATCCTGCACCTCGCGGTTCGTCGACTGCCTGTACAGTTCGCCCTCCCCGGGGTCGAACCCGAGCGCGAGAAGCGAGAGGAGGTAATCCCGGCTGTGCTCGTCGATCTCGCTCCAGGAGAGCCCGCGGGCGGCGTGCGCTTCGAGATCGGCGATCAGGCCGTAGGCGTCGGCGCCCTGCTCCTGGTGCCAGATGATCTCGTCGAACACGAGCTTGTGGCCGATGTGGGGGTCCCCGGTGGGCATGAATCCGGAGAGGGCGGCCGCCGGTTCGTCCTCCCGCATCGCCTCGACCACGCGACGGTAGTCACGGTGGCCGAAGATGACGCCCCGGCGCATCAGGTAGTGGGGGTTCGAGACGTCGGGGAGCACCTCGTCGAACTCCTCAATGCCGAACTGGGTGAACAGCTCCTCGTAGTCGCCGACGGCCGCCGACCCCCAGGGGTCGAGCACGACGTCGTCGGCGCCGGCGGCGGTGCCGCCGTCAGGGCGGGTGGTTTCGCTCGGTTCCTCTTTCGGGTCCGGTTCCGCGTTCTCGGTCGGGACCGGATCTGCGTTCTCGGTCGGGTCCGGGTCTGGTGTCATTGTGGTGGGTTCG
>Ga0207719_100260_pt1 | contig 39833 bp, 41 predicted proteins | sample A23P1SouthBayCA_2_FD_187279 | JGI IMG/M metagenome (GOLD analysis project Ga0207719, IMG submission 187279) | Aerobic enrichment media microbial communities from Eden Landing Ponds, California, USA - A23 P3 (3) (SPAdes) | ecosystem: Environmental > Aquatic > Marine > Unclassified | place... | reverse complement strand
AAGGGCGTCTTACTCCACGGCCCCCCGGGGACCGGCAAGACGCTGATCGCGAAGGCCGTCGCCAACGAGATCGACGCCTCCTTCCACACCATCTCGGGCCCCGAGATTATGTCGAAGTACTACGGGGAATCCGAAGAGCAACTCCGTGAAATCTTCGAGGAAGCCGAGGAGGAAGCCCCCGCGATCGTCTTCGTCGACGAGATCGACTCGATCGCCCCCAAGCGCGGCGAGGCCGGCGGCGACGTCGAACGTCGGGTCGTCGCCCAGTTACTCTCGCTGATGGACGGCCTCGACGAACGCGGTGAGGTAGTCGTCATCGGTGCGACGAACAGAGTGGATGCGATCGACCCGGCGCTGCGCCGTGGCGGCCGCTTCGACCGCGAGATCGAGATCGGCGTGCCGGACCGCGAGGGTCGGAAAGAGATCCTCCAGGTCCACACGCGGAATATGCCGCTCGGAGACGGCGTCGACCTCGACGAGTACGCCGACAACACCCACGGCTTCGTCGGGGCCGACATCGAGAGCCTCGCGAAGGAGGCCGCGATGAACGCCCTCCGTCGGATCCGCCCCAAACTCGACCTCGAATCTGACGAGATCGACGCCGAGGTGCTCGAATCGCTGTCGGTGACGACGAACGACTTCAAGGAGGCCATCAAGGGCATCGAACCCTCGGCGCTCCGCGAAGTGTTCGTCGAAGTCCCCGACGTGACCTGGGAGAACGTCGGCGGGCTCGAAGACACCAAAGAGCGGCTCCGCGAGACGATCCAGTGGCCGCTGGAGTACCCGGAGGTCTTCGACGCAATGGATATGCAGTCCGCGAAGGGCGTCCTGATGTACGGGCCGCCCGGGACCGGGAAGACCCTCCTGGCGAAGGCCGTCGCCAACGAGTCCGAGTCCAACTTCATCTCGGTGAAGGGGCCGGAACTCCTCGATAAGTACGTCGGCGAGTCCGAGAAGGGCGTCCGTGAGATCTTCAAGAAGGCCCGCGAGAACGCACCCACCGTGGTCTTCTTCGACGAGATCGACTCGATCGCTACCGAACGTGGCCGCAACACGGGCGATTCGGGCGTCTCCGAGCGCGTCGTCTCACAACTGCTAACCGAACTCGACGGCCTCGAATCGCTCGAGGACGTCGTCGTCGTCGCGACGACGAACCGGCCGGACCTCATCGACTCGGCGCTGCTGCGCCCGGGCCGGCTGGACCGCCACGTCCACGTGCCTGTCCCCGACGAGGACGCCCGCCGGGCGATCTTCGGGGTCCACTCCGAGCACAAGCCGCTGGCCGACGACGTCGACCTCGACGAACTGGCGTCGCGGACCGAGGGCTACGTCGGCGCGGACGTCGAAGCGGTTTGCCGCGAGGCGTCGATGGCCGCGAGCCGTGAGTTCATCAACAGCGTCTCACGCGAGGAGGTCGCCGAATCCGTCGGCAACGTCCGCGTGACGATGGCCCACTTCGAGCAGGCGCTCGACGAGGTCGGCCCCAGCGTGACCCAGGAGACGCGCGAGCGCTACGAGGAGATCGAGCAGCGCTTCCAAACCAGCGAGGTCGAGCGCGAACCCGACGCCGAGTTCAGTCGGACGTTCCAGTAGGGGACGCCTGCCGAACTGTTTCGTTTTTTATCGATTCGTTTCACGCCGACGAGTCGTCGCTGTCGGCGTCACCGCTGTTGGACTGTGTGACCCCGGCATTCGGGAAGAAGTACTCGTAGTGAGTCAAGAGATACAGGAGTACGAGCAACGAGACGACGACAGCGACGGCGAATCGCGAGTCGCCCGCGAGAATGTTGCTCATCGCGAACAGCGCGCCCAGTCCATAGACGGCCATCGCGCCCCACCACCCCCACCGATGGCGCTTCCAGAGGAGCGCCGCAACCGCGACGAGCACGAGCCCGTATCCGACGCCAAAAACGCTCCTGGCGGCCGCGCCACCGACGACAAACACGAGGCCGTAGAGGCTCGTGAGGGTGGCCGCCACGCCGACGCCGAGGGGTGGCCAGGGGCACCCCCTTCGATTCGATCGCTCTCCCACTGCGTCCGACATACCCCCTCTCGGGACCGAGCCGTCAAAGGTCCACAGGTAGCCACGATTTTCGGTGGCTGATCGTGGGTCGAGGCCCGGCGGCGACCGCGACCTGGACTCGATTGATCCGCCGGGACGTGCCCGCTCGGACCGCCTCACATTCGACCGATCGACGATTTTTTATCCGGACTGTCGGGTATGTAGTAGTACGGTCTTCTCGATAGCTGCAAAATACAATCAGTTCAGAGTTTATTCCACCGGAAACCTGGTGTTCTGTTCGGTCGACCGAGTCGCTACCTAGCCACCTATAGATTCGACCACGATGTTCCAGATTCGACCTCGCTACTCCTTACGCGGCGGCGAGTTCCGCGAGATCGTCGAGGATCGCTTCGGCGTGTCCATCGGGGGAGACGCCCTCGTACGCGAGGACGACGTCGCCGTCGGGACCGACGACGTACGTATTGCGGAAGACGCCGTCGAAGGTGTTGCCGAACATATTCTTCTCCCCGTAGGAGTCATACGCACTTGCGACGTCCCCGTCCGGATCCGAGAGCAGTCGGAACGGGAGGTCGTACTTCTCGGCGAACGACGCCAGGTCGTCGACGGAGTCGTCGCTGATCCCGAAGACGGTCACGTCGCGCGCCTCGAACGCCTCGAAGTTGTCGCGAAAGCCGCAGGCTTCCGTCGTACAGCCCGGGGTGTCTGCCCGCGGATAGAAGTAGACGACGACGTACTCGCCGCGGTGTGACGACAGGGAGGCGGTCTCACCGTCTTGATCGGGCAACTCGAAGTCAGGAGCGGTCTCTCCGGTGTCGAGCATCACTGGCAGTTTCGCAGAGAAGCGCTTCAACGTACCGCTCGGCGGCGCAGTCAGTCGAGGCGTTCGGCCGCGTCGCGGTCCAATAACGGTCCCGCATTCGTCGACGGCAGCGTCACGACGTCCTCCGATGCGAGGTCGTACTCGCGCTCGTCGACGCCGAAGATCTGCCCCACGTCTTCGGTGATACGGAGCGTGACGCGGTCGGCGTCCTCGGTTTCGGAAGACCCATCCGACGGACCAGCGCGGGCGCTCTGTGTGGCAGCAGATTCCGGTGCTGCGTCTGTGTGCTCCGGCATCGGGGCGGCGCCGGCGACGCCACCGTCGGGTTCCCGTTTGTCGCCATCGTAACCGTCACCGTCGCGGCCATCGCCAACGTTCTCGACGACGGGCGCATCTTGCGCTGCGGCGTCCGGCGGCGCGTCCGGGGGCACGTCCAGCGACGGCCCAGACGACTCCTCCGCGGTGGAACCCTCCGCCGGCGAGTCGGCGCCGGCGGAACCGGCGTCTGTCGACCCCGACCCCCCCATCGCCTCCGCGAGGACGTCGTCGGGCGCTGTGGCCCCCGACGGGGTGGGTGCATCCACGTCCGCCCCGCTCTCGTGAGACGGGGGACTCGTCGGGTCAGTGGTCGACGCCGACGCTTCGGGCGTCTCGGCGGCGTTCGCCTCAGACGGTGAGGGTTTGGAAGGCGCAGACGGCGTTGGGTCGGAAGGCTCCGCCGGTGCCGGCACCTGGGACGACGACGCAGGGGAGGCCGCGTCTCCGGTCACGACCTGTGTGCTGTCCGGCGTCGAACCCTCGCCTTCTCCCGAGAGGACGTCGAGGACGGTGCCGCGGCTCTGCTTGATCCGAGCGACGAGATCGTCGAACAGCGCTTTCTCCTCGGCGGTGAGACCGTTGGTGTCGGCGCTCATATCCGCGGCCGCGAACGACGCGAGTTTGACCACTTTGCCGACGCGACGCTCGTAGATCGACTCGACGACGTCTTCGGCCGTCTCGATCTCGTCGGTGAGCTGTCCGACCTCGGGGTCGGCGAAGGGGTCTGCGGCTTGCTCGGCCGCGCGCTGTCGCTCGGCTTTGCGCTCTGCGATGTAGGCGGCGACGTCTTCGTAAAACGAGTCGCGGAGGTGCTGGAGGCTGTCCTTTTGGCGCTCTGTGCGTCGGACGCTCCGCAACTCGTCTAAATTCATTCTTTAATTTTCTCCGCGCGCCCTCGGGTCATCAAGAAGATCCCGAGGCACTCTTCGAGGGATTGCTCTCCCTCCTCGATAGTAAACGTGTCGCCGTCGAACGTCGTCGGGCCGGGGTCGGTGACGTTCACCTTGATCTCGCGTCCGCGGAACCGATCCGGGATCGCGTCTTCGAGCGGCCTGAAATCGTCGAGCTCAGCGCGATCCAGCGGCATCACAGTCAGCCCCGAGCCACCGTGTAGACTCCCCGGAAGACGGATGAGCCGCTTTGTGTCGGTCGTCACCGGCTCGTCGATCGGTGCCGTCTCCGCTTCGACTGCCTCGGCCGTGAGCGCGTCGACGAGGATGCGAGTCCCGGGACCGCCGGCCTCGACGTTGCCCTCGCGGATGGCCTCGAAGTTGTGCTGGATCTGCCCCAGGATCGTCTGTGCTCGGCCCTCGCCGATGCCGTCGAGTTCCTGGAGTCGGTCGAGTGCGTCCGCCTCGTCCATCTCGCGGAGCGATTCCGCTAGGTCGACGAGGCGGGAGTGGGCGCGCGCGCCCCAACCGCCGCGACGGCGGAGCACGCGGCGGGTCGTACCGCGGTTGGATTCGGTGTCGATGAGGCCATCGACGTCCAGGTCGATCGCGCGGACGTAGTCGACGATTTCGCGACGTGCCTCGCTGTCGAGACCTCTGACGGATGGGTCACGGACGTGGACGTGATAGCCGCGGCCGCCGGAGAAGACGACTTCGGTCTCCTCGAAGTCGAAGTCGTCGTCGATGAACGAGAGGAGGTTCAGCAGTTCGTCCTTGCAGGCCGCGAGCATCTCCGCGTAGGAGGTCTCCTCGGGATCGACGCCCGGGAGGTGATCGGCGTCGAGGTCGAAGACCAGATCGGCGGACTGCCAGCCCTTCTCGTCCATCGAGTTCGCGCCGGGGTCCGAAAACCGGGCCGACGAGAAGTAGACGTGCCGCGGAGCCGTGCGGTGGAGGAAATCGCCCAGATTCCCCACGTCGAGCAGCGACTGGTGGCGGATCATCGTCGTCGCCCCAGCGCTCCAGGGGATGTGGCCCCACTCGCGGCGCTCGGCGGCGGGCGGGAGGGAGACGTCGCTACGGCGGTAGTAATCGCCGAATCGGCCTTCGAGATAGGTCCGTGTGCGCGCCTCCATCGGTCGATGGCGATAACACAGGGACTCCTAAAGCGGTTGCGTCTCGCCGACGGCGGTACGGGGCTCCCGGTGCGCCGGGCGGAACGCGGGACGGTTCAGAACTGTTCGCGCTCGGGGACGCCGTCGCGGCCGAGGATGATCTCTTGGGCTTCGACGTCTTCGAGCGCGGCGACGAGTCCGCCGACTTCGAGGACGCCGTCGTCCGTCTTGAGGCGGAGCGAGGCGACTTCTTCGGTCTCCTCGAACGTCGTCGTCTCGACTTCCCCTTCGACGATCACCGGATCGCCCGTCTCGATGTCGCGGCCCGTGATCGACGCGTAGAACGGGCCCTCGAGTTCGCGGACGTCCTTCACGGCGCGGCGGATCGACGCGTAACGGCGGGGGAACGGGCGGCGCTTGCCGTCGGTGACGAGGGTCTCCGCGGTCGACCAGAGCACGGTCCCGAAGAAGCCCGAGACGAGGAATCCGAGCGCCGAGCGGTTGAAGATGACGCCGTAGCGGTCGCGATCGTCGCGAAGCGCGTCCTGAGTGGCATAAATCGAGTAGTTGCCGTCGGCGACCGCGAGCACCGGCGAGGTGATGCCGCGGCGGGCGCGGGCGACCGTCGCGACTTCCTGGTAGTCGAACTCCGAGGGGTCCGGTGCGCGCGAGGCCGGCGTCACGAGCAGGTCGATGCTCACGCCGTCGTCGAGGGCGGCGGCGAGATCGTCCCGGAAGCGGCGGAGCAGATCTGGGGTGAGCGAGAGCACCAGTTCGTACTCGGCGTCCTCGATGATCTCCTCGAAGTAGCGCAGGATCGTCGAGCGCGACTTGACGAGTGAGACGGCTTCGGTGTCTCGCGCTGGGGCCGTATAGCGGGCCTCCAGTTCGGAGACGAGGTCGTCGAGCGACTGCTGGACGTTGCCGAAGGCGTCGTCGGGCGCGACCGCGACGATCTTCATCGGCCGCGACTCACGAAGTTCGACGAGGCCGCGGTCCGAAAGACTACGGACGGTATCGTACACTCTCGGCTGCGGGATCTCGGTTCGGTCGGCGATCTCGGAGGCGGTCAGTTCGCCGTGTTCGAGCACGGCCAGATACGCCTCGATCTCGTATTCGCCGAGGTTGAAGCGCTCGCCGACCCGCTCCAGCGTCGTGCGGAGTTCGTCTGCCATACGTGAGCCTCTCGCCCCTTTCACTTACCATTTACTATTGTTCGAGTAGCACAGTGTTTCGGAACTGGGTTGCATCCGGCCACACGCGGCTGGGTCGGTCGCGTTTCCCCAACCGATCGACCACTGCGTGCCAGGCAGATCGGTCACATATACATCCGATCTTCGGGGAGTTCGTCGTCGCGCGTCTGCATTCGATCTGCGAGTTCGGTGTAGTACTGCTCGACTTCGGCCGCGAACGCTTCGAGCGGCCCGGAGTCGATGTCGATACCGTACACGTCTCCGACCGTCTCGACCAGCCGGATCGCGGCCTCGACGTCCGGGACTTGTGCGTGGACGGGCGTGACGAACGTACAGACACCAAGTGGCGAGTCGAGACCGCGTTCGATGAGCGCGGCGTTGGTGCCGTCGAGAAATCCCTGCCCCATCGGCGGAATCGACTCGTCAGCGAGTCGACGCTCGCGATAGTCGTCGGTCGCGATGTAGTACGTCCGGTGTTCGTTCGGGCCGTGGGGGATGGGGACGCCCGAGAGGATAGCCACCTCGCGGACGCCGTTCGCTTCGGTCCAATCGAGGATCACGTCGGCGAACGTCCGGCCGGCCCCGACGGGGACGAACAGTTCTCCGACCAGGACGCTCACCTCGAGGTCGTCGCGGGAGAACAGCCGCGTGTGGTGTCGTGGACGCCCCTCCTCGAACGGCGTCACCGTCGGCAAGCCCTCCGCGGAAAGGTGCCCCTGCTCTTTCAGTTCGAGGTGGTCGACGAGGTAGTCGACGGCGGTCAACCCCGCGAGGCCGAACGACGAAAAGCCCGCGAGGAGCGTCTCGCTCGGCTCTGAGTCGTGAGTGATCGTGAAATCCGGCTGTAGTGGTGGGGGATCGGCCATATCAAGTGTGACGGTAACATACCTCTTATGATTTTCTCGCAGGCGACTCCTGCGCCGTCCTCGGGAAGAACGCTTATGCTTCGCCCCCGTCGTGGACGCAGATATGCAGTCGGCGACGACGTCCACGGGAACGCCGGTACCAGCCCCGACGCCGTCCGTCGGCGAATCGCTCGGAGGCGTCGTCCCCCAGTGGCTTCAGTTTCCTGGCTGGCGGTGGGTGTTGGCCGGGCTGATCCTCGGATTCGGGATCCTCCTCTCGCGGTACGTCGTCCGGCTCGCCGGGCGCTCCGTCGCGAGACAGTTCCACCGGCAGAGCGTCGCGCAGATGGTGTTGCGGCTGATTCGGCTCGGAGTGGTCCTCGTCGCGCTCGGCGTCGCCGCCAGCGTCCTCGGGCTGGAGATCGGTGATCTCGTCCTCTCGGTGACGGTCTTCTCGGCGGTCCTCGGTATCGTGCTCGCGCCGATCGTCGGGAGCATCATCAACGGGCTGTTCATCCTCGCCGATCAGCCCTACGAGATCGGGGATCTGATCGAACTGGACGACGGGCGGCGGGCCTTCGTCGACGAGATCACGATCCGCTACACGAAGCTGTTTACCCTCGACAACACGTTCCTCGTCATTCCGAACTCCGCGATCCGCGACCACTTCGTGACGAACTACTCCGCGGAAGACGAACGTGTCCGGCTCAGCCTCGACGTCGTCGTCACGTACGAATCCGACACGAAACACGCTCGAAAACTGATGCGGCGCGCCGCCGCCAGAGACGATGACGTCGTCGAGGGCGGGCCGGACATCCGGATCGGCAGCGCCCGGTATCCGGCCCGCCCGACGGTCCTCCGGTCGGCCTTCGGCGACGACGGCGTCGTCCTCACGCTCCGCTACTGGGCGCAGAAGCCCTACAAGATCCCGACCGTGGAGTCGCGGGTCCGCGACCGGATCTGGGACGCCTTCCACGACGCCGACGTCGAGTTCGCCTATCCGCACCGACACCTGGTCTTCGACGACACCAGCGGGACGCTCGATGCACGAGTGAGCGGGCAACGCGGGCCGCGAGTAGGAAGAGAAGCGATCGACGGAGACGCAAACGGTGACGGCGAACGAGAGACGACCGAGCGCGTCGCAGTCGAGCGCGAGACGGATGCGACACCCACCGAGACGGACGCGGCCGACGACGCGGAGGAGTCGTCAACCGACGACGCATAGCCTTTTGAAACGCGTCGTCCGCTACTCGTCGGCGCGGACGGTGATCACCGTACAGTCGAGTTTCTCCCGGAGGTACGCTTCGATGTCGGGGTCGTCGAGGAACCGGCGGAGCATCTTCCGCCACCGACTCGCCTGCTTCGAGCCGAGGACCACGACGTCCGCCTCGTCGGCCGCAATCTCTTCGAGGATCGTCTCCTCGACGAGAAAGCCTCGACGGACGACGTAGCGCGTGCGTTCGAGCGGCCCGAACGACGATTCGACGGCGCGCTTCAGTTCGGCGCGGGTCACGCCGCGGTTCTCCTGATAGAGGTCGACGTGGAGGACCGTCAACTCGGCCTCCCGCTCTTCGGCGATTCGGATGGCCTCCGAGAGCGTCGCTCGCGAGTGCTTCGACAGCGGGTACCGGACGGGGACCACGACGCGCGTCATCGTCGGACCTGACGCCCCCACGGCTCCTGAACGTTTTCACTCCGGAGGGTTTCGTGGCCACGCTCGCCCCGAAAGCGCCAACCCAGACCCCCGGTCGCCGCCGTCATTCGTCCGCTCCAGTGGGCGTCGCTTGACCACCCGAAACGCGCTCGATCCGCCCGTCGACCGCCCCGTCGATGCCGAACTCGCGAGCGTACGCGGCGAGCACCTCGAACTGGATGTCGCCCTCGCCGGCGCGGTGCCGTTCTTCGAGCGTCGGGAACTCGTGGTCGGTATGCAAGAGATACGCAGAGGTCGCGATCGTGTAGGTCGCCTCGGGTTCGATCGGCTCGCCGCAGACCCGCGCTGCGAGGAGTTCCTTCGCGTCGTCGTCCCTCCGGAGTTCCGCCCCGGAGACGTGGCCGTGCCACCACTCGGGTTCGCCGAAGTCGACGACCGCCGCCGCCGACTCGCGGAAGACCTCCCAGAGTTCTTCGCCGGTGAGTTCCGCGCGGACGACGCGCTCCTCGAAAGGAATGACGCTCACGAGGTCGGCGACGGTGACGTCGCCCGAGAGCGGCGGGCCGTCGCGGATCCCACCGCTGTTCTGGAGGCCGACATCGGTTTCCAGGGACCACCGGTAGGCGTCGGCGACGAAGTTACCGACCCGGGCCTCGCCGCCGAACACCGTCGGTTCGCTGCGGTCGATCGGCTGGTCGACGTGGGCGACGACCTCGTCGAGTCCGGCGGCGTCGACGCGCCCCTGGAGTGCGGACACGACGTCGTCGGCGACGGGGGCGTCGGCGGTCTCGTGGCGTTCGACGTCGATCGACCCTGACTCCTCGAGCGCCACCTCGAAGACGACGCGGCCGTTCGCGCCCGGACGGAGCAACAGCGTCTCGTCGACCCACTCGCGCCGCTCCGCGTGGACGTGCCCGCCGAGGATCACGTCGAGGTCGACACGGCGCGCGAGGTCGTCGTCGCCGCCGCCGAGATGTGAGAGCGCCACGACACGGTCGACGCCCGCTGCACGCAGTTCGGCGACGGCCGTCTCGGCGGCCTCGTAGGGATCGCTGAACTGCAGTTCCCCGGCCATCGGGTTGAGCGAGGGCGTCGCGGGGTCGGTGACGCCGACGAAGCCGATCCGGACGCCGTCGACCGTCTCGATCGTGTGCGGAACGACGTCGTCGGCCGCGAAGCGCTCCCCGTCGCTCTCGTAGACGTTCGCCGACACCCACGTCTGGGGCGCGGCGGCGACGAGCGACCGCGTCGCCTCCGGGCCGTAGTCGAAGTCGTGATTGCCGAAGGTCTCGACGTCGGCGTCGACGGCGCGAAAGAGATCCAACGCCTGTCGGCCCCGTTCGATCAGCGAGAGCACGCCCGGTGCGGTGTTGTCTCCGCTCCCACAGACGAGCGCATCGTCGCCGGCCAGAGAGCGGAGCGCGCCGGCGAGGCGCCCCACGCGGGCCGGGTCGTCGTAGACGTTCTCGACGTCAGAGTAGTGGAGGAGACGCGGCATTCACGCTCTCTGGTGGGGCGACAGAAAAGAAGTCGTCGGTGTGTCGTCTGTGTCGCCACAGCGGGATCGTGCCGCCGCGCAGGGTGCGACGAACTCGTACGCTACTCCGTTCCCTCGCGGAGTTGGAACGCGACGGTGACTTCCGCCTGGTACTCCCGTCCCTCCACTGAGGCGACCTCGACGCCGAGTTCGTCCACTTCGATCCAGTGTACGTTGTCGAGCGTCTCCTCCGCACGGTCGATCGCGTCGTCGACCGCACCGTCGAAGCTCTCTCCGCTCCGTCCGATTAGTGTTACTTTTTTGAAGACCATCGCCGTGCGGGGATACAACACGGAGCACGATAAGTCTCGGGGCCGTCCGGCGACCGCATTGCACTTCGCGACCGACTCGTTATTCGTCCGACCGACGCTGCCGACTCGTTACCCGGCCCGCCGCTCTTCGAGCCGAGCCGTCAGCGCGTCGACGACCGCACCGAGCTGTCTGCTGCCAAAGATGGCGACGAGGATCGCCCCGACGGTATCGAAGACGAGATCCAGCATCGAGTCTTCGAGCCCGTACTGCGTGAGGACGCCTTTCGTTCCGGTGTGCGATGCGGCGAGGCCGATCCCGAACTCGATCACCTCCCAGAAGACGCCGAAGGCGAGGACGAAGAGCAGGATGAAGACGAAGTGAAACCGCGGCGGAAACGAGACCGAATCGGAGTGGATGTCGACCGCGCGGGTCGTCGCGTAGCCGACGGCGGCGACGAGACTAGCCGAGAGGGCGTGCGTGAGGTGGTCCCACCACCAGACGTTCGCGTAGGGCTTTCCGATTCCGGGGAGCGTGAGCGTGCCGACCGCGTGGAGAAACACCGCCGCAGAGATCCAAAGCGTCAGCCCGGCGTCCATCGGGATTCCGGCGTCGCGTTCGAGGATGCCGGGGAGGAACGTCACGACGAGCCCGATGAGGGCGTTGACGACGACGCCGCCGCTCCGGAGCAGTAGGCCCGCGACGAGCATCAGCGCCAGAAACGCCTGCATCCCGCGGGCGGCCTGTCGCTGGCGACGGTCGGTGATGTGGAGGATGTCGCGGATCCTCATCGGTCATCAGCCTCCTCTGTGGAGACTCCGACCTCGCTTGGGGGCCGCTTCCCCGCGTCCTCATCCGGCCGTGCACCCGGGTCGCTCTCGGGGATGCGCCGGACGAGACGGGCGTGACGCCGGAAGTAATACTCGAAGAGGACACCCGCGAAGATCCCAGCGAACGTCGCGGCCACGAAGTCCCACATCAGCGCCTCCTCGATGACGGCCTCGGGGCGGCCGTCGTAGAGGAATCGCGTCCCCAGCAGGACGTCGGAGAGCCAGCGGACGACCGCCCAGATGCCCGCCGCGGCCATCGTGGTTACGACGACGAACACGACCGCGAAGCGGTGGCTCATCTTCACCTCGGTGAACACGTCGAGTTCGACTGCGATCAGGAGCGCCACCGCAGCGACGGCGACGTACGTGACGATCCGGCCGGAGAACGTCATCCCCCCGACGGTCTCGCCGGCGACGAGCGCTCGCGAGACGATGGGGAGGGCCGCGAGCAGTACGACCTCCCAGGGGAGCATCGCGGTCGGACTCCGGCGGGCGATGGGCGGCACGAGCGCGACGGCGAGGACGGCAATCGTGAATCCAGCCCACTCGTGATCGCCGTCGACGAGCTGTGCGACCGCGGCGACAGCTAAAAACAGGAGGATCGAAGCGGCCAAAGCGGCGTTGATCCGCCGACTCTCGACGACGGTCGACAGGCCGGAGTTCGACATACCGTCGGGTAGGCGGCTCTGGATACAAAACGGTTCGTGCGGCCACGGTCGAATCGCTGCGGCCGCAGATCGGGTACGGCGCTAGCTCGCGTCCGGAAGGTAGACGTCGTAGTCGCCGTCGTCGTCGACGCCGATCACGGCCCACTCGTAGCTCGGATCGACGCTCGCGAGTCGATTCTGTACGTCCCCTGTGGCATCTTTCGGTGCGACAAAGCATCGGAATCGATAGTCGTTAGACGGCTCGCCGCCGTCCGCGAGCACGCGGCGTCCACGCAGATCTTCGCCGTCCGAAAGCGCCGTGACGCGAACGGTGCGCCACTTTCGCTCGGCGACGAAGTCCGGTCCGTCGCCCGAGACACTGTAGCCCAGCCGACTGAAGATCGCCCGGGCGTCCTCCGAGGGAGGCATGCTGACAGGGGGCATGTACCTGAGGATACTGCACCCGACAGCATAAATCTTGTTACGATATGACACACAGATGGTCGCGGACGTTTATCTCCCATTGGGAATCAGTTCGCCCGGATGAACTGCCCATCCTGCGGCACGTCGCGTCGGTACCGGTCAGTACTCTGCTTCGCTTGTGTGCAAGCGGGCGTGGACCCAACAGCGGTTGCAGGCGGCGACAGCGCGGTCCGCGACCGACTGGAACGCTACTTCGTCGTCTCCGCGCTCAGGTGCGACGACTGCGGCGATCCGCACGAAGCTGTGACCGTCGGCGAGACGACGTACACCGCCGCCGACTTCGGTATCGACTCTCCCGCCGAGTGGGTGCGAGAGATGGACAAAGAGGAGGCCTGGATCGCGAAACACGCCTCGGCTGTCAACCGCGCGCTCGACGCGTTCGAAGGCGAGTGGCCGACCGCGGTCGCCGCCGTCCGCGACCGTCGTCGCCCCCGGTGAGGCAGGCTCTGCTCACGTAGAAGTAGGGCTCACTCGTGTGCTGCGTCCCACTCGTCGGGCTTTCGGATGTTGCCGCAGACGTTGCACTCGATGCGTCCCATCGTGTCCATCGCGTTGTCCGTCGACTCGCAGTTCGAGCAGTAGTAGCCCCAGCGTTGCTCGTGATCGGGGGTCGTGTACACGACGAAGAACGGTCCCTTCGCACCCCGGAGCGTTTCCGTCCGGTCGACGTAGACGGTCTCTCCGTCGGGAGTCTCGACGGGATCGAGTTCGACAGCCATACCCGCGATTGACGGGGTGTCGGTATAGACCTCACGCTCGGTCGGGCCGCCGATAGATCGTGGAGCCGTCTCAGATCGGAAACGATGAGTCCCGAAAACAGTCAACGTCGCTACGTCCGGAACGACTCGCCGCAGCCGCACTCGCTGACGACGTTGGGGTTCTCGACGTGGAAGCCGGCACCCTGCAGCCCGCCTTCGTAGCGCAGCGTCGAGCCGCCGACGTAGTTCTGGCTCGCGGGGTCGACGAACACCCGCAGGCCGTGCTGTTCGACGATCGCGTCGTCCGCTTCGGGTTCGTGGTCGAAGCGCATCCCGTAGGAGAGCCCCGCACACCCGCCCTGTTGGACGAACAGTCGGAGACCCGCCACGTCGGTGTCGAGCCCTTCAGACTCGATAAGTTCGAGCGCTTCCGATGCGGCCTCCTGCGTGACGGTCACCGCCGGATCGCCACTGCTGTCGGCCGTTTCGGTACTCATATTGCTACTTTATACCAGGCGCAGCGTGTTAATGTTGACGCTGCCGGCGATGCACTCTGGCCCAGTCCTCACGACGGGAGATATTTGTCCGGGGGTTTCGAACCGCCGCGTATGTACGAGACGATTCTCGTTCCGACCGACGGCAGCGACCAAGCGGACGCCGCACTCGACCACGCCGTCTCGCTCGCCCGCGAAAATGACGCGACGATTCACCTCCTCTACGTCGCCGATACGAACCGCGACAGCGTCACGACGGTCGGCGGCCGGGTCGTCGACGCGCTCGAAGCCGAGGGCGAACGGGTCACCTCGGAGACGAGTGAGCGACTCGACAGCGACGTCGAAATCGTCGACACAGTCGAGACGGGCGACCCAGTAGAGACGATTCTCGATTACGGCGAAATGGTCGGCGCCGACGTCATCGTGATGGGAACGCACGGTCGCTCGGGCCTCGATCGATACCTCCTCGGCAGCACGACCGAGCGAATCGTCAGACTGTCGTCGATTCCGGTGCTGACCGTCCGCGAAGAGTCAGAGTGAGCTGTTACGAGACGTAACCCGGTGCTTCGACTCGTCGAGCACTGCTACGCGTCGAGAATGGCTACTCGTCGAGCACCGGCGGGCCGGAGGTCCCCACATCTGCGGGACCGCCGGTATCGACGGGGCGCACGCCGGTCCCGACGACGATACCCGGCACGTCGCTCTCGCCGGCGACGAGGACGTTCTCGAACCCCGCCGTTCGGAGCGCCGCTGTGAGTCCATCGGCGGACGTCGTGTCGACCGTTCGCTTTTCAGTCGTGACTGCGGTCTTGCCCGTCCGGCGATCGGAGATCCGGTAGTCGATCGTGACGACGCCGTCGGCTGCCACGTCGACCGCACGTTCGAGCAGGTAACGCGACCCGCTGTAGGTCTCGACGCCGGAGTCGAGAACGGCGGTCGGATCGGTCGGCGCGGCGACGACGACGATGCCACCCGGACGGAGCGCCCCGTAGGCCGCGACGCAGAGGTCGACCGGCGGCACGCTGCCAGCGACGTCTTCGACGGCGCAGACGCTGTCGAATACCGGTCGGACAGGGGGCCGGGTCGGGTCGCCACGGACGACGGCCGCGCCGCGCGCCGCGGGGAACCGAAGGTACTCGCGCCTGGAGTCGACGCCGACGACGTCGTACTCGGTTCCCAGTTCGCGGAGGAGCGCCCCCACGCCGCACCCCAGTTCGAGCACGCGGTCGACGTCCACAGAGAAACGCGAGGCGACGAGTCGCTTCCGGCGCTCGGCCCACCCGTCCGGAATCGACCGCGCGTGCACGGGAGCGAGCGTCGTCTCGGCGGCGTGGTCGCCTTCCGGGTTCGAGAGCACGGCCTCACACGCGTCAGCGAAGGTCGGGGGGCGGCGACCGCGGTCGGCCATATAAATCACTCCGCGTCCGTCGGTTCCGTGCCCGCGCCGCCGGCGTCCGCGCCTTCGAACCGCGTGCGGACGCTCTCGGCGTGCGCTTCGAGCCCTTCTGCCTCCGCGAGCGTCGTCACCGTCTTGGAGAGCGCTGCCAGACCGTCGCGGTCGAGGCGCTGGACGGTCGTCGAGCGGAGGAACGTGTCGACCGAGAGCCCGCCGTAGCGTTTTGCCCCGCCGGACGTGGGGAGGACGTGGTTCGTCCCGGAGGCGTAATCGCCGGCCGCGACGGGCGTGTACGGGCCGAGGAAGACGCTGCCGGCGTTCGTGATCCGATCGAGCAGCGCCTCGTCGTCGTCGGCCTGGATCGAGAGGTGCTCGGCGGCGTACTCCTCCGCGAACAGGACGGCCTCGGACATCGACCGCGCGTGGAGGACGCCCGAGGCGTCGTTTTCGAGCGCCGCGCGGATCACGTCCGCACGCTCGCGGTCGTCGACCTGCGCCTCGGCCGCGGCGACGACGTCCCCGGCGAGGCTCTCGTCGTCGGTGACGACCACAACGGACGCGTTGGGGTCGTGTTCGGCCTGCGCGACGAGGTCGGACGCGACTAACTCGGGGTCGGCGGTGCCGTCAGCGAGGACGAGCACCTCCGAGGGGCCGGCGAGGAAGTCGATGTCGACGTCGCCTCGGACTTCCGCCTTCGCCGCGGTGACCCACTTGTTTCCGGGGCCGACGACCTTCTGGACGGCGGTGACGCTCTCGGTCCCGTACGCGAGCGCGCCGATCGCCTGCGCGCCGCCGACGCTGTAGATTCGGTCCGCGCCGGCGACGTGTGCGGCCGCGAGCGTGACGGGATTGAGGTCTTCCGCCGGTGGTGTCGCGAGCGCGACGTGTTCGACGCCCGCGACCTTTGCGGGCACGACGCCCATCAGGACGCTCGAAGGGTACGCCGCGGTGCCGCCGGGCGCGTAGACGCCGACCCGTTCGAGCGGCCGGAAGCGCCGGCCAAGCTCTCGGCGCCCGCTGCCGGACTCGCCGCCGTCGGCGCCGGAACTGAACGACGCTCGCCAGTCGTCGGGGACCTGACGTTCGTGGAACTCTCTGATATTTTCCGCGGCGGTCTCGATCGCCTCGCGCACGTCGTCGTCGATCGCCTCGTAGGCGCGCTCGGCGTCGTCAGTGATATCCAGGTTCCCGACCTCGACGCCGTCGAACTCGCGGCAGAACTCGCGGACGGCGACGTCGCCTTCCTGGCGCACGCGACCGACGATCTCGCTGACGTCGGCCCGGACGTCGCTCACGCCGGCGTCGCGATCGAAGAACGCCGCTCGCTCGTCGGGCGAGAGGTCAGAGATAGCCCGAACTTCCAGCTTCATACGGCGCGATTCGACGCGGGCGGGTAAGGACGTTCCGGATACCCGGCCGCAGACCACGCTCTCGTGGCCGATCGAACGGGCCTGCTGCTGATCAGGCGACCTGCCGCTGGTCGGTGAACGTGACCGTCTGATCGGCGGTCTCGACGGTCGTCTGGACGGTGATCCAGCCGTCGGCGTTCTGCACCGCCAGCGCATCCTGGAATCCAAGTTCGACGCGCCGAGTCGTCGTGTAGGACTGTCCGGGACCGAGCGTGCCGACGTCGGCGTCGCCGCGCCAGATCTTGTTGTCCTCCTCGACTCCCTGCCCGGCGAAGATGCGGGTGTAGACGACGACGTCTTCGGCCGTCGTGTCCTGCTGATTCGTCAGCGTCGAGGTGACGTCACGGCAGGTCTGGCCGCACTCCTCGATGTTCTCGATCGCGAAACCGAACGGCGGGGTCGGTGTGGCCGCCGGGGTAGTCGTCTCCCCACCCGAGCCACTGGCGACCTGCGTCGTCTCCTGTGCCGACGGTGCGGCCGTCTCCGTCGGGAACGGTTCGGACGCAGCATCGTCGTTGCCGGGGAGGACGTCCGCGCCGGTGACGACGAGGCCGGCCCCGAGTGCGATGACGAGTGCGATGACGATGATCGGTTTTCCTCTCATAATTCGTATGTGCGTGTCGTAGTGTGTTGTCGTGCGGCCGGTTTCGGACCCTCGACGCGTAGGCGAATCCGAGACCTCACCGGCTGCCGTCGAATACCGGATCTGTCTTCGAGCACTCGGATATGGGTATCGATATCTGTGCTGACAGGTGAGCGCGCCGGCGGCGTCACTCGGCCGACGCCGACGTCTCTGCGGTTCCGGATGATTCGGCCTCGTCGCCGTTACCGGCGGCCTCGCTCACATCGGGGCCGAGCGAGTCGAGCGTCCCATCGAGGAACTGCTGGACCAGTCCGTGGATATCCGAGACGAAGTCCGGAACGGGATCGGGGAGATCGCCCGGCGGCCCGGCCTGTCCGGCCGCACCCGAACGGTCGGTTGCGTCGGTCGCCGCTGGCTCACTGTCAGTGTCTGCCGGGGCTGTGCTGCCGGGCGTCGCGGCCGCCGCACCCGTCACCGCGAGGAGTGCGGCGAGCGCGACGGCGAGTAGCGTCGTTCGTTTCATCGTCGATCCTCATCCGGAGCCAAAAGCTGAACTGACGTTAAACAGGCCGTCCGTCAACCGCGTTTTCGTCCGTTTTACGCGACGCTTCACTCGGATTTGGCGGGATTGGAGTCGGTCTCAACGCCGCGGCCAGCGAGAGCGCAGAGTGATTAAAAAAGTGTCCCGAAAGCTCAGACTCGCGCGAGAACGCGCGCCGGTGCGCCGTCGGCGTCGATCTTCAGCGGACAGACGATCAACTCGAAGACCTCTGTTTCAGGGAGCGCACCGAGGTTGCAGACGTTCTCGACGATGGGGAGTCCCGCGCCCAAGAGCGCGCGGTGGGCCGGGAGGTCGTGACCGGAATCGGCGTGAGACGCGCTGTCGGAATCTGGCGCTCCGCCCGATGGATCGGGACTGAGCGCGTCGGTCACGACGGCGACGCCGGCCTCGGCGCATCGGCGCGCGGTTTCGGGCGCCAGATACGGGTGCTCGAGCATCCGGTCGGTCCCCCACGCGTCGGCCCACCCGGTGCGGAAGACAAGCGCGGACACGTCGTCGAGACCGGCGTTCGTCCCGTCGCGTTCCAGCACGTCGGGAGCGATCGCCTCGCCGGCCTCGGCGTCCCGGCAGTCGACGACGCGGGCGTCGAACCGGAGGTCCTCGGGGTCGAACGCGCCGAGCGTTGCCCCGTCCGGTTCGGTGTGCGCGGGCGCGTCGACGTGCGTGCCGGTGTGCGATCCGAGTGCAACTCTGGAGACGCGGTAGCCGTCTGATTCGTGCGTCGCGTGCGGCTCGATTCGCACCTCGGGATCGCCGGGGTACGTCGGCATTCCCGACTCGACGGCGCGCGTGAGGCCGATCAGACTGCCGTCCGCCGCGAGTTCCGAGTCCGACTGGTCGTTCACGGGTGCGTCCTCACGAATGCGTTCTCAGGGGTGCGTCCAGTAGACGACCGACTCCTCGGCGCCGTGTTCGTCGACGCGGGCGAATCCGATGCGTTCGAACTGGACCACGTCGTCGACCGCAGTGTCGGCGAAGTCGGGTTCGGCGACGCCCGTCACGTCGCCGTCGGGTGAACGCATCCGGACGCCGACGACGTCCTCGGCGGGAGCCCAGTGGACGACATCGACGTCACCAGAACGAACCACGTCGATGTCGTCGTCGGTTGCGACGAGGCTATCGCCCTCGCGGCGGACGCAGGCGTAGCCCTTCAGCCAGACGCGCTCGCCCTCCGCGGGCACGTCGTCGGCTTCGAGCACGACGCCGTCGGTCGCGGGGATGGTACGCTCGCCGCGCTCCTCGTGGTCGGGGTGCAGCGGCGGGTGGCCGGCGTCGGGGCCGCCCGCCACCTCGAAGCGCTCGCCGTCGCGGACGAGGAAGTACCGCTCGGCCCCGTCGTCGACGAGCTCGCGGTTCTCGGCGTAGAGCGAACTCATCGAGAGGTCGACGTTCGTGGTCGACGTGCCGAGCGCGGTCAGCGCCTCGACGACGGCCTCGCCGCGGATGCCGCGTCGGCGGAGGCTCTTCAGCGTCGGCGCGCGCGGGTCGTCCCAGCCGTCGAGCTCGCCCGCGTCGATCTTCTCCTTCAGCGTCGACGTCGAGAGCTTCACGTCGTAGGCGTCGACCTGGACGTGCCCCCAGTGGATCACTTCGGGGTACTCCCAGTCGAAGTAGTCGTAGACGAACTGCTGGCGCTTCGCGGAGTCCTGGAGGTCGATGCCGCGGATGATGTGCGTGACGCCCGTGAGGTGGTCGTCGACGCCGGACTGGAAGTCGAGCATCGGCCAGCATCGGTACGCTGCCGCCTCCTCGCGCGGGTGCGGCGTGTCGATCATCCGGAAGGCGACCCAATCGCGGAGCGCGGGGTTCTTGTGCTCGATGTCGGTCCGCACGCGGAGGACCATCTCGCCGGCGCTGTACTCGCCGTCGATCATCGCCTCGAACTCCTCCAGCGTGGTCCCGACGTCCTTGTCGCGGTGCGGACAGGCCTCGCCGCTGTTCTTCAGGTCGGAGAACGTCTCCCCAGAGCACGAGCAGGTGTACGCGCCGCCGGCCTCGATGAGGTTCCGGGCGTGCTCGTAGTAGGTTTCCAGTCGGTCCGACGCGATGATGACGTCGTCGGGCTCGAACCCGAGGTAGTCGATGTCGTCGAGGATGGCGTCGTAGGCGTCGAGATCAGGGCGCTTGGTCTCGGGATCGGTGTCGTCGAAACGGACGATGAACGACCCGTCGTAGCGCTCCTTGTAGGAGCCGATGACGGCGGGCATCCGGGCGTGGCCGATGTGCCAGGGGCCGTTCGGGTTCGGCGCGGCGCGCATCCGCACCTCGTCGTACGCCTCGGCGTTCGGGAGGTCCGGGAGATCGTGTTCCTCGCCCTCATCTTCGGCTTCGATCTCCTCGAGTTCCTCGGGTGCGAGCGTCTCTAATCGCTCACGCTTCTCCTCGGTCGAGAGGTCGTTGACGCGGGCGACGACGCCCCCGACGACGCCAGGGATCTCGTCGCCGTGCGGGCGGAAGTCGGGGTTCTCGCCCATCAGCGGCCCCATCACGGCGCCGACGTCGGCGTCGCTCTCGTACTTGACTGCGTTGAGTAGCGCGTGCTTCTCGGCCTCGCGCTCGACCTGCTCGCGTAGATCGTCGTCCATTACGCGGCAGTGCGTCCTCCCCGGTAAAAACAGACCCGAATTGGGCGGGTCCGAGAACGCAGCGGGCCGCGCGAGCCGACGGCCGATCGGCGGACGCTAGTATCCGCGCGAGATCAGGTAGTCGGCGATGTCACACAGCAGCGCGCGCGCCTCGTTGTCCGGAAGGACGTCGAGGTGGTCCTTCGCGTTCGCCGTGAGCTCTTGGGCCTTCTGCTCGGCGTACTCGATCGACCCGGCGGCGTCGAGTTCGGCGACCGCCTGATCGATCTCGGCTTCGGAGACGGACTCGACGTCGTCGGCATCGACGAGGTCGTCGACGTCGACGCCCTGCTGCCGTGCGTGCAGCGTGATGAGCGTCTCCTTGTTCTCGACGAGGTCCGAACCGCGCTGTTTGCCGAGTTTCTCCGAGGGGACGGTCAGATCGAGGACGTCGTCCTGAATCTGGAACGCGCGCCCGGAGTCGATCCCGTACCGATAGAGTGCCTCGACGGTCTCGTCGTCGGCGTTCATCAGGGTCGCCGCTGTCGCGGTCGCTGCGCCGTACAGGACGGCCGTCTTGAGCTCGATCATCTCGAGGTACTCCTCGGGGAGGACCTCGGTGCGGCGCTCGAACTCGACGTCGAGCGCCTGCCCCTCACAGATCTGCGTGCAAGTCGTCGCGAGCCGCCGGACGGCTTCGAGCCCGTTCGCGGGGTCCGCGCCGGTCTCAGACAGCAACTCGAAGGCCTTCGCGTAGAGCGTGTCGCCTGCGAGGATCGCCGTCTCGGTGTCGTACTCCTTGTGGACCGCGGGGACGCCGCGACGGAGGTCGTCGTCGTCCATAATGTCGTCGTGGATCAGCGTGAACGACTGGATGACCTCGATGCTCGTCGCGGCCGACATCACGTCGATCTCCGAGCCGTCGAGCGCCGGAAACGCGTGGTAGTCGATCGAGAGCGGTTCGACGTCCGCGAGCGCCTCCGCGGTCAGGAGCGACACGGTCGGGCGAAGCCGCTTGCCGCCGGCCTTCAGCAGGTAGCGGGTCGCCTCGTAGAGTCGCTCGGGGGACTTCATCGGGACGTCCTCGTCGAGCGCCTCGTTGACGAGTTCGCGTCGCTTCGTGACCGCTTCGAGTACCCGTTCCTCCGCCGCTTCCGAACTCATCTCACTCCACCAGCTGGATCATATTCCCGTTCCGCGTGACGTGCAGATCCCGGCCCATCGCGTAGCCCTGCGACTCCGCGAGGTCGACGTATGGCGCGAAGCCTTCGAGGTCCTGGTGGGCGGGGATGATGTGCTGCGGCTGGAGCGCATCGAGCATCTGGTAGTGGCCCTCCTCGCGTAGGTGGCCCGAGACGTGGATCTCGTCGTAGATGCGCGCGCCCTGCATCCGCAGGAGGCGCTCGGACTGGTAGCGCTGGCCCTCGTTCGTCGGCTCGGGGATGACCCGCGCCGAGAAGATGACCTTGTCGCCGTCCTCGATTTCGTAGGGGGTCTCGCCGCGGCCCATCCGGGTGAGCATCGCGCGCGGTTCGCCCTGGTGGCCCGTCACGATGGGGAGGTACTTCTCCTTGCCTTCCTTCATAATCCGCTTGAACGTCCGGTCGACGGACTTCCGGTGGCCGTACATCCCGACGTCGTCGGGGAAGTCGACGAAGCCGAGGCGTTCGGCGGTGCCGGAGTACTTCTCCATCGAGCGGCCGAGTAAGACGGGCTGGCGACCGATGTCCTTCGCGAACTCGACGATCGAGGAGACACGCGAGACGTGCGAGGAGAACGTCGTGGCGACGATCCCGCCGTCGTAGTCTTCGATCGATCGGATCGTGTCTTCGAGGTGCGAACGGGCGTGCGACTCCGAGGGCGTCCGGCCCTTGCGGCCCGCGTTCGTACAGTCTTCGATGTAACAGAGGACGCCGTTGCCCTCGCGGCCGATCTCACGGAAGCGCTGCATATCGATCGGATCTTCCAGCACCGGCGAGTGGTCCATCCGCTTGTCGAGGCCGTAGACGATCGCGCCCTCGGGCGTGTGCACGACCGGGTTGATCGCGTCGATGATCGAGTGCGTGACGTGCACGAACTCGAGTTCGACGTTGCCGGAGTCGCCGATCGACATCGTCTCGCCGGCCTGCATCTTGACGAGGTCGTTGTCGAAACTCTCGCTGAACTTGGTCTCGCCTTCGACCTGCTGTTTCACCAGTTCGATGGTGAACGGCGAGGCCACGACCGGCGCGTTGTACCGGTGGGCGAGCTTCGAGATTGCACCGATGTGGTCGAGGTGACCGTGCGTGGGCACGATGGCCTGCACGTCGCCCTCGAGGTCGGACATCACCCGGTCGTCCGGGATGGCGCCCATATCGATCAGATCGAGGCTGTGCATCTTTTCGGTCTCCACGTTGTCGTGGATGAGGACCTGACTGAGGTTCAGGCCCATATCGAAGATGACGACGTCGTCGCCCGCGCGAACGGCCGTCATCTGTCGACCGACCTCTTCGTATCCGCCAATTGTCGCGATTTCGATTTCCATAGTTGAATCCGAGCATCGAAAGCCACTGACGTGGCGAGGGTGCTCACTCAAACGTCCCGTCGTGTTCGACGGCCGCCCACAACTCGTGAGCGACGCGTCTCGGGACCGATCGGCCCCGGCGTCTTACAGCGCGTCGGTCGTCGGTCCCGCGTGCCCCGGAACGGCCGAAGCACTTACCCGCGGGAGTCTTGGTACGAAACGGTTCTCGGCCGGGTACTAAAAACTATCCGGGTTGGATACGCGCGGCGAATCTCTGCGCGTGAGTGCGGCAACGCACGCAGAACAGACGCAGCAGCGCCGATCTTCCCCTGTACGACAGCCCTCAGAGACGCACAGCGTCGGGGGATGCACACGCAGAGGTTCGGAAACGCCACGTATGTCGACCAGTGAGAACGTTCGCCGTACGCCGACGATTCGGCGGTGGTCCGGCACATTTAATACCGAAACGGGAGGCGCTTGGGGTATGAGCGGACGACCCCTCGACGTTCTCGAAGCCGCACTCGAAGACGTCGTCACGGTCACTCTGAAGGACGGCACCGCGTACTACGGAACTCTCGCCGGGTACGACCAACATATGAACGCCGTTCTCGAACCGGCGACGGACGCGGACGCGACCGTCCTCGGGGAACTGGACGTCACGGCGGTCGAAGACACAACGATTATACGCGGCGACAACGTCGTCACGATACAAACATGACGGGTGCTGGAACCCCTAGCCAAGGAAAGAAGAACAAGACGACGCACGTCAAGTGCCGCCGCTGCGGCGAGAAGTCCTACCACGTCAAAAAGAAGGTCTGCTCGTCCTGTGGCTTCGGTAAATCCGCGAAACGCCGCGACTACGAGTGGACGTCGAAGACCGGCGACAACTGAACTGGCGGTCTGACACTACGGCTCTTCTCGCTTCGTTCTCCCGAGTCGCCGTCGGACGACCGACAGGGGACTCTCGAACTCGACACCCGCGAGCGCCCGGTATCGGGTGGCATTTTGTCACCCGGAGCCAAACCGCGTGGTGTGACCCACGACGAACAGTCTCACGCTGGAGCGGACACGCACGAGGCCGACCACGAGGACGAGAATCGCGGCCACGATCACGGCGACGACGATCACCATCACGGCCACGAAGACCACGACCACCACGGCGACGGCGATCACCATCACGACCACCACCACGCCCACGACGTCGCGTCGCTGTCTGCGGCCGTCGTCACGGTCTCCACGTCGCGAACGATCGACGACGACGCGGCGGGCGATGCGATCGCTGCGGCGTTCGAAGACGTCGGCCACGACGTCACCGTCAGAGACGTCGTCGACGACGATTTCGACGGTGTGCAGTCGACCGTCGACCGCCTCGTCGACCGCGACGACGTCGACGTACTGGTGACGACGGGCGGCACGGGCGTCACGCCCGACGACGTGACCGTCGAAGCCGTCAGCGACCTATTCCAGAAGGACCTCCCGGGCTTCGGCGAACTGTTCCGTCGACGCTCGGAGTCCGAGATCGGCACGCGCGTCGTCGGGACCCGTGCGACGGCGGGCATCGTCCAGGGCGTGCCGGTGTTCTGTCTGCCCGGCAGCGAGAACGCGGCCCGCCTCGGCAGCGAAGGGATAATCGTCCCCGAGGCGCCCCACCTCGCGGGGTTGGCGACGCGCGAGGAAGAGGACGAGGAAGCAGAGCAGGCGGAAGCGGAGCAGGTGGAAGCGGAGCAGGAAAAAGAAACTGAAGCAGCGGACGGAGACGACGGCGCACAAGACGCCTCGTGAGGCCCCGAGAACGGTACCGGCAAGGGGGCGGCCGCAACGACGCGTAACCGGCGAGCGAGAGGGTATGCGTGGCCTTTTAATGCCACTGCGACAACGACTCGTGTATGAGCAAGCAGGAACCCCACGAACGCGAGGAGGACGGCGAGCCGTTCTCCAGCGGGAAGGACCCCGACCTCCCCAGCACGGACGTCACCGAGGGGCCGGACAAGGCCCCGCACCGGGCGATGTTCCGCGCGATGGGCTTCGACGACGAAGATCTCGGCTCCCCGATGGTCGGCGTCGCGAATCCGGCCGCAGACATCACCCCGTGTAACGTTCACCTCGACGACGTCGCCGACGCGGCGATCAAGGGCATCGAGGACGCCGGCGGGATGCCGATCGAGTTTGGGACGATCACCATCTCGGACGCCATCTCGATGGGTACCGAGGGGATGAAGGCGTCGCTGATCTCCCGAGAGGTCATCGCCGACTCCGTCGAGCTCGTCGCTTTCGGCGAGCGGATGGACGCACTCGTCACGGTCGCGGGCTGTGACAAGAACCTCCCCGGAATGATGATGGCCTCGATCCGGACGGACCTGCCCTCGGTCTTCCTCTACGGCGGGTCGATTATGCCCGGCCAGCACCAGGGCCGTGACGTGACCGTCCAGAACGTCTTCGAGGGCGTCGGCACCTACGCGCAGGGCGATATGAGCGCCGAGGAACTCGACGATCTCGAACGCCACGCCTGCCCCGGCGCGGGCTCCTGCGGCGGGATGTTCACCGCGAACACGATGGCGTCGATCTCCGAGGCTCTCGGGATGGCCCCGCTCGGCACGGCCGACGCGCCGGCCGAATCCGACGAGCGCTACGACGTCGCGCGACGCTCCGGCGAAGCGGTCCTGCAGGCCGTCGAGGAAAGCCTTCGTCCCTCCGACATCCTCTCGAAGAAGTCCTTCGAGAACGCCATCGCCCTGCAGGTCGCGATCGGCGGTTCGACCAACGCCGTGCTGCACCTACTCGCACTCGCCGCGGAGGCTGGCATCGACCTCACGATCGAGGAGTTCGACGAGATCTCGAAGCGGACGCCGAAGATCGCGAACCTCCAGCCCGGCGGCACGAAGACGATGAACGACCTCCACGAGGAAGGTGGCGTCCCGGTCGTGATCCGTCGGCTCCTCGATGCCGGCCTGTTCCACGGCGACGCGATGACCGTCACCGGGCGGACGATCGCCGAAGAACTCGAGGAGATGGATCTCCCGGACGACGAGGCGATCGGGAGCGAGTTCATCTACACCGTCGACGACCCCTACCAGGAGGAGGGCGCGATCAAGATCCTCACCGGAAACCTCGCACCCGACGGCGCAGTCCTGAAGGTCACCGGCGACGACAAGTTCCACCACTCCGGTCCCGCCCGCCTCTTCGAGAGCGAAGAGGAGGCGATGCGCTACGTCCAGGAGGGCCACATCGAGTCCGGCGATGTCATCGTCATCCGGAACGAGGGTCCGCAGGGCGGCCCCGGAATGCGCGAGATGCTCGGCGTCACCGCCGCCGTCGTCGGCCAGGGCCACGAGGACGACGTCGCGCTGCTGACCGACGGCCGCTTCTCCGGCGCGACCCGCGGCCCGATGGTCGGCCACGTCGCCCCCGAAGCCGCGGTCGGCGGCCCGATCGCCCTGTTAGAGGACGGCGACGAGGTCACCGTCGACATCCCCGAACGCGAGCTCTCCGTCGACCTCTCGGAGGACGAACTGGACGAGCGCCGCGAGGAGTGGGAGCCCCTAGAGCCCCAGTACACGACCGGCGTGCTCGCGAAGTACGGCAACGACTTCGGCTCGGCCGCCAACGGCGCGGTGACGAACCCCGGCGCGAAGCAGTAGAGCGCACCCACCCACCGTTTTCACCGGTGCCTCGCGCCGCCTTCAGCGGCGCTGCGGGAACCCACCGCGCAAAAAAGCTGTCTCACCGAGCGGAGCGATGTGCGGCTCGTGAGACGCGCCGCGTCTCGCGGTGGACAAAAACCCGCGAGGCTCGCTTGGCTCGCCTCGCTGTGTGACCTCAGGGAATATTTTGGCGTCGTGATCGACGCTTAGAGGTCCTGCACTTCCGCGAGCAGTTCCTCGTAGTCGGGTTCGTTCGTCGGGTCCTCGGCGACCCAGTCGTAAGCGATCGTGCCGTCGTCGTCGATGATGAACACCGAGCGGTTCGCGACGCCGAGGAGGCCGAGGTCGTCGATGTCGATCTCGATACCGTACTTGTCGATAGCGCTCCGCGCCATATCGCTGAGTAGCGGGAACTCGATGCCGTGTTCCTCGCGGAAGGCGTTCTGGGAGAACGCGGAGTCCGCGCTCACGCCGTACACCCTCGCGCCGGCGGCCTCGAACTCCTCGCTGTGCTCCTGGAGGGCGACCATCTCGTTCGTGCACGGCGGCGTGAACGCGCCCGGGAAGAACGCGAGAATCACGGGGCCGTGACCGATCACGTCGTCGAGGTAAAACGCCGATACGTCGCCGTCAGCTTGGGTTACAGAGAACGTCGGTGCGTCGTCGCCGATAGTGGGGGTCTGTGACATCGTCACTCACCATATCGGACGCGAGCGACCAAAATGTAGTGTCCAACTGCTAATACTGTCGGACAGAACTATGTGAAAATTATCAGCACCCCGTGGGTGCCAGAATGATTCACGAACTTCTGTCCGACAGTATAAGAAACGACACCGGCAGGCGCCGGGGCGCTTAGACCCAGCCTTCTTCGACGAGGAGTTCGCCGTTGAGCAGCGAGGCGCCCGCTGCACCGCGGATCGTGTTGTGCGCGAGACAGTTGTACTTCACGCCGTTCTCGGTCGTCTGGATCCCACCGGCGGAGATCTGCATCCCGTCGCCGCGCTCGCGGTCGAGGCGGGGCTGGGGCCGATCGAAGTCCTCGAAGACGTGAATGAGCGGGTCCGGCGAAGAGGGGAGATCCACGCTCGGGAACTCCCGCATCGCTTCGGCGACGTCCCCGGTCGAGACGTCCTCGGCCGTCTCCGCGAAGACGTTTTCCAGGTGGCCGTCGAGCGTGGGAATGCGGTTACAGGAGGCGGCGACGTCCATCCCGTGGAGGTCGATCTCCGCGCCGTCGAACTCGCCGAGGAGCTTTCGGGACTCGGTTTCCATCTTCTCGTCCTCGCCGTTGATGTGCGGGATGGCGTTGTCGATGATCTCCATCGACGTGACGCCGGAGTAGCCCGCGCCGGAGACCGCCTGCAGCGTCGAGACCTGCACGGCTTCGAGACCGAACTGGTCGAGCGCCGCGAGCGTCGGGACCATCGTGATCGTCGAGCAGTTCGGGTTCTTCACGAGCGCGCCGTCCCAGCCGCGCTCCTCGCGCTGCACCTCGATGAGGTCGAGGTGCTCGGCGTTGATCTCAGGGATCGTGAGCGGGACGTCCGGAGCCATCCGGTCGTTCGAGGAGTTCGAGGAAACGACGTAGCCCGCGTCGAGGAACTCGGGTTCGACCTCGGCCGCGACACCGGACGGAAGCGACGAGAACAGCAGGTCGACGTCGTCCGGAACGTCTCCCGGCGTCGTCGCACCGACGGTCATCTCTGCGACGTCGTCAGGGATCGGCGTATTCACGCGCCACTTCGCCGCCTCGCGGTAGGTCTTGCCCGCGCTGTCTTCCGAGGCGGTGAGCGCCGCGAGTTCGAACGTCGGGTGGTCGTCGAGGAGTTGGATGAACCGCTGTCCTACTGCGCCCGTTGCGCCGAGGATACCGACACGTACTGTCATTACCGTGGGCGTGGGAGACACACACATAAGGCGGTTTGGATTTCCCGCGTATTTCACGAACGTTCAGATACGTCGCTAACATCGGGAGAGAAATTGAGTACTGCACGGTATTCGAGCGTCTTGAGTCAAATTTTTCACCAAAGTGGCGTCGGACTCCTCGATGCCGGCGCTTTTTGCGGTTCGGCAGGCCGCAGTCGAATCGACGATCGTCGAATACCCCTTCGTGCAGAACCGACAGATAGACGTGCCGCGTTTCAGAACGTTTCGACAAATGTTCAGCAAGGTTCTCGTCGCCAATCGCGGAGAGATCGCCCTGCGAGTGATGCGGGCGTGCCGCGATCTCGGCGTCCGCACCGTCGCGGTCTACAGCGACGCCGACAAGCACGCCGGGCACGTCCGGTACGCCGACGAGGCGTACAACGTCGGTCCCGCGCGCGCCGCGGACTCGTATCTCGACCACGAGGCCGTCATCGAGGCCGGACGCAAGGCCGGCGCTGACGCCGTCCACCCGGGCTACGGCTTCCTCGCGGAGAACGCCGAGTTCGCCCGGAAGGTCGAAGAGAGCGAACTGACCTGGGTCGGCCCGTCTGCGGACGCGATGGAGCGCCTCGGTGAGAAGACGAAAGCCCGCGCGCTGATGCAGGAGGCGGACGTCCCGGTCGTCCCGGGGACGACAGAGCCGGTCGAGTCCGCGGACGAGGTGCAGGAGATCGCCGAAGAGTACGGCTATCCGGTCGCGATCAAAGCCGAGGGCGGCGGCGGCGGGCGCGGACTGAAGGTCGTTCGCTCCGAGGAGGAAGTCGAAGAACAGTTCGAGACGGCCCAGCGCGAGGGCGAGGCGTACTTCGACAACGCCTCGGTCTACGTCGAGAAGTACCTCGAAGCGCCGCGGCACGTCGAGGTGCAGATCCTCGCCGACGAGCACGGGAACGTCCGCCACCTCGGTGAGCGCGACTGCTCGCTCCAGCGACGTCACCAGAAAGTGATCGAAGAAGCGCCGTCGCCGGCGCTCGACGCCGACCTCCGCGAGCGGATCGGCGAGGCGGCCCGCCGGGGCGTCCGCGAGGCCGACTACACCAACGCCGGGACGGTCGAGTTCCTCGTCGAGGACGGCGAGTTCTACTTTATGGAGGTCAACACCCGGATCCAAGTCGAACACACCGCAACCGAGGAGGTCACCGGGATCGACGTGGTGAAGTGGCAACTGCGCGTCGCCGCCGGCGAGGAACTCGACTTCGCACAGGAGGACGTCGAGATCGAGGGCCACGCGATCGAGTACCGGATCAACGCCGAGGACGCCGCGAACGACTTCGCGCCCGCGACAGGGTCCTTGGAGACGTACGATCCGCCCGGCGGCATCGGCGTCCGCGTCGACGACGCCGTCCGCCAGGGCGACGAGATCGGCGGCGACTACGACTCGATGATCGCGAAACTGATCGTCTCCGCAGGCGACCGCGAGGAATGTCTCGCGCGCTCGGAACGGGCGCTCTCGGAGTTCGAGATCGAGGGCCTCCAGACGATCGTGCCGTTCCACCGCCTGATGCTGACCGACGAGGCGTTCCGCGCGGGCGAGCACACGACGAAGTACCTCGACGAGGAACTGGACCGCGAGCGGATCGACCAGGCAGTCGAGAAGTGGGGATCGGCCGACACGGTTGCCACCGCCGACGCGGACGGTGAGGACGACGGGACGGACGCCGAAGAAGTGACCGAGCGCGAGTTCACCGTCGAGGTCAACGGCAAGCGCTTCGAGGTCAACCTCGAAGAGCGCGGTGCCCCTCCGATGCCGGACGTCGAAGCCATCAGTAACGGCGGCGGGGGTGGCAGCAAGGGCCCACAGGCGGCGCGCTCGCGACCCGAAGAAGCGAGGTCGGACGACGACGAAGTCGTCATCGAGGGCGAGGGCGAGCAGGTCGCCGCCGAGATGCAGGGCACGATCCTCTCTGTGGAGGTCGAGGAGGGCGAGGAGGTCGCCGCCGGCGACGTCGTCTGCGTCCTGGAGGCGATGAAGATGGAGAACGACATCGTCACCGAACGCGGCGGCACCGTCACGCAGGTCCTCGTCGAGGAGGGCGACAGCGCGGATATGGGCGATGTGCTCGTCGTCTTAGAGTAAGAGGGGACAGATGAACGAGACCCGACGCGCGCTCTTGGCCGCACTCGCCGACGGCCCCGTCTCGGGGCCGGTGCTCGCCGAGCAACTGGGCGTCTCGCGAGCGGCCGTCTGGAAACAGGTCGAGGCGCTCCGCGAGGCGGGCTTCGCGGTCGAAAGCGGCGACGACGGCTATCGCATCGTCGACGTTCCGGCGTACGGGGCCGCTGCGATCGAGTTCGGACTCGACGCACCGTACCGGATCGAGTATCACGACGAAATCGGGAACACGAACCATCGCGCCCGCGAACTCGCCGACGAGGGTGAATCCGACGTCGTCGTCGTCGCCGACGAACAGACCGGGAGCCGTGGACGCTTAGAGCGCGAGTGGACCGCGCCGTCGGGCGGCATCTGGGCGAGCGTGCTCGTCCGCCCGCAACGCCCGCCCAGCGAGGCCCCGATGTACACGCTCGCGGCCGCCGTCGCCATCGCCAGTGCAGCGCGAGAGGTCGGCGTGGACGCGCAGATCAAGTGGCCCAACGACGTGCTCGTGGCCGGGAGCGAGGAGACGGACGAAGCCACGCAGACGGAGCGAAAGCTCGCCGGGATTCTGACCGAAATGGAGGGCGAGGCCGACCGCGTCTCGTGGCTCGTCGCGGGCTGTGGCGTGAACGCGAACATCGACCGGGAGGACCTCCCGCCAGGAGCGACGAGCCTCCGCGCGGAAGTCGGCGACGTGGATCGACGCGTGTTTCTCCAGCGGATGCTGGAGACGTTTTACGATCTGACGGCCGAAGACGCCGATCTCGACGCGGTACTCGGTGCCTGGCGCGAGCACGCCGCGACGCTCGGCCGATGGGTCCGGGTCGAAACCCCGCGTGGAACGATCGAAGGTGAGGCCGTCGACATCCGCTTCCCCGGAAGTCTCGTCGTACAGACTGACGACGGCGAGGAAGTCGTCCACGCGGGTGACTGCGAACACTTACGGCCCAGCTAGCGCTGGATCTTCGAACAGCGGCCTGCAGGAAAAACCGAGCCGAACGTGATCCGCGTCCGCGGCAGACAGCGTCGTGGTGTCTGGTGTGACTGCCTACGAGATTCGCGACCCCGGAGTCGCGACACCCCTCACAGCCGGATAGCCGACAGTATCAGTTCCCGTCGCCGCCGTCCGTGAGCGGGCGGCCGCCGGCGGTGAGAACGCCGTCGGCGATCTGGCGGGCTTCGGCGGGTGACGGGCGGGTGCCGTCGACGAAGCGCGAGCCGAGTTCCTCGACGACGTTCATCACGTCGGAGAGGTCGCCCTCTTCGGCAACCTCGGCGAATACGTCCTCGTACGCGTGCGTTTCCCAGTGGCTGATCTCGTAGTCGTAGGTGTCGGTCTTCGAGGCGACTGCGTACCGAAGCTGTCGTGCCGCGTCGGACGGGTTCATACCTGTTATAACGGGAGCTGGATACTAAAATGTACTCAGACTCGAAATCGAGTTAATAGTGCTGTAGCGGCGCTGTCTATCGGTTATTCACTCTACAAGACACAACGCGACTCTGATGTGGCACGCACCAAGCCGAGAATTTTAAAGCCGAGACGTTTAGGACGCCAGCGAATCGTGCTCAAGTATGGCGAACGAAGACCGGACGGCGGTCGCGCGGCAGGCGGCCGAAGCGGGCGCGGCCGTCGCAGTCGAGCGCTTTCGGACCGAGATCGACGTCGAGCAGAAAGAGGGAAAGACGGACGTCGTGACGCAGGCCGATCGCGACGCGCAGGTGGCCGTCATCGACGCCATCAGGGAGCAGTACCCCGAAGACGCGATCGTCGGCGAGGAAGAGGACGAACTGAAAGTGATCCCCGACTCCGGCGCGGCGTGGGTGATCGACCCGATCGACGGGACGAACAACTACGTCCGCGGCACTCGCGTGTGGGGGACCGCGGTCGCTTCGGTCCGGGACGAGGAGCCGCTTGCGGGGGCGACGCACTTCCCTGCGCTCGACGACGTCTACTGGACCGACGGTGAGCGAACGTACCGGAACGGTGATGCCGTCGCCGTTTCGACTACCGACGATCCGGAGGCTGGCGTCGTCGCGCCGACGCTGTGGTGGGACTTCGACGCCCGCGACCAGTACGGGCGCGCCTGTCAGGCCATCGTCGACCGCTTCGGTGACCTCCGGCGCGTCGGCTGCGCGCAGGCTGCCCTCGCGAGCGTCGCCGACGGCTCGCTCAACGGCGTCGTGACGAATCTGCGAGCCAACCCCTGGGACACCGTTGCCGGCGTCGCGATGATTCGCGCAGCCGGCGGGACCGTCACCGACCTCGACGGCGAGCGCTGGCGACACGATTCGGTCGGGCTGGTCGCCTCGAACGGCCACGTCCACGAGACGATGTTGGACGCCGCCCAGGAGATCGGCCGGATCGAATGAGCCAGTATTCGGAGGACGACTTCCGCCGTTCGGCGTATGTAGCCCAACCACATCCAAAGCGGCAAGTCGCTGGGGGTATCACCGGTTACTATGGAACTGGACGAGACGGACAGGGCGATTCTGCGGATCCTCCAGTCTGACGCGCGGACGCCGTTCAGCGAGGTCGCAAGGCAGATCGAGATGTCGAGTGCGACCGTCCACGATCGTGTGAGCCGGATGGAGGACGCCGGCGTCATCGAGGGATACCACGCGAAGATCGATCCGCGGGCGATCGGTCTCGGAACGTCGGCACTCGTCGGTCTCCGAATCGAGCAGGGGAACGAGAACGACGCGCTCGAACGGCTACGGCAGATCGAAGGGGTCCAGGAAATTCACCTCACGACGGGCGAGTGGGACGTCGTGCTCCGCGTCTACGCCGAAGACACCGACAGTCTCCGCGAACTAATGTTCGACAACATCGCGAAAGTCGAGGGATTCTCCCGCTCGCAGACGATGGTGATCCTCGCGACTGACCTCGAAGAGCGGCCGCTGCCGATCTGACGGCCGGGATCGCTCGACCGACACGCGGTGGCGCGGACGGTGCATCACAGACCGGAATCCTCAACACGCCCGCCGTCGGCTTTTCACGTATGTCAACAGTCGCCGAACGGGTCGGCGTCGACCCCGAGCGGCTCTGGGCCGGGAGCGTGGCGGCCGCGCTCGCCGCGCTCGTGGTCGGATCGCTCGTCCTCCCCGAGACCGTCTACGACGGCTTCATCTGGCACTACTTCTGGGGCCCCGTGCAGGCGGACGCAAACTCCGCCGTCTGTGCCATCCGCCCCGGAAGCACCGTCGAGTATCTGTACAGTTCACAGGCGTGTGCGAGCGCGGCTGAACCCGTTGCGTACCCCGGCTACACGCTCGTCTCGGAAGTCGGCTATATGGTGACGCTGCTCGTCGCGCTCACTGGCGTCGTCTTCCTGCTGCGGCGACTCGATCTCGGCACCGACAGAGAGTTCTTCTACGCGCTGCTCCCGTTCGTCTTCTTCGGCGGGGCGCTCCGCGTCGTCGAGGACGCCAACGACGCCGTCCCCGCCGCGGATGCGCTCATCACTTACCCGCTCAACACGCTGTTTATCAGCCCGATCATCTATTTCACCGTCTTCGCGCTCACGCTCGTCGCGGTCGTCGCCACCGTCTGGGCGTCGCGTTCCGGCCTCGTCGAGCGGTACGACCGCCTCCTGTTCGGGGTCGGCTCCGTCGTGCTGGCCGTCACGCTCGGCTATCTCTTCTCGCTCTTTCTCACGGGTGCGGAGGGCGTCGAGTTCTATCCGCAGGTCCTCGGGACCGTGCTCGTCGGAGCGACGATTACCGCGGGCGCGACGTGGTGGCTCATCGAGCGGTTCGCGCCGGCCGTGAACGAGGGGACCGGGCGAATCGGCTTCGTCATCCTCTGGGGACACGCCATCGACGGCGTCGCGAACGTCATCGGCCTCGACTGGATGACCGCGCTCGGAGCGGGGCCGAATCTGGTCCCAAAACACCCGGTCAATCAGTTCGTCGTCGACGTCACCGGTTCGCTCCTCCCGGCGTCGGTGCTGGCGGTGACCGGTGACACGTGGCCGTTCCTCCTCGTGAAACTCGTCGCCGCGACGTTCGTGCTCTGGGTGTTCGAAGAGGAGATCTTCGAGGAGAGCCCGCGCTACACGATGTTGTTGCTCGTGGCCGTCCTCGCGGTCGGGCTCGGTCCGGGCACCCGAGATATGCTCCGCGCGACGTTCGGCGTGTAGGCGGGCGACTGTTCGCATCCGGACAGAACTCCCCGACAAACTCTTTTATACTAAGACGCAGCCAGTGGCCGCATCACTCACTAGCGTACCGCGCGACGATTTGCGGGAGTCCGACACCCCGTCGCGCGAGCCGCGCCGTCGGTGTCGGCTGTCAGCCCCGCACGCCAGCCCACGCTGTCACGACGCAGTTCGAGTCACGGGAACGGGTGGTAGGGACGGTCTGGGTTCGGTTCGAAGCCAAGGTCTGACGGGACGGACCGCGCGCGTTCCCCGAAGAACGGGCTCCCCTGGAACAGTGGTTGGGCTTCGGGTACGAGCACTCGGACTGCCTCGAAGCCGAGCGAGGCGACGTCGGCCGTCGTCGTCCGCGCAGCGTAGGCGTCGAGTCCGGCGTCAGCGACCCGCTCGACCGCCGCTGTGAGTTCTGTGGTGCCACTCGGGGGCTCCTCGGGGCCGACGCGTTCGGCCGGGACGCTTGCGTCGGCGTCGACGAAGTCGCGAGCGGCCTCGGGGAAGTCGGCGTACTCGCCGATCGCGCCGCCCTCTGCGGAAGCCTGCTTCGGTCCCATCGACCGCAGTTCCATCCAGTTCTGTAGCGCCTCCGCCAGTGCCGACCTCGCGGCGTCGGTCGGATCGAGCGACGCTCCCGACCCGACGGCGAACCGCGGCCACTCCCCGTCTCTGTGGACGGCCGCGGCCACCACCGGAACGTCGACGTCTTGAGTCACGAGCAGCGCCGTCACCGACAGGTCTTCCGCCCGCGCTCGCTTGCAGAGTTCGTCGTAGCCGGGATCCGAGACTCTGAGTTCCAGCGGTTCGAACGTCGAGTACCACGCGAGCATCGTCGCGTCTCGCTCGACAACCTCGTAGAGGCCCGACAGCAAGGCTTCAGCCCCCGAGTTTCCGAGCCCCAATCCCGTCGTGATTGCTGGCTTGTACTGTTCGGTCGGCGGCGGATAGTGGACGAACTCCGCCGGCAGCGATACCGCCTCGTCGGTTCGGAGGTCGACACCCGAGACCCAGGGAATCGGCGTTTCGGGGTCCAGGGCCTGATAGTCGTCGGGCCGGACGAAGCGCGACGGCGAAACCGGACGCGCCCGCGTCCGCTCGGGAGCGACGGTGAACTCCGAGCCGCGGTAGACGCCCGCGCAGTAGCGTTCCAGCGCCTCCCCGAGTGCCTTCATAAACGCGGCGTCCCAGTCGGAATCGACGCCGGCCGCGAACTCGGCCGCGCGAGCGTCGCTGAACCCTATGGTGTCGGCCGTCTGTGCGAGGTAGTACGGGACCGGAAACGACTCGCGCTCGCCGACCTGCGCGACGATTCCCGTCCGCTCGTCGAGGGCCCGTTCCGCGCGGGCCAGTGAGTCGTCGAGGTCGACTGCTCGGAACTCCCGCCGAACGCTTCGATCGCGCGACGTCGGGTCAGGTACCGAGAGGATCGGCCGCTCTGCGGTTATCCCCGTGCCGGAGACTTCGACGACCGTTCCGGAAACGTCGTCATCGCCCGTGAGAAGTGCGATGGCCCGTCGGCCAGCGATCGCACCGGCGAGTCGAACCGCACTGCGTTCCCCTGACGGCGTTCCGGTGGAGTCGGTCGTCGCAGCAACACGCGCACGCAGGTCGGCAAAACTGACCTCCGCGGCGCCGAACACGGAGACGCTGGCGTCGACTGATTCGACCACGTGCCCACCGACGCCGCCGATTTCGACCACGACAAGACGCTCGCGTGGGCCGACAGCGTCCTCGACGTCGCTTCCCGCCGGGACGACGACGAACGTCAGTGCCGGGTCTTCGGCAGCCTCCACCACGCGTGCGTCGATGTCCTCGAAGGCGGCCGCCGCGGCCGCCGCAGCGGGACCGCTTCCGACGAGTTCGATCTCGTATGTCACAGATTCGCCGTCGGCCGTGACGAAGAAAAAGCAGCGGGGTCCGACTCGATGGCCCGTGATCGGGGCCTCTCCACCGGGATCAGAGAATATACAGGCTATACTGCGTTAAAATTAAATACACACTGGTAAATTATACAACGTATGTCCTCTGAATCGAACGTGCTCGATTCCGACGTCGAGCACGTTATTTCGTCGGCCCTCCAGTCGGCTTCGGACGTCGTGTACGTACTCGATCCGACTCCGGAGATCGTGGTATCGCTCGTCGAGGTCGCCGCCGAGTCAGCGTCCCCGCCCACGATTCGTGTGCTCGCTGACAAGCAGTTGTTGAAGGACGTGATGGACGATTTCCTCGTCGCAAGTAACGCCGCCGACCTCGTGGTTTCCGGAACCCTCGAACTCCGCGTTACGGCGGAGCCGGTCGAAAACACTCTGCTCGTGACCAACTCGTCGGTCGTCGCCGTCGTCAGCGCCGGTGACCAGGTGGCCGGGTTGCACACCGACGACGAGGCGTTCGTCGAGGGCGCAAACGACGCCTACAGTGAGCAGTTCCAGGAAGCCGAGGAATTCCGACTTCGAACACCCGCGATTTCGGCAGTCCGTACGTCCCTCGAAGAGGACCTCGGCGAAGCGGTCCGTTCGGACTTCGACGCGGTTCTCGGGCTGCTCGAAACGGTCCGAAGCGACGGGCCGGGACTCGACGAAGTCACGATCAGTCTGCTCGTCGCCGCGAAGAACGACGTGCTCCTGTACGACGTCTCGAAGTGGGGCGAGGACGTGGGCATCGCCAGCAAGGCGACGTTCTCGCGGACGAAGACCGAACTGGAGGATCTGGGCCTGATCGAGACGGAGAAGGTACCAATCGACGTCGGTCGACCGCGCCTGCGGTTACGACTCGGCGACGACCGGCTCCACGATGCGGATCCCGACGAACTCGTGGCCGCCGCGCGCGACGTTCTGGAGTGACGTTTGCCGGAGACAGACGGACGGATGGGAGAGCCGTCCCGCCATTCTAATGCACGTTTGTGACGATTTCACCGTCAGTCGGATCCAAAGTGAACACACTTATTGGGTGGACGGGCCCCCTATGACGTATGGACTACAGCCACGTCCGCGACGTCGACCCGGACGTCGCAGACGCGCTCTCCGGCGAAGTACAGCGACAGCGGGACACGCTGGCGATGATCGCGAGCGAGAACCACGCGAGTGAGGCAGTCCTCGAAGCCCAGGGGAGTGCGCTCACGAACAAGTACGCCGAGGGGTACCCGGGCGAGCGATACTACGCGGGCTGTGAGTACGCCGACGAGGTGGAGACTCTCGCGATCGAGCGGGCGAAAGAGCTGTGGGGCGCAGAACACGTCAACGTCCAGCCGCATTCGGGTTCGCAGGCGAATATGGGCGTGTACCTCGCGATGCTGGAACCGGGCGATAAGATCCTCTCGCTGGATCTCACGCACGGCGGGCATCTCTCGCACGGCCATCCCGCGAACTTCGCGGGACAGACCTACGAGGTCGAACAGTACGAGGTCGACGCCGAGACGGGCTACGTCGACTACGAGGGTCTCGCCGACATCGCCGAGGAGTTCGACCCCGACATCATCGTCTCGGGATACTCCGCGTACCCCCGCGAGGTCGACTTCGAGCGCGTGCAGGAAGTCGCAGACGACACCGACGCGTACCATCTCGCGGACATCGCACACATCACGGGCCTCGTGGCAGCGGGCGTCCACGAGTCGCCGGTCGGCGTCGCGGACTTCGTCACTGGCTCGACGCACAAGACGATCCGCGCGGGCCGCGGCGGGATCATTATGTGCGACGAGGAACACGCCGACGCCATCGACAAGGCGGTCTTCCCCGGAACACAGGGTGGCCCCCTGATGCACAACATCGCGGGCAAGGCCGTGGGATTCGGCGAGGCGCTCTCCGAGGAGTTCGACGCCTACGCCGAACAGACGGTCGCGAACGCCAAAGCGCTCGCCGACCAGTTGCAAGCGAACGGACTCAGCCTCGTTTCGGGGGGCACCGACAACCACCTCGTGTTGGTCGACCTTCGGCCATCCCATCCCGACACGACGGGCAAAGACGTCGAGTCGGCGCTCGAAGACGCCGGAATCACTATGAACGCGAACACGGTCCCCGGTGAGACACGCTCGGCGTTCAACCCGAGCGGGATCCGCCTCGGGACGCCGGCACTCACGACGCGTGGCTTCGACGAGGCGGCTACCCGCGAGGTCGGCGAACTCGTGGTCCGCGTCGTCGACAACTACGACGACGAGGACGTCGTGGCAGACGTCGCAGACCGCGTACAGGAACTCTGCGAGGAGTTCCCGCTGTACGAGTAACGTCCCAAAACACTCGACACGCCGTTTTTCGACGCTTCCGTCTCGTTTTCGGCGCGGAAACCCACACGTTTGAAGTGTGCTACCGACCCCTATAGCGTATGACCGAGATCATCGACGGCAACGCCGTCGCCGAAGACGTCCGAAACGGCCTTCTGGACAGCATCGAGACGTTGACCGACGCAGGGACGACGCCCTGTCTCGCCACCGTCCTGATGAACGACGACCCTGCGAGCCAGACGTACGTCTCGATGAAGCACAAAGACTGCGAGGAGGTCGGAATCGCGACACGTGATATCGAAATCGATCCCGAAGCCCCCGCAGACGAACTCTTCGAGACCGTCGACGAGCTGAACGCCGACCCCGAGGTACACGGCATCCTCGTCCAGATGCCGCTGCCGGACCACGTCGACGAGCGTGAAGTCCTGCGGCGTATCGACCCCGCGAAGGACGTCGACGGCTTCCACCCCGAAAACGTCGGTCGGCTCGTCGCCGGTAACGCCCGATACAAGCCCTGCACACCCCACGGCGTCCAGAAACTCCTCGCCGCCGCGGACGTCGAAACCGAGGGCGCAGACGCCGTCGTCGTCGGCCGCTCGAACATCGTCGGTAAGCCGATGGCGAACCTCCTGATCCAGAAGGCCGAGGGCGGCAACGCGACCGTCACTGTCTGTCACTCCCGAACCGACGACCTCGCCGAAAAGACGCGTGCGGCCGACATCGTCATCGCCGCGGCCGGCGTTCCCGAGATGGTCACCGGCGAGATGCTCTCGGAGGGGACCGTCGTGATCGACGTCGGAATCAACCGCGTCGAGACCGACGAGGGCTCCGAACTCGTCGGCGACGTCGACTACGAGAGCGCGAAAGAGAAGGCGAGCGCGATCACGCCCGTCCCGGGCGGCGTCGGCCCGATGACGCGCGCGATGCTCCTGTGGAACACGGTCAAGGCCGCAGGCGACGTGGCCGGGATCGAGGTCGACCTGCCGTAGTACGA
>Ga0207719_100259_pt1 | contig 39908 bp, 41 predicted proteins | sample A23P1SouthBayCA_2_FD_187279 | JGI IMG/M metagenome (GOLD analysis project Ga0207719, IMG submission 187279) | Aerobic enrichment media microbial communities from Eden Landing Ponds, California, USA - A23 P3 (3) (SPAdes) | ecosystem: Environmental > Aquatic > Marine > Unclassified | place... | reverse complement strand
TTCGATGGCGCCGCTACCCTCGATGAGGCGGGCGATTTCGGCCATAGGCACTCTGAAACTCCGCTCGCCTCATCCTTCAATCCTAAACTAAACAGTGCCCTCTACGTGTTCCCGCTGTTGCGGATTCCGACCATGGTCCGGTGGGTCCACACGACCATCCTCGGTGCCGACCCCAACCGGGACCTGTACAACGCCGTCGAGTACACCAGCCCGTACCTCGCCTACCGGAAGGCGACGAACCTCGTGGTGCCCGAGGAGCTGGAACAGACGGTGTTCCGGCGGTCCGCCACCGGGGGAACGGGGGGCGGGAGCGCCGACGCCGCCGCGGGGGCCACCGAAAGAGCCGCCGAGTTGCCGACGTATCTGACCGACGAGTTCTCCGCCGTCGTCCTCGCGTTCTGGCTGATCGTCCCGCTGCTCGCGGGTTACTGGCGCTTCAGGGAGGCCGATCTGGAATGATCCCGACGACCCGGCGCAACAGGGTGGGCGCGGCGCTCGTTCTCCTCGCGGTCGTCCTGTTCGTGGTCCCCGCGTTCTTCCCGGTGCAGCCGACGCTCGTGCACGACACGCGGGACACCGTCCCGGGGGACCCCGAGATGATCCGCGAGGAGGGATACGGGATCGTCGCTTACGAGAACCTCTCGGAGCGCGGGCAGGAACTGTACGAGCGAACGCTCGAGAACGGCGGCGAGTACCGCATCAGCCAGGGCGAGGGCGCCCCGGACTTCGCGTACCCGACCGACGCCGAGCGGCGCGCGGCCTTCCGGAACGATAGCAGCGAACGCCCCGGGGGAATCGTCATCGAGCGCCCCGAGGACGACGCCGGCCTCCCGCCGGCCGGCGAGCGCGCGTTCGGTCCGCCACGCGAGGGCGAAACCGAGGAGGAACGGCGGGAGCGCGCCCTGCGCTACGACGCGATGCAAACCCGGATGGAGCAGCCGCCGCTGGGATCGCCGCCACAGTTACTGCGCCTCGCCGCCGCCCTGTTCGCCGTCATCTCGCTTGGCGTCGGCGGCTACCTGCTCTCCTCGAAGTGACACTCCACCCCCCGTCCGCGATTAGTCAGACCCGTCGGCGGCGTCCACGTCGACCCCGCGCTCCGCGAGCAGGGCCTCGAACTCCCCCTCGTCGATCGTCGAGACGCCCTCCTCCTCGGCGTCCTCGCGCTTCCGTCGCCCGGGATTCTCTCCGACCACGAGGTAGTCCGTCGCGCCCGAGACCGACGCGGTGACGTCGCCCCCGTGGCGCTCGACTACGCCCGTCGCCTCCTCGCGGGTGTAGGAATCGAGCGACCCGGTGAACACGACGGTGAGTCCGTCGAGCGCGTCACCGGTCGACTCGGGCGGCTCGGGATCGACGTGCTCGCGCAGGCGGTCGATCAGGTCCCGGTTTCGCTCGGTGTCGAGGAACGCCTCGATCTCCCAGGCGGTCTCGGGACCCACGCCCTCGATCCCTACCAGGTCCTCGCGATCAGCCGACAGGAAGGCATCGAGCGAGTCGAACGCCGCGGCGAGGTCGCGGGCGACGGTCTCCCCGACGCCGGGAATCCCCAGGCCGGCGATGAAGTCCGTGAGTGGCGGCTCGCGGCTCGCCTCGATCGCCGCGAGGGCGTTCTCGGCGCTCCGCTCGCCCCATCCATCGAGGCCCGCGAGGTCGTCGGCGGCGAGTTCGTACAGGTCGGCGGGATCGGCAACCAGGTCGGCCTCGATCAGCTGGCCGACGCGCTCGGGGCCCAGCCCGTCGATGTCGAGCCCGGCGTCGCTCGCGAAGTGCTCGATCCGGCGCTCGCGCTGGGCGGGACAGGAGGCGCCGCCGGTGCAGAACGCCACCGGCCCCTCCCGGTCGACATCGCTCCCACAGGCCGGGCAGGCGTCGGGGAACTCGAACCTCCCCTCGCCGTCCTTCTCTATCACCCCGGCGACCTCCGGGATCACGTCCCCCGCCCGCCGGACGCGAACCCGGTCGCCGATCCCGACGCCCAGCTCCTCGATGATCTCCGGGTTGTGGAGGCTCGCCCGCGAGACTGTCACGCCCCCCACCTCGACGGGATCGAGCAGGGCGACTGGGGTGAGGCGGCCCGTCCGTCCCACCTGGACGACGACGTCCCGGACGGTCGTCTCCTCCCTCCGGGGCGGGAACTTGTAGGCGAACGCCCACCGGTAGGCCCGGCTGGTCGCGCCCAACTGCTCGCAGGCGTCCCGGTCGTTCACCTTGATCACCGCGCCGTCGACCTCGTAGTTCAGCCCCTCGCGATCGGCGAGCAGGCGGTCGCGGTACTCGATCGCGCCCTCGATCTCCCCGACGACCTCGATCCGGTCGACGACCCGGAGTCCCCACTCCGGCAGCGCGTCGTACTCCTCGCGGTGGGTGGCGAGTCCCCGCGTGGCCGACCCGCGGTCCGAGCCCGCGAGGAGGACGTCGTAGAAGAAACAGGACAGCGGTCGGTCGGCAGTCACGCCAGGATCGAGCTGTCTGAGGCTCCCGGCGGCGGCGTTTCTGGGGTTGGCGAAGGGGTCCTCGCCCGCTTCGACGCGCTCGCGGTTGAGCGCCTGGAAGCCGTCCCGGGGGATGTACACCTCGCCGCGCACCGCGAGGAAATCGGGCGCTCCCGGGGCGAGGCGCTCCGGGACCGACGGGATCGTCCGGGCGTTCGCAGTCACGTCCTCGCCGACCTCGCCGTCGCCGCGCGTCGCGGCCCGCTCGAAGCGCCCGTCCTCGTACACCACCTCGATCGAGAGGCCGTCGAACTTCGGCTCGCAGACGTAGGCGACCCCGTCATCCGGTCGGGTGTCGTCGCCGAGCGCCCGTCGAACCCGCTCGTCGAACGCCCGGACGTCTTCCGGGTCCCGCCCGGAGTCGATCGACAGCATCGGGGCGACGTGCTCGGCCTCGCCGAGTTCGTCCAGGGGCTCACCGCCGACCCGCCGGGTGGGACTGCCCTCCCGGTCGAGGTCGAACGTTTCCTCCAGGTCGAGCAGGCGGGCGAAGAGGGCGTCGTAGACCGAGTCCGCGATGACGGGGTCGTCCTCGACGTAGTACCGGCGGTCGTGGTACAGGATCGCCTCCCGGAGGCGATCGGCCTGCTCCGTGGCCGTTTCGCGCTCGAGTTCCTCGATCGGACCGAAGTCGACATCGGGGTCCTCGACGTACGGGTTCTCGGGAGGCGTGTCCGCCATCGAGGGTGTCTGGTTCGTCCCGCGATAAAAGCGTAGGCACTTCGCGAGCGCGGACGAACTCGCGCCACGCCCGTTCCATCGTGCTTATCACCCGCCCGAGCGATCCCTGATGTGTGACCGAGAAACGCGAATACACCGGCGACTACCCCGAGAAGACGCTGTACCTCCCGGGCCCGACGGAGGTCCGCGAGGAGGTCATCGAGGCGATGGCCCAGCCGATGTTCGGCCACCGGATGGACCGGATGACCGACCTTTATACCACGATCGTAGAGGACACGAAGGAGTTCCTCGACACCGATCAGGAGGTCATCGTCCTCACGGCGTCGGGCACCGAGTTCTGGGAGGCGACGACGCTGAATCTAGTCCAGGACTCCATGCTCGTGCCCACCTCGGGCGCGTTCAGCGAGCGCCAGGCCAACGTCGCCGAACGGCTGGGCAAGGACGTGGACCGGATCGAGTACGAGTGGGGGCGGGCCGTCAAGCCCGACGACGTCCGCGCCGCGCTCGAATCCGGCGACTACGACGCCGTCGGGATGGTGATGAACGAGACCTCCACGGGCGTGCGCAACCCCGTCGAGGAGATCGGCGACCTGCTCGGCGAGTACCCCGATACGTACTTCGTCGTCGACGCCATCTCCTGTCTCGGCGGCGACTACATCGACATCGAGGGCCACAACATCGACTGCATCTTCACCTCGACCCAGAAGGCGTTCGCGATGCCCCCCGGACTCGCCGTCTGTACCGTCAGCGACAAGGCCTACGAGCGCGAGCTGGAGAAGGCCTCCGCGTCGTGGTACGGCGGGTTCCAGCGCTGCCTGGACTACTACGACCGCAAGGGCCAGACTCACTCGACGCCCGCGATCCCGATCATGCTCGCCTACCGGGAGCAGATGAAACACATGCTCGAGGAGGGCCACCGCGCCCGCGACGAGCGCCACCACGAGATGGCCGAGTACGCCCGCGAGTGGGCCCGCGAGCACTTCGACCTCTACCCCGAGGAGGGCTATGCGTCACAAACCGTGACCTGCGTCGAGAACACGCGGGGCATCGACGTCGCCGGGACGGTCGAGGCCATCTCCGAGGAGTACGACTTCGTCTTCTCTAGTGGCTACGGCGACCTGGGCGAGGAGTCGTTCCGGATCGGTCACATGGGCGAACACACCGTCGAGAGCGTTCGGGCGCTCACGGACGCCATCGAGGACGTCGCGGGACTGTAGGCGCCTCGATCCCGCGGAGCTGTGAGCGCCTCGATCCCAGGAGCACGGGCATCGAACGCCCGGCCGGTCCCGGATCGCTTCCGAAAGCATTTACGCGTCCACGCGCCCCGTTGAGGTATGACCGCCCGTGCCGGGGTGTTCGCCCTCGTTCTCGTCGTAGTTCTGGCCGGGTGCTTCGGCAACCCGGGGGCGACCCCGACCGATCGCACTGATCCCACGTCCGGACCCTCCAACCCGTCCCCGACGGCGCTCGGGCCGGTCGGCGTGACCAACGGGACGCTCTCGAACGTCACGGCCCTCCTCGACCAGTACGAGGGGTCGCTCACGAACGTCGGGTTCGTCGCCGAGGTGCGCGCTGACAACGAGACCATCGAGTACACCTACGCGACCGACGGCTCGCGGATGGTCAGGGTGGACGACGGCTCCACGGTGATCTGGACGAACGGAACCGCCTCGCTCATGCGGGAGGTAAACGGGAGCAACGTCACCTACTCGGCCCCCCCGGAGGGCGTCCCATCGGTGGCGATGCTCGCACAAACCTCCCGGATCAGGTCGCTCCTCGTGGCCGCACGGTACGAGCGAAGCGGGACGACCCAGTGTGGCAACAACACCTGTATCGTCCTGACCGACGTCGGCAGTCGCAACTACGAGAACTTCACCGCCGAGGTTCGCGTCGACAGGTTTGGCGTCATCCACCGCTTCGACGCCGAGTACGTCCGGTCGACCGATGGCACGCGCTTCGAGTACCTGTTCACGATCCGCCAGCTCAGGACCTCCTCGATCGACCGCCCAAGCTGGGTCGAGGAAGGCCTCAACAGCACCCGGTAGCGTGGCGACCCGTGATCGGCGCTGAGAGTTAAGCCCCTCGGGACCGAAGGAACGGTATGGGAACCGAAAAGGCGGTCACGGTCGACATCGGCCAGGCGGTGTTCGACGCGGAGGGGACTGAACTCGGCAGCGTCAGGGGCGTCACCGACGACGGGTTCGTCGTCACCACCCGGGAGGGGATCGAGGCGCTCTCGATCGCACACGAACGTGCGCCCCCCGATGCCGGCGAGGCCGAACTCATGTGGCGGTGTAGCGACTGCGGGGAGATGGGCGACATCGAGGACTTGCCCGACACCTGCCCGAACTGTGGGGCTCCCCGCGAGGACATCTACTACTACGTCGACGACTGATAATGACTGCGCCCATCGACACCGTCGTCCGCCGGACGAACAGTCCCGTGGCGGCGTTCAGGCGGCTGCTTTAACCGCGTCGAGCAGCTCTTCGTAGTCCGGCTCGTTGGCGGGCTCGTCGGCCACCCACTTGTAGGTGATCGTCCCCTCCTCGTCCAGGACGAACACGGCACGGTTCGCGATGGCGTACAGGCCGAGATCGGGGATGTCGGTCTCCAGGTCGTACGCGCGGATGGTGTCGCCGTCCATGTCGCTCACGAGGTCGAACTCGATACCGTGCTCCTCGCGGAACGCGCCCTGGGAGAACGGCGAGTCCGCGCTCACGCCCAGGATGGTCGCGCCCGCGTCCTCGAAGCGTTCGAGGTGTTCCTGGAGCGCGACCATCTCGTTCGTGCAGGGCGGGGTGAACGCCCCCGGGAAGAAGGCCAGCACGACGGGTCCCTCACCCAGGTGGTCCTCGAGGTCGAACGGTTCGTGGTCGCTCGTTCCGATCGTCTCCGAAACGGTCGGTGCAGTGTCGCCTTCTGCTGGCATCGTCGTCACATACACGTCGGGGGAACATAAAGGCCGTTCAAATCGCGCGTGACGCCAGCGTTATTGCCGGCGGCGACGACGCGCGAACGATGGAGGTTCTCGTCTTCGGCGCGGGGAGTCTGGGCAGCCTGCTCGGGGGGCTGCTCGCCCGTGCGCACGACGTCACGCTCGTCGGGCGCGACCCCCACGTGAGTACGGTGCGTGCGTCCGGCCTCCGGATCACGGGCGAGGTGAGTGCGACGGTCCACCCGGCGGCGGTCACCGGCCTCGAACGTGACGCCGCCGGCTCCGGCCCGACGAACGCGCCCGACCTCGCGGTCGTCACGGTCAAGTCGTTCGACACCGCCGGGGCGGCGTGGGCGCTCGCCCGAGTCGACCCGGCTGTCGTCCTCTCGCTCCAGAACGGGATGGGAAACGAGACGACCCTCGCCGGAGGCCTCGACGCCCCGGTCCTCGCGGGGACGACCACGTTCGGCGCGCGCCTGCGGGAGCCGGGCATCGTCGCCTGCACCGGCGTGGGGTCGGTGACGCTGGGTCCCCACGGCGGTACCCCCCTGGCCATCGCGGACGACGCCACGCTGGAGGCGGCCGAGCGGGCGGGCGCCGCGTTCCGGACCGCCGACATCGAGACGGAGGTCGTTGCCGATCCCCGCCCGCACCTCTGGGAGAAGCTCGCGGTCAACGCGGGGATCAACCCCGTCACCGCACTCGCCGGCGTCGAGAACGGCGCGCTCGTCGACGGGCCGGCGGCCGGGGTCGCTGCCCGGGCGGCGGTCGAGACGGCCCGGGTCGCGCGCGATCACGGGGTCGATCTCCCGGACCGGCGCGCACGGGAGGCGGTCCGGACGGTCGCGGACACGACTGCGATGAACCGCTCCTCGATGCTGGTCGACGTCGCGGCCGGCCGGCCCACCGAGATCGACGCGATCAACGGGTACGTCGTCGATCACGCCGACCGCGAGGTCCCGGTGAACGAGGCGCTAGTCGGCCTGATCCGGGCGTGGGAGGCCGGCGAGGGGTTGCGGTAACCCGGACCATTTTTGCCCGGAGGCGGTCAACGGCGCGGTGGGGCGCGTAGCTCAGTCCGGACAGAGCGCCGGACTTCTAATCCGGTGGTCGTGGGTTCGAATCCCATCGCGCCCGCTGTCTGCGAGCGAAGCGAGCAGCAGCGGCGTCGGGATTCGAACCCTGGAAGTCGCAGCGGCCGAGCGGAGCGAGGCCGACCGTCTTCCTTCGGTTCGAATCCCATCGCGCCCGTGGCAGAACCGACCGTTTAGAGGTCCTGTCTGAAACACTGCGTAAGAGCCTCTACTACCCGATTTCTGACGGTTCTGATTTCGAGTTCCGTTCTCTCAAATCGTGGTTCGTTCAGGAGTTGAACGCCCCCCGACGCTGTGATGCGAATTTCGTTGTTCCTGTTCCCGCGAGGTGGTCGGCGTGAGCCGATCCTGGACGGACTGGTACTGTCGGGAGTGTGGCGAGCGAGGTCGTCCGATCTCCGAACGCGAGGACGACGGGTCGTTCACGCTGACCTGTCCCAGCTGTGGACGGATCGAGGTACGGTACCCCCAGCGAGGTGGTCATCGTGTCTGATTCGCCTCCCGAGGCTGAGGAGTGGCACCACGGTCGATGGTTCCTGAACAAGGACGACGCCGAGATCCCCGAGTATTCCCGATACGCAGACGACGACCGAGTGCTCGAAGATCCGAGCGCTGACCGGCGATCTTGATCACACTGCCGCCGGAGCCGGAGCATTTATGGCTATATCTCTGTTTTACACACGTATAGCATGAGTGCTGACACTGACGCGGAGATGCAGCAGTTCAACATTCGCATCCCGACCGTTCTCGCCGAGGAGATCGACGACACCTGGCGGCGTCGTGGCTTCGCGAGCAAATCCGAGTTCGTCCGTCACGCTCTCCGGGCAGCCGTCGGCCCGGTCGAACTCTCCGAGGAGACGCGAGCGATCCTCGAAGAGACCGAGGGCGAACTCGACCGTGGTGAAACCATCAGCCACGACGACCTGAAGCGCGAACTCGGCGAGGACTGAATGGCCGACATCGAGTATTCCTCGCGGGCAGCCGACTGGCTCCGAGACGCTGAGCCGGATGTGCAGGAACAGGTCATGTCGAAGATCGAGCAGGCCGCCGAATGGCCCGACCACTTCCTCGACGCGCTCTCGGGCGTCCCGTACTACAAACTCCGTGCCGGCGACTACCGCGCGATCGTCGATTGGCGCCGTGACGAGGATGTCCTGTTCATCCGTCGGATCGGCCACCGCCGAAATGTCTACGATCGGTAGAGGTGTGAGGACCGATCGATGACGGCGTGTAAACGTTTATCACTTACTTGAAAGACGACGAAAAAGAGGGGTTCGAGCGCGACCCCGAGTAGGAACTTGAGGCGATCGTCGTTGACGAGGAGGAACACACGGTATCCGAATCGGCGGCGTCGAGATGGCCGAGGTCGTGCTGCCGGTGAAACGGTTGCTCGAAGAGACGCGCCTGAAACACGTCGGCGAGGAACAGCACCCGATGATCCTCGTCCACGGCGTCGACGGTGACGCGGAGTACGTCGCGTCTCATGATCCGGAGTTACAGGCACGACGGCTCGTCGAGATGGGATTGACTGAACCGTGGGCCGCGGAACTCCACCTGGAGTTCGAGCGCCGTCACCCCGATCGTCAGTTGGCAGCCTGTTTCGAGAATCCCGATCGAGAACCACCGGACTGAGCGCGGGTCAGGCTATCTCGAACCCCGATGGTGACTGTTTCCACATTTCCCACAGTCTTAAGAGATTGTGAGCACTATATCAAGTAAGAAGATACAGCACACGCTGTATCGAGTGACCAATGAGTCTTCAAGAACGTAACTCCGACCGCGAGAAGACGGCGGCAGAGGTGCTCGCCGAACGGACGGACGAGTCCGTCGAGGAGTTCGAGTACGACGGTGAGGTTCCGGATGCCGCGGAGCAGGACTGGGAGCGCGTTGACGACTCCGAGTGAGCTTCCTATTCCCAGGTGTCGCCGATATCGTGCCAGCGTTCGAATCGGTCGATGAGGAAATCCGCGTTCTCCTGTAAGTAGCGTTCACAGAACCGGGGCGCTTTCCGCAACGGAACCGGCGGAACGTCGTAGGACTTCATGACGACTTCCTCGTCGCGGTAGATGTCCACGTGTAGCCCTTCCTCCATGATGTTGTGTGGTCCGTCGAGATCGTGGTCGAACCGTGCGACGGTGCGCCAGTCGTGAGGCGGCAACCCGTCGGCAGTCGCCTCGCAGTTGTACTCAAGCTGAAAGACGAATCGGGTGACGATGCCGCCCTCGACGCCTAACTCCCGCCTGATCCGGGCGTACGGCCACTCGACCCACGAGAACCCGATGTCGGCCATTCCTATGAGAAGAGCATGGAGCAGGGTAGGTAAGAATGTAGCTATAAGTGAACCATTCCAAACGTGCTGCCCGTGAAACGGCTACTCGAAGGGACACGCCTGAAACACGTCGGCGAGGGGCAGACCCCGATGATCCTCGTCCACGGCGTCGACGGCGACGCGGAGTACGTCGCGTCTCATGATCCGGAGTTACAGGCACGGCGGTTCGTCGAGATGGGACCGACTGAGCCGTGAGCAACAGAGTTGCATCTGGAATTTGAACGTCGGCGGTGTTGCCGTGATTTCACTTACTGCTTCCACGAACCCGAACTATGTCCGCCACTCGACTTCCTTTAGCATTTGCACCAAACATTTAAGCCAGAATCTTTCTTTTCTAGTCTTATGGGGGCCGAATTGAAAGGCATCCGCGACTCGATGGTGATGGCCAGGGTACTTGTCTTCGGAGCTTTTGCGATTTCCATATTCATTCTGACATTAAAATATATGCCCGGACTGTCAAACAATGATACCTCCATCATTTTGTGGATTGGAATACTCCTTATCGCCTTGTTTTGGGCATACAAGTTTCTGGAAGACATGTTGTCGGACTCTGGTCGGTAAAACGTGGTGTTGTCGGTAGAGATGATTTCGAGACGCGTCTGAAATACGTCGCTGAATAGCAAACCCCGATGATCCTCGTCCACGGTGTCGACGGTGACGCGGAGTACGTCGCGTCGCACGATCCGGAGTTACAGGCGCGGCGACTCGTCGAGATGGGACTGACTGAGCCGTGGGCAGCGGAACTCCACTTGGAGTTCGAACGCCGTTCCCCACATCGTGGACTCTTGTGGTGCTTCGATCAACCGGAGCGAGCACCGCCATAGTGGCGTTCATAACTACTCGTACGGGTTTTCGTTGATGGGTGAACGGGTGACTAACGTCCTTAGGTCCTTGGGCATCAGTTCTTTGAGCCGATTTATTTCCCATTTTTTAATCTCTGGATAAATGTGTATTTTATCTATGAGTGTTTTTAAATCGCAAGGAACAGATTTTGACATGTCATCATGCAATGCGAATCGGTACTCGTCTTCACCTTTGTACATTCTGTTCTTGTGGAAAATATATAATTTCTGGCCACTCATCACGCTGGGTTCCTTGCCATATTCGACCTTTCCGTGGTACAATTCTCTGTCTTCTAATTTTAATGACTCAACCACGTTTCCGACAGTCGACTTTATTGAAATCCCAAACTTCCCATTAGAGTAGATCTCCCAGAGATGCTTGGATTCATGCCTGCACCAACAAGATACAGCCCAATCGTTGTCTGTTAGATATTTAGCAAGTGACGCGTCTTCCCTGCGGGCTTTGGAAGGCCTATGACCGGTCTTATTTATTGTTTTTTCTATCTCTGATTCAAACCGTTCTTTTGTAAATCGGCCTTCATATGGGTCGTTGAGTTCATCGATAGATGAGAATCTTAGTTTTTCTTTTTTAATAAGGTCTATGAGTTTGTAGATGTCTATAAATCTCCATATTTCGGTTTCTGACGGCTCTTGATCTGGGGTCCAATTTTCTTCTTTCCTCATGATCTAAAATTGGCTAATCTCGTGTTTCCTCAAGGCAAATCGCTGCTTCAATCAAAAACTCCTCCCATGTCAAATTCAATTCTTCTTTTATTTGTTTCACTTCTTGGTACTCGTTGTCATCAAGGGCGACGTTGACGTTCCGGACCATGTCTTTACTAACCAACTAAGTACGTTTGATAGTTATCTTAGTTTGGATCATCGTTACTTACTTAGTAATGGGTGGTTTCACAGAATACCGCGGGAGCCTCACCGTCCCGTCGTTCATTGATGGGTCCAGAAACGGCGGACCCCGCTGCTGGAGACAGCGGGTCCGCGTGGCTTCCGTAACCAGGCTACGGAAGCATGCCAGCCGACACGCCGCGGGGCCTTGAAGGTCTCGCACGAGCAGGCGAATCGCATCCAGACCACCGCGCGCGCGCCGCGCCGATCACGCCGACGACCGGGACGACCGACGATCTCCCGAGGACGTTCCGGTGTGGTCCTCTGACGAGTGCGACGCGACCGAACCCCGCGCCGAGGTGTTGACCCCGGAAGACGCGTACATCGTTTTGGAGTGTGTCGCGTGCGGCTCGACCGAGTTCTACCGCGTGACCCGGCCCTGCTGGCGCGGCGAGGAGTGTCCGCACGACCGGGACATCGAGGACTGCGAGGCGACGCACATCGACCACGCGAGCAAATGCCCGTCGTCCCGGTCACCCCACGATCTCCGGAGCGGGCGCGTCACCTCCCCGTTGGTAGCATCACCCGGCAGAACCAAACCCCATCGCGCCCATCCACTTTTTACTCCTCGGGTGGCTCGCTTCGCTCGCGCTCCCGTAGTCGCTCGGGCTGACCGCTCGTTCGCTTCGCTCACTCGCGGAGATGTACCAAACAGGTCAGAGGTCAGATGATTATAACGGCTTGATGCTGAACCGCATCTTCACGTCCTCTACATCCCATTCTTCCTCGAAGCCGTCTTCGACGTCATCCAGTTCCCGGGCACGGACCTCCTGCTTGATCAAATCCTCGTGATCGGCGACGAGGCGGCCCACGTCTTCGTCAAAGATTTCGACCTCCAGGCGGATCTCCCGGTCCATTTCCAGGTCGAGGTCCTTGCGCATCTCCTGGACCCGGCGAATCACCTCGCGGGCGTACCCCTCCGACTCGATGTCCTCCGTGAGCGTCGTGTCGACGTAGACGGTTCCGGCCTCGAAGTCAGCGCCTGACACGTCGGCGGGGAGGTCCTCCACGAACCCGACCATCTCCTCGCCCAGGTCGACCGCCTCGCCGATCGCCTCCTCGACGGCGTCCGCGAGCGCGTCGAGATTCCGGCTCTCGATCGTCGCGTCGTTGAGCGCCGCCATGATCTCGGCGGCGGCGTCGCCGAAAGCCGGCCCGAGCTCACTCATGTCGGCCTCCGCGGAGTACCGGAGTTCCGCCCACCGGTCCCCGGGTTCGACGGTGACGATCTCCCGGGTGTTGAGGCGCTCTTCCAGGAGTTCCTCGTGCTCCCTGACCGCGCGGACGACGCCCTCCTCCTCGGCGTCGACGACCACCCGCCGAACCGGCCACCGGAGTTTTCGACCCGCTTGCTGGCGGGCGTTCGAACCCGCCTCCTCGATCGCCCGGACCGCCTCGATGCGGTCCTCCAGTGCCGGATCGCGCAGTCGATTTTCGGGCTCGGGCCAGTCGCACATGTGGACGGTGTCGTGTCCGTCCTCGCCGGTGAGATGGCCGTAGATCTCCTCGGACACGAAGGGAGCGAAGGGCGCGAGAAGGGCGACGACCTCCCGGAGGACGCGATAGAGCGTGGCGTAGGCGGCCCGCTTGGATTCCGACGCCGCCTCCTCCCAGACGCGGTCACGGACGAGCTGGACGTAGTACCGCGAGACGTCCTCGACGACAAACTCGAGGATTTCCGTGACGGCGACGTCGTTCTCGAAGTCCTCCATCGCCTCCGTGGCGTCGGCCTTAACCGCCTGCAGGCGCGAGAGGAGCCACTCGTCCTCGGTTTCGAGGTCGACGTCGCCGAGACCCGTCCCGGTCGGATCGAAGCCGTCCATCCGCATGTACGGAAGCGGGAACCGGAAGACGTTCCAGAGGATGTTCAGTCGGCGGCTCATCTCGCCGGTCTCCTCCCAGGAGAAGTTCATGTCCTGGCCCTGAGGGTTCACCGAGAGCAAGAAGAGGCGCATCGGGTCCCGGCCGTGCTCCTCGATCACCTCGCCCGGGTCCACGAAGATGCCCTTCGACTTCGACATCCCGCGGCCGTCGGGCATGTTGGCGTAGCCGTGCATCAGCACGTTTTCGTAGGGAATCTCGTCGACGGCGGCCCCGCCCATCCCCAGCTGGGACCAGAACCACCCGCGAGTCTGGTCGTGGGCCTCCATGATGAGGTCGGCGGGCCACAGTTCCTCGTAGCGCTCCTGCTTTTCCGGGAAGTCGAGGGTCCCCCACGTGGCGACCGACGAATCGAGCCACACGTCGAACACGTCGGGCACCCGGGTGTACGTGATCCCCTCCTCGGTGATCGTCAGGTCGTCGACGGTGTCCTTGTGGAGGTCGACGGCGCCGGGGTCGATCTTCTGGTCGACCCGCGCCGCCAGTTCCTCGCGGTCACCGATCACGACGGCCTCGTCCATGCTGCCGTCCCACTCCACGGGGGCGCCGTCGGCGTCCGTCTCGGGTGTCCAGATGGGAATCGGGATGCCCCAGTACCGTTGCCGGGAGACGTTCCAGTCGGGCGCCTCCTCGACGAAGTCCCGGAACCTGTTGTCCCGCGCCCAGTCGGGGTACCACTCCGAGTCCTCGATCAGATCGAGGAGTTCCGCCTTGATGTCGGTGATCGTGATGAACCACTGGTCGGTGACGATCCGGACGATGTCGGTGTCACACCGCCAGCACTGGCCCTCCCTGACCTGGTGGCCGTCCTCGCTGGCGAGGAGGAATCCACCCTCGTCCAGGTCCGCGATGATGTCGTCGTTGGCGTCCCGGACGAAGGCGCCGGCGTACTCCCCTGCGGCGGGCTCGAACGTGCCGTCGGGGCCGACCGGGCAGAACACTTCGAGGTCCAGTTCCTGTCCGCGCTCGAAGTCCTCCTCGCCGTGGCCGGGCGCGGAGTGCACGAGTCCCGTGCGGTCGGCCTCGACGTAGTCGGCGGCGTACACCTGTCCGGAGCCCTCGGCGCTCGCGTGCTCCGGGACCTCCTCGGCGAGGGGGTGGTCGTACCCCCAGCCGACGAGGTTCTCGCCGGTCAGTTCCTCGACGACCTCGTAGTCCTCGTATCGGCCGGCCGAGAGCACCTCCTCGACGCAGTCGCGTGCGACGTACAGGCGCTCCGTCTTGCCGCCCTTCTCGGCGTCGACGCCGACGTACTCCAGGTCGGCATCGACGGCGACGAAGGTGTTGGCGACGATCGTCCACGGCGTCGTCGTCCAGATCACGAGGCTGCCCTCGCGATCGGCGAGGGGGAACCGGACGTAGATCGAGGGCTTCCCGACGTCGTGGTACTCGACCTCGTTGTTGGCGATGGCGGTCTCACACCGGGGACACTGGTTGATCGAGCGCATCCCCTGCTCGATGAGGCCGCGCTCGTGAGCCTGCGCGAACCCCCACCACGCCGCCTCCATGTACTCGGGAGTCACCGTCTTGTAGGGGTTCTCCCAGTCCATCCAGACGCCGAAGTCCTGGAAATCCTCCTGGAGGCCCTCCAGTTGCTCCTCGGCGAAGGCCTTGCACTCCTCGATGAAGTTCTCCTCGCCGAACGCCTCGATGTCCTTCTTGTTCTCGAAGTCCAGGCGCTCCTCGACTTTCGTCTCGATGGGCAGCCCGTGCATGTCGTATCCGGGGCGGTCGGTCACGTCGTAGCCCCGCATGCGGAGATACCGGATGTAGCAGTCCTTCAGCGTCTTGTTCCAGGTGGTTCCCATGTGGGCCGCCCCGGAGGTGTAGGGGGGGCCGTCGACGAAGAAGTAGTCCTCGCCGTCGGATCGGTGCTCGACGGTCTTCTCGTAGGCGTCTGCCTCCTCCCAGTACGCGAAGGCCCGGTCCTCGACCGCGTCGGGGTCGTACTGGTCGGAAACCGGGGCGAAGCGTTCCATACCGGCCACATCCACCGCCGGGACTAAATGGGAATCGGTCGCCCGGCGTCCGTCCGGGAACTCCCGACTCACTTCTCGCGTTTCAGGACGAACGCAATCGTCCCTCCGTCCCCCCGCGTCAGCGGTGCGACGACCTCCCAGCCCCGCTCGCCGAGCACGTTCAGTTCCTCCTGTGTCTTGGATAAGCTCTGGTTGGAGGCCATCCACCCTTCGACGTCGTGAACTCTGTACTCGTATTTCGTCACGTCCCCGTGTCTCGGCTGGCGGTTACTAATAGCTTGGGCAGCGTTCACGAGCACCCTTCGTGGGAGCGATCACCCGTGTCGAATAAATCTCGATCCGTCCGGGGAGAGACCCTCCGGGGGAAACTACCAAGCCACCCGCCCGTCTACCGGGGATCGATGACAGCCGCCTTGGACGTCGGATGGCACAGTGTCCGTGGCGCTCGCGGTGACGTGACCGACCCGGACATCAGGGAGGTGCCGGCAGTGAGCCTCGAAGCGGCGACGGACGACATCCCGGAGGGGGTGCTGTCGGTCGAGGACGGCGGGGCGCGCCGTGTTCTCGGGGCGGACGCCGTCGCGCTCGCCGAGGACACGGACGATACGGTCGATCGACTCGTCGTCGACGGTTTCCTGGACGACGCGCCACACTCCCCGGCCGTGCTCGCGACGCTCGTGAACGAGACGCTCGGAACGGCGACGGACGGGGAGCGCTGTGCCGTCGCCGTCCCCGCCAGGCCGGAGGCGTCCGAACGCGCGGCGACCCACCGCCGGCTCATAGCGGAGGCCGTCTCCGGTTCCGGCTACGACCCGGTACCGGTGACCGACGGCCTGGCGGTTATCTACGACGAACTCACCGAGGGCAACTACACGGGCCTGGGGGTCTGCGTGCGCGAGGGGACGACGAGCGCCTGTCTCGCCTACTACGGGGTGCCGGTTCTCGCGCTCGCCGTGCCCCGGGGTCTCGCCTGGGTCGACGAGCGAGCGGCGGGTGATCTCGACCGCGAGCGTTCGGCGGTCCGGTCCGCCCGGGAGTCCGGAATAGGGCTCTCGCCCGACAGCGAAGACCCCGTTGTGGAGGCGCTCGGCGCGGCGTTCGACGACCTCCTGACCGACCTCGTGGGCGCCGTCGAGGGCGCCGCCGGCGACGCCGAGATTCCCGAGGGGGTGTCGGTGTCGCTCGTCCTCGGGGGGCGAGGGGCGACCGTCGCCGGCCTCGATTCGCTCGCAGCCGGGCGGTTCGACGCCGCTGACCTCCCGGTCTCGATCAACGACGCGCGATCGGTCACGGAGCCGACGACCTCGCTCGTCCGGGGTGCGCTCGTCGCCGCCGAGTCGGGCGTCACGGACGAGGAGGGCGTCGAATGGGTTCCCGGCGCCAGCGACGACGACGCGGCCGGATCGCCGGGTGCTGACCCGACAGCCGGGGACGAGGAGGCGAGCCTCCCGGACGCTGGAACCCTGGCCACGGGGGCGACCGGCGGTTCGGACACCGGATCGTCCGTCGCGGACGGGTCGGACGCCGGATCGTCCATCGAGGACGCCGCCGTTTCGGAACTCTTCGATCGCCTGGGCGCCCGCGAGGAGGCGGTCGAGACGCTCGAGGCGTCCGTCGACGACCTGGAGGCAGCCGTCGATGACCTCGAAGCGGCCATCGAGGACGTGCGCGAGGATCGGATGCCGGCCCTGGCCACGGACGTGGACGAACTCCGGGACGACGCCGAGTCGCTCCGGGACGACATCGGGACGCTCCGGGACGACACCGAGACGCTCCGCGGCGACCTCTCGGATCTCCGTGAGGCGGGCGAGTCCCGCGCCGAGAGGATCGACGACCTGGACGATCGAACCGAGAACCTGGACGATCGGACGGCAACGCTCGACGACCGAACCGACAGTCTCGACGATCGGACGGCAACGCTCGCCGACCGGGCCGGCGCCGTCGAGGACCGAACGGACGCCATCGCGGCGGACCTCGAATCGACCGACGAGGCCGTCGAGGACGTCCAAACGACGATCGAGGGACTCACCGCGGACCTCGATGACCTGGTCGATCAGCTCTCGGCGCTGGACGAGGAAGCTGCCTCCGCCGACCGCCTGGAGACGGTCGCGAACGACCTGGAGGCGACTGCCGATCGCCTGGACGCACTCTCCGACTCCCACGACGACCTCCGCGAAGCGCACGACGAGACGCGCACGGTGGTCGACGAACTCGCCGACGACCACGACGCGCTCAGCGACGATCACGACGACCTCCAGAACGCGGTCGGTGACCTCCGGGGCGACCACGAGGACCTGGCCGATTCGGCGGCCCGGGCAGACGCGGTTGCGACGCTGGAGGAACGACTCTCGGCGCTCGACGAGTCGCTCGCGGACCTCCGGGACACCGCCGCGACGGCGTCGTCGCTATCAGACCTCGACGGCGAGGTGTCCGAACTGCGCTCGGTACTGTCGAGGGTCGAGGCGGACGTGGACGGTATGCGGGCGGACGTGGAGAGTGTTGAGACGGGTGTAGACGACGTGAGGGCGGATGTCGAGAGCGTGGCGGCGGACGTCGAGAACGTTGAGGCGGACGTGAAAAGCGTGGAGGCGGAGTTGGAGGAGGTCGAAACGACCGCCAGGGACGCTGCGGACACCGCCGAAACCCTCCAGTCGGACGTAGAGGGGATCGAGAAGGGACTGGAGGCGGCGAAGGAGGATCGCGAATCGTTGCGGGAGACCGTCGCGGCGCAGTCGACGCGGCTCGACGGCGTGGACCAGACCGTCGCCGGTGTCGCGGCCGACGTCTCCGAGGTCGAGACTGACCTCGCGGCGCTCGACACCGCCGTCTCGGAGCACGACGACCGGCTGGACGCCGCGACGGCGACGATCTCGGAGACCGACGACCGCGTCGGCGACCTCGACGACCACATCGCGGGGCTTGACGACCGGGTCGCGGGACTGGACGCCGACCTGGCGTCCGCCAAAGAGCGGATCAACGCGTTGGAGGACAGCGTCGGACCGACGGAGGGCGAGGACCTGCGCTCGGAACTGGCGTCGGTGGAGGACCGAGTTGCCGGCCTCCGGGACGACGTGGGCGACCTCCGGACCGGCGTGGGTGACCTCGGGGGGAGGGTGAGCGATCTCCAGGAGGAGATACGGGACGTGCCCGATGCGACGGAAGTCGACGATCTGCACGACCGGGTGGAGGATGTCGAGGATCTGGACCGTCGTCTCGGGAAAATCGAGGCCCGGCTGGAGGACATCGAGAGCCTTGACGGTCGGCTCGGGGACGTCGAGTCCCGTCTGGGCGACGTCGAATCGCGCCCCGGCGACGAGGCCTTCGACGACGTGCAGGACCGCCTCGACCGTCTGGAGGGCGAGGTCGTCGCCACGGCCGATCAGCCGGACGAGGCGGACGACGGTCTCGTGGTGCCGGCCGCCACCGGCGGCGGTGCCGGAAGCCTTCTCGCGGGCGTCGCAACGGTCGCCGGCGGCGATACCGTGATCGGCGGCGCGTTCGTCGCGCTCGGCGTCGTCCTCACTGCGGCCGCGGTCGTCCTGCGCCGATCCGACGGCGGGAAACCCATTTAGGAGTTCCGGACGATGACCCGGATATGAGCGCCGACTGCATCTTCTGCTCGATCGTCGACGGCGAGATCCCCGGCCGGATCGTCCACGAGGACGAGGACACGATCGCCTTCCTCGACGCCAACCCCCTGGCGGAGGGTCACACGTTAGTGATCCCGAAAGAGCACTACGAGCGCGTCGACGACCTGCCGGCGGACGTCGCGGGCGCCATCGGGCGGGCGATCGCCGCCGTCGCGCCGGCGATCGAGGACGCCGTGGACGCCCCCGCGACCACCATCGCCTACAACAACGGCGAGGAGGCGGGCCAGGAAGTGCCACACGTCCACGCCCACGTCGTCCCGCGGTTCTCCGACGACGGCGGCCGACCCATCCACGCCCTCTTCCGGGATCGTCCCGACCTCTCGGAGGCCGAACTCGACGACATCGAGGACCGGATCGCGGAACACGTCTAATGGACGGCGCGAAGGTTCCCACGCCCGAGACGGCCTCCCAGAGGTGTACGCCCGGACTCGCGATCCCGGCGGCCGACGCTGACGAAGACTTTTGCCCCCTCGACCCCGACGGAAGCGCATGAGCGACCAGCCGGACGAGAACGACGACGCGCCGGAGGACGGCGGGCCGGGGGAGATCTCCGAGGAGCGCATCGCGGAGCTCGAGGACCGCATCGAGGAGCTGTCCCGCGAGATTCGCTCGCCGCCACGGGGGCCCCTCGGGCTCCCCCGACCGCCGACGCCGGAGGAGCTCCTCGCGTTCGTCGACGACCACGCGATCCCGACGACGATCGCCGTCCTGGAGGCGAACGTCCGGGCCCTGAAGGCGCTCCGCGGGGCGATCGGGCTGCTCCGGCGGACCGAACGCCGCGACCGCGGCCGCGACGGGCGGGCCGGCGACCTCCGGGAGCGCACCGACACCGTCGCCCGCGAGGCGGTGGCCGAACTCGACCGGGCGGTCTCGGATCTCGCGACCGCCATCGAGGGCAGGGAACTCCCCGACAACCCGGAGGCACGGTCCGTCCTCGCGGAGATCAGGTCGGTACGTGACGAGGTTGCGAGCGCGCTTGAGGCGGACGAGGCGGTCGAGAGCGACGCGCCGTCCGACGGCGCCGACGATCCGGGGAGCGACGGTACCGATGGCGGATCGAAGACCGACGACGGGTCGGGGAGCGACGACGAATCGGGGAGCAACAGCGGCACCGAGATCGACGTCGAGAGCGAACTCGAGGCGATCAAAGACGAGATGCGCCGCGAGGGAAGATCCCCCGACGACGGCGTTACCGGGGACGACGAGGAGTAGCTCCCGGCAGCTACACCAGGCTCCGTCCGTCGAACTCCCCGGCGTCGTAGTCGATCTCCATGAGGTCGAGGATCGTCGGCGCGATGTCGAACAGGTCGACGCCCTCGATCTCGACGTCGGGGTCGTCGACGAACAGCGAGGCGTTGTCGAAGGAGTGCATCCCGTTGCGCGCGGTCGAGCCGAAGACGCTCTCCTTGCCCTTGAACCCGGCCTTGAAGTCGAACCCGTGGGCGGGGATGGCGACCAGGTCGGGCGCGATGTCGTCGTGGTCGCCGTCGAAGGCCTCCTCCTTGGGGACGACGCGCTCGGCGACGGGCTCGCCGTTCGGCCCCTCCAGGTCCCGGATCATGTCGGCGAGTTCAGCGCGCCGTTCCTCGTATTCCTCCTCCGGGACGCTCCCGCGGGGTTCCCGGCCCTCCAGGTTGAGGTAGAATCGCCCGGGGATCAGCGAGTACGCTTTCGTCTCGGAGGCGATGTCAGCCAGGGAGTCGTGGTCGTCCTCGCGGTAGGAGAGCCAGCCCTGCTGGCTCAACCACTCGTTGGCGTAGAACTCGTGGTCGATCGAGGTGAACCCGTGGTCGGAGGCGACGACGAGGGTGACGTCGTCGGCGAGCGCCTCCCGGATCGCGCCGACGTGGGCGTCGACCCGGCGGTAGAACTCGAAGAACGCCTCCTCGTACTCCCCGCCCTCCTCGTAATCGCGAAAGAGGAAGTGGTTCACGCGGTCGGTGGCCATGAACACGCCGAAAAACAGGTCCCAGTCGTCGGCCTCGACGTAGTGCTCGAAGGCGCGCTGGCGGGCGTCCAGGGTCTCGTGGGCGTCCTCGACGAAGGCGTCCTTGTCCTCGTGACCGAGGCTGGCGTCGACGTCGATCCGGTAGCCGACCGACTCGAGGTACTCCCGGAAGTCCTCCGGCGTGGCCGATTTCTCCAGGCCGGGCGAGAGGAACCCGGACACCATGCGCTGGACGTTGCGCTGGGGCGGGAAGGTGACGACGACGTTCATCACCGTCGCCTCCCGGCCGGCGTCGTGGACGCGGTCCCAGATCCGGTCGGTCTGGACGTCCCGGCCCATCGGGACGTAGGTGTCGTAACTTCCCACCTCGCGGTCCTGGAAGCCGTACACGCCCGTCTTGCCGGGGTTCTTGCCCGAGGTGAGCGAGGGCCAGCAGGCGCTGGACTCGGGCGGCACGATGCTGTCGATGGCGCCCGCCGACCCCTCGTCGGCGAGTGCGGTCAGGTTCGGGAAGACGTCGGGGTGATCCGCGACGAGCGAGTGGGGCACCCCGTCGATACCGATGAAGGCGACGCGCGGTGCGTCGTCGCCGCGCAGCCGGTCGAACAGTCCCATGGGGCCCCGTATCGGCGAGGCCTACATGAACCTTGAGGTTCGCGTCGGTCGCGTTACCCCGCTCACCCGCGCGAGGAGTCGGCGTCCACCCCGTACCGCGGGCGCCGTCCCGAATACTCGCTGCCGTCGTAAAAGGGGAGGTCGCCCCGCTCCGCGGGAACCCCCTCGCCGTCGACGCGGACGGAAAACGAGCCCCCGCCGGCGTCGAACGCGACGTACGCGAGCGCGATCGGCGCCGAGAGCATCGGGCTCTCGACGGCGCGGGTCACCTCGCCGACCGACTCGTCGCCCGCGAACACCGCCGCTCCCCGTTCCGGACGGCTTTCAGGTCGGAGGCCGACCAGCCGCTTCGCGGGATGGCCGCGGTTCTCGATCCGGGAGACGACCTCCTGGCCGACGAAACAGCCCTTCTCGAAGTCGAGCGCCGATCGGACGCCGGTCTCGTTCGGGATCCGTCCCTCCAGGTCCGGCTCGAAGAGGGGCGTACCTGCCTCCAGCGTGAGCGCCTCCCAGGTCTCGGCGCCGAAGGGGACCGCGTTCAGGCCGAAGTTGATCAGCGCGTCGAACACGCCGCCCCCGTCGTCGCGGGCACAGATCACCTCGTAGCCCGTCTCGCCCGTCGGCGCGTCCGTGCGAGCGACGGTGACGCCGGCGTCGCCGATGGATCCGCGGACGAAGGAGTGGGGCCCGTCGGGCGCGCTCGCCCCCGTCAGGACACTCGCGACCTTCTCCGTCGCTTTCGGCCCGTGGACGCCGAACACGGCGAACGCCCCCGTCGCCACCTCGATGTCGACGTCCTCGATGAACACCTCCCACTCCGATTCGATCCAGGCCGCCTTCCCGGGCGGCGTGAAGATCAGGAGGCGCTCGCCCGCGTTGTAAACCTGCAGGTCGGTCTCGACCCGTCCCTGTGGGTCGAGCAGGAAGGCGTAGGTCCCCTCGCCGTCCTCGCGGGGGACGCGGTTGGTCACGACGTCGTCCACGTAGTCGACGCGATCGCTCCCCCCGATCCGGAGGACGCCGTAGGGCATCTCGATGGCGCCGGCCGCGTTCCTGACGGCGTGGTGGGTGCGGCCGGGGTCGTGGTACCGGGAGACGACCTCGCGGCCGGCGCGCTCCACGAACGTCGCGCCGTGGTCCGCGTGGAATGCTCGGAGGTCGGTCATGGTCGGGGCACCGGTGTCACGTCGTGTCGAGGCGTGTCGTGCATGCGTGTTCTGGACCCCCGACGGCCAAAAGCCTCGCGACCCCGACGACCGCATCGATCGTCCGGACTACTCGATTCCGCGTCGATCGCCCGGGTTACTCGATCTCGACCGTCTCCCCGCGCTCGGCGGCCTCGTAGGTCGCCTCGATGGCGCGCATGTCGACGAGGCCGTGGCGGCCGTCGGCGTGGGGCTGGTCCCCCTCGAGCAGGCAGTTCGCGAAGTGGTCGAACTCCGCTTCCATCTGATCGATCGGATCGAACGTCGCTTCCGCGGTCGTGTCGGCCCGCGAGAGGGTGAGTGTCTTCGCGGGGTCGTTGAAGAAGGCCGGCTCGAGTTCGATCTGACCGTCGGTTCCGGTGACCCTGAACAGGCCGGACTCGTGGGTGTTCTGGCTCGCGCTGCAGGTCGCGTACACGCCGTCGGGAAAGGTGAGGGTGAAGGCGGCGCGCTCGTCGGGCACGTTCCGGAACCCCTCGCGATCGGAGGAGTGCATGAAACTCGCGACCCGGTCGGGGTCTTCGCCCAGCACGAACCGGCTCGTGTTGATCGAGTAGATGCCCAGGTCGGTGACCGAGGCCCCCGGCCCGGCGAGGTCGGGGTTCAGCCGCCACTGCCCGGGGTCGTCGATGATATCGAGGAGGGGCTGGCCCATCTGGCCGTGGACGAACGCGGGCTCGCCGACGAACCCCTCTTCGATCAGGCGCCGGGTACACCTGATCGCGGGATCGGTTTGCATCCGGTAGGCGATCATGAGCGTGATCCCCGCGTCCTCCGCGATGTCGGTCATCTCCCCGGCGCGCTCGACGGTCGCCTCCATGGGTTTCTCACACAGCACCGCCTTCCCCAGGTCGGCCGCGGTCTCGACGTAGGGGAGATGGAGGGCGTTGGGCGTACAGACGTAGATGGCGTCGTAGGCGTCGGCGGCGGCGCCGTCGTGGAACTCCTCGTAGGTGATCGCCGCCTCGACCGTCCCGTGCTCGTTCGCCAGCCGTTCGGCCTTCTCGCGGGAGCTGCTCACGAGCGCCGTCGTCTCACAGAGGTCCGAGGACGCCACCGCCGGCATCGCTTTCTCGACGGTCCACCACCCCAGACCGATCATCGCGACCCTGACCGTCCCCTCAGTCCGGGTCTGCCAGTCGCGTTCGGTGTACGTATCGAAGATCCGGTCGATGTCCATGTGCCCCTCACCGTCGGGGTGGCTGATGAATCTTTTTTCTTCCCGGACGAGAGTTCTCGGCGTCCCTGGCCCCGGTGTCGCGGGCATCGTGGACCGCTGGCGGCGGCCGACGACTCCGGACGGCGAACAAGAGGAAAGGCTTACTACCGGCCCGTGAGGCAACAAACGCATGGTAGATTTCAGGGACCTTCACGACCCGAACGCCGAGTACACGATGCGGGACCTCTCCGCGGAGACGATGGGTGCGACCCGGGAGCGCCCCGGCCCGCGCGACGTCGAGATCACCGACGTCCAGACCACGATGGTCGGGGGCAACTACCCCTGGATCCTGGTGCGCGTCTACACCGACGCCGGGATCGTCGGTACGGGCGAGGCCTACTGGGGCGGCGGCGACACCGAGATCATCGAGCGCATGGCGCCCTTCGTGATCGGGGAGAACCCGCTCGACATCGACCGCCTGTACGAGCACCTGATCCAGAAGATGTCCGGCGAGGGCTCGATCGCCGGGAAGGTCGTCTCGGCCATCTCGGGCATCGAGATCGCCCTGCACGACGTCGCCGGCAAGATCCTCGACGTCCCGGCCTACCAGCTTCTCGGGGGCAAGTACCGCGACGAGGTCCGGATCTACTGTGACTGCCACGCCGGCGACGAGTCAGAGCCCGAATCCAACGCGGAGGAGGCCGAACGCGTCGTCTCCGAACTGGGCTACGACGCCCTGAAGTTCGACCTGGACGTCGCCTCCGGCCACGAGAAAGACAGGGCAAACCGGCACATGCGCGGCCCGGAGATCGAGCACAAGGCCGAGATCGTCCGCCAGGTGTGTGAGACCGTCGGCGACCGCGCCGACGTCGCCTTCGACTGTCACTGGTCCTACACGGCGTCGGGCGGGAAACAGCTGCTGGAAGCCGTCGAGGAGTACGACGTCTGGTGGATCGAGGACCCCGTTCCCCCGGAGAACCACGACGTCCAAAAAGAGGTGACACAATCGTCGACCACGCCCGTCACCGTCGGCGAGAACGTCTACCGCACCCACGGCCAGCGCCGCCTCATCGAGGAGCAGGCCGTCGATATCCTCGCGCCGGACCTCCCGAAGGTCGGCGGGATGCGCGAGACCCAGAAGATCGCCAACCTCGCGGACATGTACTACATCCCGATCGCGATGCACAACGTCTCCTCGCCGATCGGCACGATGGCCAGCGCCCAGGTCGCCACGACGATCCCCAACGCCCTCGCGGTGGAGTTCCACTCCTACCAGCTGGGCTGGTGGGAGGACCTGGTCGAGGAGGACGACCTCATCGAGGAGGGCCGCATGGAAATCCCCGAGGAGCCCGGGCTCGGCCTGACGCTGGATCTGGACGCCGTCGAGGAGTACATGCTCGACGGCGAGGAGTTGTTCGATCCCGCGTAGCCGGATCGAGCCAGCAAATTCCCCGGTTCTCGCGTGCCGGGGAGGCAAAGCGGGGCGACGTGCGCGACGAGCCAGTGGGTGTCGGTCACTCCTACACTTATGACGCAGGCGGCAGTATGGTCCGCGAAGTCAAGTCACCATGCGTCCCACCCCGGACTCGATCCGCGTGCTCCACGTGGACGACGATCCCGACCTCGCCGACGTGGCCGCGACCTTCCTCGAACGCGAGGACGACCGGTTCGACATCGAGGCCGCGACGAGTGCGAGCGAGGGACTGGATCGGCTCGCAGTCGGCGACTTCGACTGTGTCATCTCCGACTACGAGATGCCCGGGCGGAACGGGATCGAGTTCCTGCGAGCGGTTCGATCGGAGTACCCGGACCTCCCCTTCATCCTCTACACCGGAAAGGGAAGCGAGGCGGTCGCCAGCGACGCCATCTCGGCGGGCGTCACCGACTACCTGCAGAAGGAAAGCGGGACCAGCCAGTACGCCGTCCTCGCGAACCGGATCGGAAACGCCGTCGAGCAGTACCGGGCGAAACACGAGGTCGAGGCGAGCCAGAAACGGCTCTCCCTGTTCTTCGAGCAGTCGCCGCTGGGCGTCATCGAGTGGGACGACGAATTCGACGTCGCGCGCGTCAACGACGCCGCCGAGGATATCCTCGGCTACCCCGAGGCGGAACTGGTCGGGCGCTCCTGGGAGGCGATCGTCCCGGAATCCGACCGCGAGCAGGTCGGGGACGTGGTCGAGGACCTCCTCGAGGCCGAGGGGGGGTTCCACAGCGTCAACGAGAACGTCCGGAAGGGCGGCGAGCGGATCGTCTGTGAGTGGCACAATCGCGTCGTCACCGACGACTCGGGGGAGACGATCGCAATATTCTCGCAGTTCCGGGACATCACGGGCCGGAAGGAACGCGAACGCGAACTGGAGCGCTACGAGGCGTACCTCCAGGAGTCGACCGACATCATCACCGTACTCGATGAGTCCGGCACGATCAAATACGAGAGCCCGTCCGTCACGCGGATCCTGGGATACGACTCCGGGGAGTTGATCGGCCGGAACGGGTTCGACTTCATCCACCCTGACGACGTCAACGAACTCCTGGCGACGTTCGACGATCTCCTCTCCGAGCCGGAAGCGACGGTCACCGCCGAGTACCGGTTCCGGACGGCCGACGGCGAGTGGCGGTGGCTCGAAGTCCGCGGCACGAACCAGCTCGATCACGACGCCATCAACGGCGTAGTCACGAACAACCGCGACATCACCGACCGAAAGGAACGCGAGCGGGAGCTCCGGCGCTACGAGCGGATCGTCAACACCATGCAGGAGGCCGCCTGCATCTACGACGAGGACGGCCGGTTCGTCGTCGTCAACGGGTACCTGGCGGACTTCTACGGGACGGACCCGGCGGAACTGCTCGGCGAGGAGAGCAGCCTCATCCCGATGATACGCGAGGAATGGGAGGGCGACCCCTACCGCGAACTCCTCGATGGGAAACGCGAGGAGATCAGCGGTGAGGTGGCGGGCGAGTTCCCCGGGCGGGGCTATGAGGTGCTCTCCTACCGGCTCACGCCGCTGGTGATAGATGGATCCACCGAGGGCGCCGTCAGCGTCGCCCGCGAAATCACGGAGCGAAAGGAGCGGGAACGCCGACTCGAAGCCCTCAACGAGACGACCCGGGAGCTGATGGCCGCGGACACGCGCGAGGAAATCGCCGAGACCGGCGTCAGGGCTGCCCGCGACGTGCTGGGCCTGGCGGCGAGCGCGATCCACCTCCACGAGGAGGGGACCGGCCTCGTGCCCGTCGCACAGACCGACGCCAGCGAGGAACTCGTCGGCGAGGCGCCGATGTTCACGGGCGGGGACAGCATCGCCTGGAGCGTCTACGAGTCCGGCGAGGCGCTCGCGCTCGACGACGTGACCGAGCACCCCGACGTCTACAACCCCGACACGCCGGTCCGGAGCGAACTCTACCTCCCGATCGGCGAGTACGGGATCATGATAGTCGCCTCGGGGACGCCCGAGGCGTTCGACCAGCAGGACGTCGTCCTCGGCGAGATTCTGACCGGGCACATCGCGACGGCGCTGGAACAGGTCGAGCGCACCGAACAGCTCCGCGCACGCAAAGCGGATCTGACTCGACAGAACGAGCGCCTCGAGGAGTTCGCGAGCGTCGTCAGCCACGACCTCCGGAACCCGCTCCAGCTGGCCAAGGGGCGGCTGGACCTCGCCCGCGAGGACGCCGACAGCGAGCACCTGGAGTCGATCGACTACGCGCTTGACAGGATGGATCGCATCGTCGAGGACGTCCTCTGGCTGGCCCGCGAGGGACGTGACATCGGCTCGACGGAGCCCGTGGCGCTCGGCGACGCCGTCGCGTCCGCCTGGGCGGTCGTGGCCGACGGCGTGGCGGACGCCGAGTTACGCTACGCGGACGACGTGGACGAGTGTCACATCGAGGCCGACCGCGACAGGCTGGGCCAGCTACTCGAAAACCTGCTCCGGAACGCCGTCGAGCACGCTGGCGAGGGCGTGACGGTCACGGTGGGCGAGCTGGAGGGGGGCTTCTACGTCGCCGACGACGGCCCCGGTATCCCCGAGGAGGAACGCGAGACGGTGTTCGACGCCGGGCACTCGCAGTCGGGTGAGGGAACCGGTTTCGGGTTGAACATCGTCAGGCAGGTGGCCGCCGCGCACGGCTGGGACGTCCGCATCACCGAATCGTCGGCGGGCGGCGCGCGGCTCGAGTTCACGGGCGTTTCGTTCGTCGAATAGTTCGGTCGCGCCACTCCGTCGGTCACCGTCGCAGTGTTTCGACCGCCAGCGAAAGAAATATGCCAGTCGGTCGTCACATCGTGGCGTATGTCGGATTCCGAGGAGCCGGAACCGAACGGGGGGTCGGGATCGAGCGGAGAGCCAGAGTCGGACGAGGCGGCGGGATCGAGCGGAGAGCCGGAACCGGAACCGAGCGAGACGACGGGGCTACGGGAGGGGTCGGAGTCGGCCGGTGGCCCGGACTCGGCCGGAACAGCGGGCTCAACCGCGGTAGAAACGGCGGGCGAACGGATCGAGGAAGCCCGGGACAGCGGGTTCCCGGTGGTTCGTGGTGCCGTGTACGGGACTCTCGGGGTGGTCGTCACGTACCTCCTGCACCTGTACATGACCGTCGTCACGATGTCGGCGGTCACGCCGGTGACCTACCAGGCTGATCAGGTCGCCGGTCCTCCGGACGATGGGGAAGTCACGACGAACCTGGTGAGCGAGTTCGTGGTCGCGGGCTGGGACTACTTCAGCGTGTTCGGCGTCACGCTCAAGGCCGGCACGGAGACGGTGCCGCTGGGGCTGAGTATAACGTCCTCCACCTTTCCCCTGGGAGGCGTCACCGTTCCGAACTACGCCGCCCCGCTCGGCGTCGGTGGTCCCTTTCGGCTCGCGGACCTACTCCTGTTCGTGTTCACTATCGGGATGATCGTCGTGCTCGGATACTCCCTGGTGAAACAGGTGGACCCGGACGGCGTGACGGGCGCTGTCAAAGCCGGGGTCGCGGTCGTGCCACCGTACTTCGGGTTCGCCGTCCTCGGTGGGCTCCTGTTCAGGCACTCCTACGGTGACATCGTCCTCGTTGACTCGTTGACAAACTCTGTGGGCCTCAATCGGAGCGAGTATCTCAACTTCAGCGGGAACGCAACCGTCTCCAGCAACGTCCTCCTCCGGCCCGACCTCCTCGACGCGATCCTCCTCGCGGGGATCGTGTTCCCGGTCGCGTTCGCGGTGACGGGGGCGCTGCTCGCGCGGCGGACGGAACTGGTCGAGGCCGTCTCGGGGACGATCGAGGAACGGCTGTAACCGTCTCCGGTTTCCGGCGGACGAACGCCGGGATCAGGCTTCCCGGATCTCGATCCCGCTGAACTTGGGGTTCTCGCTCGAGGAGTCACCCACGATCGTGAGCTGGTTGTCCGTGACCTCGACGTCCTCGATCGTCCGGACGAGTGCGGTGTTGACGCCGCCGACCTCCTCGGCGATGTCGAGGTCGGAGATCACCGTCTCGCCGTTGACGATCACGTCGAAGATCCGACGGGGGTCCTGGACGGCGTTGATCTCACAGAAGTGCAGGGTCAGGTCGTAGGTCCCGTTCTCGATGTCGAAGGTGTATTCGATCCGGCCCTCCGCCCAGTGCTCGGTCGCGTACAGGGTGTCGTAGTCGGTGCCCGCGATGTCGCTCGGCTGGTTCGAGGCGGGCGGGTAGGCGTTCGGGAGGGGGTCGATGGTGATGTCGTCGCCCCACCAGGCTTCCTCTTCGGTGAGCTGTCGGTTCGAACTGATGTCGATGCTCTGGCTGGTCTCGGCGTCTGGCTGGAACTGGAGTCCGTCGATCGTGACGCTCTCGTCCGTGTGGACTCCGCCACAATCGAGGCCGATCGGGGCCTCCCCGGGCGCCCTCGCGACGACGGACTGCGTGACGTCGACCTCGGCCTGGGTGCCCCGGGGACCCGCGTACGAGACGGTGAAGGTGAGGTCGTACGTGCCGCCCGCGTCCTCGGGGACGGTTACCTCCCAGGTGGCGGTCTGCTCCGCGAGCCGTTCGAGCGCGTCGAAGGACGTTCCCCCGGTGGCGTCCACGCTCCAGCCCGAGGGTGCCGACGCCGTCACCTCGCCGTCGCTGACCACGAACAGGTACGGGTTCTCGATCGTGCCCGTGATCGTCACCGTCGATCCCGGGGCCGCCTGGGCGTCGGACTCGAAGGACAGCAACTGCGCGGGGTTGTCCTCCGGGACCGACCCCGACGGCGTCGGGGTGTCCGTCTCCCCCGGTGCCGTCGTCATGTCGGGTGCCGTCGTCGTGTCGGGTGCCGTCGTCGTGTCGGGTGCCGTCGTGTCGGGTGGCGTGTCCGTCGCCGTGTCGGTATCGGGGTCGGTTGCAGCCGTCGTGTCCGTTGCGGTCGCCGTCGCGGTCTCGGTCGGCGACGCGGTGGAGTCCCCGTCGCCGCCACAGCCCGCCAGGCCGACGGCGCCCAGCGCACCAACGGCCGTCAGGAATCGCCGCCTGTCGACGTAGGTCGGCCGTTCCGGCCCAGTTTGCTCTCCCTGCATACGCCGGGACACGATCGGCTCGTACAAACATCTACCGCCGCCAGCCACGCGCCAACCGCCGCCAGCCACGCGACACTGCCCGACGCCCGTCGCCGGGCAGGTTCCTGTACTTTTATGAGATACCGACGAGTGGTGTCGCGTATGGACATCGGAGTGCTGACCGTCGCGCTTGCTGGTGAACCGCTCGAAGACGCCCTCGACTACCTCTCCGGCCTCGGGGTCGGTGCGGTCGAACTCGGCTGTGGCGGGTTCGTCGGCGACGACCACCTGCCCCGCGACGAGTACCTCGACGACGAGGACGCCCAGGCCGACCTCCTCTCGACCGTCGAGGACTACGACCTCCGGATCAGCGCGATCTCGACGCACAACAACCCGCTGCACCCCGACGAGGAACGGGCGGCACGCGCCCAGACCGAGATCCGGGAGGCCGTCGAACTCGCCTCGCAACTGGGTGTCGACAACGTCAACACCTTCTCGGGGCTCCCGGCGGGCAGCCCCGACGGCAGCGTGCCGAACTGGATCACCGCACCCTGGCCGCCCGAGCACGCCGAGGCGCTGGAGTACCAGTGGGACGAGGTCGCCGTCCCAGTGTGGAGCGACCTCGCGGAGCACGCGGCCGACCACGACGTGAACATCTGCATCGAGATGCACCCCAACATGCTCGTCTTCGAGCCCACGAGCATGATGCGCCTCCGGGAGGCCACCAACGAACACATCGGCGCGAACTTCGACCCCTCCCACCTGTACTGGCAGGGTATCGACGTGACCGAGGCGATCCGCTTCCTCGGTGAACGCGACGCGATCCACCACTTCCACGCCAAGGACACCGGCCTGTACCCCTCCAACGCCGACATCAAGGGCTACCTCGACACGAACCCCTACACCGACGAGCCAAACCGGTCGTGGCTGTTCAGATCGATCGGTTACGGCCACGACGAGGGCCACTGGAAGGACGTCGTCTCGACGCTCCGGATGGTCGACTACGAGGGCGCGCTGTCCATCGAGCACGAGGACTCCCTGACCTCCGGCCGGGAGGGCCTGGAGAAGGCCGTCGACGTGCTCGGACGCGCCGTCTTCGAGACCAAGCCAGGCGAGGCCTACTGGGCCTGACCGGCATCGTCGCGCGATAGCCGGCCGTCCGCGCCGTCGCGGCACCGGTCGTCGCGTTTTTACTCGGCCCCCGCCTACGGCGGGGTAATGAGCCAGCGAAGCGACGTCGCGCCGAGCACGATCGGCGTCGAACTCGACCCCGACGGGGTGTTCGTGGAGTACCTGGACGGCAGCGAGGTGCTCTACCGGGGGGTCCCGGAGGCGGTCGAGGGGCCGATCCGGTGCCAGCCGGGGAAGGAAGTCCACGTGCTCGTGACCGACCCGACCGGGACGGAGGGCGTCATGACGTACGTCAACGACCGAAAGACACACGCGGACATCCTCGAATCGACGGGGGTCGGGCGGATCGTGCTCGACCCCGGCGAGGAGACGGAACTGTTCGCGGGCGTTCGGGCGCGGGCCGACGGCCACGCCGTCGAGATCGAGGCAGATCCCGACGCCGCCGACGGGCGCGTGTTCGTGTTCGAGGAGGACGAACTCGGCGAACGGTCCTACGAGGTCGTCGCGGGGGCGGGGTGATCCACGTGCACGCGACCGTCCCGGGAGTGGATCGTCACTGGATGTACGACGGGTCCTCGGCGTCGCAGGTCTCCTCGTGCGTTTCGGCGTCCTCACGGTCCTCGAACATGAGGCCACACTCCTCACACTGGTACCACGTCATGTCGTCGCGCTCGGTTTCTGCGACCATGTGTGAAACTCGCGGGCGAGCGGGCAAAGGTGTTTCTCCGCCGGTCGGCACGCCCCGGGAGGGGAGGGCAGAGGCGTGAGCGAGGCGGCGTCGATCGAACTCGCCGTCGTCGAGGGCGACTCCGTCGGGAGCGACGACCGGCTGACCGCGCGACTCCCGGACGGCGCGCGCCGGCGCCTCGGCGTCCTGAGCGGCGACACGGTCGTGATCGAGGGTGTGCGGAAGGTCGTGGCGACCGTCTGGCCGGGCGGCGCCGTCGCCCCCGGCACCGTCGCCCTGGACCGGGAAGCGCGGGACCGGCTCGGCGTCTCGCCGGGCGACCGGGTGGCGGTCGGCGCGACCGGCGTCGACGACGCGACGAGCGTGACCGTCGAGATGCCCGACTCGATCCCCCGCGAGGGCGGGAAGGAGGCAGTCAGGCGGGCCCTCGACGGGCGGCCGGCCTCGCCCGGCGACCGGGTCAGGGTCGACGGCCAGGCCGTGCGCGTCGTCGACACCCACCCCGGCGGGACGGTCCGGGTCACCGAGGACACCGCGGTGTACGTCCGGTCGCCCCCGGAAGAGGCCGACGAGGCCGACAGCGAGTCCGCGCGCGCGACCTACGAGGACATCGGCGGGCTGGACGACGAACTCGACCTGGTGCGGGAGGCGGTCGAACTCCCCCTCGCGGAGCCCGACCTGTTTGCCGACCTGGGGATCGACCCGCCGACCGGGGTGTTGCTGTACGGTCCCCCCGGAACCGGCAAGACCCTGATCGCGGAGGCCGTCGCCAGCGCCGTCGACGCCACCTTCTACCACGTCTCCGGGCCGGAGATCACCTCCAAGTACAAGGGCGAAAGCGAGGAGCGCCTGCGCGAGATGTTCGAGCGCGCCCGCGAGAACGCCCCCGCGATCGTCTTCTTCGACGAGATCGACGCCGTCGCCCCCGAGCGCGACGACGGGGGCGACATGGAGAACCGCGTGGTCGGCCAACTGCTCAGCCTGATGGACGGGCTGGACGCCCGCGGGGACGTGATCGTGATCGGCGCGACCAACAGGGTGGACACGCTCGACCCCGCCCTCCGGCGGCCAGGGCGGTTCGATCGCGAGATCGAGATCGGCGTCCCCGACGAGGCCGGTCGCCGGGAAATCCTCGCGGTTCACACCGAAGACGTCCCCCTCGCCGACGACGTCGACCTCGACCGGCTCGCCGCCCGCACCCACGGGTTCGTCGGCGCCGACCTGAAGGCCCTCGTGACGGAGGCGGCGATGGTGGCCCTGCGGCGGGTCCGGGAGGGCGAGGGCGACATGGAGGTGACCCGGTCGGACGTCGAGACTGGGCTCGCGGCCACCGAACCCTCCGCGATGCGGGAGTTCGTCGCCGAGACGCCCGCGACCGACTTCTCGGACGTCGGCGGGCTCGCGGAGGCGAAGGCGACGCTCAGAGAGGCCGTCGACTGGCCCCTCTCGCACCCCGAACTGTTCGAGGAGACGAACACGGCGGCGCCCTCGGGCATCCTCCTCTATGGCCCGCCCGGCACCGGCAAGACCCTGCTCGCGCGAGCGGTCGCGAGCGAGTCGGACGTCAACTTCGTCCACGTCGCCGGCCCCGAACTGCTCGACAAGTACGTCGGCGAATCCGAGGCCGCGGTCCGGGAGGTGTTCGAGCGCGCGCGCCAGGCTGCCCCCTCGATCGTGTTCTTCGACGAGATCGACGCGATCGCCACGGAGCGCCGTGGCGACGACGACGCCACCGAGCGCGTGGTCTCGCAGCTGCTCTCCGAACTCGACGGACTGGCGGAGAACCCCAACCTCGTGGTACTGGCGGCGACCAACCGGCGGGAGGCGCTCGACCCCGCCCTGCTCCGGCCGGGGCGCCTGGAGACTCACGTCGAGGTGCCCGAACCGGACGAGGCGGCCCGCCGGGAGATACTCCGGATCCACACCGAGGGCAAGCCCCTGGGGCCGGACGTCGACCTCGACGACCTCGCCGCCGACCTGGAGGGCGCGACCGGCGCCCAGATCGAGGCGCTGGCCCGCGAGGCGTCGATGCGGGCGATCCGGGAGGCCGTCGCCGAGCACGGCGTCGACGAAGCGACGGACCGCGCCGGCGAGATCGAGATCCGCGAGAAGCACGTCGAGGCGGCCCGCGAGGCCGTCGAGATCGTCTAGGAGGGAACCGTTTCCGCGTCGCTCTCCTCGGGCTCGAACGGACGGATGAGGAGGTCGTCGTACGGAAAGACGGGACGCTTCGACCGACCGTGCTCCTCGAACCGGATCACGCCGAGCGCTTCGAGCGTCGTCAGTTCCCCGTGGACGTTCTTCACGTCCCGGCCGACGAGACGCGCGGTTTCGCGGATGCTCTCCGGGCGCTCTTCCCTGATCGTGCGCAGGAGTGCGTACGTCCGTCCGTCGAACACGTCGCTCAACTGCTCCTCGTCCCGGAACGTCACCGTCGCTGGCGCGTCGACGCCCCGGCCATCGGCCAGCTTCCGGATCGCTTCGCGCCCCTCCTCGTACGTGTCGTTGCCGTCCCCGATCGTGACGACGAGTACGTTCGTGTCGGTCATGGGTTTCCTCTTCTTTCGGTCATCGTTCTCCCCCGGACGGACCGAACCGGGATTTCGGTACCTCGTCCCAGAACCGCTCGTACAGTTCCTCCATGCCGGGAAATTCGATGGACTCGGGATCCGACTCCGGGGCGACGTGCCGTTCGTGCCCCTTCGTGGCCTCGTGTGCGTTATCGTACCGGAGGACCGTCCCGTCATCGAGCGTGTCCGGACCAGGGTCGAGTGCCCCGTAGTGGAGCGTGTACCGCCATCCGGACGGGTACGCGTCATCGTCGGTCCGACGCACCGATGTCCGAACGACGGTTCCATCGTCGTACACGTCCGCCCGATGGAACCCATCGAGGTCGTCCGCGGTCGGCCCCATCCGTCGACGTGTTGGTTATCGTGCCAACGATAAAAAGGCGTTGGCGAAAAGACCAACGATCACCGATCCATAGCGTCGTCCCCGTCGTCTCCGAGCAGCCGATCCACGTTCTCGTCGCGCTTCCACTCGCCGAGTTCCTTCGGGTCGACGTGGACGAAGGCGTCGTCGATCTCGGGGAGGTCGCGAATCGCGTCGACCACCTCGCTCTCGATGTCGTGGGCCTCCCTGAGGGTGCGGTCCCCCTCGACCTCGATGTGGAGGCTGACGTCGACCTCGGGGCCGACGTAGTGGGTGACGACGTCGTGGGCACCCCGGACCTCGGGGTGGGCGAGCGCGCGCCGGAGGATCTCCTGGCGGAGGTCCTCGGGCGGTGCGCCGCCGACGAGATACCGGACGTTGCTCCGGGCGATGTCGAAGCCGGTGTAGAGGACGCCGACCGACACCGCCGCGCCGGCGAGGGGATCGAGGATCGGGTAGCCCAGCCAGGCGCCGACGACGCCGGCCAGCGCGGCGCCGGCGGTGAGGACGTCGGTGCGGTTGTCGAGCGCCGTCGCGACCGTCGCCGGGGAGTTGTGGGCCTCGCCCACCCGGAGCGCGTACCGGTAGAGGGCGACCTTCGCGAGGATCGAGACGACGAGCACGCCGACCACGGCGGGGCCGATCCGTGGGTCGTACGATCGGGAGAGCAAGGAGACGGCGGCCTGCCGGAGGAGGAGCGTCCCGGCCGCGAATATCCCGAGCGCGACGGCCAGGGAGACGAACGGTTCGATGCGCTCGTGGCCGTGGGGGTGTTCGGGATCCGGCGGCTGGGTGGTGAGGTAGATCCCCGCGACGACGACGGTGCCGTAGGCGGCGTCGGCGAGGCTGTTGACGGCCTCCGAGCCGACGGCGAGGCTGCCCGACTCCGCCCAGACGACCCCTTTCAGGACCGCCAGCCCGAGGTTGGCCGCGAGGACGATCCACGCGACCCGCCGCACCGCCTCGCGCCGTGACACGCCGGGGGGTTCGCCGGGCGGGGTGAATACCGTGTCGGTCGCCCGCGCGAAATTTGATTACCGAGGCGTCGCTTGTCGGGGTATGTGCCGCTTCGTGGCGTACCACGGCCCGTCGATCGAACTCGATGAGTTGCTGTACAAGCCCGACCACTCCATCATCCACCAGTCGACCGACGCCAGGGAGCGCGAGGAGCCCCTGAACGGCGACGGCTGGGGGGTCGGCTGGTACGAGCCCGACCGGTCGCCCGAGCCGGCGGTGTACCGGGAGGTCCGGCCGGCGTGGAACGACGAGAACATGCGCCGGCTGAGCCCCCTGGTCGAGACGCCGGTGTACTTCGCACACGTCCGGGCCGCGAGCCCGGGGCTCGCCGTCCACCAGTTGAACTGCCATCCCTTCCCCGGCGGGCAACACACCTGGAGGACAGCCGACGGCGCGACTGGATCGAGGAGGGCCGCCAGGAGTTCATGTTTATGCACAACGGCGGGCTCGGATCGTACGACGACGTGATCCGGCCGCTCCGGGACGAACTCGACGAGGAGACGCTCCTGGGGATCCGCGGCAGCACCGACAGCGAACACGCCTTCGCGCTCGTCCAGGACGTGCTGGGCGAGGACGCGGTCGACCCCGGCGTCGAGGACCTCGCCGGCGCGCTCGCGGAGAGCCTGGCGATCCTCGAACGGCTCACGCACGAGCACGGCGACCCCGCCGCGACACGCCGGCCGTCTCGTCGAGGAACTTCGCCGTCCCCTGTTTCGGCTCCCTGGCGTCGGGATCGCTCGTCTCGGGCCCCGGGACGCGGATATCCCCGGCGTCGGTAACCCCGTGTCCGAGGGCCGTGATCGCGTCGGCCAGTCCCGCGTACCTGATCGCCGACGACCCCATGTCCACGCCACGCCTGTCGGACCCGAGGTCCATCGGGACCCCGATCACTCGTATCTGCATGTGGGACGGTACCAGTATCCGATGGATAAAACCGGCGGCCATGTTCGGACGCCGGCGTTCGTGTTCCCGGAGGCGTCACTCCCCGAAGTCGAGCCGAACGGGGCCGTCTCCGGCGGTCTCCGCCGTGTCCGACATGTCCGCGAACGCCTCCCGTAACCGGTCGTAGGTGTCCTCGATCGCCTCGACGATCACCTTCGTCTCCGCGACCGTCGCCATGAAGTTCGTGTCGCCGCGCCACCGCGGGACGACATGGGTGTGGAGGTGGTCGTCGATCGACCCGCCGGCGGCGTCCCCGCCGAGGTTGAGGCCGGCGTTGAACCCGTCGGGATCGAGAGCCGCCCGCATCGCCTCGAAGGTGTGTGCCTTCAGTTTGGCGTGATCGAGCAGGACGTCCTCGGGGAGGTCGGCATACTCGCCCGTGTGTGTTCGCGGGATCACCATCGCGTGACCGGGGTTGTAGGGGTAGTTGTTCAGGAGGACGTACGCGCCCTCGCTCTCGGCGACGATCCGGCTCTCGCGGCCGTCCCGTTCCGGGAGCGCACAGAACACACACCCCTCGATGTCCTCGTTGCCCTCGCGTTCGACCCACTCGATCCGCCAGGGGGCGAAGATCTGGTCCATACGGACCCTTGTTCGGCGGCCGGTTTATGGGTTCCCGGTCCGGGACAGCACCCGGGACAGCATCGTCCCCGTGACGATCGGGGCGGACGATCGATCACCGTCGACCGCGTTTCGATCGCACAAACGGACGTTTGAGTATAAGCCGCCTTTTTCCCCGCCCCGTGTCAAGGTCGGCGTATGGATTCGGTAGATCCCACACGGTGGCGTGAGGGCTCTCGGATAGGACGACGCGAGGTCATAGCCGCCCTCGGGACCGCCGGGGCAGCCGGGATGGCGGGCTGTGGAGCGGTCGGGGCCGAGGAGGCGCTCATGGACCCGACCGTCCACGCCGACTCCCCCGGGCGGCAGAGCCTGGAGTGGACGGCCGACGGCGAGTCCGTGGCTACGTTCGGCGTCGACGCCGGCGGGGGGTCCGGCGTCGTCGACCTCTCGACCGAACTCTCCCACCGCTCCCGGGAGGGAACGACGGTGAAGTCGATCCTGCTTCGGGCCTGGATGCCCGAAACGGACGCCGCCGCCGACGTCGCCGTCGTCTCGCCGGTGGAGGGTGACTCCTCGCCGCCGCCGTCGCTGTCGCTGTTCACCCCCGACCGGAAGCGCGGGACCGCCATCGCGGTGGACGACCTGGACGACCTCGCCGACGAGACGATCAGCACGCTGGACCTCATGGTGAGCCCCCCCTCACCGGACGCCGCGACCCTGACCATCGACGCGACGATCGAACTCGCGGGCAGCGGGGTCGCGGCCCCCGACTACACGCTGGAGGGGCGACTGGAACTCCCGGACATCCGGAACCCCTAATCCGGCTCGATCCGGGATCGACGCGCGCTCCCGGCGTCGTCCCGTCCCACCGCCCTGATTCAAGTGCTCCGGGCGCGAAACGGCCGGTATGTACGATCGCGTGCTCATCCCGACGGACGGAAGCGACGCCCTGTCGGACGCGCTGGACCACGGGCTAGACCTGGCGCAACGCCACGACGCCGAGGTCCACGCCGTGTACGTCGTCGACCGCCGCCAGTACATCGGCGCGCCGGAGGACGTGCGGGCGGACGTCGAGGAGACCCTGCGACACGAGGGCGAGACCGCCATCGCGGCCGTCGAGGAGCGGGCGTTCGAACACGAACTGGACGTCGTCTCCGAGATCAGGGAGGGGATACCCTACAAGGAGGTGCTCGCACACGCCGAGGAGAACGACGTCGACGCCATCGCCATCGGCACCCACGGCAAGACGGGGCGCGACCGGATCGCGACGCTGGGCAGCGTCACCGAACGGATCGTCAAGCATGCGAACCGGCCCGTGCTCGTGGTTTCCGTCGGGGAGGACTGATCATGACGCGAATCGTCCATGTTCCGGAGGGCATCGGACCCCCGTCGGCGGTCGGGACCCGACGATCCCGTCGTAAGCCTAAAGACTGGAACGTGCGTTCGTTCGGGTAACATGATCACACGAACCCGAGTCGGGGGGTGGTGTCGTGGGAGTTGAGATCCGGGAGTCGCCGGTTTCCGAGGCGGAGTTCGCGGAGATGGCGGAGTTCGTCCGGGAGTACCTCGAAGCGAGCGTCGAGAACGAGGACGACGGCGGCCGGATGCGGTGGTACCCCTGGCACTCGGCCGACTACCGGTTCAACCACATCATGAACGTCGTCGACCTCGCCGCGGAGATCGCGGAGCGGGAGGGCGCCGATGTCGACGTCGTTCGCGTGGCTGCCCTGTTTCACGACGTGGCGAAACTCGACGCCGAACAGGACGTCCACGCCGAGGCGGGCGCGAACGTCGCCCGGAAGTACCTCGAGTCCCACGGCGACTTCCCCGATTCGTTCGTCGACCGGGTGTGCCGGATCGTCGAGAACCACTCCTACCAGGGGCCGGTGACCGACCTCTCCCTGGAGGCGCAGTGCCTCATCGAGGCCGACATCTTGGACAAGGTCGGCGCCAACGGCGCCGCACTCATGCTGTTGCGGACCGGGTACGAGTCACGCACCCACATGAACGCCGCCGAGATGGTCGAGCGGGTGTTCGAGCGCGGCCAGGACGCCCTCGGTCGGATCGAATCCGACGCCGCCGAGTCGGTCGCCCACCGCCGGATGAAACGCGTGAAGTGGCTCCGGGAGTGGCTCGAGGACGAGGTCGCGAGGATGGACGTGGCGAACGAGCGCAACCGGTGATCAGAGCAGGACACCCGCGGCGTCGGCGAGAAACCACAGGCCAAAGCCCGCGAGAACCGCCCCACTCGCGTACGCGACCGTCCGCGAGAGACGCTCCGTGCGCCGGCCGGCGAACACCAGTGTCGCCGGAAACCCGACGATCCAGAGGACGATACCGCCGAAGAAGCCGACGAGCAGCGCCGGGGTGCCGGTCTCGACGACCAGCACCCCCGACAGCGAGGCACCGACGTACGGAA